>Ga0081455_10005575_pt1 | contig 13769 bp, 14 predicted proteins | sample TabmetS3T2R1_FD_70207 | JGI IMG/M metagenome (GOLD analysis project Ga0081455, IMG submission 70207) | Tabebuia heterophylla rhizosphere microbial communities from the University of Puerto Rico - S3T2R1 | ecosystem: Host-associated > Plants > Roots > Rhizosphere ... | reverse complement strand
TGCATATGATAAGACGGATCCTCAGAGGTGCGTGGCTCTTTCGGCGTGGACAAAAGCTCGCAGCTCAGGGGCATTTTGATGAGGCCATCGAGGCTTTTGCACAAGCGCAGGGACTACGCCCACGCGTCGCTGGCATCTACCTGCACCATGCGCTAGCCCTCGCGGAGACGTCCCGGTGGCCCGCAGCAGTACTGGCTCTCCAGCAGGCTATGACTTTACAGCCTGCAAATCCCGTGCTGCCCATGTTTTTGGGGCGTATCTATTTGGATCACGCCGACTACACCAACGCGGCGCTCTGGTGTGCCCGGGCCCTGGCATTGAGTCCCACTAATTGTCACGCCTTGGCGTTACAGGCCCTCATCGAACTCGTTAGTGGGCAGCTCCAGCAGGGATTCCAGAGTCTGCAGCAGCCCTTGCCTCTCCCTGTTTCAGTGTTGGAACGTGGCTTCTTGTGGTTCAGTAGGAGTCGCGTCCCCACCCTCCTGCAGCAGGCCAATGCGGCCCTGCAGGGTCGAGTGCTGCTGCACGTTGAAACATTTCTGTTTCAGCATGGCGCGCAGGCGCGTACGCTGGCCCAGCAATTACTTGATACCTCGGCGACACACAATGACGAGACGTTTACCGACCGACTGCTGACTACGCTTGATCGGTGCCTCACCCGAGGCATTATGAGTATACAGCGGCTCTGTATTATACTGCGATATGCCTTCCAGCCTGCCAAACGGACGTTGCACCTGCGTTTTTTGCAGGCTGAAGACGCCGCCTGTCACGGCCAGGCAGCCACTGCGCAAGCGCTGTATAAGCAGGTGGCGCAGCAGGATCCAGGCATGCCGTACGTCCAGGAGCGGTTATGTGAGGTGTGTTATATACAAGGGCAGTTTCGCGAGGCTCTCAACCACTTGCGGCGCTTCCTCAAACAGCTCCCTGATCCTGACCAACCGGGTGCCGAACTCGCTGTGCTCCTCGGCGAGCTGCTATGCCAGGCAGGACAGTACCGGGAAGCGGGGGCCGCCCTCGCCAAGGCTGGCACCAGTACCGCCCGCGACTATCGACTATGGTACTATCTGGGTCTGTGCCAGCTACACGCCGGGGCACCGCATGTGGCACAACACTCCTTCATCCAGGCCGTGCAGCAACTGAATCCCGAGATCGCTGCCCTTCGTCTCGCTGAGATGTCCCGCGTCTCTCAGGGACACAGTTGCAATACCTGAATGCGCCTGCTGCCTCTAGCCACCATTAGTGCTGGGACGTGGAAATCCAGGACAGCGCTGGCTCTGCTAGAGCGCGCTGGACGGTTCGGCCGATAGTGTGGTTTTACTCCACCACCAGATATACTTCGCGTTTGGGTGACTGTGCCAGGAGCTCAGACATATGACTGGACCACTGCTGGAACTCCTTGCGCTTCGTTACTTGGGCGATCTGATTTTCGAGGGCTTCCAAATCTGACGCTTCTTGTTCGAAAACGATATCGGGTGCACCCAGCGAGGCAAAGTGGTTACGCAATATATGCGGTCGTCCTCCCCCGGCCTGCCTGACCATAGCGACGAGTGCCTGCAGTTCCTGCTCGACCTCGTGCGTCTTACCAGGGTGGGTATGAAACGTGAGTCGCGAGACATACATAGTTTCTCTCCTTGCGAAAAAACTTCCTACCCTTCATCAATATGTCTTATAAGGAGGAGCAAAAGGCATGCCAGAGATGTCCCAACACCTGTATATGGGTTCTCAGACTTCATACGGGCTCTTGAACTTACCCCTGCGCATAACCGCTCCAGCCTCAGCGCAGAGTAGCTCAAACTGAGAGGGGGTTGCCCAGCCCAGATAAGGGATGGTAAAACCGAGTGACTGGCAAGCGCAGAGATCATCAATCTTGCTGGAAGGCCAAGGCACATATCCTGGGCGCTCGGACGGTGCTTGGGGTCTCCGGGGCTCACCAACCTCTCACTGTGAGAGGTTGGGGTCTCATCTTGAGAACACACCTGGAGTTATAAAGATCGAAGTCTACTATAAGGAGTAACCTATGCTTGATCTACTTATTCAGCATGGCCTGGTCATTGATGGGAGTGGGAGTCCCGGCTTTTATGCCGCAGTGCTCGTCAAAGATGAGTGCGTGACGATTCATCGGGGTGATACCTCATCCCTGGAGGCGACTCGTGTGATTGATGCCACCGACCATGTCGTCTGCCCCGGCTTCATCGATCTGCATTCGCATGCTGGCCTCACCATTCTGGGGGCCCCGCACCACGATCCCAAAGTGCGCCAGGGCGTTACTACGGAACTTGTGGGTATTGACGGCATCTCGCACGCGCCTTTCAAAACACGCGAAGAGCTGCATCGGTATATCTGGCTCGACTCCGGCCTCAATGGCTACCCTCCTATGCCAGCCGATTGGCTGACCGTCGCCGAACTGCTCAGCAAGTACGACCAGAAGGTGGCCATCAATATGGCCTATATCCTGGGCAACTCGCCCGTGCGTATCTGGGGTGTCGGCTGGCATGACCGTCCGGCGACCACGGCTGAGTTGCAGGATATGAAGTCGGTCGTGCGCGAGGCCATGGAGGAAGGCGCTTGGGGGTTATCCACCGGTCTGGACTATCCCCCTGGCGCCTACGCTGACACGGACGAACTCGTGGCTCTCTCCGAGGTCTCGGCGCGTCTTGGCGGCTTCTACCACACCCATACACGTGCCAGTCTCCGTGCCAAGGGCTTGCTAGCGCCCTGGGAAGAAGCACTGGACATCGGTCGGCGTAGTGGTAGTCCCGTCCACCTGACGCACTACCGGCAGAGTGCACAGGGTGTTGGTAGCCATCTGGACTACCTGGGGCTGGTCGATAATGCTCGTGACCAGGGCTTGGACGTGACGTTCGATTGTTACACCTATCCTTATTCTGGGACCATGGTCGCCATTGGCCTGCCCTTCTGGGCAAAAGACGGCGGCCCTGAGAGAACCATGGCCGCGTTGCGGGACCCGGACGACCGCGCCCGGATGAAACGCGAGATACCGCGCGACAGGCTCGCAAACAACTGGCTGACCAATTTCACCAAGCCACACAACAAACAGTATGATGGCAAACTGCTGACGGATATCGCCGAGATGCGTCACCAAGACCCGGCAGATGCCTTATTTGATTTACTCGTCGAAGAGAATTTGGGCATTTCGACGGTTGGCCTGGGCACCAACCCCCAGACGCTTCCCGCCTTTGTCTCCCACCCCTGCGGCATGATTGCCAGTGACGCTATCTTATTCGGAGAGTACCCCAATCCACGCACCTATGGCTGCTTTCCTATCGTACTGGCGGAGTTTGTACGGGCGGAGAAGCAGCTGCGACTCCCGGAGGCCATCCGCAAAATGACCTCCTTCCCCGCCCAGCGTCTCGGTCTCCCCGACCGTGGTCTCCTGCGCGACGGTTTTAAGGCCGATATTGTTGTGTTTAATCCCAAGACAGTGAAAACCCACGCCACGAGAGAGGACCCCAAACACTACCCGGTCGGTATCGAGTACGTCATTATCAATGGCGTTGTGGTCATCGACCGCGGCACCAACACCAAGGCGCTCCCAGGACGCGCGCTGCGACGTGGCCACGCTTCAACGTAGCACCGCGTTGCGTGCTGGCACTGCTTCCCGGAGGCGTTAGACACCCACCCGATTGTCGACGAGGCTCTCGTAGGTCGCCCCCTCCGGGACGAGCCCCCAACTCTGCATCCAGGCATAGGTCCGCTCGAATTCGTCGGCCGGATATGGCCGGGGCTCGACGTAGCGCAGACGTGAGAGGCGAAAATCGGCGGGCGTCAGCGGGCCCAGTTCGGGAGGTACATCCGCAATCAAGTGATGCAGATATTTCGTCTTGTTGGTGTTAATCAAGTGTACTGCTTTGATGATCGCCCGTTGCAACGCCGCGGCTGTCTCACGCTCCAGGGTCGGCGCAAACATTTCTGACCCGACATAAAAGCCTTCGATAATCTCATGGCAGCCGTGCTTTTCTGCCAGCGCAATAAACGGTTCCATCAACATCGCGGCGTCCACAGTACCATTCATCATGGCCTGATAACGCAAGGCAGCCTGGCCCAGATGCACCACCTTGATGTCGTTGCGGGCCATGAAGCCTTCTAAGAGTTGCAGCGTGAGGTAGTGCGAGCCAGCATGAAAATTGACCGCGATGGTTTTCTGTCGCAAGGCCTGTGGATGGGTGATAGGAGAATCTGGACGGACAACGATCGTCTGGCACGCGATGGCGGCACGGAGATTGATGATACGCCCGCCGACGGTGGTATCATGTGAGCGCCGGATCTGGCCCCATTCGCACGCGTTGAAGGAGGCTGTGGCCTGTTCTTCAAACGGGGCATGCCGCCAAAAGGGATTCACCTGCAGCGGATCGGGTTCCGGCGGGCGGTCCGTGGCCCATTGCCGCGCCCGGAGAAACTCTACCTCGATGCCTTCTGCAGCGAACAACCCCTCTTCCTGCGCCACGAGCCATGGGAGATTGAAGACCGCCTGACTGTACTCGTTGGTCACTTTCTTCATCGGATCCCTCCAGTTCCGGTCCAGATGCGCACGCGTGCCCCTCGCATCTCTGGCACACCCTGGTTTGGTGCGAACCTACTCTATCGCATAATGCCTATATGTACAGCAGTGGGCGCACAAAGAAAAGCGCAAAGTAGATAGCAGAACCTCGCGCTCCGCGAGCGCTGGGCTCGCTGCTGCCTTGGGTAGGCAACGCTATGACTATCCCAGCGAAGCAGCCATCATACACGCGAGCGCGGTATTGGCGGTAGCTTGTCAGGGCCGCATACAGCTCTACGTCCGCGTCTGCGGGACGTTACATCCATCCCGCAGAACGTGCCAGGCATCAGCGGCCTGCGGAGTAATCACCACCGTGAGGTGGTCTCCGGCCTCCAGGCGCATATCGGCCGTAGGCGCAAGTTCCAAAAGGCCCCGATGCAGGGTGAGGAAGACACAGCCATCTGGCAGCGCGACCTCGTGGATCAACTTACCTGCAAAGCGAGCCCCCTTGTGCACAGTAAACTCCTGGATGACGGGCGCTTCCAGATTCGGCAACCCTGTCTCGTGGGCCAGATCCCGCTCAAGCAACGCTTCATAAATCGGACGATCCATGACAAAGTCTGCCACCGCATAGGCCGCAAAACAGGCGACGAGGAGGGGCAGCATCTGGTCATATGAATTCGTCATCTCCACAATGAGGACGATACCAGTCAGCGGCGCACGGACAATGGCTGAAAAGTAGGCCGCCATGCCCACCACTACGAATGTTTCCGGATGCACGCCTGCGCCAGGTAGGGCCAGGTGGGCGAGTTGCCCTACGCCCAAGCCCAGAAGGGCTCCTAACACGAGAAGCGGCGCAAAGATACCGCCCGGGGCGCCACAGCCATAGCTCAGCATTGTGAGCCCAAAGCGGAGGAGAAACCACCACGGAATAGAGGCTAAGGGCATGTGCCCCTTGAGCACTACTTCGACAAGACGTTGCCCGCCACCTAATGCATCGGGGACAAACCAGCCCAGAAGACCTACCGCCGCACCAACGATGACGCCACTTAGACTGGCAGGCCAGCCACGCATCCAGGCAAAGCACTCGAGGGTTTTCAGCAGGCTCCGATTAAACGCCACGCCTAGTATACCAGCGAGCAGCCCTAGGCCCAGAAACACCGGTAAGGCGACCAGCGATGGTACTGGCGCTGACGCGACGTGGAACACCGGTAGCTGGCTGGTTAACGAGCGGGTGAGCACATCGGCGGTTACGGCCGCCACAAACGCCGCGCCAAAGACGGCGGGAGCAAAATGCCGTTGGAGTTCTTCCAGGACAAACGTCAATCCGGCTAGGGGAGCGTTGAAGGCTGCCGCCAGACCCGCCCCCGCCCCTGCGGCTATCAAGGTCTGGCGTTCGCGCGGGGAGACCCGCAAGCCGTGCGCGACGGCAGCGCCAAGCGCGCTGCCCATCTGGACAGTCGGACCTTCCCGACCGAGTGCCAGTCCGCTACTAATGCCTACGACCCCACCGACAAATTTCACCAGGAGAATGGCCTGCCACCGCATGGAGCGGAACCAATAGAGGACCCCTTTCACATGCGGAATCCCGCTGCCGGCCGCTTCGGGGGCCACGCGGTGCACGAGGCCAACTGCCAGACCAGCACCGAGCGCTCCTAGCAACACGGGCAGGAGCCAGCCCCAGGTCGGCGCATGATATGCCCAGATAATGAGCCGGTTGCGGAGGATGTCGCCCCCCTCCAGGGCCCAGCGAAAGGCCACGGCAATGCCTCCCGCCAGCCCCCCCACGAGTAAGGCACGCGGGAAGAGTTTGCGGCGCTGCGCCTGGAGAGCGAAATAGTCACGCACCTGCACACGGAGACCCTGGAGGCGTGCGGTTGGTTTACGATGCTGCTGGGTCATCTTCGACGCTTCCCTCACTCCCGAGACCCTAGACTCGGGGACAGCCACATGAGGCAGTCTCTCTGGGTACGCTCTCGCCTCAAGTCCTGCATCAGTGTATGATACTTGGGAGCGCGGGCTTCCAGACCGCTCCTGAAGCAGGCGAGACGCCTGCGCTCCCAGGGAACTGGAAGTGCATTTACGCAACAGACATCTCGCTCGGATTATTCACAAATCCGAGAAATCTGCTCGAGGAGGTCTAGGGCAACGTGCAATCCCTCGCAGCCCTTGCCTGCCTTCTGACCCCTCCGTATAAAGTGGGTCTGGAGGAGCGCTTGACAGCCATGTGTTGTTAACTACAATGCAGTTTAGGTTGAGACGGCCCCCGACTGTACAAGGCAGGTGAATTTCGGCCAGTCTTCCTCGCCGCGCCGGATGTGGACCGTGACCTGTTTCTCGACCTCGCCCGTCTCTACCCGGAGCACGCCGAGCGCACCACGCTCTATGCCTCCAATGCGACCTGTCGGTGCATCTCTCCGCGAGGCTGCACGACGCACCGCGCTGCGGATACTTCATACCCTACACCGTGGCTCCCGGCATCGACACGGTGGCCGTGCCGGACTTTGACGTCGATCTGCTGGGCCATGCCTACTTCGCCCAGGCGGAGGCGTTGTTGCACGACATCCACGATCTCATGCGCCACAACGAGGCCCCGGCGCAGCGGCAGCGGATCGCGCCGGCGGTGCATGAGGGCACCGCTTTTTGGAGGCTGAGGAGGTAAGGTGGTAGAATGGCCAACGGCAAGCATGCACTGATAACGAGTTTCGGAGCAGGCTCATATGGCGAAGAAAAAAAGACTTGGTAAGCTACCACCGCGCTACTCGTTCATTCTGAATCCCTATGCAGACGTGCGCCTCAGCAAGTGCCCCCGGTGCCAGAAACTGACGCACCTGCGGAAATTTGCCCTCTTCATTCACATCGACAAGTGGGGGCCGATGGCGCTTGGCAAGACCTGTCGCTACTGCTCGCGTTGCGAGTTGATTATGGTGCACCAGGATGAATTAGAGGCACAGCTAGAGCACAGTTTCAGTCAGATAGCACCCGAAGTTATAGGCAACGAGTATCTGGTGCTAGGGACGATAGACAAGAAGATATGGAAGGAGGGGCTGGCAGGCGATGGCGGGCAACTCGGTGAGATGCTGAAGCATATGGCCGATTTCAAGCGGGTGCTGAAACTGGAAGTGGAGCCGGGTGGGTGGTACCCTGCCGAACGCGAGAAGCCCGGATAGAGGGGCCGCCTGAGAGTACCTTTTGGCAGACCTGGGATGACTCCCAGCTCAACCTCTGCAATACTGGGCGGCATGGCGGCGATCAGGGAGGCCGAGTCCCCAGCCACTTTGCTGTCGTAAGCAGGACAAGAGGGGCACAGGAAAGGCGAGAGGAGCAAGAGGGGCGAAAACAGCGACGGCCACCCCGGAGGATGGCCGTCGCTCATACACCGCGCGGCAGACGTCACCGCCTGCGTGCCTATACCACTCTCGCTGGCTTACCAGCGAGACCGGCTCACCGCCGGACGCGGCTCACGCGGCTTCGCCTCGTTGACATTTAAGTCACGGCCGGCGAGCTGATGGCCTTGGAGCCCCTGAATGGCCGCTTTGGCTGCAGCGCTGTCGGGCATCTCTACAAAGCCAAAGCCCCGGGAGCGACCGGTGTCACGGTCAGTAATAATATTGACCTTGTCCACCACACCATACGGCTCGAAGAGCTGGCGAAGGTCATGATCAGTGGCACTAAAAGCAAGGTTACCTACAAAAATATTCACGCAAAGGTCCTCTTCATCGTGAAAAACGTGGACATGATCGCCAGGTCATCCGAACAGTATGCAGAAGCACAAGATGCAAGAGCTATACGTAGGAGAAACGGCGAGAGAGCCTAGAGATCACTGCCATACTGGCTGACCTCATAGGATGAACAGCATTAATGTAGCTCACAAATGCACTTATGGCAAGGGCACGTGTCCATTTTTCGGCAGGCGACAGCCACAATGACGCCGTGGCGAGAGCCCTGCGCTGTCATCGGCACACGGTCAGCAATGTCCACCGTACCGTATGTCCTGTCCCAGGTCTACCCCTCTTGATAAGGTGGGCGCACGCATAATTTCTGCGGACCACAGATACACCATGTCGCCCCGTTCTCTTGCATTGACGCCTCGGCGAGAAAGCGGTATCCTGCGGCCCTGGGGGTGCGGAGATGGGATATGCCAACCCTAAGCCAACGCCAGACATTATGGAGTTTCTTCGGAGAGGGAGAGGAAAAGCTATGCCGAAGATGACCGGTGGTCAGGCCCTTGCAAAGTCGCTCTACCGTGAAGGCGTACGCGTCATATTTGGCCTGCCTGGCGTGCAGCTGTATCACCTGCTGGATGCCCTCTACGATGAACCCGGCATCCGGTTTATCACCACGCGCCATGAGCAGGCGACGAGCTACATGGCGGACGGATACGCCCGTGCTGGGGGCGGCATTGGCACCGCACTCGTGGTGCCCGGCCCCGGCCTGCAAAATGCCTCTGCAGGCATTGGCACCGCCTACGCTGCCTCGTCGCCGATCCTGGTGGTGTCAGGACAGATTGAACGAGACCTCATTGGCGTTGACCGGGGCATGCTGCATGAAGTGAACGATCAAATGGACACCATTCGCCCGGTCACCAAGTGGGCCGCACGCATCTTGAAGCCACAGGACGTGCCCGCCATCGTGCAGGAGGCCTTCCGCCAGCTCAAGACCGGCCGACCCCGGCCTGTGGAGATTGAAATTCCCCCTGAAACGCTGGCCGAAGAAGCCGACATCGAGTTGCTCGAACCGGCCAATCCCCTCCGGCCAGCGGCCAGCGCCGAGCAAATTCAGACGGGCGCGGAGGTGTTGCGTCACGCCAAGCAGATCCTCATCATTGCCGGAGGCGGCGTCATCGCCTCCAAGGCCAGCGCCGCCCTGCAAACGCTGGCAGAGTTCCTGCAAGCCCCCGTGATTACCACTGCCGAGGGCAAAGGGGCGCTTTCCGATCGGCACCCTCTGGCTCTGGGGGCCATGCGTCTGCGTCAGGATCCGATTGTCGAGTATATAGCGCAGACGGATGTCGTGCTGGCGGTGGGTACGCGCCTGGCCTTTCCCCAACTCTTCAGTGGGCAGACGGTGATCCAGATTGATGTGGACGCGTCTGAAGTTGGGCGCAACTATGCGCCCACAGTCGGTCTGGTCGGCGATGCGAAACGCACGTTGGAAGCCTTGTACACTACGCTTGTGGCCACTACGCCGACGCGCCCCAGCCGTCAGGAGGAGGTCGAGGCCCTGAAGTGGGCACGCCGTGAGAGTCCGCATGCCAACCTGCAGCCTTTGGCCGGGTTCCTCAAGGCCATCCGCAATGCCATACCGGATGATGGGGTCGTCATTTCCGGGATGACCCAGGTCGGCTATTACAGCCGCCCCTACTACCCGGTCTACCAGCCGGGCACGTTCTTGACGTCATCGTACTTCGGCAATCTGGGGTATGCGTATCCGACGGCCCTTGGCGCTAAAGTCGCCCGGCCCGATGCCGCGGTCGTGGCCATCTCCGGCGATGGTGGCTTTCTATTCAACGCACAGGAGCTGGCGACAGCCGTGGCGCACAAAATTAACGCGGTCGTCATCGTCTTTAATGACAACGCCTTCGGGAACGTCATGCGGGACCAGCGCGACCGATTTCAGGGGCGCGTCTATGGCGCAGAGCTGCACAATCCCGACTTCATGAAGTTGGCGGACGCTTACGGCGCGAGAGGTGTCCGGGCGCACAATGCCGAGGAGCTTGAGGCCAAACTCAAGGAAGCGATAAGCATCAACGCGCCGACGCTGATCGAAGTGCCCTGCGGTCCCATGCCGTATCCGTACTGACCTATGAGACGCCGAGAGCGGCGCCAATCGCTTGTGTACCAGAAAGAAACCCGCGCCAGCGGAGTCATCGAGCGACCTGTAGGCGCTAAGGAGCAACCGATCAGCCAAGGTTGAAGAAAACCACGTGCTCAAAGCCCACTCGGTGGTCGCCGCCTGCGCCTGACAGACAACAAACGCTGCAGGGCAATACCCTAGGCTGCGGCAAATACAAACACATCTACTGCTATGACCATCCTGAGTGAGGGTCATTGCGGTTTTTGCACGCCTCTTGATAACGCCTCAAGAATCTGCTGGCGTCTCATACTTACCGTCGTAGAACATGCAGCGTGCCCTTCTGTTGGCTTACGCGTGCGGCCGCGGGCTCCTCAGCCTTGGCGGAGAGCGCCAGCAGGCCACACGCCTGCATGATATCCGCGAGGAGCACGAGTCGGGTCTCATCAGCACGAAGGATTTCACCTATCAAGACGAGACGTAGTAAGGAAATGTCAGGCTGATCACAATGGGGACAGGGCTGTTGCACGAGCGCTCTCCTCTCCGTAAGGAAGCTTCTCACGGGCCTGGTGGCGTGTAAGACGTCGTCTGCTAGCGAGCTTCAACGTCATCGGCATGACGTGAAGGTGCTGTACGGGTTTGCACCAGCGCTTGGAAGGCTTTCCCCACGGTGAACGCCGGTACAGTTTTGGCCCGCATCTGGAGCATGTCCCCCGTGCGTAGGTTGCGTCCTGTACGCGCTGGGCGATGACGGAGCCGGAAGCGCCCAAAGCCTCGCAACTCGATAGTGCTCCCCTTGTGCACTACGTCCATAATTCCCTGCAAGCACCGCGTGGGCACCGCGTCGACCTGGTGCTTGGGGAGCTGGACCGGGGTTGCCACATGCTCCACGAGTTCTGGCCTTGCTCATACACCCCTCACCTCTATATGAGCGGGCCAGGGCACCGCGCCTAGCCAGGGTCAAGACGTCTCGCGGTGCAAGCGTAGGCTGGAACGCTTGCAGTTGTCAAGTACTTTCTGGATTGCTTTCGACACGCAGCCGTTCTGGATACGGGCATGCTCTGTCGTCACGACCGCACCCCCGGTCCCTCCACCGGCTGACCTTCGGCAGGCTCCTCACTCAGGACCTCGTGGCGGATGTGGTCATGGTCCCGCCTACAATCATCTCTTGAGAGGGATAGTTCTTGTCGCTTCCCCAGAGACACGGAGCAGCGTTCTTGTATTGCTATCCTTGCATGCTATACTCGCCTCCACACCTTCGGGCCTTCTATCCTCAGGCGATCGTGTACCCAAGGGTTGCGGATCATATTCCAGCACCTCCCCCATGCCGTCTGCGTGGTGTCAATCAGCCGGTCATGAGCCCTCGCAATGTGTTGTCAGGACCTCATGCAACCCTCGTGCCCTGTTCGCACACCTACCCACCCATGCCGTGCAACAATTATCATCCTTGCCAGCCCCTTACACCGCGTGGGGCTGTGGCCACGGCGGCCCCCGATATAAGAGGACGTCTCGCAGTGACCACACGTGATCGGTCAGGCCCGCCGCCTCGCCAAGCCACTGCAGCACCGTGTCGGATCCATCTCGAACACCCGGGCTGCCCCATGAATGCCCAGGCCTTCGGCCAGGCACGCGATGACCCGCACGATGCGCTCGACTGACTCACGCTTGCCATGGAAGATGGTGCCGTGCGTTTCCAAAAAGTAGCCGGTGCAGGAGGTACAGTGGAATTGTCGCCATCGGCCACCGCTGGGATACCCATTGGCACGCAGATTCCCCAGGCTCCGCCACCTGCGCTAAGCACAGCCCGCATGTGGACAGAAGTGCTGGGAGGTGTTCACCTAAAGAGGACGCCGGGTGCCCAGGGGCATCGGGGCGGGCGCTTAGGAGGGGGAGGCGTGACCGCCTGTTTACAGGCGGAGCAATGGGGTTTGTGAGTGAGACCCGCAAACGCTTTGGGCTCGCGCGAGCGCTTGCGGCGTGGGGTGGGCGGTGTCGGTGGACTCTGACATTGGGTGCGATGGCTTAGCCAGGCATACTGGAGCATGAGGAACAACCATACGAGTGCGATCAGCGCCAACTGGTAGAAAAACAGGTGTGGAATCATGGCGATGCCCCCTCACCGCGGTGTGAAATGGGGGCATTGTACCGGGTTTTGACGACTCTGGGATTATCCGCAAGATACGGATACACGACCTGACATTCTGGTGACAGAAATACAAAAGGGTTAGCGGATGATTCCGCTAACCCTTTGTTTTATAAGTACCCCCTGGGTGATTCGAACACCCGACCCTCGGATTAGAAGTCCGATGCTCTATCCAGCTGAGCTAAGGGGGCACGCTAATTTTTCAATGACTTACGCGACCTTCCAGATTGCTGCTGGACACCCTGTTGTGAAAATTGATGGGACTTCACTCCAAACTGCTCCAGTTTCCCCACAGCGCTACGTTTGTGTTCGCTTGAGAGGTGGGAGTATCGCAGCGTCATGTTGATGTTCTTATGACCCATCAAATCTTTCACCGTTGGGAGGTCAATGCCAGACATCACGAGCCGCGATGCAAACGTATGCCTTAAGTCATGAAAAGTGAAATCGGGAATCAATGATTTCCGTACAGCCCGCTCAAACGCTGTGCGGAAGGAACGGTATGGAGCACCCTTACGATTCCGAAATACTGAACTACTTTCCGTAGCATGGATTCTAACCTCCTCGAGAGTAGCGGTCAACACGTCATTCATCGGGATAGTGCGACTTTCGCCGTTCTTCGCGTATCCGGCCTTGACGGTAATGCTCTGTTTCTCGAAGTCAACATCCTCCCACGTCAGCGAGAGGAGTGCCGACTTCCGAAAGCCAGTATATAACGCCGTGAGCACAAACGGTTTGAGTTGGCTCTCACAGTGAGCAAGCAAGCGTACTTCTTCGGGGCTGAGAATCGGATACGTCCATTGTTCTCTCGAGCAAAACGGACTTTCCTCAGAGGATTTTCCGAAGCCTTTCCCCAATCAATCGCTTTGTTGTACAGGTTGCGGAGAAAAGCCAGTTCTCGGTTGATCGTTACCTCATTTCTCCCATCCTTCTTACGTTGGTGTCTATATCGTTCCAGGTCAAAGGGAGAAATTTCGTCCAGTCGCTTTCGAGCGAACATGGGAGATATGGCATTCCATGAGGTCTCATGTCGCTTCATGGAACTGGGTCTATGATTCACCCTGTAGTAATCGAAGTACTCCTTGACGAGGTCTTCTAGGAGCGGACTGGGCTTCTTAGCAGGCGACATGTAACGCCCCTCAGACGCCTCAGCCTTCTTTTTCGCGAGCACCTCCTTCGCCGCCGTCTTAGAACCAACTCCGATACAGCCTGTATACCGTTCACCACGAGACTCTGAAGTCTGGACACATTATCGAGCGTGGCATAGGCTGCCTGCCCTTCCCAGACCAGGCCACCTTCATCGAGGGCCCTGACGAAGGACTGGCTCATGTGATCCTG
>Ga0081455_10005574_pt1 | contig 13773 bp, 7 predicted proteins | sample TabmetS3T2R1_FD_70207 | JGI IMG/M metagenome (GOLD analysis project Ga0081455, IMG submission 70207) | Tabebuia heterophylla rhizosphere microbial communities from the University of Puerto Rico - S3T2R1 | ecosystem: Host-associated > Plants > Roots > Rhizosphere ... | reverse complement strand
CGGAGCCCTGAGAGCGCGCGGCGTGATATTCGAGGAGTATGACCTTCCTGGGCTCAAGACGGTGGACGGCATCGCTGAAGTCGCGGGGAATTACCCAAGCAAGGGCGGAGTCGGTGAACTGGCAGCCTGGTTCAGGGACAGCGAGGGGAACCTTCTCGGCATCGGTCAACCCCTCATTGGAGACGCTGGCGAAGTCTGAGGACTACAACGTCTTTCCTTGGCGCACTGTAAGAGCCGCGGTCCTTGAGCTGTGGCGGATTGCTTAACTGTCGTAGGGGCTAAAACCTCAACCGAAGGTTCGAATCCTTCCGCCTCCTGTCCTTCGCCAAAACCTCATCCCGACACCAAATGTCTCACATTGGTCTCATATAACTCCAGTTAACAGTTATATCCGATTTTCCCAAGTTATTGAAACTAAAGGCGGGTGAGATTTTGGCGAAGGTCAGCGAAACTTTGACAATCAATTAGGGAAGGACGTAAAAACTAAGCAACACTACTGTCCGCTGAAACAGGACCACCACACCACTCCCCTGATCTGAGATGCGAAGAGAAACTTGAGACGTAAATTCAGTAAAAGATATGACGAAGTTCGGCAAACGATATGACGATTTACAGTTGTATTGACATCCTAATCGAGTGGGCTTAGCATTTACAACATCTTCAGCGTTGCTCTTTTTGATTACTGATTTTTCTCAGTTTTTCTGATTCATCGGATAAGGTACTCGCTTTGACCAATCGTACTGATCGAGCAGCGAGCCAATGTAAAATACTGGCAGACAGTCATAGCCAGTTTGGACTATAGATCAATACACATTTCATTTTTGGTAACAACACGCCAGCAGAGTCTCGCAAACATTGTAGAAGGTGAGGCAGGCCGTGGCTTTCTCGCGTCAGAGCAAGATCAGGCGCTTACTGGCCATAGCCATTTATTCGCTCTTCGTTTCACTCTCGGGGATAGCCTTTTCCGCTACTAAAACTCATGGTCAAGAATAGCGAAACTGGGACGACCCTGCCGTCCCGAAGACACCAATGATTTTGGAATAGAGGTTAGTCGAAGTCGAAGGCTTTTTTCGACCCTGGGCTGTTGTTAATTAAATCCCTGTCTCGATCAAATGGCGCATTCCGCGTTCCAGTGGAGTTAAAACATTTAACGGAGGCTTAGAGTATGTTTGGGAAGAAAGTGTTCGTTATCTATGTCGTGGTAGCGTTTCTCTCACTATCACTCTATTTACTTCATCCTTCGAGCAGCGCCAGGATGGCTGCTTCGGTGACGCAAGACATCAAGATGGACTACTTCGGCTATCGCCCGAACGATGTCAAGATAGCCATCTTCACTGCCGATCCGGGCGCCACGGTGCAGATCCGCAACACCAGTGACGCGGTCGTCTTCACCGTACCCACCAATGGCGGTTCCATCACGAGCATGGGCGCCGACGCTCAGCCGTCGGGCGACACGGTCTGGCAGGTTGACTTTACGCCCTTCAACATCGCGGGCGCCTACCGGTTGTACGTCCCAGCCTGGAACCAGCAGTCCTACGATTTCAAACTTGACGCGAACATCTACAACGAGGTGGGCAAGGTTGCGCTCAAGACCTTCTACTACCAGCGCTGTGGCGTAGCCCATTCTCAGCCTTACGCCGGAGCGGCCTGGTCCGACCCCCAGATCTGCCACGCCTATCTGACGGCGACCCGGGCCGCATCCGGAGAGACCAACTACGGGACTCTGGACCTCAGCGGCGGCTGGCACGATGCCGGCGACTATAACAAGTACGTATGGGGCGACCTTGAGCTCGCCATGGTCATGCTGATGACCGCATACGACATCAACCCTGGGGCCTTCCCCGACGGTCAACTCCTCATCCCAGGTGGCGCCAACGGCGCGCCCGACATACTGGATGAAGTGAAGGTCGAGATTGACTGGCTGTTGAAGATGCAGAGGCCGGACGGCAAGGTGCTCTCCAGGGTTTGGGATAACTACGAGGGCGCCCCCGACACCAGCCCGCCGTCCAAGGCGGTTCACAACCACTTTTACTACTCGCCCAGCTTGGAGTCGGCCAGCATCTTCACGGGCAGCGTGGCCATGTTTGCTCGCATCTGCCAGTCGCTGGGCGACCCTTACGGCAACGCGGCGACGCTCGAGCAGGCCGCGCTTAAAACCTGGAATGACTATCTTCTAGGCCAGAGCGAAGCCGCCAACGCGTGGGGCGGCGGGTGGAAGCTCTGGGCGGCTGCGGAGCTGTGGCGCATGGACCAGACCATCACCAGCGCCAAGAGCTACGTGGAAACCCGTTATGCCGACTGGTCCACCGCCTTCATGGAAGGTTATAGCCCCAACACCCACGCCGCTTATGCCTACATCCAGACGCCCGGCGCCAACCCCACCATCGTCAGCCAAATGAAGTCCGCCATGGGCGCCACAGTGAATGACGCCTTCGTCTGGCGGGGATCCTACCGCAACTCGGTGAAAGATTCCTACTACCATTGGGGCAGCAACAAGGTCTTCGGTTCCTGGGGCGCCTTGCTGCTCCAGGGCGCGAAGCTGGGCGCGACGGGCTCCCACTCCGCAGCCGAGTGCCGGGAATTCGCGCAGGACTACTTGCACCATTTCCACGGCCAGAACGCCATGGGCATGACTTATCTGACCAACATGGCGGCCTACGGAGGTGAGCACTCCTCGTACCAGTTCTACCACTCATGGTTCGGCTCGGTCAGAGACCCGGACTCGGTCGCATTGTACAGAGGCCTGCCGGCGGGCGTGACGGAGCCTGACTACCCGTACTTCAAGGGCGTAGACAACTACGGCATCAGTGACAACAACTTCTCGCAGTACGGCCCCGTCCCAGGCCTGGTGCCGGGCGGCCCGAACAAGGACTACGGCGGCCTTGCAACTCCTCCCAGGAGCGCGACTTACTACGAGCGGTTCTACCGTGACTGGATCGACGACTCGCCGAACGGCTTTTTCAGAACCAAGGTCTGGGAGGTGAACGAGAACTCGATCAGCTACCAGGCGCCCTATGTCGCGTTGATTGCCGGTTTTATGTCGGCTGGAACGGGGGCGGCCGACCGAACTCCGCCCGCGAAGCCGACGGGCGTGACGGCCACCGCCATCAAGTCCACCCAGATCGATCTGGACTGGAGCAACAATACAGAGGGCGACTTGTTCGGCTACAACGTCTACCGGAGTCTGACTTCCGGCGGACCATTCAGCCTGATCTATGGCGGCGTGAACACGAGCGCTCACTCAGACAAGTCCCTCAACGAACTCACCGCCTATTACTATGTGGTGACGGCGGTGGACGCGGCCGGCAACGAGAGCATAGTCTCAACTGAAGCCACCGCCACGACGCCGAGCAGCTCGGGCACGATGCACATATTCCAGATGCCCAATGGCGCCCAGAAGGGCAAAAACCCTGGCCGCTGGGTCGACGTCTACATCGTTAGCAACACCGGCGCGGCTGTCGCCGGCGCCACGGTGACCGTCACGGCCTCCGGTTTTGATAGCACGACTGGCCAGAACATTACCGAGACCAAGTCGGGCGTCACCGACAGCACTGGCAAAGTGCGTCTTGTAACAATCGTAGACTCCGGCTCAATGTGCGTGACCAACGTGACGCACGCGACACTCATGTATGACCCAGATCAGAACGTGATCACCTGCGTGGGCTGGTGACCTCCGCATAAATGGTAGGGGCCTACGATCGTATTAGGAGGCAGGGAAGTCGCATTGGGGGGAAAAGGACGTTGTCGGTGAAGTCGATCCCAATTCTCAATGCGCCATCGGTGGGATACTATCGCGCGGCGATGGGAGTGGTAGGTTCAACCCGTATCGAAATCACCGGTCATCGATCTGATCTCGGTCGCTGGCGGGCTGCACAGCGGCCTGCCGAACCGCGCCTCCGCGATTACGTCCTTGGTTACTTCGCGATGGTGATTCGCTTCACTCCAATCGGCGCACGGCTGCTTCTGGGGGCGCCGATGGACCTGCTCACGGATCGTATTCTTGCACTGGAAGATGTCGATAGTCGATTTTCGCGGCTCCTCACGGGCGCCGCGGAAGCCGCGCGCGACTGGGCAGCTCGATTTGACATCGTGGAAAACATAATCGCTGGACGATTGGCGTCCGCGCCTTCTCCTCTAGCGGCTCTGCTCCATTCATGGCAGATACTCCAGGAGTCTCCGAATCATGTCGATGACGCGGGCCGCGTCATTCACTCGCGATTTCCGCGCGCGCGGATCGATTTCGTGGATCGGAATGATTTCTTTGTCTCGCTGTGCGGAGCGGTCAATCGCCGAGATGGTATAGGCGGGCGGACATGGGTGTGTGATCTGTCGGAACCAGACTGGCGACGTGATTTGGCGAGCGACTACGATGTAGTGGTGGCCGTCAACGCCGTACACTGGTTCAGCTTGGCGAGAGCCACGAAACTTTTCGCCGACATCTTTCAGTCGCTCCGGTCAGGCGGCGTTTTTCTGCTTATGGAACCGGCAGGAGCGGAGTCGCTGTTTGCGCCCGGGTTCGGCGCATGGCAAAAGGAACAGCCAAGCCAGCACAAGTACGAAGATTGGCGGCGCTTCTGGTCGCGAGTGAAAGCTCTAGTGGGCTACGATTATGGCTTCCTCGGCGATCCTCCTGACGATCAAAATCACATCGGGGATAGGCTCTCTGTGATGCAGTGGGTTGGTCTTCTCACGGATGCCGGCTTTGAGTCGATCGATATCCTGCTGAGAGACGCTGAAAAAGTAGTCCTGGCAAGTGTCAAGCCTTGACCATTCGAAGATTTAAGATTCAATTGATGCTGCTTTGAAACTTCCGTAACTCGCGTACGCTATAAACGCTCACCTTGCAAAATCAAATCGCGCCGTTCAACGCCACGTACCCGGCGCGCATTCTAGTCACATTCAGAAAATAGGAGAACATGACAATGAGCTTTGATACAAAAGAACAATATTCACGGGTTGAAGATGAGTTTGCCGCCGCCGCCGAGCCGGATGATGAAACGGAAGAAGAGCTCGAAGAGGAGATTGAAGAGAAAGAAGAAGAGGACTAGCAAGAGAGATAGTAATTTGTCATTTTTATGCGCGCCGCCTGGAATTGAAACGACTTAGGTGATGATCGATGCCCCATTAATGGAACGGCGCGTTTTGCAGAAAGAATTCGCCCAGCCCCACGCTAAAAATCAAGCTCCCGTATAGTGTATGCTCCAAACAAACCAACCGCATTGACTGCGTCCGCCCATAAGTCTGCGCAAAGAACCAGCCGCCCACCAGAGTCAACGCTATCGCCAGCGGGTTATGAAAGATTACGTGCAGCCAAGCGAAGGCCAGCGCGCTTCCAAGCCACAGCCCCCGCCCATTAGGAAACAACGTCGCATAGCGTTTAATAAAAAACGCGCGGTAAAGCAATTCTTGCGGATAGACGGAAAGAATCGGATAGGTTGCAAGCAGCAATGCCCACTCGGTTGGCATCGCACGCGGGAAGGCGAACAGTTTCTCCGGAAATAGCGCCATCGTCGCCACCACCAAAGCAAACGCGCACAGCAGAAACCGCCGTAGCACGCGCTTCAATTGGCGTTGTTCCTCCCCTTCATCTTGACTTCGCCAGAAACTACCGATGCTAAAGTTCCCACGACGCCTCAGCCAAACCGCCGCGCCAAAAGTAATGACGATCAGAACAATCACCCAAGGCGCGCTGCGAAAGATCTGCCCGACTACGACCGGCGCAAAGATAAAGAGTAAAATCCATTCGACCCATAACCACAACTTCTTCACTATCACTACTCCTAAAACTTTACACCAGCATAACACCTTCTTCACCTCCATTGCCACCGATGTCAAAAATGACTCTCGGGCGGCCGCCGTCATCTCAGCAATCCGCAATGGTGATCTCGAACGTCGCCATACGAGATCAGCAACCCCCTCTGGAATACATAGTGAGACCGGGTCTTGCCCTCTTCTTCGAGACCTAGCGCTGGCTGACTTGTCGTTCCGCCGTGATGAAAACTGCTTTCGGGTGTGGGACCGAGGTTCATTGAAGCATGATTAGTCGCGGGTTTAGACGGCGATGACGGGAGGCGCACGTCGTTCCCAAATAGCGCCCTACTAGCGGAGAATGTCAAACAATGCCGACAAAGTGACCTGAGGAAAGCTGCGCCTGATCTTTTTGGAAATTTTACTTTGTGAACTGGCGCCGCGCCATCAAAGGGCGCCGTGGTTTGGCGTTATGCCGCCGTTCCAAACGCTCTTCTTTTTCATTTTCGTCTTCTTCCCGCCGCAATCCCACCAGCATCAGGTCAAACGCGGGCAGACGTGCGATGCGATGTTCCGGATAACTGTCGCCGCGCGCTGAAAACCAGATGACGCGGTTGAGCGTGTCCGCGTCGGCCTGATCAGGTTTGGCGAGATTCTGTTCCTGCGTGCGCTTCATCCAGTAAGCCGTCCGCGCGTCGCGGGCCGGGGCCACTATCAGGTTGTCGAGCGCGACGTCCGGCATAATCGCTTGATAGGGACGCAGGTCGGCCTCTTCGCGGAAGATGTCGATCGGCGCTGCGGCGGCGTCGAGCTGGTTCATCGGCGGCAATCCGAGCAGAATTTCCAAAGTTCGAATCAGGCTCACCGTGTTGTGGAATTCATGTATCAGCGCGCCGGGCCTGTTATAGGCGCTGATGACGAAGGCGGGCGAACGGTGCATGTCCACGTGGTCTGGGCCGTTCTGCGAATCGTCTTCGATGACGAAGATCGCCGTGTCCCTCCAGTACGGGCTACGCGAAACGGCTTCGACCAGCCTGCCGACGGCGTAATCGTTCTCGGCCACGAAAAACTGCGGCGTCGGACGCCCGGCGCGCATCCCGTCGGTGTGATCGTTCGAGAAACGCATGACTGTCAGGTGCGGCATGCGGTCCGGCCTGCCGGCCTCGAGGTCCGCCACATAGCCGCGGAATTCATCCAGCCAATCGCCCAGACGCGAATAACCGCGAAAGCGCGCGTCGGCGTGATTGTTCGTGATGACCGGGTCAACGCGGCCCTGCGACTCTTTGAACGCGTGATAGGAATCGGTCGTCATCGAGTCGGGCGTGTTCTGATCGAAGTTGCGGAAGGTCGGGCTGAAATGGCCTTCGATTGAGCGTTTGGTGGCGAAAGCCCGGACCGTCGGCGTCAGGTCGGGATAGGGTTTCGGCCGGTTGTTGTTGATCGCTTTGAGATCGGCCTCAGAAAGCGTCGGCACGAATTCGCCGTAGAGGCGATAACGCAACCCAGCGCGCCTCGCGGCGTCCCACAGGTACAGGGTCTCCGGCTCGGCCACGTCTCGCCCGCCGTTGATGTCCGGGGCGAAGCGTTTCTGAAATGTGATCACCTCGTCCGCCGTCACCGGTTTGGCGAAGAACGACGGCAGCCCCTCAACGGGGTCGAGATTGGGCAAACGGTTGAACCCTTCGTAATCGTAGGTGCGACCGCGTCCGCTGTACTCCCAGCGGTACGCTTTGTCTACGTAATCGGTAGAGAAGGCCGCCGTCGACCAGTTGTGCCCGTCGGCGCTAGCTTCCGAATTGACGAAAAAACGATCCATCAATCCGAAGCGTTGCGCCAGCGCGCGATGATTCGGAGTGATGTTCTGCGCCGACCCGTTGGGCGAGCGCGCCGCTTCGCCCGCGCCGAATATCGCCAGGCTCGGATCGCCATCAGCCTTGGAGCCGTCGCCGGACTGGCCGACATCGCCAAAGACCTGATCGTAGGTGCGATTTTCCTTGATGATGTAAATCACATGCCTGATCGGGTTCGCGCCGGTGAACAGTCTGGATTTCACATCGCCGATCAAGCCGTTGTTGCGCAAGACCTGCTGCGTGAAGCTGTACAGCCGCCGCACGTCAGGAATGTCAATCAGGCTCAGATTGCCCGAAATCAGCGAGCCGCTATATTGCCCCCCCTGCCCGCGCCCCGCCGGGAAGCGGTCGTTCGGAGCGTTGGGCGCGCGGCCCGAGTTATTGACGATCACGGAAGAGTTCTCCACGCCCGTGCCTTTTCCGTTCCCGACAATGAGACTTTGCCCTACGACGGTGATCGCCGCCGGATATTGACCGGTCGGAATAAAACCGTTCAGCTTGGATCTCTCCTCGCCGCTTTGCGCGAGCGCAACGACGGCGACGGAGTTGCTGTGCGCATTGGCGACGAAAAGCGTCTTCTCGTCCGCGCCGAGCGCGAGGCTTTCGGGGCTGCCGCCGGGCTGGGCCTTCTCGGCGAGGCGCACGTTGACACGTTCGATCTCCCTGTCCGCCGTAGTGTCTATCACGGAGACGCTGTCGGCGTTCGAGTTGACGACGTACAAGCGCGTCTTCGCCGCGTTGAAGACCATCGCCGTCGGATGGCGGTCCACCGCAATGCGCTGGACAGGCTTGCCCGAATTGTTCGGATCGTTCGGGTCAATCACCGCCAGCGCGGCGTCATTCCAGCAAGAGACGTACACTTTGGCCGCTTTGCCGTCGCTCGCGGGTAAAACCGCGACGCCGTATGGATATATGGGCTGCAATGGATTGTCACGTCGCAAATCCACGCGAACGAGTTCGCGCGTCCCGCGCAGGTTGCGAATAATGCCCATGCTATCGCCGAGGTTGTTGGCGACAAAGAGTGTCTCGCCGTCAGGACTGAGCGCCAGTCCCGTCGGATAAACGGGCGCGAAATTTCCGTTGTATCGCGGTGTGGGCGCTTGCGCGGCAAAGCCATTGACGTCAATGAACGGCGCTTCGACGCGAGTGTTCGGCCCCGACGAGGCCGGTGTGATCGGCGCGCGCGCGCCGGGGGCGAACCAGAACATCCAGATTTTGTTCTCGACGCCGCCGGAGACATATAGCAGGTGGCTTCCGTCCTTTTCGGCCTGGGCTGTGAGCGCGACGCCGACGCTGGCGCTCTGCGGCGCGGGGAAATAAATATTCTGGATCACGACGGGCGCGGGCTTCGCATTCAGATCAATGACGGCGAGGGATTGCTGGCCATGGTTGGTCTCGGCGTTGAATTGGAGGCCGAAGCCGCTGTTGACCGCGATCAGATAGCGGCCTTTGCCGTCCGGGCCGTTCTTGTCAGGTGAGCGGACGAAATCCATCGTGAGCGGAGTCACTGCAGGCAGCCTTGTAGTCGCGTCCAACAAGAGCATTCCGGCGGGCGTGATCGTACGGCCTTCCGAGGCGGGTTGATTGACGATCTTAACATCCTGGCCGGCCGCGGAAAGAAACCAGAAACAGCCAAACAAAATAGTCGCGGCGCCGCAAAATAGACTGGCCAGCAAACCGAAGGAAGCGGGACTAAAACGAATATTCTTCATTGTGTTTCTCCAGCAGCCTGACGTGATGTGTAGCGCGAAGGTCGCCCTGGTCGGCGTGTCTGATCAGTATGAGTATACGGATTTAGCGAAAAGAGTGGTTATGTTTTTGTAAAGCCCGTCTGAAGTCCTGTCATGTTACCGCTCTTCTCATGCTTCATCTGCCGGCTTCGCGCCAATTTAACAGGCAATTGAACTCGAGATAACCGCGACTTTACAGGCCTGATTTAGGCTCCTTTTTTATTCCACACAATCATTTCCAAGAACTGAAAATCAATTGATTCCCTGGAGGACTTCGCCCATGCGTAATGTAATCACCATCCTGGTCTGCGTCGTCTGCCTGTCGGCGGCTTCTTCGGCGGCCCTCGCTCAATCGCAACTCGGCGCCGGCTCGATCAGCGGGACGGTCTTCGATTCGAACGGCGCGGTCATCTCCGGCGCGACCGTCACGATCACCAACGCCGGTACCGGCCTCGTGCGAAAGTTGACTACCGGCGATTCCGGACAGTTCAGCGCGCCTGCGCTGCCGGTCGGCGAGTACGCGGCGCGCGTCCAGAAGACCGGTTTCTCGACGCTCGATCAGATAGGACTGATCGTCAACGTCGGCGGAACGACGACGCTGCGGTTGGAGTTGAGGCCGGGCGCGGCGAACGAAGTCGTCAACATCGTCGCCGAGCAGACGCTCGACGCGGCGCGCACCGAAGAGACGACGCTCATCAATCGCACCCAGATCAACGACCTGCCGATCAACGGCCGCCGAGCCGATCAATTCGCGCTGCTCGCGCCAGGCGTGACGCGCGAAGGGCGCTTCGGACTGCTCAGCTATCGCGGCCAGTCGGGCGTTTTCAACAACTTCACGCTCGAAGGCAACGACGACAATCAGGCCTACTTTTCAGAAGCGCGCGGGCGCACGCGCATTGCCAGCAACATCAGCGCCGACGCGGTTCAGGAGTTCCAGGTCGCGCAATCGAACTTCCTGCCGGAGTTCGGGCGCTCGGCGGGCGGCGGCATCAACGCGACGGTGCGCTCCGGCTCGAACACGTTTCACGGCGACGGCTTCTGGTATTTCCGCAACGAGGCGTTCAGCGCGCGCGACCCACTCGCCACTATCAACCCCGAAGAGCGTCGCGACCAGTTCGGCGGCTCGTTCGGCGGCCCTGTCGTCAAGGACAAACTGTTTTTCTTTCTCAACTACGATCAGCAGCTGCGTGACTTTCCGCTCATCACCGAAGATTTGAGCGGCGTGCTCACCACCGGACTGCCGGCGAATGCGACCGCGCAGGACATAGCCGATTTCAATCTCGGCGTCGCCGACCTGCGCTCGCGTTTTCCCGACGGGACCCCTGGGAACACCGTCCCGCGCAATTTCAACCAGAACCTGGGTCTCGCCAAGATCGATTGGAACGCGAGCCGCTCGAACATCGTTTCGATCACTTACAACCACTTGAACTTCCGCGGCAAGAACGCGATTCAAACGCCGCTGGTGCTGGGCAACGTCGGGCGCAACGGTTCGGATGACGTGCGAATTCAGAGTTTCAACGCGCGGTTGACTTCGACGATCACTTCGCGCCTGGTCAACGAGGCGCGAATGCAATGGGGGCGCGATTGGGAGTTCGAGTTCGCCAACCAGCCGCCGCCGCAAGTCTTCGTCGGGGGATTTTCGTTCGGGCGCGCCAGTTTCCTCGAGCGCCCCGCATTGCCCGATGAGCGGCGGTTGCAATTAGTGGACAACCTGTCATACGTCGCCGGCAGGCACTCGTTGAAGTTCGGCGTCGACATCAACCGCGCGCACGACATCATTGACAACCCCGCGAACTTCGGCGCGACCTACAATTACTCGAACGCGCTGACTTACGGGCGCGACCTGCGCAACCCGGCGCTCAAGTCTTACACATCTTACACGCAAAGCTTCGGCATCCCGGGACTGACATTCAATACGATTGATTACGCGGCCTTCGCGCAGGATCAATGGAAGCCCTTCAACAGGCTGACCATCAACTACGGCCTGCGATACGACTATCAACAGAACCCTGAACCGATCGCGCCGAACCCGGCGATCCCCGAAACGCAGAGCATCTACAAAGACCGGGCGAACTTCGGCCCGCGCATAGGCGCGGCGTGGGATTTGCGCGGCAACGGCAAGACGGTCGCGCGCGGCGGTTACGGCGTCTATTACGGGCGCACGTCGAACGGGACGATCTTCAACGCGCTGACGCAGACCGGGCTGACGGACCTGTCGCGCAACGTCGTTTCGATCACGCTGCGGCTCGCCGACGCCGGCTCGCCGACTTATCCGAATATTCTGGCGGCGCCGGCAGTCACAGGTGGGACTTCGGTTTTCCGACTCGACTCCGATTTCAAGCAGCCTCGCATGCAGGAGTTCAACATCGGAGTCGAGCATGAACTATTGTCGCAATTGACCGTCTCGGCGAGTTTCGTCTACACGCTGGGCGATCGCCTTCCTGTAACCTTCGACACCAACCTGGCCGCGCCCGCTTTCACGCGCGTCTATCAATTCCCTGACGGCTCGACGTTGGAGGTTCCGTTCGCCGCCGGGCTGACGCGCACGGCCGCGGGCGCCGCGCGGAACGTCAACATGTCGCGTCCCAATCCGAACTTCGGTTCGATCAGCGTGCAACGCTCGATCGGCGAGACTTATTACAAGGCGTTCTTCCTGGAAGTGAAGCGGCGCTTCTCCGGCGGCCTGCAATTCAACATAGCCTATACGCTGGCGAAGGCAGAAAACCTGTCCGGCACGGGCAACGGCGGGGGCAGCGGCGCGGAGGATCCATTCGGCGGATCGAGTCTCTTCAATCAGTTCGACCTGAAGGCTAATCGCGCGCCGGCGCCGACCGACCAGCGTCATCGCTTCGTCGTCAACGGCGTCTGGAATCTGCCGGAACTCAAGCAGGGCAGCGCGTTGGCGCGCGGCCTTCTCAACGGTTACAGGCTCGGCGGAATTTTCACGGCGGAAAGCGGGCGGCCGTTCGCGGCCACGGTTTCGCTGCCGAATATACCGTTCACGCTCGACGGGGCGCAGTATACGGGCTTCGGCGGCATTTTGGGACTCGGCGGCTTGAACCTCGCGCCTGACGTGCCGCGCAACAGCAACTATGGCGACGTGAACTATCGCATTGACCTGCGCGTCGCGCGCGACGTCAAGCTCGGCGAGAAATTCGTGGTTGAGCTGTTGGGCGAAGCTTTCAATCTCTTCAATCGCTCGAACTTCAACGGCTTCAACTCGACGCTCTACAACGCCGCTTTCCCATTATTGCCCGGCTCGACAACGGACCGGTTTTCGGCGACCAACCCGCCGCCGCTCGCGACGCCGATTCCATTGACCAGAAGCGCGAACTTCGGCGCGCCGAACAACGACGGCTCACAGCCGGACGGGACCAACGCGCGGCGCTTTCAATTGGCGCTACGCTTCCGGTTCTGATCTATTTCGCGGCCTCAACCGCCGGCAGCCGTTGTACGACATTGCCCTTCTCGTCCAGAAATTCGAGCTTGGCCGCGCCTTGAGCGTCCACCGTCAATTGCAGACGCGGCCGGCCCTGCGGATCGGAGAGCGTCAGCGCCGCGGCCTTCTCTCTGGTCTTGCCCACAAACACGCGCTGCGGGCCGCTCGCGGCCGGAGAGTTACGGAGTTTCTGCATGCCCTGCGTCTTCTCCGGTCCGTCGGGCATATTCTGAATAGCTTGAAGTTGATCTATCACCTCTCCGAGCGACGCGTCGGGTCTGTCCCACACTCGCAGGCCGGCGTAATACTGGCCGTTGCTTTCTCCATACTGGATGCCGACCGTTTGATCCTGCCGGAACCTGTCGAAAGCCAGCAGCGCGCTCGCGCTAGCTTTGCCGTCTTTTTGATCACCGCTGAAACCCAAGCCGCCGCACTCATCGCCCTTTTCATTGAAGAAAAGTATTCCCGGCGACCTCGTCCTCGAGAGAGTCTTCCCGTCAACGACGCCCGGGTGCTGTCGTTCGCCGTTGGAAATGACCATCTTTAACTTGCCGTCCTTTTCGACGATGTTGATGCGCTCGACGTCTATCTCCGTGAATTTGGTCTTCTGATTGGTCTGGCCGAACCCTGCGAACATGACTACGACCAGAAGCAGAGTGGCGCCGAAGGCGTAAGCCTTCAGCAGCCGTACGTCTCTTTGCAACTTCTCCATAACGGTGGCCTCCATTCAATTTTCCGCCCGGGAGCGACTCTCGCCCGGTTGATCTATTGAGCTTCAGGCGCCTCGCTCTACAAAGATTGCCAATATGGCGACCGAGCAGGCGCCCACCTTCTCGGTCGCGGCAGCGATCACCTGAACCTAGCCCGGCTTTTCAAAGCCTTGTCTTTACCCAAATCTTTTCACTTGCGGAAGTCATCTTTGGTCGCGTAGCGACCTGATGACATTAGCCGTGCGTTTTAACGCGCGGGCCGGAGATGAAAACCTCTCCCCGTCGCGTCAGCGGCG
>Ga0081455_10005573_pt1 | contig 13776 bp, 8 predicted proteins | sample TabmetS3T2R1_FD_70207 | JGI IMG/M metagenome (GOLD analysis project Ga0081455, IMG submission 70207) | Tabebuia heterophylla rhizosphere microbial communities from the University of Puerto Rico - S3T2R1 | ecosystem: Host-associated > Plants > Roots > Rhizosphere ... | reverse complement strand
GAAAATTATTATCAGTGGCTGGCTCGACTCGATCGGTCATGCTTGATCCAGTGAGCGCCGAAGCGGGCACATTAAGCGATTTGTTTTTTATGAAACACGGCCTGGAACATTACGACGTTCCGGACGAGTTCGCCGATTTTCAGACAATCGGCTGCCGTGTTTTTGACGACGACGAATCGCAGCGCATCGCCCAGATTTGGGTAGGGGAAAAGCATATGCAGTTTTTTCTTTTCCCGGCAGAACGAGACACCAAGACAGGGGCCGTGTTGGCTTTTCCGGGTTGGCGCTATGTGCATCAGGAAGGCTGGGTCGGCGCAGTCACGCAGCACAACGGGGTCTGCTTCATGGCCGTGCTTCGCGGTCGTGAGAAGGATCTTGGGCAGTATCTTTCGGGGCCAAAACAGTAATTGCTCCTGCTCTTCATGCTCATGCTCGTGCTCTTACTCGAGTATGTTCAATTGAAAGATCAAGAGCATGAGCACGAGAAAGAATAGGAAACAGAGACTATCGCTCTGCTGGCGTTGACAGCCTAAGTCATGCGATTGACCTTTGTCGCCGCCGATTTCGCCAGGGTAGCTCAGTGGTAGAGCAGGGGACTCATAAGCCCTTGGTCGGGAGTTCGACTCTCCCCCCTGGCATGTTTTATATGGCTTGGGTCTACGTTCTTCGAGGTTCTTCAGGCCGCCACTACATCGGTTCAGCCGTCGATCTCGATGCGCGGTTTAGACAGCATTTGCGTGGTCACACTGCGACTACAAAACGACTCGGCGAGACGCTTGAAATTGTGGCAAAGAAAGAAGTGACGACTCTTGCTGAAGCCCGCGAAATTGAACGCTTACTAAAGCGGAAGAAAAATCCAAAACTCGCAATTTACCATTTGCGCTCCTAGAGCAGCCCCGAAAGCGTTCGGGGTTGGTCGGGAGTTCGACTCTCCCCCTGGCATCACTTCGATTGCGGAGTGCTAATTGCGGATTGCGGATCTGTGATTGGACGTTCGGCGTTGGACGTTGAAATGTTCCTGCGCTGCGGCGCAGTCATGAATGGCAAAGATTTTCTTCAAAAACTCTTTGCGCGCGGAAATTCTTATTGGCTGACGCGTTTCGTCATTCTGCGGCTGCTCGGTTTTATTTATGCGGTTGCTTTTTTAATCGCGGCGCAACAGTTGGTGCCTCTTATTGGCGAACACGGATTAACGCCGGCCAATCATTTTCTTGCAAGCATTCAGGCCCAACTCGGTTCGCGTACTGCTGGAATGCTTCGCGTGCCGACACTCTTTTGGTTCGGGATTTCTGATAACGCATTGTCGATCTTTTCCTGGATCGGTTTCGGCTTGTCGCTGGTGGTCCTGGGAGGCTACGCCAACGCGATTCTGCTCGCTGCGCTTTGGGCGATGTACATGTCGATCGTGCACGTTGGACAGATCTGGTACGGTTACGGTTGGGAGATTCAACTGCTCGAGACCGGTTTTTTGTCGATCTTTCTTTGCCCGTTGCTCGATGGCCGCCCGTTTCCCAAATGTCGGCCGCCCATTCTCGTTATCTGGCTTTTTCGATGGCTTGGTTTTCGCATCATGATTGGCGCCGGGTTGATCAAACTCCGCGGCGACTCATGCTGGCGCGATCTCACCTGTCTTTACTATCACTACGAAACCCAGCCGATTCCGAGTCCCGTCAGTCGTTACCTTCACTTTGCGCCGCTCTGGTTCCACAAATTCGGGACAGCGTGGAACCATTTCGTCGAGCTGGTCGTGCCATGGTTTTCATTTGGGCCACGACACGTGCGGCACGTCGCAGGCGTCTTGCTCGTTACGTTTCAAATTTTTCTGATCGTCAGCGGCAATCTTTCGTTCCTCAATTATCTGACCATCATCCCGTTTCTGGCCTGCTTCGACGATACTTTCCTGCGTCGTTTTCTACCGAGGATGGTTGTTAAACGTGCCGAACGCGCAGCGCAAGAATCGGAACCGGCTCGCATCAACAACACGATCGCGATCGCGTTGTCGATCGTGGTTGTCTATCTAAGCATCGCACCGGTAATGAATCTCGTTTCCGGTCGCCAGTTAATGAACTATTCCTACGATCCGCTCGATCTTGTAAACACATACGGCGCGTTCGGTACGGTCGGGCGAGAACGCGACGAAATCATTTTTGAAGGCACCGAAGATTCCGTCATCACCGGCAACACGAAGTGGAGGGAATACGAATTCAAAGCCAAACCTGGTGACCCAAACCGGCGACCCCCGTTCGTTGCGCCATACCAACCGCGGATCGACTGGCAAATCTGGTTCGCGGCGATGGCTTCACCGGGCGAATACCCATGGACATTGCATTTTGTTTGGAAACTGCTGCATAACGATCCGGGCACCCTGTCACTTCTCGCGAACAACCCGTTCCCGGACGCGCCGCCTCGTTACATTCGGGCGCGACTCTATCGTTATCGGTTCGCTCCAATCGGCGAGAAAGCATGGTGGAAACGCGAACCAATTGACGAGTGGTTACCTGCGCTGTCGCCAGACAATCCCGAATTTCGTCGTTTGCTCGAAGGAATGGACTGGGTGGATTGAAAAGGACTGGGACTTTAACGGTCACGAATTCGCTGCAATCGTTAGAAACTCATGTGGAAGGCTGTCCGGGTTGTCAGCGCAAATTTTTTAGAGCGGGTTGGTGAGCCAGCATCGCGCCTGCATCCTGATTATCTTGCCTATCGAAAGGGCGATCTTTCGCGGGCTGAGTTGATCGCGCGGCTGCCACATGTCGCCATGGTCGGTGACAGCGCTTGCATGGGAGTCTATGTCTCCTCCGCTTGGAGCACGTTTTGGCGGGCACGCACTTGCTACGGGAATAATTGGTTCCTCGATACTAATCCATCACCGTCGGGTGTTCACAGCGTGTCGAAGAGACTGGAAAAACTCACTCCATTTGTTGCGATTGAATGCGCGGGCATTGGTGCGCTTGTCGATCATGAAGAAAAAGGGCCGAACTTCTTCAGAAGAATTCTTCGGACGCGTAACCTCTCGGAACAAATTGGTCACCTGGTGGCCATGAAACGTTTCCCTGATTTGATTCTGATGTCGATAGGGCACAACAACGTCGATTGGGCGTGGCGAAGTCCAACCGGCGAGTTAAAGCAACCTGAAGGCCGTTTACAATGGCAAAGCCGGGATTTTCGACAAAATTTCACGCGACAAATGAAGCGACTAATTCAGTGCGCACAGACACAGATTCACCGCGTCGCGGTGATGGTGTACGGTCTCATCAATTTCGAGTCCTACTTTAAAGGCCGCGAAATCGCCGAACGTTTGCGAAGCCAGGACACGTCACGGTACCCGCACCTGGAAACCACTTACAAATATTTCATATCCTTTCGACCGGCTTACCGCTCTAATCTGGTTCGCCTTGCAACGATGGTGAATGCGGAGTTGCGCACGATGGTTGGTGAACTGAATCGAGAGCTTACCGGCGATACCAACGTGCAATTGCGATATTCGGATGCATTGGCAACGGCTGACCTGAGTCGTGCGGAATTACTTCATCCAGTCGATGGATGGCATGCTTCCGTCGAAGGCCACAATGTTCTTGCAGCAGCCGCATTTCGCGATCTCGGACCGAGTCTGGAATTCCTTGGACTCGCAAAGTGATCTAAAAGTGGAACGCGTTGTCCTCAACGCGTTGGCAAAAGGATGCGACGTTGCCGCCTGATTATTGCGCCTCTGGCGATTGTTCCTCGCATCGTCTTCGGAGAAGCCGATCCACCGTTTGGCTATGCTTACAAATCTCCACGCGCTTTCAGTCGCGCGATCGTGGCGCCCAACATGCGGTAACCAAAATGGCCCTGTCGAACGCGCAACAGTTCGGAGCCATGCCACTTTTGCTGGATCGTCTCGAGCTGTTCGACTGGCGCAATGGAATCGAATTCGCCTGCTACAAACAAAATCCGGCTCGGGTCACATAGCGGCATGTTGTGGGTCGGTGAGCTCAGATGAAAATGCCGGGCGATAAGGGATGCCTCGATGTTCGCTCGCCGCAGTTCGCGGCGGATGGACCTCGCTGCAGAGCTCTTCCAGATTGCATGATCGATGTTTACGATTGGAGCCATCAAGGCGACGAAACGCAGGTCGCGCTCAACCATCGCAAGCAAAGCCCCGATCCATCCGCCATAACTCGTCGCCAGAACGCCAAATTCTCCCCTGCCGCGCTGGCGCAAGGCACTAATCAATTGCCGTAGCTCGGTTACCCCCTGGCGTAACCCCTCTGCGTTGCGAACTAAATCGCAGGTGATCGCGAGTTCGCCGTTCCAATAGCCGTGCGGTACACGCGAATAATGGTACGGCAGGTGGACCAGGCACGCGTTCCAGCCAAGTTGGTTAAAATGTTCTGCACAACGTCGATAGCCCTTGTCGCTCGTAGACATTAGTGCATGCAAAATAAAAACCGTCGGCGCCTTCCGATGGGCCTTTGTCGGGAAAAAATCTGCGCGGGCAACGTTGTTCGCCGGAAATCGAGTCTCGACCGGGCTGCGCCATGTGATAGTTGTGTGCCCGCCTTCCAGTGTTCTGGCAAGGTAGTCGTCACGTGGCGGGGCATAATACTGGTGGACGGTAATCCGCTCGCACTCCTCGACGTAGCGCGCCATTTCCGCACGGCTGTGCCCATTTAGTCGGTGGCGCGTGTGGAGTAAATTGAGCGATGCGCATAGAAATCCATCGACGCCCTTCGCTGTAACGCGGTGAAGTCGATTCGCGTTAGATCCATTAGAGCGGGTGCGCGTATCAAGGTAGGGACGCCGCGCTGCCATGTCAGTCCGGCTCGGACCGTTCGGTTGGCGCAGCGCGCCGACCCCACCAATCAGCCGTTCTCGTGGCGGATGGGGCAAATCGTCCTCAGTCAGGTGAAATGCTTGTCGCAACTCCGCGTAGAGATTCTTAAATGAAGACGCTAGTTCGGATTCGATTCGTGCGCGCGCCTCTGATTTTTCAAGGTCTGGGAAGTGCGAGATTGGATTCCCGAATGCGATCCAGACTGGCGTGCGGCCGCCGGAGGCGGGCAGCCAACGTCTAGTGGAGTAGAGACGATCACTGCCGATGATGACGCATGGCAAAATCGGCACCCCGGCAATCTGCGCCAGCGTTGACGCGCCCGGGCGCAGCGGCGCGCCTTCAAGCAGCGATCGTGTGCCGTCCCGAATCCCGCCCTCGGGGAAAAGACCGACGATGCGTCCCCGTATCAGCCGCTCTATCGCGGTCCGGATTGTCTTGCGATTCGCACGTTCGCGATCCACGGGGAACGCATCGATGGCACGCAAAAGATATCCAAAGGCTGCTGGCCGAAAAAATTCCGCCATTGTCATCCAATCAATTTTTCTTCCGGTCACGGATGAAATGATGAACGGATCGAAATGGCTAATGTGATTGGCTGCCAGTAAAAATCCCCCGGTGCGGTCCGTATTTTCGCCGCGGGTTACCTGAACACGCGTGACACAGCCAAGCAGCAGTCTCACCAACAGCTTTCCCGTGCGATAGGCAAACAAGTGAAAGTGCGAGCGCATTGAAATAATAGCGAGCTGGGGAAATGATCATTGAGCATGCAAATGAAGCAAATAGAGTTTGGCGATTAAACCCCAGGGAGGGACGGATTGGTAACCGTCGAGCAGACATGAGGAAACCCATTGATTCACGCTTCCCGCTTGATTTCCGCGAGAGTTTTTCCTCATTGCAGTTGTGCTGGCGAGGAATGACAGGGTTTCGATAAGCACGAGTGGTTCGGTGACTGACGGGCAAAATGGCGCGGTTGCGTTCGCCACGACGCGCTGGAGCCTCGTTTTGACCGCGCAAAGCGAGTCGCCGGCAGCACGCGACGCGCTCGAAAAACTATGCCGCACGTACTGGCAACCGCTTTACGCCTTCGTCCGGCTGCGAGGCCACAGGCACGAGGAAGCGGAGGATCTTACCCAAGGTTTCTTTGCCGTTCTCCTGGAGAGAAATGGCCTGGATACTCTCCGCAAGGCGAGGGGACGTTTGCGTTCCTTTCTATTGGCATCGCTCAAGAATTTCCTGGCAGACGAGCATCGGCGTGCGTCGCGAATCAAGCGCGGAAAGGGACAGGCACTTATTCCACTAGAGGAGCTTCGTAATTCCGAAGTCAATATGGAACCTTCGGATTCATCGACCGCTGAGCGCATTTATGAACGTCGGTGGGCATCGACGCTGCTGGACCAGGTCTTCGCGGAATTGAAAGACGACTATGGCAAGGCAGGCAACGGCGAATTGTTTGATTGCCTGAAGGCATTACTGGCCGAACGGCCGGGGGCGCCGTCGCAATCTGAGATTGCAGCAAAGTTGGGAGTGACCCCGAACGCGATCAAACAGGCGTTTCACCGATTTCGCGGCCGTTATCAATCCTTGCTGCGAGAAAAAATCGCCCAGACCGTGGCAATGCCAAAGGATGTCGAAGACGAGTTACGGCATTTGATTTCCGTATTTCGACCGTAAAGGGAAATCACGAATGAACACGAATCGCCAGGAAATGGCGCGGGCGCTGAGAGTTTGCGAAAAATGCGGGGCAGAAGTCTTCGCCAACGAGCAGGAAGAACTTTGCGTAGCCTGCTTGTTGGAGACGAGTCTTGGCGTCTCCCATGATTCGTCTATAGCCACTGGTGCTGACTTTGGAGCTCCGCAGGTAGCGGAGGAATTGGGTGATTACGAATTGATGGAAGAAATTGGTCGCGGCGGCCAGGGGGTGGTCTATCGCGCCCGTCAGAAAAGCCTCAACCGGATAGTGGCGCTAAAAATTATCGGCCTCGGACGCTGGGCCAGTAAAGCGCATATCAAACGGTTCCGCCTTGAAGCGGAAGCCGCCGCGAGTTTGGACCACTCATGCATCGTCCCGATTCATGAGATCGGAGAAAGCGGCGGTTCCTGCTACTTCAGCATGCAACTTGTGGAAGGCCGGCGACTCGATGAAGCAATCAACGGTAGCCCAATGCCGAATCGGCGCGCTGTTGAACTCACCATTAAGCTGGCGCGCACGATAGCCTATGCTCACAGGCGCGGGATCCTGCATCGAGATATCAAGCCGGGTAACGTATTGATAGATACAGAGGGCGAACCACATCTTACCGATTTTGGCCTGGCACGGCTCGTTAAAAGAGAAATTACAATTACGGGCACCATGGTAGAAGCGCTTGGCACGCCAGGTTATATGGCCCCCGAACAAGCAGCCGGCGACGCTACGCAGCTTACAAGCGCCACCGACGTTTACGGGCTTGGCGCGGTGTTCTATCAGTTGCTTACCGGTCGCCCTCCTTTTGCTGCTCCAACGATCTACGAAACTGTGCGGTTGGCTTTGGAAACTGAGCCGCGGCAACCGCACCTCTTAAATCCAAAGATTGATCGCGACCTGTCCACGATCTGCCTGAAATGCCTGGAGAAAGATCCGAAGCGTCGTTATTCGTCCGCTGCCGCACTGGCGGAAGATCTTGAGCACTGGATCAAACGCGAGCCAATACAGGCGCGACGTGCGGGGATTGTCAGTCGCGCCAGGAAATGGCTGAGGCGCAATTCGCTCGCTGCGGCGCTGACAGGGTCGCTGGTCGCTTTGGCCACAGTTGTGAGCTGGAATATTTTGGAAAGCGGACTTCTTCATCGCCCATCAACGACTGGCGTTGCTGTGCTGCCGTTTGAAAACCTGAGCAACGACAGGGAAGACGCTTTTTTTGCCGATGGCGTCCAGGACGATCTCCTGACCAAGCTCGGGAAAATTGCCAGCCTCAAAGTCATTAGCCGAACCAGTGTGATGCAATATCGAGGCAGGCCTAACACACGCGAGATCGGAAACGCGCTTGGCATTTCTCACGTTCTGGAGGGCAGCGTTCGCAAGACCGGCGCCTGGCTTCATATCAATGTGCAGTTAATCGACGCTCGTTCCGATTCGCACATCTGGGCGGAGCAATATGACCGCGATCTAAAGGACGTATTCCTCATCCAAAGCGAAATCGCGAAAAAAGTCGCTGAGCAGCTTCACGCCAGGATTTCGTCTGGCGAGAGACTGGCCATAGATAGACCGCCGACTGCCAATCTCACTGCTTTCGATCTTTATAATCGAGCCAAGAATCTTCTTCCGATGACGAGTTTTAGCAGCGCACGAGCGAATTTGCTGCAGGCTGTTGAGCTGTTACACCAAGCCGTCACGCGTGATCCATCCTACTTCCAGGCGTATTGCCAACTCGCTCACGCTCATGACCTCCTGCACTCTCTTGGGTTCGACCATACGCCCGCTCGCCTGGCATTGGCAGAAGCAGCGGTCCAGAAAGCGTTTGATTTGCGTCCCGATGCGGACGAGGCGCATCTCGCGCGTGCGGAGCATCTTTATCGAGGATATCTCGATTATCACGGCGCTTTGGCAGAACTTGCCGCGGCGAGCCGCGGCCTGCTGAACGAACCAGAAGTCTTCGAACTAAAGGGTTACATCGGCCGCCGACAAGGCAGACAGGAAGAAGCGCTGCGCGATCTTCAGCGCGCGCTTGATCTCGACCCGCGCAACATTCTCACGCTACAGCAGACCGCGCTTAGTTACGCTGTGCTTAGACGTTATGCGGATGAAGCAGCGGTTCTGGACCGGGCGCTGACTGTCCAGCCGGCGGATATCGACGCGAAAATAGCACGTGCTCTGGTGGAACTGGATTGGAAAGCCGACACGCGACCGTTGCGCAAATTGATCAGTGAACTGCGAGCCGAAAGTCCTTCCGTAACCGAAAGCATGTCGGAGAGCTGGCTCTATTGTGCCCTGGCGGACCGCGACGCCGGTGCGGCAAGAAACGCTTTGCTCGCTTCGAGTGGGGAGTTTGCCTTAACCGATGACGTCGTCCAATTCACCCATCCATTCCTGGAAGCGGTGATTGCCCGGATGGCGAACGAGGAGAATAAAGCGCAATTGATTTTTACTGCAGCGCGTTCTGCGCAGCAGAAAATCATCCAAGCTCAACCTGATTACGCTCCGCCACTGTGCGTGCTTGGCTTAATCGACGCTGCTCTTGGGCGCAAACAGGAGGCCTTAGGCGAGGGCCGACGCGCGGCTGAGCTCCTTCCAGTAAAAAAAGATGCCCTCAACGGTGTCGCGATAACGAAGTATTTGGCGATGATTGCCGCGTGGACCGGCGATAAAGATCTTGCGTGCGAACAGCTCGCCAACGCTGTCCGCTACCCGAGTACCCTCAGTTATGGGCAGCTGAAACTGTTGCCGTTCTGGGATCCGTTGCGTGGCGACCCACGCTTCGAAAAGATCGTCGCCTCGCTGGCGCCGCAGACAAATTAGGTCATGTCGCTGTCAGCACTTGTCTGTTTAGAGAATTCGAAACTTTCTGCGTAACCGTTCGATCAGTTCGACGTAGTACGCCAATGTATTGAACCATCCGTTCCATCCTCTGGCTGCCCGTATAGCTCTAAACGCAAAAACGGGTCGTGTGCGGTCTCCTGTATGAAAAAGAAATCCTCTTCTCAATCCGCCTTCCTTAGTCTCCGTGCTTTAACTAGTCTGTTCGGGTTCCTGGCCGGCGTTCTCCTGTCCGCCTTAGGCGGATTCGCCATGGCAAATCCATCGCAACTGCAGTTTGGCCCATCCGCGAACGCATCTGCCCAACCAAAGGCAACGTTGTCGCTTGGCGGCACCATCGGGCTTCCTTCCGGTGGTACTTGGACCTTCACTGGCGATCTCAACAACGCACGTGATGTGCACACATCGACGTTACTGCCCAACGGTATGGTGCTTACCGCAGGCGGTGTTGATCTCGGTTCCGTCAGTACCCCGAGCGCCGAACTGTATGATCCAGTGAGCGGTAATTGGACCGTCACTGGCAGTCTCAACCATGAACGCTTTTATCACACGGCGACATTATTGCCAGATGGAAGGGTGCTTGTTGCAGGCGGGGATAGCGTTAATGACGGCGACCTCGCCAGTGCCGAACTGTACGATCCAGCGACGGGGACCTGGACTGTTACCGGCAGTCTCAACATCAAACGCCAGTTGCACACGGCGACATTATTGCCCGACGGCAAGGTGCTTGTTGCGGGGGGATATAATAGAGTTAACAAAATTATCGAGAGCGTGGAACTGTACGATCCCGCAACAGAAACCTGGACTGTAGCCAACGATCTCAGCACCGCGCGCTTTACTCACACGGCGACGTTACTGCCTAACGGTAAGGTGCTCGTCGCAGGAGGATTTGGTGGCGCTGGCACCTTGGCGAGCGCGGAATTGTACGATCCGGCCAGCGGGAATTGGACGAATACAGGCAATCTCAACACACCGCGCGTTGTACACACTGCGACATTACTGCTAAACGGCACCGTGCTTGTAACAGGGGGAATTAACAGCAACGGCATTTCACCGACCGCGGAATTTTATGATCCCGCGAGCGGAAATTGGACTAACACGGGCAATCTCAATACGGAACGGTATGCGCACACGGCTACGTTGCTGCCGAACGGCAGCGTGCTTGTTGCGGGGGGGCTTAATTTGAGCGGCACGTCCGCCAGCGCCGAATTGTATGATCCGGCGAGCGGGATTTGGACCCCCACCGCTGATCTCAATGCTGCACGCTATCAACACACAGCAACATTGCTGCCGAATGGAATGGTCCTGGCAGCCGGAGGACTTGATATAAGCAACACTGCTTTGGCGAGCGCAGAGCTGTACACTCCTTCCGGACCGACGCCCACGGCTACGCCGACAGGCACACCGACGCCAACGCCAACTCCTGCTACCCCGTCTCCGACGCCAACCGCAACGCCAATCCCCACAGCGACACCGACCCCGTCACCCACTGCGACGCAGACACCAACTACAACACCCAGGCCTATCCCAACTCCCAGGCTTCGCCCGACGCCACCGCCGCGGCCGACTGCGCGGTGAGGAATCGACTCGAGTCAGCGATTCATAAACCGCTACTGGCGATGTAGGGAACGAAATCCAGACGCTTCCGTCTTTGAACGTCTGGCATCCTTTTACCCAGTTCGATCCGAGGGAACTCGACGGCGGATTTGAATTCCTAGACGATCGGTATCTCGCTGGATCGTTTCAAATCCAGAGTGCCATTTTTCAGGCTGATTCCTTTTGGTAACGTGGTATTATAGTCGGCGGTTCCCGCACGAGGTTTGGTTATGAAACCGAGGAGTCCTTCCATGGGCGGCAAAGGGCACTTTCCGCAAACGGACTACTTTTTTCATTCTGGTTTCGGGCAATGGCATGGCGGCTATTTTTCGCCCTACGACGGAGAAGAGAGATACGGATTTAGAAATTTTTACAATTTAGGACGCGAATTCCGTATCGAAGCTGCCCGGGAACGTGCGAAAGAAATGGCCGTGTTCGCGCTGATCGTCCTGACGTCAGCGTGGCCGGTGCTGTACATGGTTGTCACAGTCGTGAAGCTGTTGATTAAAGGACGACCCTTGGACCAATAGCTGTCCAGTCAGCTAGATCATTCTCACAAAGCCTGAGCTACTTCCTTGGCCAGAGAAATTCGTCCCGGTATTCGGGCGTTTTTTCCGGAGCCAGCCCATGACGCGCAACGTTTTCGGTCACTACGCGCGGAATGAGGAAGTTCAACAAATAATCTTCGCCACCAGCTTTAGTGCCGCCGCCGCTCATTTTGAATCCACCGAAGGGATGGCGGCCGACGATTGCACCGGTACAAGCCCGGTTGATATACACATTGCCGGCCTCCAATTGCGCTTTGACGCGGTCTATGTTGGCGGGGCTTCGCGAGAAAAAACCACCGGTTAGCGCGTAATCGGTGCCGTTAGCGACTTCGATTGCTTCATCCAGATCGCGCACCTTGATCACGCTTAACACCGGGCCGAAAATCTCTTCGCGCGCGATTCGCATGTTGGGCGTCACTCCAGTGAAAATCGTGGGCGGAATGAAATAACCCTGCGGCGGAACCTCCTTGGCCTGATAGGCAAGTGTCGCCTCGTTTTTCCCGACTTCGATGTAATCCAGAATTCGCCGGTAGGCGGCTTCATCAATTACTGGTCCGACCACCACGCTCGGGTCTTCCGGATTACCGACGCGCACACTGGCCGCGGCTCCGAGCAAACGTTCAATGACCCGATCGTAATTTTCTTCAAGAACAATCAGCCGGGATAGCGCCGAACATTTCTGGCCTTGAAACCCGAACGCCGAGTAAATCGAATCGACGATTGCCTCATCCAGGTCGGCATCGGAATCGACGATCATGGCGTTTTTTCCGCCCATCTCACAGATCACGCGTTTGAGTTCGCGCTGACCTTCGCGCGTTTTGCCGGCAGTTTCCCAAATCCACAGTCCCACCTCGCGCGACCCGGTGAAGGCGATGAGATCAACGTCTTTGTGATCGACCATGTGCGCACCGATGACTGAGCCTTTTCCGTTGAGAAAATTCAATACCCCGGGCGGCACGCCGGCTTCCTCGTAAATTTCCATCAACATGGCGCCGATAAGGACCGATTGCTCGGACGGTTTCATAATCACCGTGTTACCTGTCACCAGCGCGGCACTGACCATGCCGCACAAGATCGCCATGGGAAAATTCCACGGCGCGATGACCAGCGCGACACCACGCGGCCAGTAATGCTGGTAGCTTTCTTCGCCGGGCACGTTTTGGGTAAGCCGAGGCCGGCCCATCCGGCGCATTTGGCGAGCGTAGAAGGTGCAAAAATCGATGGCCTCTGCGATGTCGCCGTCCGCCTGACTCCATGGTTTGCCAACTTCAAAGACTTCGAGCGCGGAAAGCTCGAATCGGCGGCGCTCGAGAATCTCGGCGACCCGTTCCAGTAATTTACAGCGCTCTTCAAACGAAGTGCGACGCCATTTGGCGAACGCGGTGCGCGCTGCCGCGACGGCGCGTTCGGCTTCGGGAATTCCAGCTTCCGCTGCGTAACCGACAATTTGGTCTGGCTGGCTTGGGTTGACGGACGAAAACATCTGATCGGTCCAAATCTTCTCGCCGTTGATTGTTAACGGAACTTTGCGGCCAAGTTGCTTGCGTTGTTCGCGCAGCGCAGCCCGCATTTTTTCCTGGTTCTCCGGCAAGGCGAAGTTCGTTATCGGCGCATTTTCATAGGGAGCGTCCGGGTGTGTCTTTGGTGTGGTTGTTGTCATATTTATGGAAGAATTTGATGGCGGTAGAACACCGTTGTGGTTCGTGCGCAAAATTTCGCATGGATCGCGCAATAAATCTTTCGTGGGGACGTTCTCGGAAAATTTTGCCCGCAAAAATCCTTCATTTGACGTGTTCTCGAGCAGGCGCCGCACCAGATAGGACATTCCCGGGAGCAGTTCACCAACCGGGCAATATTCGCGGACGCGATAACCCATATCCACCAAAGCGCGCTTGATTGGCCCGGCCATACCATAAAGCAACTGGAACTCGAAGCGGCTGCGATCGATTCCGAGTTCCTCTGCGAACGCCTGCGCGTGAGCGATGCTTCGAACATTGTGCGAGCCAAATGCAGCGGTAACAATCGATTCGTTTTCCAACAGCAACCGCGTGAGCGTTTCGAAATTCGCATCGCTCTCTGGTTTCTGAAGGTACACCGGACAATCCCATCCGTTCTGTCGCGATTTTGTTGTTTCGTAATCCCAGTACGCTCCCTTAACCAGCCGGACGGCAAATCGCGTTCCACGTTTGCGCCCCCACTCAATCAGGTCGCGTAAGTCGGCTTCGGAATCTCGTAAATACGCTTGAGTGACGATTCCAGCATGCGGCCAATCCCTAAATTCCTCTTCAGTAAAAATGGTTTTGAAC
>Ga0081455_10005572_pt1 | contig 13777 bp, 14 predicted proteins | sample TabmetS3T2R1_FD_70207 | JGI IMG/M metagenome (GOLD analysis project Ga0081455, IMG submission 70207) | Tabebuia heterophylla rhizosphere microbial communities from the University of Puerto Rico - S3T2R1 | ecosystem: Host-associated > Plants > Roots > Rhizosphere ... | reverse complement strand
CTCGCCGAGGGCGGCGACGGTTTTGCAGCCTTCACTGGGGGTGCCGATCCGCGCACCGGCATCTACGACGTCGATGCGCTCTACGAGTATTTTGGGGCTAACAGCCCGATCGGCCCCGCCTCAGGCGGCCGCATCAGCAGAATGAATTGATTTGCAAGGCCCTTTCGGCCTACCTACCCTTCCTAGGCTGTTCCTTGCGCCCTGATCTGTTTGAGCATGATCTCTTCCGAATACCGGTTCCCACGTTTCGGGATCATGCTCTAGATTGGCGTATCAACCGGGGCCCTTCATGACGCTTCTTCTCACCCACAAGGCCTGCCTCGACCACTTGACGCCGCCCGGGCATCCCGAGCGGCCCGACCGGCTGCGCGCCGTCGACCAGGTGCTGGCGCAGGACAAGTTCAACCGGCTTACGCGCGACACCGCCCCGGAAGGCAACCTCGACCAGGTCACGCTGTGCCATGGCGAGCATTATGTCACGGAGCTGCGCCACATCGCGCCCACGTCAGGCATGATCTATGTCGACGGCGACACGTCGATGTCGCCCGGCACCTGGGAAGCCGTGATGCGCGGCGTCGGCGGCGCGGTATCCGCAACAGATGCCGTGATGTCGGGCAAGCATCCGAACGCGTTCGTCGCGGTGCGGCCGCCCGGCCATCACGCCGAAAAATCGACGCCGATGGGTTTTTGCTTCTTCGACAACGCGGCGATCGCGGCGCGCCACGCCCAGCGCAAATACGGCATTGCGCGCGCGGCGGTGGTCGATTTCGACGTCCATCACGGCAATGGCACGCAGGATATCTTCTGGGCCGATCCCACCGTGATGTACTGCTCGACGCACCAGATGCCGCTGTTCCCGGGCACCGGCGCGCGCGGCGAGCGCGGCGAGCACGACACCATCGTCAATGCGCCGCTCGCGCCGGAAGACGGCAGCGCCAAGTTCCGCTCCGCCTTCGAAAATCTGATCCTGCCGCAGCTGACAAAGTTCAGCCCGGAATTGATCATCATTTCCGCGGGCTTCGATGCGCATTATCGCGATCCCCTGGCCTCGCTGAACCTGAAGGCCGAGGATTTCGGCTGGGTCACGAAAAAGCTGATGGACCTCGCCGACCAGACCGCCGGCGGCCGCGTTGTCTCGGTGCTGGAAGGCGGCTACGACCTGCAGGGCCTGCAGGAGTCGGTCGCCGCCCACGTCACGGCATTGATGGGCAGCTAGATCGCCGCCACAATACGACAAACTCTCTTGATTCCGCGTCAGGCCAGGCCGGCGCTTTTAGGAAAACCGAAAATGGCCGAAAACAACCAGGTCGATGTCAAGAAGCTCACCTTCGAGCGCGCGATCGAGGAACTGGAATCGATCGTCAAGCGCCTCGAGGAAGGCAAGGTGCCGCTGGAGGAGTCGGTTGCCATCTATGAGCGCGGCGAGGCCTTGAAGCGCCGCTGCGAGGAGCTGTTGCGCCAGGCCGAGGCCCGCGTCGACAAGATCACCACCGACGCTTCCGGCCAGCCGACCGGGACGGAGCCGCTCGACGTGCAGTGACGGGTACCGCCAAGGCGTCTTGCGCCGGCGGCCGCACACGAAATCCTCAATCGTCGTGGAATTTCGCTCCCCGGCTTCATCCGGGGCGGAAATTGCTCTTTCCGCCCTCTGCGGCCTGCTATAGTCCGGCCGTTATTGGGGAACCGACTTTAGTGCGCGTCCAGCACCGCCATATCATTTACATCCAGGGATACGATCCCCGCGGGCTCGCGCAGTACTACCGGATGTTCCGGACCGAGCTGCGCAAGTTCGCGCGGCTCTACGGCATTTCCGCTACCACCACCCGCCCGCAGGCCGCCGATAATGGCGAGATCGCCTCCTGGGCCATCGAGACCGAAGCGGCCGACTGGCGGACCCGCACCGACTACGACTTCCTGCGCTTCGAGGATTTCATCCAGCGCGACCTGGCCCAGCCGATCTGGCGCACGGTGTTCCATGCGGTGTGGATCTACTGGCGGCTGATCTTCCGCGGCACGGCGTTCCGCTTCTTCGCCGCGAACTGGCGCTTTGCCACCTTCATCACCTATCCGCATCTCCTGCTGCTGGCGGAAGCGATTTGCATCGCCGCGATTGCCTTTGCCGTGGAGTGGGGACTGGATGCACTCGGCGTGCCCGATCTCTTCAGCATTGCGGTGGCGGCCGCGGTCTTCGTGGCGCTGCTCGGCACGGTGCTGAAATACACCGAAAACCAGACCTATCTGCTTTATCTGCTGTCCGACACGATCTGGACCTGGGAGTTCTCGCACCGCCAGCGCCCGGAATGGGACGAGCGTATCGACCGCTTTGCGCAGCATCTGGTCAAGGTCGCAAGCACGAGCGGCGCGGAGGAGATCGTGCTGGTCGGCCACAGCTCGGGATCGTTCCTCGGCGTCGAGATCCTGGCGCGCGCGCTGCGGCTTGATTCCGCGCTCGGCCACCACGGGCCGCGCATCGTGCTGCTCACCATTGGCGGTAATTTCCCGATTGTGGGTTTTCACGCGGCTTCGCGCGAGTTCCGCAACCATCTGCGCCAGCTCGCGGTCGAGTCCTCGATCGACTGGATCGACTGCCAGGCCCGCAAGGACGTGATGAACTTCTTCCAGTTCGATCCGCTGGCCGCGCACGGCATCGATGCGGGCCCCGCACGCCGAAATCCGACCATCGTGCCGGTGCGTTTCCGCGAGATCATTCTGCCGGAACACTACAATGCCTTCCGCTGGCAATTCTTCCGGGTCCATTTCCAGTTCGTGATGGCGAACGAAGTGCCCCACCCCTACGATTTCTTCATGATCGTCTGCGGCCCGGTGCCGCTGGCCGAGCGCATGGCGGTACCGCAGGCCGCGCTGACCGTCGCCACCGGCGATTCGACTGCCCGGGAATGGGCGTGGAAACAGCTGGAAAACGCCCGATCCGGTCAAAATGATGCCGAGGAACTCGGCACATTGGAACCGACGGCACGCCGCCGCGGTTAAGCCTGTCACGCTCTTGCAACCCCGCCCGACGCCGTTTGCGGCCAGGGCGGGTTGGCTTTGGCGGAGGCTTTGGTGTAAAGCTTGCAGTTCTATGGGCTGTTGGGGCTGGTGTGCCACCGCTTGGGCGCGGCGGTAAACCATTCAAAAAGCTCACGAAAATTGACTGGGACGGGTGGAAGACGCCTTAGGTGATGAAAATCACATTGAACGATTTGGATCGCCGCTAAGGCTAACCAATCAGGCTCGCTGCGCGCTGGATGCGCAAACCCAATTCTGTCGGATCTCGCGTTCCGACATGCAAAAACTGGAACATCGCTGTGACCGAATTTACGAAGACGCCGCTCCTCGACACTATCAAAACCCCCGACGATCTGCGCAGGCTCAAGATCGACCAGGTGCGCCAGGTCGCCGACGAGCTTCGTCAGGAAACGATCGACGCGGTCTCGGTGACCGGCGGTCATTTCGGCGCCGGCCTCGGCGTGGTCGAGCTGACCACCGCGATCCATTACATCTTCGATACGCCCCGCGATCGCCTGATCTGGGACGTCGGCCACCAGGCCTATCCGCACAAGATCCTGACCGGCCGGCGCGACCGCATTCGTACGCTGCGCACCGGCGGCGGGCTCTCCGGTTTCACCAAGCGCAGCGAGAGCGATTACGATCCGTTCGGCGCCGCGCACTCCTCGACCTCGATTTCCGCCGGCCTCGGCATGGCGGTCGCCCGCGACCTCTCCGGCGGCAAGAACAACGTGATCGCCGTGATCGGCGACGGCGCGATGAGCGCCGGCATGGCCTATGAGGCCATGAACAATGCGGGTGCGATGAATTCGCGCCTGATCGTCATCCTCAACGACAACGACATGTCGATTGCGCCGCCGGTCGGCGCGATGAGCGCGTACCTGTCGCGGCTCTATTCCGGCAAGACCTACCGCACGCTGCGCGAGGCGGCCAAGCAGATCAACAAGCGCCTGCCGAAAGTGATCGCCAACCGCGCCAACCGCGTCGAGGAATATTCCCGCGCCTTCATGATGGACGGCGGCACGCTGTTCGAGGAACTCGGCTTCTACTATGTCGGGCCGATCGACGGCCACAACCTCGACCATCTGCTGCCCGTGCTGAAGAACGTGCGCGACATGGAGACCGGGCCAATCCTGGTCCATGTCGTGACCCAAAAGGGCAAGGGCTACGGCCCGGCGGAGGCTTCCGCCGACAAATACCACGCCGTGGTCAAGTTCGATGTCGCGACCGGCACCCAGGCCAAGGCCAAGCCGAACGCGCCGGCCTACCAGAACGTGTTCGGCCAGAGCCTGGTCAAGGAGGCTCAGAAGGACAAGACGATCGTCGGCATCACGGCCGCGATGCCTTCAGGCACCGGCATCGACATTTTCAACAAGGCGTTCCCGGAGCGCACTTTCGACGTCGGCATCGCCGAGCAGCATGCGGTGACTTTCGCCGCGGGTCTTGCCAGCGAAGGCTACAAGCCGTTCTGCGCGATCTACTCCACCTTCCTGCAGCGCGGTTACGACCAGGTCGTGCATGACGTCGCGATCCAGTGCCTGCCGGTGCGCTTCGCCATCGACCGCGCCGGCCTGGTCGGCGCCGACGGCGCCACCCATGCAGGTTCCTTCGACAACGCCTATCTCGGCTGTCTGCCCAACTTCGTGATCATGGCGGCCTCCGATGAGGCCGAGCTCGTGCACATGGTCGCCACCCAAGTTGCGATCAACGACCGCCCCAGCGCGCTGCGCTATCCGCGCGGCGAAGGCCGCGGCGTGGAAATGCCTGAAGCCGGCATTCCCCTCGAGATCGGCAAGGGCCGTGTGATTCGCGAAGGCAAGAAGGTCGCCCTGCTCTCCTTCGGCACCCGCCTCGCCGAGTGCGAGAAGGCGGCCGACGAGCTCGCCGCCCATGGCCTCTCCGCCACCATCGCGGATGCCCGCTTCATGAAGCCGCTCGACGAGGAGCTGGTCTTGAGGCTGGCGCGCGACCACGAAATCCTGATCACCATCGAGGAAGGCGCGGTTGGCGGCTTCGGCTCGCATGTCATGCAGTTCCTCTCCGATCGCGGCATGCTCGACGGCGGTTTGCGGATGCGCTCAATGATCCTGCCCGACGTGTTCCTCGACCACGACAGCCCGGCCGCGATGTACGCCCGCGCCGGCCTCGATGCCAAGGGCATCGTCGCCAAGGTGTTCGAGACGCTGGGCAAGGACTTCAAGACCGAAAGCGTCAAGCTCGCCTGAGGCGAGCTTGGACGTCGGCTCTGAGAGATCGGAGCCGACGCGCTTTTTTTGACGCGTTTTCTTAACGCGAACCGGGTTCCACTTCGCTCGAAAACCCCATGATGAAAATCTATCTGGCAGGACCCGAGGTGTTCCTGCCGGATGCCGTCGCCATCGGACAGCGCAAGCGCGAGATTTGCCAAAGCCACGGCATGACCGGGCTTTATCCGCTCGACAATGCGGCGGATCTTTCTGCCCGCGACGCCTCGCTGCAGATCTTCAGGGAACTTGAAGCGATGATGGATGCGGCGGACGCCATCATCGCCAATCTCACCCCGTTCCGCGGCCCCGGCGCCGATCCCGGAACCGTCTACGAGCTCGGCTACATGGCCGGCCGTGGCAAGCTCTGCCTCGGCTACAGCAACGACCCGGCGCCCCATGCCGAGCGCGTGGCGGGCTTCACGACGGTGACAAGAGCGCCCGATATGCGCCTGATCGACCGCGACGGACTGACAGTTGAGGATTTTGGCCTGCCGGATAATCTGATGATGATCCATGCGCTGGAGTTGCATGGCTCGCCGCTGGTGATGCCGCGCGCAAGGCCGCAAGACATTTGGCACGACCTCACTTCGTTCGAGACGTGTGTGCGCCTGGCGGCAGGAAGGCTGGGCTGATCGTGGCAAAGCAGGGCAACAGCGAGAGTTCCCGCAAGCGCGCCGACGTCGTGCTGGTGGAGCGCGGGCTGTTCGAGAGCCGTGCGCGGGCGCGCGCCGCGATCGACGCCGGTCTCGTTATTGCCAATGACAGGCAAGTGTCAAAGGCATCGGAGGTCATTCCGGCCGATGCGGTGCTGCAGGCCCAGCCGGCGTATCCCTGGGTCTCGCGCGGCGGCGTCAAGCTCGCGGGCGCGCTGGAGCAGTACCCGATCGAGATCGAGGATCACATCTGCCTCGACGTCGGCGCCTCGACCGGTGGGTTCACCGAGGTGCTGCTGGCCAATGGTGCGGCCATGGTGTTTGCCATCGACGTCGGCCACGGCCAGTTGCACCATTCGCTGCACGGCCATCCCAAGATCGTGTCGATGGAAGGCACCGACATCCGCCGACTGGAGAATACCCGCCTGCCCGCCCGGCCCGACGTCGTGGTGATCGACGTCAGCTTCATCTCGCTCAAGGCCGTGCTGCCGGCGGCGCTGTCGCTGGCGGCCGCACCCATGCATCTGCTCGCACTGATCAAGCCGCAATTCGAAGCGGAGCGGAAGAACTACAAGGGCGGCGTGATCCGCAACGCCATGGTGCACCAGCAGATCTGCGACGACATCATGGCCTTCGCGGCTTCGCTCGGCTGCACCGAGATGCAGGCGTTCCCCTCCCCGATTACAGGCGGCGACGGCAATATCGAATTCTTCCTCGGCGCGCGGCGTGGCTGAGACGCTGCTCATCGATCATGTCGGCCATCGCGGCGACGGCGTGGCGCTCTCGCCCGGCGGCAACGTCTATGTGCCCTACACGCTTGGCAGCGAAACGGTTGACGTGATCGATGTCCACGGCCATCCCGACCGGCGCCGCCTCGTCGAGATCAAGCAAGCAAGCCCGGAACGCATTGAGCCATTCTGTCGACATTTCTCCGTCTGCGGCGGCTGCGCCATCCAGCACTGGGATGCGGAGGCCTATCGCGCCTGGAAACGCAACATCGTGGTGGAGACGCTGGCACAGGCGGGCGTGCCTTGCGAGGTTGCGCCGCTGGTCGACGCCCATGGCAACGGACGGCGGCGCATCACCCTGCATGCGCGGATGGGCACGCATGAGGTGCTGAAGGTCGGCTTTGCCGCCACACACTCGCATGACATCATCCCGATCGACCGCTGCCCGATCCTCGATCCCGCGCTCGACGGCGCCATCGACGCAGCCTGGGCGATCGCCGAAGTCCTCAAGCCATCGCGCAAGCCGCTGGACATCCAGTTCACCGCCACGCGCGGCGGCCTCGATGTCGACGTCCGCGGCTCCGGTCCGGTGTCGGCGGCCGTCACCGCCAAACTCTCCGCCGTCGCCCAGCAGTACCGGCTGGCGCGGCTGACGCGCCATAGCGAGCTGGTGCTGCTGCGCGATCCCCCTGTGATCACGATCGGCACGGCGCAGGTGACGCTGCCGCCGGGCTCGTTCCTGCAAGCGACCGTAGCCGGCGAGGAAGCGCTGGCCGCGCTCGTGCTCGATCATTGCAGGCGCGCCAAGCACGTCGCCGATCTCTTCTGCGGCGTCGGCCCGTTCGCATTGCGGCTAGCGCAAAGATCGCGCGTGGCGGCGTTCGACAGCGATGCCGGCTCGGTGGCGGCGCTGCAGAAGGCGGCGACCTCGACCTCCGGGCTGAAGCCGGTGAAAGCGGAGACGCGCGATTTATTTCGCCGCCCGCTGGTGCCGCAGGAATTACGCGACTACGACACGGTCGTGTTCGATCCGCCGCGTCAGGGCGCGCAGGCGCAGGCCGCGCAGCTCGCCGCGAGCAAGGTGCCGGCCGTGGTCGCCGTCTCCTGCAACGTCACGACTTTCGCGCGCGATGCGAAGATTTTGATCGATGGCGGCTACAGGATCGAGGACGTCACGCCGGTCGACCAGTTCCGCCATACGCCGCATGTGGAGTTGGTGGCGCGGCTCTCGAAGCAGAAATCGTAGGATGGGTAGAGCCAACGGGCTCCGGTCTATTCCGCAGCGATCGAGAGGGGCACGCCGTTGACACGCGTTTCCCCTCTCACATTGTCGACAGTGACGTGCGTGTCATACCAGGTGAGCCGGGGGCGAACACCGAAACGCTCCGTCAGTTCGGCGATCCGGGCCTCGGTAAACCAGGCTTCAGCAGCGGCGCGGCTCTCCCACAGATAGACGCCGCCGGTGCCAGCATCTCCATTGAGATAGTCCTTGCGGATCAACCCTCGTCCGGCGAGCCCACGATAGATCGGCGCCGAGCCGGTTCCGCCTGCGATGGCCTGCTCTTGCGTACGCTTCGGTAGATCAAACTGAACGACGACAATGCAATTTCCCATGGTGTGTCCTCACCTGCCCCACCTGTCCTGCCAGATCTTCTCGCCGATCAGGCAATTGACCCGCGGCTCCCTGGTCTGCGTGGCGGCGGGCACCACCGGGCGCTCCGGCGTGCGGCCGGCGACTTCCAGCAGCAGCTTGGTGCGGATCGCTTCCTTGAACTTGTCGCGGTCCTTGATCGTGACGACAAAGGAGCCGGGACCGCCGATCACGCAATCCTCGTAATAGTAATCGAGGTTGTCGATATCCATGGTGGAATAGGACGGCTCCTTCACCATGATTGGCAGGCCGTTGATGATGATGCCCTTCTCCAGCGCGGCGTCGCGCGTGGGCACGACGGGTGGGCCGTTGTTGTTGGGGCCGTCGCCGGAAATGTCGATCACCCGCCGCAGGCCATGGTAGGGATTCTCGTCGAACAGCGGCATGGCGAAAGTGATCGCGCCTGATATCGAGGTGCGCGAGGCCCGGCGGATCGGCGTCTTCAATATTTCGGCGGCGACCGCATCCGCAGTCTCGGGGCCGTCGATCAGCCGCCAGGGAATGATGATCTTCTGATCGGTGAAGGCGGCCCATTCGAAATAGGTCACCGCGACCTTGCCGTTCGGCCCGCTCTTCAGCGCCTGCAGGAATTCCTTGGAGGTGATGGCCTGCGCGTAACCCTCGCGCTGGATCGCCAGTTCATCCATGTCCATGGAGTAGGAGACGTCGACCGCGAGCACGAGCTCGACATCGACAGTCGCCTCTTTCTCGGCGAGACGAGGGCCGGTCTGGCCTGCCGGCCCCGGCGCGGCAAAACCCGCCACGTCGCCGCCCAGCATGCCTGCGACAAGCACCGCTCCGATCGAGACATACCAGCGCATCGCGGCCCTCCCGACTAGTATTGCGATGGTGACACGCAAACTGCGCCGCGCAAAGCGGTAACATCGATTGTCCATCACAATCGGGTTAGCCGATGCCCGTGATTCGACGGATCGCCTGCTGTTTCGCCTTGAACGGAACCGGTTGTCGAAGCGACCAAGAAATGCGCGGCAACCATGCCGCCCTCCCCGGCACCGACATGGCAACGCCTCCGAAACTTCCGGCTTCTTCCCGCCTGCCTTCGGCCACGCTTGGGCTTGTCGTGCTGGCAATCGCCGGCCTTGCCGCCGCGCTGTTGCTGCCGCCGCTGACGGCCTATCAGGAGGAGAAGCCGCAGCCAGAGGTGGCGCTGACAGCCGAAAACGCCCGCGACGCCTGTCTCCGCCTGTCGGAAAACCCCAGCGAATATCTATCGAGCGAGCAATGGCTGCGCCGCAACGCGCAGCGGAGCGCCGGCTGCGACATGGCCTTTGCGGCCGCACCCTACGACCTGACCTTGAAGGTCAAGGCGGCGCTGGCGCTGCCGCACGAGCAGCGCGCGGATTCGCTTGCGGTGCTGCGCGAGGCGGCGGCGGAGGGCTCGCCCGAGGCGTACTACTGGATCTACGAATCGTACAAGTCATGGGATCAGGGCGACTACGGCAGGCCGCAGCTGGTGACACGCGCTGAGGCCGACCGCGCGCTGCACATGGCAGCCCAACTCGGGCATCCCTTTGCCACGCAGATGCTCGCGATCCTGCTCGACCGCGGCGGCATCGTGAAGCGCGACCCCGCCGCCGCGCGCTATTGGGCCGAACGCGCCGTCAACAATCCGGCCAAGGATGCGACCAAAGGAGAGCTGATCGCCTTGCTCGGACGCCTGCTGGTCACCTCGGACAAGCCGGAAGAACGCGCGCGCGGACTCGATTTGCTGGAGCGCACGAGCAAGGCCGGCGTGTTCGGCGCCAAGCGCGAACTGGCGAAGGCGATCCGTCGCGAAGATCCCGTGCGCGCCCGTGCGCTGCTGGAGGAGGCACGAAGCCCCGACCCCGGCGGCGCAAAACCGCTGCTGGCGGAAATGCTGATATCAGGCGAAGGCGGACCTGCCGATCCCAAGCGCGCGCTGTCGCTGCTCAGGAGCGCCCATACCGCCAGCGCCGACGGCGTGCTCGGCCGGCTTTACCTCGAAGGCAAACTGGTGCCGCGCGATCCTCAGTTGGCAGCTCACCTGATCGGGCTTGCCGGCACGTGGGATCTCGACGCGCGCACCGAGGTGCTCAAAATCCTTGCAGCTAATCCGCAAGTTCGCATCGACCGGGCCGAGGACGCGCTCTATTACGCCATGGAGGCCGCGGAACTGGACGAGCCCGGCGCGATGGCCGCGCTGATTGAATTGAAGCTCTCCGATAATGCACAGTTCCGGGACCTCCCCGGAGCCTGTAAACTGATGCAGACCGCGGTCGCGCGCGGCGATCGGGCCATGGCACAGCGTCTTGAGGGGTGTCGCGGCAGTTGATCGCAAAGCCCGTGGTCGGGAGTTGCCATGATCGACACCGTCGTCAAGCCGAAGACCAAGGTCAAGACCCAGACCGAGCGGCCGCGCCTGCACAAGGTGATCCTGATCAATGACGACTACACGCCACGCGAATTCGTCGTCAGCGTGCTGAAGGCGGAATTCCGCATGACCGAGGACGAGGCCTACAAGGTGATGATCACCGCGCACCGCCGCGGCGTCTGCGTGGTCGCGGTCTTCACCAAGGATGTCGCCGAGACCAAGGCGACGCGCGCCACCGACGCCGGCCGCGCCAAGGGCTATCCGCTGCTGTTCACCACCGAGCCGGAGGAATGAGGGTTGCGAACCGTTACAGCCGCGCTGCTCGCGCTCATCCCCGCCTCAGCGATGGCTGGTGGCTCCAACGCCGGCTTTGAAATGGGTGGGAGATACGCGCGTTTCGATCCTGTCGTCGCGCAATACAATCAGTCCGGCGAGCTGTTCCGGATCGAGGGCCACTGCCAGTCATCCTGCACGCTGTTCCTCGGCATCCGCAACGTCTGCATCGAGCGCAGCGCGAGCCTGCTGTTTCACGCCGCGCATGACCGGCAACGAAATGTCAGCCCGTCGCTGACCGTTCACATGATCGAGGCCTATAACCCGCGGCTGCGCGCGTACCTGACTTCGAACCACTACATGGACACGCTGGCGTTCCACACGATCTCGGGCGCCGACATGATCCGGAAGTTCGGCTACCGGGAATGCCCGAAGCGATGAGCGCACCCTGCCGCCGGCAGCGCATGCGCTGCCGATCGCGATGCGGCCCAGATATCTAGACCGTCCAGTAATTCGCGTGCGGGTAGGATCGCGAACGATCGCCCCAATCGAAGGTGTCGTCATCGAACTCGCACGGGCCGGCCTGCAGCTCTTCCATTGTCAGCCCGGTCTCGAAAGCCTGGCGCGCCGGATCGTATCTCAACCCGCTCCACTGCACCGGATAATGGTGCTGGGTGCCGAGCAGGCCGCCGGTCTTGATCACGGCATAGGCCACCGTTCCCGTCACCTTTTCCAGCATCAGCCGTTCGATCGTGCCGAGCTTGGTGCCGTCGCGTCCGTAGACGGCGACGTGCTCGACGCGATCACTGGGAACAAGGGTATGCATGGCGTCCTCCCTGTGTCTTGTTCCGCCGGAAGCATAGCATGAACGGAGCCGGCCCAGCGGCAGTTCCTTATCCGCGATCAGGCCGCGGCGACCGCCTCCTCGTCGAACAGGCCGTAGACGCGCTGGGCCTTGGCAAAGCCCGCGATCGGGAACTCGCCGAGATCGCGCCAGCCGCCGCTGCAGATGCCGGCGAACCCTTCGGAGGCGACAATAGTACGCCGCAGCCTGCCCGTCAGCTTCTCCAGCCGCGCGGCGAGGTTGACCGCTGGCCCAATGCAGGTGAAGTCGAGCCGCGTGCCGCCGCCGATATTGCCGTAGAGGATCGGCCCGACATGCAGCGCGACGCCGAAGCGGAAGCGCTCGACGGTGTCGCCTATTCTGTATTGCATGGCCTCGACGCTGGTGCGCGTCTCCCGCGCGGCGTCCAGAACGCGGGCGCAAACCTGTGGGGAATCGCCGACATATTCGTCGATCGGAAACACCGCGAGCAGGCCGTCGCCCATGTATTTCAGCACCTCGCCGCCATGCGCCTTGATCGCGGCGACCTGGCAGTCGAAGTAATTGTTGAGGATATCGACCACGGTTTCCGGTGGCAGGCGGTCGGACAGCGAGGTGAAGCCGCGCAAATCGGAGAGCCAGATCGCGGCGTTCATGTTCTCGGTGTGGCCGCGCCGGATCTGGCCGCCGAGAATCTTTTCTCCCGCGCGATTGCCGACATAGGTGTCGAGCAGCGTGGCTGCGACACGGCGCAAGCCGATCACCTCCACCAACCGCGCCACCGGCGCCATGATCGAGCGCAGGGCGGCGAGCTGTTCGTCAGTGAAGCCACCCGCCTGCTTGGTGGTCCAGCTCGTGGCATGAACGGAGCCATTGACGTATACGATCGGCAGCGCGATGTAGTCGGTCGCGCCCTCGGCACGCAGATCGTCAACGATGGGATAGCGCGCACTTTCGGGATCGTCGGCGCGGCAGCGGACCTCGCGGCCTTCGCGGAAGACAATCGAGATCGGGCTTGAGTTGAATTCCGGCGTGTCCTGGATGTCGAAATCCACCGTCCCCATCGCGATCTCTTCGCCGGGCTTCCAGATGAAGTTGCGGCCGAAAATGTCGGGATGCAGCGTGCGGATGAAGAAGCCGACCCGCCACAGCGGGATGCCAGCGGCGGTCAGCCGCCTGCACAGCTCGTCGATCATTCTCGCAGGAACAGGCGACGACCGTGCGCCGTCGATCAGCCATTCCCTGATGTCGCTGACGTCAACCACCATGGCAGCCCTGCCCTTCTCTTGTCCCGAGAATATGGGCGGCTTTGGGCGCGGACGCTAGCCCACCGGCCCGACCTGGCCGCGATGGCGCAGCAGGTGGTCGGCCAGCACGCAGGCCATCATGGCCTCGCCCACCGGCACGGCGCGGATGCCAACACAAGGATCGTGTCGGCCCTTGGTCATGATCTCGGTCTCGGCGCCCTTGCGGTCCACCGTGCGGCGCGGGGTGAGGATCGAGGACGTCGGCTTCACCGCGAAACGCACCACCACGTTCTGGCCGGTGGAGATGCCGCCCAAAATGCCGCCGGCATTGTTGGAGAGAAAGCGCGTGCCGTCATTGCCGGTGCGCATCTCGTCGGCGTTCTCCTCGCCCGACAATGCCGCCGCGCCGAAGCCCGCGCCGATTTCGACGCCCTTGACCGCATTGATGCTCATCATGGCGGCGGCAAGATCGCCGTCGAGCTTTGCATAGATCGGCGCGCCAAGCCCCGGCGGCACGCCTTCGGCCACCACCTCGATGACGGCGCCGATGGAAGAGCCAGCCTTGCGGATGCCATCAAGGTAACTCTCAAAGAATGCGGCCTTGTCCTTGTCAGGACAGAAGAAGGGATTCTTCGCGATCTCGTCCCAGTCCCACTTCTCGCGGTCGATCTTGTGCGGGCCCATCTGCACCAGCGCGCCGCGCACCTTCACGTCGGGCAAGATCTTGCGCGCGATCGCGCCCGCCGCCACCCGCGTTGCCGTCTCGCGCGCGGACGAGCGTCCGCCGCCGCGAT
>Ga0081455_10005571_pt1 | contig 13779 bp, 14 predicted proteins | sample TabmetS3T2R1_FD_70207 | JGI IMG/M metagenome (GOLD analysis project Ga0081455, IMG submission 70207) | Tabebuia heterophylla rhizosphere microbial communities from the University of Puerto Rico - S3T2R1 | ecosystem: Host-associated > Plants > Roots > Rhizosphere ... | reverse complement strand
TATAGGTCGGCCCCGCCGCCGCGGCTCCCTTCGTCTATCGGTTAGGACGCAAGATTTTCAATCTTGAAAGACGGGTTCGACTCCCGTAGGGAGCGCCAGTGCCTGAAATCAACGGCGCAGTGCGGCAGCTGACGGCGCTTCAAGTCTTGGGGTTCGCTGATTGGCCGGCGGTTCCCTAAGCGTGAGGTCGCCGAGGCTTGTTAATCACAAAGATGCGGTCTGAATCCCTCCACACTTCCAAACGGGCCACTTCCCGGGCTGCGGTCAGGAAGATACCCACCGCGCGCGCCTTAGCCACTTTGTCATCGGTACAGTGAGGGAATGGGATAATTTGCGCGAGCTGCGCACCCTTGAATAGATAGGCTCGATACTCGCGAACAGTGAAAACTGAGGGATTGACCGAAAAGTCCGGCAAGATTCGCCCTGATGCCATCGAAGTACCTCCGCTGTGGTTCAGGCAGGAGTACGCGAGGCCCAACACGGGAACCATCTTCTCTCGGCCACCAGCGCCCCGGGGAAGTCCTCGCTGGCGGTCAAGGTAACGTCCGATTCATTTTATGGTTCTGCTCAAGCTCAAATTTTTTCCCAAAAAATTGCAGAGGGTATCTCGTGGGGTAAGAAGGGGCTTCTAGTCGGCGCATAAGCGCCAATTGCCCATACCCCCAAGCCGTCCATCAACCACCGCTGAACTCCTCACATCAGCGGTCAAGAAAAACGCCGCGCGAACGAGTTCGCGCGGCGGAAGCAATCTTGAGAACGCATGGCTCTACAGCTTGCCGGGCATCCCGTCCAAGATCACCGTCTTCGCTTCGAGGAACGGGTGCAGGCCTTCCGTGCCGCCTTCGCGCCCGATGCCCGATTGCTTGAAGCCGCCGAACGCGATGCTGAAGTCGGAGCGGAAGGAATTGTGTCCGACCGTGCCCGAGCGCAATTCGCGCGCGGTGGCATAGGCGCGCTCGACGTCGTTTGTGAACACCGAAGCGTTCAGGCCGAAGATCGTGTCGTTGGCGATATCGATCGCGCTCGCTTCGTTCTCGGCGGGAATGACGCTGAGCACCGGCCCGAAGATTTCTTCGCGCGCAATCGTGGAGTTGTTGTCGACATTTCCGAACACGGTCGGCTCGATGAAATAGCCGCGGTTGAGATGCTTCGGACGCGTGCCGCCGGTGGCGAGCTTCGCCCCTTCCGCCTTGCCCTTGGCGATGTAGTGTTCGACGCGATCGCGCTGGCGGCTCATTGCGAGCGGTCCCATCTGCGTCTGCGCATTGAAGGGGTCGCCCACTTTCACCGCGCCGAACGAGGCGCTGAGCGCGTCGAGCAACGCATCGTGGCGCTTTTTCGTCACGACGATGCGCGTGAGCGACGAGCAGACCTGTCCGGTCAGGAAAGTCGCCAGGCCGGCAATCGTGTTGGCCGCCGTTCCGACGTCGTAGTCATCGAGGATGACGGCTGCGGATTTGCCGCCGAGCTCCAGCGTGCAGCGGGCGATGCGCTCACCGCAGATCGACGCGATCTTGCGGCCCGCCGCCGTCGAGCCGGTGAACGTCACCTTGTCGACGTCCGGGTGACGGACGAGCAGCTCGGAGACTTCGCGGTCCGCCGTAAGGACATTCACGACGCCCGGCGGCAAGCCGACCTTCTCGCAGATTTCCGCGATCACATAGGCGCTTCCCGGCGCTTCCGGCGAGGCCTTGAGGATGACGGTGCAGCCCGCGAGCAGGGCGGGCGCAATCTTGTAGGCGATGAGCAGAGCGGGACCATTCCAGGGAATGATCGCCGCGACGACGCCAACCGGCTCGCGCACGAGCAGACCGACATTTCCGCCGCCCAGCGGCTTGTGCTTTTCGACGAACGGGAAGGTCTCGGCAAGGTCGGCGTAATAGCCATAGACGCCGCCGAGCCCCTGCGCGGCGCCCGACGCGATGCCGTGGACGATGCCCGACTCGACAGTCCAGATTTGCGCGAGATCCGGCGCGCGCGCCTCGACCTCTTTTGCGATGGCGCGCAGGTATTTCGCGCGTTCGGCGTGGCTCATGCGCGGCCAGGGTCCCTTGTCGAACGCCTTGCGTGCGGCGGCGACCGCGCGGTTCACGTCGGCCTGCGCGGCTTCGGCAACGCTGACGAACACTTCTTCGGTGCCGCTGTTGATGACGTCGAGCACCTTCGACGTCGAGGGTTGGGCCCATTGGCCATCGATGAAAAAGCGACCGGGGTTCTTGATAGGAGCCGTGGCTGGCTGTGCGGTCATGACAATCTCCTGTTCACTGCATGATGCAATCATTCATGGTCATGCGATGCCGAAGCCGGCTGGCCCCAAAACATCGATGAATGCGATCTTCGACGAGGGGCGATCTCAAGGAGCTCGAGAATGGGCTTCCGTCGGTCCGAGCGCGCTATTGGTAGATATATAACGGCGGCCTGTGCAAGTCGAGCCGCTAGAGGCTGACCACCATTTTGCCGATATTTTCGCCGCGCATCAGACCGACCATGGCGCCCGGGAGAGACTCGAGCCCATGTCGCTCTGTTTCGAGCGCGACCATGCGCCCCGTTCTCATCCAGTGCGCCAGCTGCGCATAGGCACCCGGCGCCCAATCGAAATAGGGAATGGTCGTGAACCCCTCCCATTGCAGGCCGTTGGTGTGAATCGGATTCACATTCACCTGGAAGCCGCCTGCGTTGTCGTAGGTCGCGATCTGACCGCACTCGATCACGCGGGCGCGTCGGCGCATGAGCCACATGATGCGCTCCGTCAAGTCGCCGCCGACATTGTCGAAATAAATGTCGGGCCCATCGGGCAAGAGCGCACGGATCGCGCCTTCCAGATCGGGCGACTTGTAGTTGATCGCGCCGTCAAACTTCAGGCGCTCGGTCAGGATGCGGCATTTCTCGTCCGTTCCGGCGAGACCGAAGACGCGCACGCCCAGCTGGCGCGCGACCTGTCCGGCGACGGAACCGACGCATCCCGCGGCCCCTGAAATCAGCATCGTCTCGCCGGCCTTCGGGCGTGCCACGTCGACGATCCCGTAATACGCTGTCAGCCCGCCATGACCGAGCGCGCCAAGGGCGTGAGACGGCTTCTTGATGACGGGATCGAGCGGTTGGAGATCGCTGAGAGGGCCGCTCGCCCGCCGCCAGATCGAGAGGTCGGCCCAATTCACGAGACCGGTTACCGTCGCGCTCGGCCCGACATCGTCATTTCGGGAGGCCTCGACGCGCGCGACGCCCCAGGAGCTGATCGGCCGGCCGATCTCGTATTGCGGATTGCCCCATGTGTAATTGTCGCCGCCTGTCATGCAGGCGCGCATGTAGGGATCGACTGAAATCGCAACCGGACGCAAAAGGACTTCGTCCTTTGCAAGCTCGGGAAGCGTGCCTTCCTTCAGACCGAAATGCTCCAGCCGGAGAGGGCCCTGCGGCACATGCTCGTTGAGTGAGACGTATCGTGTACGCATGATCATCCTCCCAGGCTTGTTATCGAATTCCCCCTGACGATCCCTCAATTGACGTGCACAGGCAAGACACGCCGCGTGCACACGGTGAGGCTTCTGCCGCAGGGCGGGAGCTACCCTTGATGTGAGCGCCCATGGACGGAGAGGAAAGCTTCACATGATCAAGATCATCTTCCTGTTGAAGCGGAAGCAAGGTCTGACGCTGGAAGAGTTTCGCAACTACTACGAAGAAAACCATGTGAAGCTCGCCTACAAGCTTCATAGCGACTTGATCGTCGATTATCGCCGCAACTACGTCAAATCCGCGATTCACGATCCCAGCAGCACGCCTCCGGGCCGGACCCCGCCCGCCTACGACATCGGCTACGACTGCATCACCGAGATGTGGGTAAGGGACGAAGCGGCCCTGGAAGAAATGGCGCGCAGAATGAACGACCCGAAGATCAATCCGGTGATCGTGCAGGACGAAAGCAACTTCATGGAACGTCCGGCGATCGTCCAGGTCTTCGTTGACGAGGTGAGATCGACGGCTCGCCCCAGCTAGTCGAACATCTGGTCGAAGCCGCCTTTGACCCCGGGGGTGACGGCGGCCATTTTGTCGCCGTCATAGCCGATCCGCTTTCCCGGCGTGAACTCGAGGACGACGCGCTCCGGGATGTTGACGACTTCGGCGATTTCCTTGATACGCGCTTCATCGCCGGTGTTGTTCATCCGCCGGGCGAACGCCTCGTAAAACCAGCTGACAGCCGGATCGTCATGACGATGAACCACGGTCGTGCCCTTATACGTAACCGTCTTGCCGATCTTCATATCCGTGCCTGAGCTCGAGACGCAGACACATGTGCGCGGATCGCGGCGCACGGCCGGAACGCGGGCGCGCGATTCCGCCAAGGGGAACCAGAACTTGCCCTTCGCGAACACGTAGCACATCACCACGCCGACGGGCTCGCCCTGCTTGTTTGTCCACATGAACACGGCTTCCCGCTGCTTCTCGATCAGCTCCTTTTCTCTGGCGGGATCGAGGTCGTAGTCGGCAAGCTCTTTGTAGTTGTCGAACTCTTGAACGGTCTTGGCCATGTGAAATCCTGATAGCAGAGTGTTGAGCCCAGATGCGGAACAGGGATTGAGGCTAAGACCGATACACCCGAGGGGCCAGCGTGGATGAGCAGTGCGACTTGCTCATTTGAGCAGTCCCGAGGTCTGAGGGTTCTTTCCGATCAGGCGGAAATTTGCGATCGGCGGTCGTTCGACCTACCATCCGCGCGAACGACTATTCCAACAGCTTTCGTCGGGAGAATGAGATGAAGATCGGTGCCGTCTACCCACAAATCGAGCTCAATGGCGATCCCGTTGCGGTCGATCGGATCAGCCGTGCGGTCGAAAAGATGGGGTTCGACCATCTCCTGATGTACGACCATGTCGTAGGTGCGGTGCATGAAAACCGCGATCCGCCGCTGTGGGAGCACGGTCCCTATACGGACAAGCATCCGTTCCACGATCCGCTGGTCGTGTTCGGCTATGTCGCCGGCATCACGAAGCGGATCGAGCTCATCACGGGCGTGCTGATCCTGCCGCAGCGTCAGACGGTGCTCGTGGCCAAGCAAGCGACCGATGTCGATCTCTTGTCCGGCGGGCGGCTCCGGCTGGGGGTCGGAAGCGGCTGGAACTATGTGGAATACGACTCCCTCGGTCAGGATTTCGAAACCCGCGGCGCACGCATGACCGAGCAGATCGAGTACATGCGCCGCTTGTGGCGCGAGCCGCTCGTCACCTTCAAGGGCAAATTCGACAGCATGGATCGGGCCAATATCATCCCGCGTCCAAAACGGCAGATCCCGATCTGGTGCGGCGGGTTTTCCGATCCGGCGTATCGGCGCGCCGCGAAGCTCGCGGATGGGTTCATTTATTCCGGCGACGTGGTCAACACCGTACTGCCGGCATGGACGCGGCTGAAGGAGCTCCTTGCCAAGGAGAACAGGCCCGTCGCGGGATTCGGTGTCCAGCTTCTCGCCCAAACCGATCGCGGCAAAGGACTGCCGGCACAACAAGCCGCCGACGCCATCCTGCGCTGGAAAGATGCCGGCGGCACGGACGCGAGCGTCGTGACGATGGGCCTGGGCTTCACATCGACCGAACAGCACATCGACCATTTGGCCGACGTGCTGCAGCGACTGGAAACGGCAGGGGTCCGAAAGAGCTGAGCGTCACTCCGCCCCGATCACATCGGTCACTGTCACGCTCGGGATCGGACCATTGGTGCTCCAGGAAGAGCGCCACAATTTCCAGCTCTTCCCCTTGCCGTCGGTGAGGCGCCAGACGTTCAGGTATTTTCCGGTTTCGATGTCTTGTGCCTTGTCGATGTCGCGGACGCGATAGACACCTTGCTCGATGGCAACGTCCTTGCGGACGACGGTGGCTTCGGGCTGGGTGGTGTACGTCAGATTATGCTGGATGTACGACTCGTAATAGGCATGGACCGCGGCGTTGCCTCTGATCGGCTGCTGATTGGGCGGCAGGAAAACAACGTCGTCGGTGCAAAGCGCGGCGGCTCCCGCAAGATCCTCGCGGGCAATCGCGGTATAGAGGGCCACGGTCGCCTCAGTCGGAAATGGACTTTCGCCGGAACTGCATCCGGCGACGGACAGCAACGCAAACGTCGAAAAAACAAGCGTGGAATATCTTGTGATCATGGCGCCGTTCCTCGTTTTGTTTCTAAGCTGAACGACAGGACCCCTCGTTTCCTAAGCATGCTTTCTTGGGGTTTAGATCGGGAAGCGGAGCGCCGGGTACATCTGCACGGCACTCCGATTCCATACCTTTAAAGATAGGTCTGTTCGCGCCCCGCCCCAAGAGCCGATGCCCTCCGTTATCGGAAACTTCTTTTTGCGGTAACGGACGTCGCCGGCAGGCTAAAGTTTCCGTTCCACCGTCCGCGGTTCCGCTCTATGATTGAGGCACCTTCGGCGCTCCGCTGGTAACGGCGCGTCTTCCGTCTTGTGTGCTTGCCTAAAACGCCGTTCTCGCCATCGTCAACGATCGACAACCGCCGCTTAACGCTGTTCGATGCCATGAGAATTTCGCTGAGTGCCGGGCCGCGCGCGGGGCGCTCCGTCATTTCGCGCTTGCAAAAGTCGCACGTGCTTGGTCGCCCTCGGCGTGTCACCGCTCCGTAGGCGGAGTGTCGTCGTTGCGTTGACGCGCGCGGGGGATTCGTGAAGATTGCGGGCCAAAGGCCGCATCAGGGCTTAAGCCAGGGGAAACGCATGACGCCGGGACAGACACTCGTGAAGTGGAATGCGTGGGCGGGGGACCACAGGCTGGGCGCATGGGCGCTCGGCCTGTTTCTTGTTGTGACAGGGCTCATCCTGACCGGGGGCGGGGGGTACCTCGTCTCGCTCGGGGGCACGCCCTATTATCTTGTGGCGGGGCTCGGGTGTCTTGTCGCCGGCGTCCTTTATTGCCTTGGCAGGGCCCACGCGCTTTGGGTTTTTCTCGCGGTCTATGTCGGCACACTCATCTGGGCGTTCGTCGAGGTGGGCGCGGATTTCTGGCAATTAATGCCGCGCATCGCGGGGCCGACCGTTATCGCGATCCTGGCGCTTCTGCTGCGATGGAACCCGGGGCGCCGCTATGGCTGGCAGGGCGTCGCGGGCTCGTTCGCGGCCCTCGTTGTCTTGGCGATCGCCATGGTGCTGGCGTTTCAGCTCCCGGCGCCGGAGGGCTATCGCGCGACCGATGCGGCGGCCACGCCGGCACCCGCGGGCTCCGCACAGAACTGGCCGAGCTTCGGTGGCCAGGAAGCCAGCACGCGCTACTCCGCAGCGCAACAAATCACACCGGCCAACGTTCACAAGCTCAAACGCGCCTGGACCTTCCAGACGGGTGACTGGCCGCTCGTGCATGGCGAGAAGGCGGCCTATACCTTCGAAGTGACGCCGATTCAGGTCGGCGATCTCGTGTATGTCTGCACGTCCCATGACGAAGTCGTGGCGCTCGATGCCGACACGGGCGCACTGCGCTGGCGGTTCGATCCCAAGGTGGACGTCAAGAATGCCGTGATGCTGGTCTGCCGCGGCGTCGCCTATCACGAAGCCCAGACGCCGACGACCGACTGTCCGCGTCGCCTGTTGCTGGCGACGCTCGACGGACGGATGATTGCAATCAATGCCGAGACGGGACAGCGCTGCCCGTCCTTCGGACAGAACGGCGAGATTTCGCTCATTACCGGCCTCGAGCCCGTGCCGCCAGGCCTTTACTACGTCTCGTCGCAACCGACCGTCGTCGGCGACGTTGCCGTGCTCGGCGGCGCCGTGCTCGACGGTCAGAAGACGCAGGAGCCGTCCGGCGTCATTCGCGGTTTCGACGTGTACACGGGCAGTCAGCTCTGGGCCTGGGATCCCGGGCGCGCCGATGAGTCCGCGCCGTTGAAGCCCGGCGAAAGCTACTCCCGCGGTTCGCCCAATTCATGGACTGTGCTGAGTGGGGATTCGAAGCTCGGCCTCGTCTATGTCCCGATGGGCAACGCGACGCCCGACTACGTCGGCGCGCATCGCACCGTTTGGGACGATCGCTATTCGAGCGCGATCGTGGCACTCGACGCGCGCACGGGCGTCCGCCGCTGGCACTATCAGACCGTGCATCACGATCTCTGGGATTACGACATCGGCTCGCAGCCGGTGCTGTTCGATTTTCCGACCACGGACGGTCCGGTGCCGGCGGTGTTCCAGCCGACAAAGCACGGCGATATTTTCGTGCTCGACCGGCGCGACGGAACCCTGCTCGCGTCGGTCGAAGAACGGCCCGTGCCCAAGGGCGACGTTCCCGGCGAGCGCTATGCGCCGACGCAGCCGTTCTCCACGGGTTTCCCGACCTTCAGCCCGCCGCCGCTCCGGGAAAAAGACATGTGGGGCGCCACACCGCTCGATCAGCTCTGGTGCCGGATCAAGTTCCGCTCGCTCGATTACACCGGCAAATACACACCGCCCTCGGTGCGCGGCACGCTCGAATATCCCGGCAATTTCGGCGTCATCGATTGGGGCAGCGTCGCCATCGACGAAGGCCGCGGGCTCATGATCGTGAACTCGTCCTACATGCCGCTCAACATCACGCTGATTCCGCGCGACACGGCGGACAAGATGACCTTCGGTCTCGACCCGCATGTGTCAGCGGTGCCGCAGAAGGGAACACCCTACGCTTCCGCGGCGCGCCAGATGCTGTCGCCGCTCGGCATTCCCTGCAACGCGCCGCCCTGGGGCAAGCTCACGGCCATCGATTTGAAGACGAAATCGATCGTCTGGCAGCGCCCGCTCGGATCGACCCGGGATCATGCGCCGCTGCACATCGCGGTCCCCGGTGGGTTCAATCTCGGCGGCACGGCGACCAACGCAGGCGGCGTGACGTTCATCGGCGCGACGATCGACGCCTATCTCAGGGCGTTCGATACGCGCACAGGTCGCGAGCTGTGGCGCGATCGTCTCCCGGCTGGGGCGCAGGCCGGCGCAATGACCTATGTTTCGCCGAAGACTGGGCGGCAATATGTCATCATGGCCGCGGGCGGACACCAGCTGCTGGACACACCGTTGGGAGACTATATTGTCGCCTACGCCTTGCCCGAAGAGCCGGAGCAGGGGGCCGGCAAATAGCGGCAAGACGTGTGTAGAGGTGGCGTAATGAGTGAGCCGACCTGGCCGCAGAAGAAGCAGGAGACGGTGCTGGAGCTGTTCAACCTGGCGTTGACCGAGCGCCCGGATGACATCTTCATCGACATGGTGGGCGACACGCGCACCTTTCGTCAGGTCGAGCATGAGGCGAACGGCCTCGCGCATGGGCTCCAAGCCAGGGGCGTCAAGACCGGCGACACGGTGTGCGGGCTGACCGATACGAGCATGGACTCGTTGGTCATCTGGTTCGCGGTCAACAAGCTTGGCGCAATCTGGGTACCGATCAACAGCGCGCTCAAGGGCGAGTTTCTGCGTCATCAGATTGAGGATTGCGGCGCCAAGCTGATGGTTGCCGACAGCCGCTATGTCGAGCGCGTCCAGCTCATTGCCGAGCGCCTGAAGACTCTCGAGGTCCTCTATGTTCGCGGCGACACACCGGCAGGAGGCGCGGGCGCACTCAAGGTCAGTTCGTTCGAAACGCTGCGCAACAGGCGTACCGACACGCCCGAGGCAGAGCCGGTCAAGCCGCGCGATCTGTCGCTTATCATCTACACGTCGGGGACGACCGGTCGTCGAAAGGATGCGGCGTCAGCCACAATTACGTCTGCAACTATGCGCGCGAGCAATCCTGGGCGTCCGGGTGGGAGCCGGGCGATCGTGTGTGGTTCGCGCTTCCGCTGTTTCACCTGGGTGGCTTGGGCGCCGGCGTGATCGGGTCGCTGGTGGCCGGCGGCCGCGCGGTGATCGCGAAGCACTTCTCGGTCAGCGGCTTTTGGCCCGACATCGAACGCTCGGGCGCGAACCGGATCATCGGCGTCGGCGCGACCGTCGCGCTGGTCGCGGAGGCGCCGGATACGCCGGAGATGTTGCGCTGCCGCGGCCAGATCATCTCCGTCACGGCGGCGCCGCTGACACCGGCTCATCAGGAAAAGTTGCGCACGCGTTTCGGCATCAAGCACGCCGCTGCGCCGGGCTATGGGCTCACCGAAGCCTCGATGGTCACGCTCTATCCGATCTATGCGCCCCAGCCGCCCGGCGCTTCGGGACGACGCTTCGATGATTTCGAGGTTCGTGTCGTCGACGACGAAGGCGTGGAGTGCCCAGTCGGTACCCCAGGGCAAATTCTCGTGCGACCCAATCACCGCAACATCATGTTCAACGGCTATTGGAAGCGGCCGGAAGCGACCGTTGCGGCGCAGCAGGACTACTGGTTCAACACCGGGGACATGGGAAAGTTCGATCGGGAGGGCTTTTTCTATTTCGTCGACCGTGCGAAGGACTATTTGCGCCGGCGCGGCGAGAACATCTCGAGCTTCGAAGTCGAGACGAGCCTGCGCGATCATCCGGCGGTGGTGGATGTCGCCGTGCACGCGGTGAAGTCGGATGTCTCGGAGGACGATCTCAAAGCGACCTTCGTCATCAAGGAAGGTGTTGACGTGACGGAAGAAGAGCTCTGCCGCTGGTCCGTCAACGTCCTGCCGTTCTATGCCGTGCCGCGCTTCATCGAATTTCGTGCGGAGCTGCCGCGCAATCCGGTTGGACGCGTGCTCAAATATCAACTGCGCGACGAGGGCGTGACGCCGGCGACCTGGGACCGGATGTCGTGCCCGGATATCATCGTTAAGCGTTAAGCGCCAGCAGGTACGTTAAGTTACCTTTTGGGCACCGTCGATGACAGGCGACGCGAAAAGGCGCATGCTCGTCTTATCGCCCCGATTTTTTTGAACCACCGATGAATAGGATGGAGGGGTTCATGGAAGATCACGTCTACAAAACCTTGGAGCTCACGGGCACGTCGTCCGAAAGCATAGAAGCGGCCATTCAAAACGCGATCACGCGTGCGAGCCAGACGATCAGGAATATTCGCTGGTTCGAGGTTTGCCAGACGCGCGGCACGGTCGACAAGGCGAAGATCATGCGCTGGCAGGTCACGATGAAAGTGGGCTTCACACTCGACGTGTAACGGAATTTATTCGTTTCTGTTCACTGTGAGCAGGACAACGGCGAGGCGATCGGCGGCGAGATAGGCATCGCGATCGAGCTCCTCGCCGAACACGTCCGGATCGATCTCCTCATAGCGCCACGTCACACGTCCGGCGTCGAGCACGTCACGCACAGCCGCGAGAAAGGGATCGTGGCCGTTGATGATTGGTGTCCCGGTGTAAAGGAGAAGGCATCCGTCACGCGTGAGACGCGCGAGGCTCTCGCGCACAATGCGCAAGGAAAGCGCGCCACCCCAGGTTCCGCCGCCATGGCGGTAGAGTCGCTCCGACGGATCGAGCAGATAAGGCGGGTTGGCGATGATGAGGTCGGCTGCATCCGCGATGTTGCCGAGCACATCGCTCTTGATCGCTTCGACGTTGGGAATGCCGTTGATCGCGGCGTTGATCTGCGCGAAGCGAAGCGCCTCCGGATTGATGTCAGTGAGAACGACGGTGGGCGCATCGGGTAAGGACCCAGCCGCGGCAAGTCCACCGGCCCCGCTGCCGCATCCGATATCAATCAGCCTACGGATGGTGAGGCTGGGGCTGGCGGCAAGCTCCGCCTTGATCGCGCGCACAAAGCGATAGGTGTCGGGCCCAAAGAAAACGGTATCCGCGCCTTTCGTCGGAAAGCAGGAATGGGCAAGGAGCAGGGTGTCGAGCGACGAAAAGCGCACCGTGCTTTTGAGAAGCCCTCGGTCCTCTGTGACACATACGGCTTCCGTCAAGAGCTGAAGCCAAGGAGTCGGCAGCATCTCCGATCGGAAGGGGCGGCTCCAGCCGAAAACGTCCTCGAGGGTCCGGGCCACCGCGTTGTCCGGCCGCGCATTTACGCGAGCGTGGCTGAGCGGCGTGACGGTCGTGAAGCGATAGCCCTTGTCCTTCAGCGCCATCCCCAGCTGCACCAGGGACTGGTCGGTTGGCTCCATGGTGGCGGGGCTCCGCAAAGGCTGCTATAGACGGCGGCCGGTCACCGCCGGTTCCCACGGTAGCATATGTCCTTCTCCGATCCCCTTGTCAGTGACGCTCTGGCGTTCGAGGCCCCGTGCCCTGCGGCCGATGCGGTTGCGCCGATTGAGCTGTTGCCGAAATGGCTGCTTTGCGTTCCGCTCGTCGCGCAATGGTTCGCGCTCGGGCTTCGTCACGGCAGCTTGACATTGCCCAGCGTCGTCAATCCCGGGATCGAGACGGGTGGGCTCGTTGGCGAATCGAAGCTCGCCTGCCTGCGGCTGATCGGGGACGCTTTCCAAAGCTGGGTTGCCGAGACGGTGGCCGTGCCGCCCGGCGCCGACCCCGAGATGATTCGTAGCGAGCGCGGCCTTGGCTATCCCCTGATTGCCAAGCCGGACATCGGCTGGTGCGGGTTCGGCGTTCGCCGCATCGAAAGCGCGGCCGAGCTTCGTGCCTATCGCAGCCTGAGCCCGAACGGCACGCTGCTGCTCCAGCGCTTGATTGAGGGCGGGGGCGAGGCGGGCTTGTTTTATGTGCGGCAGCCCGGTGCCGGCCAAGGGCGCCTGAACGCGCTCGCCTTGCGGCATCGCCCCGTCATTCTGGGCGATGGCCGTTCGACGCTTGAGGAACTGGTTGGCCGCGAGCGGCGCACGCGCCGCGCCTTGGCTCTGTTTCGGACCGTTCTGCCAGCGGGAGCGCTGGCGCGCGTGCCTGCGGCCGGGGAACGCGTCATCCTTTCGACGGTTGCATCGACGCGGGTCGGGGCGCGCTATGAGGCAGCTCCCCATCTCATCACACGACGGCTCGAAGTCATCCTGAACGCCATCGCGTGCTCGATGGGCGATTTTCATTTCGGCCGGTTCGACGTGAAGTTCGCGTCCGAGGCAGACCTCGCGGCGGGGCGCTTCGTTATCATCGAGGTCAACGGCGCGGGCGCGGAAGCCATTCAGTATTGGGACCCGAGGCTGTCGTTGCCGGAGGCGTTGCAAGGGGTGTTCGCCAAGCAGAGTCAACTGTTCGCACTCGCTGCACAGATGCGCCGGTACGGTCACAAGCCGGTCGGGGTCGGTACGCTGGCTGAAGCCTTCTTCTTCCAGCGCGCCCTCATCCGCGACTATCCGCCCTCAAACTAGGACGTCGGATTTCTTGTCTCGCGGCCGTTGGAGCCATATATCTCTCCCGCGCAAGGGCCGGGGACGCCCTGTATGACAAATTTGAAACAGTAGCTGAGATGGAGAACGATGGCAGGTTTTCGAGATAATGGTTTCAACGATCGACGGACCGCGTCGGCGGAGGCAAAGAAGGCTCTGCTCGAGCGCTTCAAGGCTGCGCCGGGACCTGACGATCCAAAGGTGAAGGAGCGTCAAGCCCAACGAATCGCGATTGTGCAGGCACGCGAAGTGCGTGTGGCCGAGCGTCAGGCAGCCCAAGCCGCGGAGATGGCACGGCTGGCCGCGCTCGAGGCGGAGCGCCGGGCCGAGGCCGAGCGTCAGGCTCAGCTCGCGGCGGAAGCCGAAGCCAAGCGCATTGCAGAGGAGCGAGCCGCCGAAGTCGCGCTGGAAGCCATCCGCAAGGCGAAGCGCGATGCCCGCTACGCCGCCCGCAAGTCCCGGCGCTAGCCGGGCCGCCGTCCGGACTCACGGGCGCCGTCCTTTACAAACCCATTGAGGTGCCGTCCCGGGACATGTTCCCGGAGCCGGCTATCTCGGCCGACACAGCGCGGTCCCGGCAAGCAAT
>Ga0081455_10005570_pt1 | contig 13781 bp, 16 predicted proteins | sample TabmetS3T2R1_FD_70207 | JGI IMG/M metagenome (GOLD analysis project Ga0081455, IMG submission 70207) | Tabebuia heterophylla rhizosphere microbial communities from the University of Puerto Rico - S3T2R1 | ecosystem: Host-associated > Plants > Roots > Rhizosphere ... | reverse complement strand
GGCTATCGATAACGACTGAACGGATAACGTCTGACATGTCAAGCTGGCTTGCCGGAAGGACACATCAGTGGAGATCTTTTTGAGGAAATGCTCAGCGCGATCATACTAAACCGAACGCCTCGGTTATCCGCCGTGAGACAACATAACATCATCCGACGTGCAAGCGAGCGGTTGTGGCGTGAGATACCGCGTCGTCTCGGTCACGATGTACAGAAGCTTCTTGCGGCTATTGTAACGATGGCTGTGCAAGAGACACACCGTCCTACTGCCCCATACGCTCCAGGTGTCACGGGTACTGCATTGAGTATGGCTGATCGGGAGCAGCTACTAGAGCCTGCGGTTCGGGAAAAGATTCGAGGGGCCGACGCACTCTTCCGAGCTTTGGCGTCAGCGATCGCCAATAACATCCTCTCTGCAGAGCTGAATTACTCGGTTAAGGGTGGAAGCTTTATGGTCCTATATCTGAATCGGCTGCTCTGCCCACGTTTTGGCCTTCCGTTGAACCGCGGGGGATTTCGGGAAAAGAAACTGCGTGAGATGGCATCCTGGATGATCGGGCCAGAGTTTGAGCCGCTTCCTGATGAACCTGACAAAGAGCTGGAGCTTCCACTTTGGACGGCCTGAGATGGGAGGACTACGTACTCGCCTCCGGCGCTGGAGAAGTGTCAAAGCTCTGGTCGGCGGCGTTGGAGCTTGAGCGTCGGGTGACGTTCGTGCTCGGGGTAGGATTCGATCCACGTGCCCTTGTTGCATTGAAATCGTTACTCAGGCAAGTTAGAAACCAGGTGGTACGGGTTGTAAGACTAGGGCTTCCATCGGCGGAAGACGATGATCTCACGCGTGAGTTGACTCGGGCCAATGATCGGTGTCTAAGGGAACTTGTAGAGTCTGGAGTAGTCGAGGTAGTGTCGATTGCATATCCAGAGGGAGTTGACTCACGAGCAGCTGGTCTGAGGATGAGCCGGCAGATTCAGAGCAATGGTGTAATTGGTGAGCGAGATTTGGTTGTCGTCGACGTCTCAGGGCTTCCCTCTGCGGTTTATTTCCCAGTTATCGGAGGGCTTCTCAAGGCGTCAGACGATCAAGGGCTGCAACGAGACATACAGGTAGTAGTCTGTGAGAATCCTGAACTTGATCGGATCATTCTCGAAGAGGGTATTGCCTCACCTGGGCCAATCAGTGGCTTCATACAAGGGTTGGATCCAGATGACACCGGTGTGACGCGTCTGGGTGCCAGTGCTCGGCGAGCACCAGGAACCTTATATCCGCTCGATATTCGATTTTCTGAATCCCCGTGAAGTCTGTCCTGTCTTGCCGTTCCCGGCGAGGAACCCGCGTCGGGGTGACGATCTATTGATAGAGTTGCGGGTCTTGATATTCGGAAGTATAGAGGTTGAGCCGCGAAACTTCATCTACGCAGATGAAAGGAATCCATTTGATCTCTATCGGGGGCTGTGCCGGCTGAGTGATCGTTATAAAAAGGCTCTGGGGCCTTTTGGTAATGTAACGGTGGTCACCTCGGTACACGGTTCGAAGGTTTTGTCTGTAGGGGCCTTGCTTGCTGCTTATGAGAAGGAACTCACGGTGGTGAGTGCAGGGCCTACTGGCTATCGAATCCAGCCAGGTGTAGAGATTGACAAGGTGACCGCTGGCGGCCACCTCATGTGCCTGTGGCTAGAGGGAGAGCCCTACCGTTGATGAATGCGAACCCTCGCTCCGTACTCGCAAGTGGATTTGTTGCTCTTGATGTCGTACGTAGTGACCAGGGTGTATGGATACGTGCTGGTGGGACAGCGGGGAATGTGGCTGCTAATCTCGCCTATTTTGGATGGAAGGCACGTATCGCTGGGTTGATTGGGCTTGACGATGTTGGTCGCATTGTCAGCCATGACTTGTCCGACGCAGGTGTTGATACCTCGGTTCTGTATCAGGATGACGAGGTTGGTACCCCCCTTGTGCTGCATGAAATTGACGGTAAGTCGCATCGCTTCAAGTTTGGATGTTCGGTCTGTGGGAGGCCGTATCACCGATATCGGCCTCTTGCCACAACGAAGGTGTCCGAGCTTCTAAGCTGTGAGAGACTAGCAGATGTTTTCTTCTTTGATCGGCCTGGAGCTGCAGCTCTTGCTCTAGCAAAGGCTCATGCGAATGCTGGCCGTTTGGTAGTATACGAACCTTCGACCACAGGGACTGCAGGCGCCCATAGGCAGGCTGCGGCTTGGGCCGACGTGATCAAGTTTAGCGAGGAGCAGGCCACAAAGTTCGAGAAGTACTTTCCAGAAGACCCCCCAAACCATCAACTCCGCATTGTGACCCTTGGGGACAAGGGTGCTCGCTTTAGGCTTGGGCCTGGAGCATGGCGTGAGCAACCGGCTCACAGCGTATCGGTAGTGGATGCCGGGGGAGCCGGAGATTGGATGACGGCTGCCCTCTTAGATTCCTTAGAGCTTCATCGTCCATGGCAGGTTGCAGAGGTCGAGGAAGCTGTTCGTTGGGCACAGGGTGTGGCGGCTGTGAGTTGCCTTGTGCCGGGAGCCCGACTACTTGCAAGCATGCTGGAATCGGAGGCGCTCCGTCAGCAGGTTCAGGCATTACTCAACGGGGGGCATCTAAAGGCGTTTAAGCCTAAGCTCCGGGGGATTCGGCGTACGTCTAAGCGGTGCGAGAGATGCAGGTTACCATTCATGACCTTGAGGGAAGATCGGGGGAAGGTTGCAGGCGCCGCACTCACCCTATAATGGAGGTCTGACCCCGTAAGGTTGAACCGACAGGCTGGCTCTCCCCCATTGAAGTTGCCCAGGAATAACTCCTTCCCTCTCCTAAAGATGCTCTATCGAAGGCTGTACAGAGCAAGTGACGTCAATCTCCAAACGCTTTGTTGTAGTGTGCCTATGATGCGGGTCAATGAAGGGGAGTCGCAGCCCAGCAATAATGCTCTTCTTGGCATTGAAGATGGTGCTCGCTCAGGGGGCATGCTATCATGGACAGACATTGTGAGAGATGCCGTGACAAGGAGTTGTTGTAGCAGTGCGCACGTGCAGAGAGCGCTAGATGTCTATTTTGTATGTCTGCGCCAGTGCTCTCCCTCTGAGAGCGCCGGGCTCTAGCCCGGCCTGGAAGCCACGCTGGAGCGTGGAGCTCCCAGGAAAAACCCTGGAAAACGGGCAGTGAATGTATGCAACAGACATCTAGTATGCCTGGAGTATCCGTGCGGATCGACGAAACTATTGACACTATCGAACTGTGCTATGCGCAGGGCTGGACAGACGGCCTGCCAGTGGCGCCACCGCCACGGACCAAGGTGCAGGCCATGGTCGAGCGGTCTGGGCGGACGGCCAGCGAGGTCATTGCGGAGCTACCACCGCAAGGGGGCAAGGCGACCGTGGAACGCATTGCCACGAACGCCGTGATGGCTAGGTGTTTGGTGGTGCAGCGTGCCACTGCCATGGTGGAATGTATTATTGAGCAGTTGATGACGACGCATTGAGACACGAGGAGAAACAAACGTGCGACAGCGGCGTTTAGGGCGGACAAATCTGCAGGTCTCGGAAATTGGCTTTGGCGCCTGGGCTATCGGTGGGAACAAGCACGGCCACAGCTATGGCCCTACGGACAACGCCGAATCGTTGCGTGCCATGGCACAGGCGCTGGACCTGGGCTGCACCTTTTTTGATACGGCTGACCTCTATGGCCACGGACTCAGCGAAAAGCTGCTGGGACAGGCTCTCCAAAAACATCGGCATGCGTGTGTGATTACCACCAAGGTCGGTGGCGATTTTTATCACGGGCCGTTTCGCAAAAATTTTGACCCAGATTATATCCGTTTCGCGCTCGAAAAAAGCCTGGAGCGCTTACGTACGGACTACATCGACATTTACCAGCTCCACAATCCCCCCTTAATGATGCTCGAACGTGGGGCGCACTATGCTGTGCTGGACGAGTTGAAGCAGGAGGGCAAAATCCGCTACTATGGCGTGTCGGTGCACGACGCCTACGAAGGCACCATGGCCATCGCCACCGGCAAACCGGACGTCGTCCAGGTAGCCTATAATTTTCTGCGTCAGGACCCCCGTGAGGATCTCTTTCCGCTCGCCCAAGAGCATGACATTGGCCTGATTATTCGCGAGCCCCTCGCCAATGGCATGCTGACCGGCAAATACACCGCTACGACCACGTTTGGCGAGGGTGACATGCGCACGGAGTGGCCACCAGAATTCCTTGCCCTGCAAGCCAGGCTGGTTGAAAAAGCGCGCTTTTTGGTCACCCCTGAGCGCACCCTAGCCCAGGCAGCTCTGCGCTTCGCCCTCGATGCCCCGGCAGTCTCTGTGGTCATTCCTGGGATTAAGACAGTCGCGCAGGCAGTGGAGAATCTCGCTGTCAGTGAGTTGGCCTCGTTGACGGAAGACGAGCACGCCAGCATTCAGGCTCTGCTGGAAGACATATTGGACGAAGATGAGGTGCTGTAGCCGGTTGTGAGACCACGCTGCGCTACCCACTGCAGGCTTTTGTGGCTTGGGGAATGGCCCTTTGTTCGTTCGGTGGTATAATCGCGTGCGTTAACGCCTAACGTGAGGGAAAGTGGTGTGCATATAGGGATCATAGGTCTCCCTGTGTCTGGGAAGACCACGGTTTTTCAAGCTTTAACCAGGGCTGACAGCTCTGGGATGCGTACCGGGAGCAAGGGTGATACGCGCATTGTGACTGTGCCAGATGTCAGGTTAGACACCCTGGCGGACATGTACCACCCACGCAAAGTGACGCCCGCCACCATCGAATTTGTTGACCCGCTTGTGACCGGGCAGCAAGGAGTGCGTTTCGTGGAGAGTCTCGTAGCGCTCATGCGGGATGCTGATGCCCTGGCGCACGTGGTGCGGGCGTTTCACCATCCCGCGGTGCCGCATCCGCAAGGCAGCGTGGATGCCATACGGGATTTTTACGCGCTCAATAATGAACTCCTCCTGGCTGATCTGGGGGTGGTGGAAAAACGGCTCGAACGCCTCAGCAAAGATATCAAAAAAGTCCGCAATCCTGAGCTGGGCAGTGAATACGCCCTGCTCCAGCGCTGTCAGGGAGCGCTGGAGTCGGAGCGCCCGGTGCGGAGTTTGACCCTCACAGAGGCGGAGCGTAAACTCCTGCGTGGGTTTGGTCTGTTGACCAGTAAAGCGCAACTGGTCGTGCTCAACCTCGATGAGGCGCACATCGATGCCACCGAGCCAGAAGTCGCGCAGTTTCGGGCGCGGGTGCAAGACCCTGGCCTGGAGGTGATGCCACTGTATGGTAAGATCGAAAGCGAAATCGCCCAACTGCCTCCCGAGGAAGCCCAGAGTTTCTTGCAAGAAATTGGGCTATCCCAGTCCGGACTCGACCGTTTTATCCGCAAATCTTATGAGTTGTTAGGGCTCTGTTCGTTCTTTACGGCTGGTGAAAAAGAAGTCCGTGCCTGGACTATCCCGCAAGGCATATTGGCGCCACAGGCGGCCGGTGTGATTCACTCGGATCTGGAACGAGGCTTTATTCGGGCGGAGGTTATCCACTACAATGACCTGGTCGCCAGTGGCTCACTGGCCAAAGGACGGGAAGTCGGTAAGCTCCGCATTGAGGGCAAGGACTATCGAGTCCAAGACGGCGATGTACTGCTGATTCGTTTCAACGTGTAAGCTCTCGCATGATGCAGCAATAGTGACAAACCCACAGAGGAGATTCATCATGGGAAAAGCCCTGGACGGGGTGCGTATTCTGGACATGACCCATGTACAGTCGGGACCGTCCTGTACGCAGATGCTAGGCTTTCTGGGTGCCGATGTCATTAAACTCGAACCGCCTGGGCGGGGGGATATTACCCGTGGACAGCTACGCGATATCCCGAATGTCGATAGCCTGTACTTTACTATGCTCAACTGTAATAAGCGCAGTATCACGCTCAACATGAAATCAGCGCACGGCACGGAGATCTTCACCGAGCTGCTCAAAACCTCCGACGTGCTGGTCGAGAATTTTGGCCCGGGCGTGCTCGATCGTTTGGGGTTCCCATGGGAGACTATCCAGCAGATTAACTCCCGTGTCATTTATGCGTCCATTAAGGGGTTTGGCTTGTATGGCCCGAACAGCGATCTCAAAGCCTACGAGTCCATTGCCCAGGCTATGGGCGGGGCAATGAGCACTACTGGTCTGGAAGACGGCCCGCCTCTATGTACGGGCGCGCAGATTGGCGACACAGGCTCTGGCATCCATATGGTAGCGGCCATTCTGGCGGCGCTCTACCAACGTACGCAGACCGGGCGTGGGCAGCGCGTGGAAGTGGCGATGCAGGACAGTGTGCTCAACCTGGTACGTGTCAAGATGCGTGACCACCAGCGCCTACGGCATGGTCCCCTGTCTGAGTATCCCAATAAAACTTTTGGCAATGCCGTACCGCGTTCGGGCAATGCCTCCGGTGGGGGCCATCCAGGGACGGCTTTACGCTGCAAGCCCGGGGGGCAAAACGATTACGTCTATGTGGTCTTCCAACCCCAAATCTGGGATCGCCTGTTGCAGGTGATGGGGCGGGATGACCTCATTGGCGATCCGCGCTATAGCACCCCGGCGGCCCGGCTCGAACGCCTCGACGAGGTCTATGCGCTGGTTGAATCCTGGACCATGCAGTATACGAAATTCGAAGTCAACGAGAAGCTCAATGCCATTGATGTGCCATGCGGTCCGATCCTGGATACCTCTGACATTATCGACGATGCGCACCTGCAAGTGCGTGAGATGATCGTCGATGTGCCGCACGCACAGCGGGGTACCTTCAAGACGGTCGGTAGCCCGCTCAAGCTGTCGGACTCGCCAGTAGAAATCAAATCGTCTCCGCTGCTGAGTGAGCATACGGAAGAGGTCCTGCGTGAGGTGATGGGCTACGACAAGGACAAGGTGGATCAACTGCGTAAGGAAGGGGTTGTGTAACCCTACAGCGACATTTGTATTTGACCTGAGTGCAGCGCCCGATCGCGTACCTGCTGGCTGCGGATCATGTTTTGCGACCTCTCCCAGGCTCTCTGCAAGGAGTCAAGCAGGCGGTCATCCGCACGCAGCACAGGTGTTTCAGACCGTGTCCAGCCCCGTGGGCTGGCCCCTGGGCCCACCGTGGCCGCGCCACGCGACGAGGCGGCACGCCCACCGGTGCGTAGACGGTCGGCGGCGGGGGCCACGGAGGCCCGCGATCAAGCCGTCCCTCTTGGCGCCGCCAGACGTGCTCAGGCAAGCCGGCTGCCCTCGCTGGCGTCCCGGGCCGCCCGCGGGGGGGCGTCGGGCCAGCCTACAGGGAGGAGGCAAAGCACCACGAGAGCGACCCCGAGGCGCTGGGAAAATACCAGGTGTGGCACCATGCTGAGGTCTCCTTGCACCGTGGGGCAAGGAGACTATTTTATTGCCTGCACCCGCTCCCAATTATCCGCTCCATAGAGGTACACCACCCGCGATCGGAGCTTCCGTCCATCACTGGTACGACGGATTTATATCCCCAAGAGCAATGGCAAACAACGCCCGTTGGGGCTCTCCACGCTCAAAGACCGCCGGCGGGGTGAAGACAACGTCTTCAAGGACGTTTCCTATCCGCCCAATACCCTATCATCCATACGCCATTGACAGGAATAGGGGTGTGTCAAATCATGATATTCATCTGCACTAGAAGCGCCTGGCCGAGGGCGGTATCGCCTATCACCTGGACTTTCCCGGCTTTTAGGGCCGCTTCAGGAGTCCAGCGGCCACAGCCAAGACAGGTAAACGTCTCGGCATCCATGGTCAGGCGCACTGTGGGGGTCACGGGGATTTCATCGAGGCTTTGGGCGCGTCCTCCCTCCATACGGAGGGCCACAGTACGGCCGGCCGCGCCAGGCATGGCAAAGACCACGGTAGTGCCATCGGCAGGTTTGACTTTGCGGCCCACAACATAAGGCATGGCCATGGCGACGCGACCGACAGCATGCTCGGCGACCGGGCCTGTGAGGTCTCCAGGACGTTTGACGGCACGCCGGATATCCTGCTCGTGGACCCAGGCATCGAAGATGCGGATATGCAGCAAGTCGCGCATAGTACCTGGGCCGATGGGCGTCTGGGTCTGGGCTTCGAAATCTTCGGGGCGCATGGCGCGTAACACTTTGAGACGCTTGCCCGTCACTTCTTGAAATCGCCGCAGCACCTGGGCCCCAAGCCAGGAACGGTACCAGTCCACCCAGACCTCGTTGCGCTGGCCAAACTCGTTTTTGATGTGGCTCGTATTCTGCGGCGTGTGGTCGGGTACGGGGAGCCCGAGCAGACGCGATTCACTACCCAGCATATGCGCTACCTGATCCTGCACCGTCCAGCCTGGACAATCCGTGGGCGTCTTCCACTCCTGCTCTGTGAACGTCGAGCCCAGCGCTATAATGGCCTGCCACACTCGCTCCATATTCGCTACGGTTTCCTGATCGCTCATGATTTTTTCCCTTTGCGCTCTTTCCCTGTGACAGTGCGCCACGCTTTGCGTAGATGTCGCCGTGCTTTTCCCCAGAGGCTGGGACGGCGCAGGGTGACCTGGCGCGCCCGTTGCTGCACCACATGGTCGTTGCCGGCCAGCATATAGATAAAGAGCTTACGCAGCGCCGCAGGGTCCTGCCCAAACGGGGTCTTCAAGGCCCGCTGCACGAACGTCTCCCAATCACTCCAGCGCCGTGCCGCACCGTTGCTAAAGAGGACCGTACCCCCGGCTTCCTGCACCAGTACCGCCCCTGCCACCATGTCCCACAGCCGCGCGCCGCTGATGATCGACCACTGAAAGGTGCCCCGCGCAGCATAGGCCAGCTCGTAGGCAATACTGCCAGCCGCTCGCCCATTCGTCTGCAGGATCTTTGCCCGGCGGTGCACGCGATACTGCCACAGAGCCCAGAAAGGCATACTAGTGAGGCGTGTGCCAGCCGGGACCTCAGCTCCGGCCACCTGCATCGCCACGTCATTACAGTATGCTCCCCCCCCCTGATGCGCCCGAAAGATCGTCCCTGCGGGCCCCTCCCAGGGGACGGCAATGACCCCGAGCACCGGCACACCCCGAAAGCACAGTCCCATCGAGATGGCAAAGGCTGGCAGACCAGTCGTGAAATTCGTCGTGCCGTCGAGCGGATCGAGGAACCAGACGTAGTCGGCACTGGGATTGATCGCGTCTTCCGCTTCCTCACCAATAATCCCATGCTCGGGAAACGCCTGGGTCAGCGCCACCCGCAGCAGTTCTTCGGAACGCCGGTCCGCCTCGGTAACCGGGGATTGCTGGCCTTTTTCTTTAAATTCAACGCTGAGCGGCTGACGAAAATACTCCAGCAGCACCGATCCTGCCTGGCGCACTGCCTGCACACATACGGCCTCTGCCTCTATTAATAGCTGGCGGTCTGCTGGCATGATCTTCTTTCCCTCATCCGTGTTCATGCGCAGCCCAGGTCAGCCACCCGTGGCCCCACTTCTTCCATCAAGAGCTGCAGCGAGCGATGATCCCACTCCGGGTTGTCCGAATCCTGCGTAATGGCCAGCAGCATGCCAAATCCCCCGACTGTCTCATAGAGCTGGCGAATACGGTTCGCACACTCCTGGGGGTCACCGACGATCCACATGTGTTCCATCATATAGTCCACATCCACGGCCTCGTCGGGCATGCTCGGATCAATTTTTGTCGCCACCATCTGACTGGAGCCATAACGATTTGGAAACTGGTGCCGCACGTAATTCCGCCCCAGGACCTGGCGAGCGCGCTCACGCGCCAGGGCCGGCGTTTCGGCCACAAAAATATCCCGGCCAATGCGCCACTCCCGGCGATCGACCTCACGCCCGGCGCTGGCTGCTCCCGCTTCCACCATGCGCCAGTGATCCTTGAGGTGGATCGGCGCCAGCAGGGAGCTGCTCATTGGTATCCAGCCGCGCTCTCCAGCCAGTCGAATCGATGTCGAGCCCAGTGACGTCGCCGCCACACCAATGGGCGGATGGGGTTTTTGATACGGCTTCATGTAAAAGCCGCGATCCTTCACCGGATCCATATCCGGCGCCGTTACATTAAAAAACTTGCCACGGTAACTAAACTGCCCTTCTGAGGCCCAGAGTTTGAGGATCACATCAAGGGCCTCTGCAGAGCGCGCCCGGACCTCTGCCGGCCGACTCGGGTCTAGGCCAAACAGCGCCAGATCGGTCGGAATTGCACCCCCACCAATCCCCCAATAGAAACGCCCACGCGCCAGATGGTCGAGCATGGCAATACGGTGCGCCACTTCCACCGGATTGTGCAACGCTAACAACGTCACACCAGTGGCCAGAATAATCTTCTCTGTCTTCAGGAGTGCCTGGGCAATGAGCAGTTCCGGCGCCGGAGCATTTTCCCAGCGCTCAGTCAGGTGCTCGCCAATCCAGACTTCGTGGTAGCCCAGCCGGTCTGCCAGAACAATCTGAGCCAGGTCACGGTCGTACGACTCAGTAAATGAGCGCTCGGGCGGGTGCAGGGGCATCATAAACAGGCCGAATTGCATGGGCATCTCCTCACGTCGTAGGGGCAGAGCCAGATCATGGGTGAGAGTAGGGGAGCAGCGCGGAGGTGTCAAGCCGGCAACGTTGACGCTGTGCTATGTCCCAGTTACACTCGCGGCAAGAGAGCTATCCTACCCGCGCAGCAGAGCGCACCTCAGGCTGGCAGAAGGACACACCATGCCATTCACCCTGGAAACCTGGAAAGCGCAAGTGTATGAGCGCCTCTGGGACTGGCGGCTGCGCCTGGAGCAAGCCCGACCGGTCTCCATCTATAGCACCTTATCTGCCATGGCCCTGTGGCCATTAGTGCAAGCTGCACAAAGTGAAGGGATGCTCGCCATGGCTATGACCTTGGGGAATGTGGCGGCTGGGGTAGGAGGCAACCTCATTGCCGAACAGGTGCAGCGCTGGCGTGATCATGCTGCGGAAGCGCCTCATGACGAAGCGACGATAGCAGCCTGGGTCAAGGAGCACCTCGCCACCCAGGCTGACTTGCGCCTGGCTCTGGATACTATTCTGGAGCGCCTGGAGGCGGTCCCTCAGGCCCAGGCGATCCTTGACGAGGCACAACGCGCCTGGTTCGCGGAGACCCTACGGCAAGAATTGGCCGCCATGGGTAGCCTAGCACGTTTTGCAGCCCACCTCACAGGCTCGGGGAGCATTGCCCAGGGACCAGGAGCAGTGGCGGCTGGCGAGCGCGGGGTAGCCGGTAGGAATATCCAGGGAAGGATCATCAATACTGGTGACGGCAACACCTTCTACCTCGACCAGGCGCAGCCTGATCCAGGCACGGCATTAGCCGCCTACCGCCATGTGCTGGTCACCTCCTACCGTCATCTCCCGCTGCGGGGAGTGGACGTGCGCGCCAGTGATCCCACCAGGGGACAGCAGCACCTCGATCTGGCGCGCGTCTATGTGGACTTACACACCACCACTGCAGTGCCACGCGCTGACGGGGATACACCACGGCGGAGGGAACGTGGTCTGAGGGGAGAGGACGAGCACCGTCCTCTGGGGGCGTTGGAGGCGATTGCCAAGCATCGCCATCTGGTCCTGCTCGGGGACCCTGGCTCCGGCAAGTCCACGCTGCTCAACCATCTGACACTCTGCCTGGCGGCGCATGGGGTAGAGCCGCACGAGGGCTGGCTGCCCCATATGCCCACGTGGCCACCCCAGGACACTGACGTGGTCCCCATCCCCGTCACCTTGCGGGATTTCGCGCGCTGGCTGCTGGCGCGCGGCGTCTACCGGGCAGTCCCGCAACATCTCTGGGAGTTCGTGGCGGCCTGGCTGCAAGAGCAGGATCTTGAGGCGGCCAGCACACCGCTGCACGACACCCTCAACCAGGGGCGAGCCATGCTGCTCCTGGACGGCTTAGACGAAGTACCGACTGCGGCGCAACGTACCCTGATGCGTGATATGGCCTCGGCACCCTGTATGCCAGGAGCGGCCAGCGAGAGCAGGCCCGCGCCGAGCTGTCTACCGCCATCGAGCTCTACCGCACCATGGAGATGACCTTCTGGCTGCCCCAGGCGGAAGCGGCGTTGGCCAAGGTAGAGTAAAGCGGTGGTGCAACATGTCATTGACCAAGCTCCGGGTATCCCGTACTGTAAAGTATGGCTTTCGAATGGGACGAGACCAAAGCCGCCGAGAACCTGACGAAACACGGTGTACGTTTCGCGTATGCCGCGCGGGTGTTTGATGACCCGTACCGACTCGAACTCATTGATGACCGCGAAGACTATGGAGAAGTGCGCTTCAAGACCATAGGGATGGTGGACAACCGGGTGCTGGTAGTGGTCTACACCATGCGTCACGGTAACATTCGTCTGATTTCCACACGACAAGCAGAATCGTATGAGCGACGGCACTATCACGAGATTTGAACTGGATCCGGATAACCCCCCGAGGCTGAGCGACGAGGAGCGGGCGCGGCTCGACGCCATGACTGAGGCGGAGATGCATACCGCAGCACTAGCCGATCCAGACAATCCACCGCTGACCGAGGAAGAATTACAGCGCCTGGAGCGGGTGCCAAACCTCAAGGCGATCCGGGAAAAGCTCGGGCTCACCCAGAAGGAATTTGCGCAGACGTTTCAGCTGTCTCTCAGCGCGGTGCGCGACTGGGAACAGGGGCGCTTCGTGCCCGATCGGGCCGCCCGCACCCTGCTCAAAGTCATTGCCCACAATCCCGAGGCGGTGAAAGAGGCCCTCGCCCAGCAGCCCTAGGGTTGCGCCTGCCACCCCTATCACAGACGTGGACCGGGGCAGGCCACGGTCAGATGGCGGCCATCGTGGGGGATGCGGGCGTGGGGAAGTCACTCCTGGTCTATGAGTGCGTCCATTCCCACCAGACCCAGGGATGGCTCGTGCTCGAAAGCGCCTTAGTGTCCTACGGCAAGGCCACCCCCTACTACCCAGTCCTTGACCTGCTGCGGCGCTACTGCCACCTTGAGGATCACTACGACACCCGTACCGTACGCACCAAGGTGACGGGACAGATTCTGACCTTGGACGCCGCCTTACAGGACACGCTGCAGGCGCTGCTTGGCAACGACCCTAGTCTGGCACCGCTCATGCGTCTGCTGCTGGCGCGCACGGAAAGCAACCCCTTCTTCCTGGAGGAGAGCGTGCGAGCGCTGGTCGAGACTGGGGGGCTGGTCGGCGAGCCGGGCGCCTATCGTCTCGTCAAACCCCTCGACAACCTCCAGATGCCAGCCACGGTACAGGCGGTGCTGGCAGCGCGCATCGATCGCCTGCCGCCGGAGGACAAGCAACTCCTCCAGACCGCTGCGGTCATTGGCCACGAGGTGCCTTAGCGCGAGCACCCAGATCGTTGCTTTAGTCTGCTTTGGTTATTTATAACTCCGCCCTGGGAGAGCTGTCAACAATCATCCAATACTGAAGACCTCGACACGCTCCGAGCCCGTTGACGGAGCGAACGCGACCTGCAGCTGAAGCCGCGCCTACATTTGTTAGTGCTGCTCCAGTCTGGGTGCGATGTTGCATTATGAGACCTGACCTTCTACTCTCTAAACAATCATTGAGGACAGACCAAGAAGAGCAGTCTCACAACACTCGAGCAGGAAGGGACGCTCTATGGAGTATCGGCAATTCGGAACTACTGACTTGAACGTTTCGCCGCTGGGTCTTGGGTGCATGAGCATGTCAGGCGTCTATGGGCCGGCCGACGATACCGAGTCCCTCGCCACGCTATACTACGCCTTTGATCTCGGCGTCAATTTCCTGGACACCTCAGCCAGTTA
>Ga0081455_10005569_pt1 | contig 13785 bp, 11 predicted proteins | sample TabmetS3T2R1_FD_70207 | JGI IMG/M metagenome (GOLD analysis project Ga0081455, IMG submission 70207) | Tabebuia heterophylla rhizosphere microbial communities from the University of Puerto Rico - S3T2R1 | ecosystem: Host-associated > Plants > Roots > Rhizosphere ... | reverse complement strand
CGACACGGTCGTCGAGGCCTGGAAGCCCCCGGGCGTTTCGAGCCCGGACTTCGAGTCGCATGCCGCCTTCGACCCCGTCACCGGCGACTTCTACTTCGTTCGCAGCTCACCGTCGTTCGAGGGCTGGCGGATCTTCGTCTCGCGCTGCGGGGCCGGGGCAGGCGGCTGGTCGAAGCCCGAGCCCTGGCCGCTCGCCGGCGACGGGCTCGAGGCGGATCCCTGGTTCACGGCGGACGGCCGGACGCTCTGGTTCATCTCGTCGCGCTCGACGGACGGCGTGAAGCGCAAGGACCTCGACATCTGGAAAGTCGAGCGGGACGCTTCCGGAAAGTGGGGCACGCCCGTCCGTCTCCCCGAGCCGGTGAACTCGAACGGGCCCGAGTGGTTCCCCCGCCCGTCCGCCGACGGCTGGCTCTACTTCGGCTCGAGCCGCACGGGCGGCCTGGGGAAGAACGACATCTGGCGAGGGCGGGAGTCCGGCGGGAAGTGGATCGTCGAGAACCTCGGACCGGCCATCAACACGCCCGCCGACGAGTACGAGCCGCTGCCCTCGGCCGACGGCAAGCGGCTGATCATCATGACGGCGGACGGCCTCTACGAGTCGCGCCTCCAGGACGGCCGGTGGTCGCCGAAGGCGAAGCTGCCGCCGGAGGTCAACGCCCGCGGCATGGTGATCGGCGCCGTGTTCTCGCCGTCGGGCCGGAGCCTTCTCTTCGCCCGCGACACCGGCAAGCCGGATTCCGGCGAGTTCTTCGTCCTGCGCGAAGCGGGGCCGGAGGACTGGCCGCCGGCCTGCCCGGCGAAGCCGCCTAGATGAGGTCCAGCGCCACCGCGAGCGCTTGATTGAGCTCGCGGCTGCGACTCTCCGAGAGCATTCCCACGTAGTCGGTCAGAGCGCTCTTCGGCAAGCTCACGAGCTGGTCACAATGAACGGCGCTCTCGTGTTTGAGTCCCTCGTCCGGCCCCACGGGAACCTGTGTCGCGATGCCGTGGCGGGAGGTGTAGACCGGAGCGCAGATGACCGTCGAGAACATCGAGTCGAGGAGAACCTGGCGGCTCACGACGACGTAGACCCGGGAACGCTTCGGATCCCCGCGAGGCGAGCGAATCCGATACAGCTCCCCGCGCGTCACGGCTCGATCTGATACTCCAGGACGTCCAGAGCCTCTTCATTGAGCTCGCTGGCATGCCTGTCGATGAGTTTCCGATCGCGGGCGTCTCGCCTTTGCCGCCGGAGAAGCGCGACCCGGTCCCATCCGGCCGTTTCCAGGAACTCGGACCGGTTGACGCCGCGCCCACCCTCCTTTTCGATGGCCGCGAGAAGCTCTGCCGACAGCGTCACCGACGTTTTCGTTTTCATACCACCATCATACTACCGAGGTCGCGCTCGAATAGAGCCGCCGCGTCGAGAAATACCCGCTCCCTCCCGAGATGGAGGAGGGAGCGGGCGGCGAGGAGGCGCCGCGCCTACATACATATTGTCGCGAGGCGCCGGCGAAACCAGGCCTACCAGGCGATCCCGTAGTCGTCGCCGTAGTCGCTGGAGCCGCCCCAGAACGTTCCGTGGGCCCGGTCGAAGAAGATGGCGTTGATCGGGCCGGAAGTCTTCCTCTCGATCTCGATCTTGTAGCCCATCTTCCGCAGCTCGTCGCGGACCCAGTCCGGGACCGACGCGTGGAGCGCGAGACGGCCGGGCTCGGACTCGTGATCGCCGAAGGAGCTGCGCAACTGATAGCTCAGGATGTTCGGGGCCTCCACCGCTTCCTGCACGTTCATCCCGAACTCGACGACGTTGAGGAAGAACTGGAGGAGATTTTGGTCCTGGGAGTCCCCTCCCTGGACGGCGAAGGACAGGTAAGGCTTGCCGTCCTTGAGCGCGAGGCTCGGCGTCAGCGTGACGCGCGGCCGCTTGCCCGGCTCGAGGACGTTGTAGGGATTGTCCGCGGGATCGAGGACGAAGCTCTGCATCCGCTGGCTCATCCCGATTCCCGTCTTCCCGGCGATGCAGACGGGATTCCAGCCTCCCGACGGCGTGACCGAGACGACCCATCCCTCTTCGTCCGCGGCCTCGATGGACGTCGTGCCGGCGAAGAAGCCGCGACGGTGCGCCGCGGCGTCCGCGACCTGTTTCTTCGGCGGCGCGCTCTGCCACTTCTCGAGAAGCTCGAGGTACGGGTTCGTGTCGCGCTGGAACGGGTAGGGATCGCCGGGCTTCGCGCCAACGTCATTCTTCTGCCAGTCGATCGTCTTCGCCCGCGCGGCGGCGTACTCCTTCGAGAGCAGGCCGAGCCTCGGTTCGGCGGGCGGACGGTCGGGGTCGCCGTAATAGAAATCCCGGTCGGCGAAGGCCAGGTTCATGACCTGGTACAGCGCGTGGATGTATCGCGCGCTGTTGTAGCCCATGCCCTTGAGGTCCATGGGCTCGAGCAGGCTCAGCGCCTGGAGCAGGACCGGGCCCTGCGTCCAGACGTCCAGCTTGTAGACGTCGATTCCCTTGTACGTCGTCATCACCGGGTCCTCGAAGCGGGGCTTCCACCGCGCGAGGTCCTCCATCGTGATGAGGCCACCCTGCTCCCGCGTTCCCCGGACGAACTCTTCGGCGATGTCGCCCCTGTAGAAGCGGTCGTACGCCGCGAGAATCGCGTCCTTCCGGCTCTTTCCGGCCGCTTTCGCCCGACGTTCGGCCTCGACCAGCTTCGTCAGCGTCGCGTGGAGGTCGGGCTGGCGGAAGATCTCGCCCGGCGACGGCGCCTCGCGCGTCTCGCCCGGATGGGTCAGAAAGAGCTTCGCCGAATACGGCCACTCCTGGATCCGCGCCTTCTCCCGCTCGATGCCGTTCGCGAGCTGGGCTTCGATCGGGTAGCCCTCGGCCATCTGGATCGCCGGCGCGAGAACGTCGGCCAGGGAGAGCTTTCCGTACTCGGCGAGCAGGAGCATCAAGCCGCCGGGCGTTCCCGGCGTGACGGCGGCGAGCGGGCCGTACTCCGGCGGGTAGGCCATGCCGCGGCCCCGGAAGAACTCGGGAGTCGCTCCCGTCGGCGCGACGCCGAGGGCGTTGAGCGCCACGACCTTGCCCGTCTTCGGGTTGAAGATCAGGGCCTGCGTCTCTCCGCCCCAGGAGAGGTCGTCGAACATCGTCGTCGTGGCGGCGAGCATCGCGCAGGCCGCGTCCACCGCGTTGCCGCCCTTCTGGTAAGCCATTGCGCCCGCGGTCGCGGCCAGCGGCTTGCCCGTGATCGCGATCCAGTGGCGTCCGTGGAGGACCGGCTTGTTGGTCGCGGGGGACAACCGCGCCGCGACGAGCAGGCATCCGAGACCGGCGAGGAGGGCCCGGCGTCTCCGCCTCATGCGCGGACGCTATACCAACTCGGTTCTTGCGGCGCGGCGCGAGTTGGGATTAGCTCCGCGCGATGTTCGTCGGCCACTACGGAGTCTCGTTCGCCGGAAAGAAGCCGGCGCCGCGGCTCTCTCTGGGCACGCTCTTCCTGGCCGTCCAGCTGCTCGACATCCTCTTCGCGCTTTTCGTGCTCCTCGGGATCGAAAAGCTCCGCATCGTCCCGGGCTTCACGAAGTTCAACCCGTACGACCTCTACTGGATGCCTTACAGCCACAGTCTGCTGGGCGCGCTGCTCTGGTCGACGGTCACCACGCTCGTGGCTCTCGTCGCGCTGCGCCGCGTGCGCTGGTCCCGGGATCGGCGGGTCGCGGCGGGCGTTCTGGGCGCCGCGGTGTTCTCGCACTGGCTCCTGGATCTGCCGATGCACACGCCGGACATGCCGCTGGGCCTGGACGCCGCGTCGCCGAAGGTCGGGCTGGGGCTCTGGAATCACCCCGTCGCCGCGCTCGTTGCGGAGCTCCTGGTCCTCGCCGCCGGCTTTGCCGTCTACCTGCGGGCGACGCGCCCGATGAAGGGACGCGGCGACCTGCCGGCCTGGGTGTTCGCGGGGATCCTCGCGGCGCTCACGGTCGCGACGCCCCGCTTCCCCGTTCCGCCGACCGACCGCGCCTTCGCGGCCCAGGCGCTCGTGCTCTACGGGGTTCTCGCGGCGCTGGCGGAATGGATCGACCGGCGGCGGGCGCCGCGGCTGGCCGTCGTCCCTCCGGAGCCCTGAGCCGCTGTCGTCAGCGGGGCGCCGAGACCTGGCCGCCCCAGGGCGGGCCCCACGGCGGGCCCCACGGATTGTCGAGGGCGATCAGCCAGCGCCCGTCCGGCTGCCGCCTCAGGATGTCCGACGACTCCCCGCCCATGGAAACCGGCCGGCCCGCCGGATCGGTGCCGTGCAGCGTCCAGCGGCCCATGTACAGCGCGACGTCGCCGGCTTCGACCACGTGCTGCGCCGAAGCGCGCAGTGTGGGCTTGAGGGCGACGAAGCGCCCGAGCGCCGCGCGCAGCTCGCGAGGCCCGCGCGCGAGCTCGCCGGGCTGGACGACGAGCACCCCGTCCGGTTCGTAGAGCGCGGCGGCGGCCTCGACGTCGCCCCGATTGAGCGCGTCGGTCAGCGCATCGACGGTTTCGACCGGTCGGGGCATCGAGCCTCGGAGCGTTAGACCGCGGCTTCCTTGAGGGGCCGGACCTTGCCGGCCTCGTCTTCGATGCCCTCGATCTTCTTGTGCGTCTTGGCGACGAGCACGTAGATCGACGGGACGACGAAGAGCGTGAACGCGGTGCCGATGATCATGCCCGTGACGAGCATGGTGCCGATGCTGTTGCGAGCGCCGGCGCCCGGTCCGCTCGCGAAGACCAGCGGCATGTGGCCCATGACCGTCGCCGCGGTCGTCATGAGAATCGGCCGGAGCCGGGTCTCGGACGCCTCGATGACGGCCTGGATCTTGTCCCGCCCCTCTTCCTGGAGCTTGTTGGCGAACTCGACGATCAGGATCCCGTTCTTCGAGATGAGGCCGACGAGCGTGATGAGGCCGACCTGGCTGTAGATGTTGATCGTCGTGAAGCCCAGGAACGAGAAGACGAGGGCTCCCGAGAGCGCCAGGGGCACCGAGCCCGCCAGGATGATGAACGGGTCGCGGAAGCTCTCGAACTGCGCCGCGAGCACGAGGTAGATCAGGATCGCCGACAGCATGAACGTGAAGAGAAACTTGCTGCTGCCTTCCGTCCGGAGCTGACGCGACTCGCCGGCATAGTCCACCGTGAAGCCCTTCGGAAGGATCTCCGCGGCCTTGGCCTCGAGCACCTTGAGAGCGGCGTCGAGCGGGACGCCCGGCGGAATGACCCCCTGGACGCGGATGGCGTTGAGTTGCTGAAAGCGCTTGAGGCTCCGAGGCTGCGTCGAGGTCTTCACGGTCGCAAACGTCGAGAGAGGCACGAGCTTGCCTCCGGCGCCGGTGACGTAGATGTTCTCGAGCTGGTCCGGCGTCAGACGCTCGGCCCGCTTGACCTGCGGAATGACCTTGTAGCTGCGGCCCTGGATCGAGAAGCGGTTGACGTAGTTGCCGCCGAGCATGGTCGAGAGGTCGCGGCCCGCCTGCCCGAGGTCCACGCCCTGCGACCGCAGCTTGTCGCGGTCGAAGACGACCTCGGCCTGGGGCTGGTCGAACTTCAGGTCCGAGTCGGCATACATGAAGACACCGCTCTTGAACGCCTCGCCGACGAGCTGGTCCGCGAACTCGGTCAGCCGCTCGGGCTCGGCGGTCGACGCGATGACGAAGTCGACCGGGAAGCTGCCGCCTCCGGGAAGCGCGGGCGGCACGAGCGAGATGACGCGGATGCCCGGGATCTTGGAAAGACCGGCCGTCGCCTCGACCTGCAGCTGTTCCGTGCTCTTCTTCCGCTCGCTCCACGGCTTCGTGACCATGCCTCCGAATCCGCCCGACGGCGACGTGATCTGGAAGACGGCCTTCTTCTCGGGGAACGAGTTGTAGACCTCGTAGACGTGTTCGGTGAAGAGGTTCGTCTGGTCGAGCGTCGCGTTGGGCGCCGCCTGGATGACGCCGAAAACGACCGACTGATCCTCCGTCGGCGCGAGCTCCTTGGCCGAGAACATGTAGAACGGAAAGATCAGCGCCACGACGATCGCCCAGAGCACGAAGACCACGGGCCGGAACTTGAGGCTGCCCGAGAGGAGCCTGCCGTAGGTCGAGCGGACCTTGTCGAACCGGCGGTTGATCCAGCCGGCGAACCCCTTCTCGGTGTCGCCCGAGCGGAGAAGCTTCGAGCCCATCATCGGCGAGAGCGTGAGGGCCACGATGCCCGAGATCACGACCGCTCCGGCGAGCGTGAAGGCGAACTCGCGGAAGAGGGCGCCGGTGAGGCCGCCCTGGATGCCGATGGGCGCGTAGACCGCGGCCAGCGTGATCGTCATGGCGATGATCGGTCCGACGAGCTCGCGGGCCGCCTTGATCGCGGCCTCGAAGGGTTTCTCGCCGAGCGCGAGGTGGCGCTCGACGTTCTCGACCATCACGATGGCGTCGTCGACGACGAGACCGACCGAGAGAACGATCGCGAGCAGCGTCAGCAGGTTGATCGTGAACCCGGCGACGAGCATCAGGAACACCGCGCCGACGAGGGAGACCGGAATGGCCACGATCGGGATGAGCACCGCCCGGAACGAGCCGAGGAAGAGGAAGATGACGATGATGACGATGACGAGGGTCTCGCCCAGCGTCGAGAGCACCTCGTTGATGGCGTCCTGGATGTACTCCGTCGCGTCGTAGGGAATGCCGACCTTCATCCCGGCCGGCAGCTGCGACTGGATCTCGGGGATCTCGGCCCGGACGCGCTTGATAACGTCGAGCGAGTTGGCCGTCGGCAGGACCCAGATGCCCATGAAGGTCGCGCTCTGGCCGTTGAACTGGACGTTGGACTCGTAGTCCTCGGCGCCGAGCACGACGTCGGCGATCTCGCCGAGGCGGACGACGACGCCGTTCTTCTCCTTGACGACGAGCTGGCGAAACTCCTCGGCCGTCTTCAGATCGGTGTTCGCGATCAGGTTGACCGAAGTCATCGAGCCCTTGGTCTGGCCGATGGCCGAGAGGTAGTTGTTCTGGGAGAGGGCGACGCGGACGTCGTTCGGCGCGATGCCCAGAGCCGCCATCTTCTCGGGCTTCAGCCAGACGCGCATCGCGAACGTGCGGCTGCCGAGGATGTCGGCGCGCTGCACGCCCGAGACGGCCGCGAGCTTGGGCTGCACGACGCGGACGAGATAATCGGTGATCTGGTTCTGGTCGAGCTGGTCCGACGAGAACCCGATGTACATGGACGCGAACTCGGTGTCCGCGGTCGCGAGCTCGATGACGGGCGCCTGGGACTCGGGAGGCAGGTCGTTGCGAACCTGGGCCACCTTGGCCTGCACCTGCGTGAGCGCGGCGTTGGTGTCGTAGTTGAGCTTGAGGTGGACGGTGATCGTCGAGACGCCCTGGGCGCTCGAGGACTCGATGTAGTCGATTCCGTCGGCGCTCGCGATGACGCGCTCGAGCGGCGTCGTGATGAACCCGCGCACGAGGTCGGCGTTGGCGCCGACGTAGACCGTCGTGACCGTCACGACCGAGATGTCGCTGCGCGGATACTGTCGGACCGAAAGCGTGCGGATGGCCTGCAGCCCGGAGATCAGGATCACCAGGTTGACGACCATCGCCAGGACCGGCCGCTTGACGAAGAGGTCCGTGAATTTCATCGGTTCATTTCCCGTGTCGGCAATCCCGCCGTTAGCTGTCTTCCGGCTTCGGCGCCGGGTTGTTCGACGGCACGGTCTTGTTGTTGACCTGGATGGGCGCGCCCTGGCGCAGCTTGAAAACGCCGGAGGTCACGATCTCCTGGCCCGGCTTCAGGCCGTCGAGGACCGCGATCTGGTCGCCGCGGCCGGGACCCAGCTTGACGAACTGCTGGCGGACGCCCTGGTAGGGCTTTCCGTCCTGGCCCTTCATCTCCTCGACGACGTAGACCGAGTCGCCGTACGGCGCGTAGTTGATGGCCGAGGCCGGCAGCGGAATGATCGTCGAAGCGCTGCCGAGGTTGACCGTCGCCGTCACGTACATCCCGGGACGCAGCCGGCCGTTCTTGTTCGCGAACGTCGCCTGCACCTGGACGTTGCGCGTCGCCTCGTCGATGAGCGAGTCCGTCGCCGTCAGCTTGCCGCTGGCTTCCGTCCCCGCGTTCTCCGCCTTCACCTTGACGTCGACGCCGGGCTTCAGGCGCATGGCGTCCTGCTGCGGCACCGAAAAGTTGACGTAGATCGGGTCGAGCGACTGCAGCGGCACGATCGCGGCGCCGGCTTCGAGATACTGCCCGAGGTTGATCTGGCGGATCCCGAGGAGCCCGGCGAAGGGCGCGCGGATCGTCTTGCGCGCGATCGTCGCCTTGATCTCGCCGATCTTGGCTTCGGCGGATTTCAGGTCCGCGTCGGCCTTGTCCCAGTCGGCCTGGGCCACGACCCCGCTCTTCGTCAGGCCCGTGACTCGTTCTACGGTCAGCTTCGCGAGCTCCCGCTGGGCTTCCGCGGCCTTGAGCTGCGCGCTCTCCTGCCGGACGTCGAGCTGGACGAGCAGGTCGCCCTGCTTGACCATGCGGCCCGACTCGAAGGCGATCTTTTCGACGACCCCGGGAAGATCCGCGCTCACGACGACGCCGTGGACGGCCGCAACCGATCCGATCGCGGAGAGCGTCGCCGCCCATTCCTGCGACTTGGCCACCACGGTCGTGACGGCCTCCGGGTTCGGCACGTAGGTCTGACTCATGGCCTTCTTGATCTGGCCGTACTTCACCGCGCCGATCGCCGTGATGAACACGGCGGCCGCGATGAGCATCAGGAACATCCGCTTTTTCATTCGAAACTAACCTCCAGCCTACCCACCGGCCGTGCTACCGATTTCGCCGCGCCGCCGAGCCAAGAATTCGAAGGGAATCCCCACCCTCGGGGCGCCGGCATATCTCCAAATAAGCTTCTTTTGCCGCTCGAGATTCCGGTGAAAGCGGAAAAAGAGGCCCCGGAGGGAACGCCACGGGGGCAGTGAGAATAACACCGGTCCTCGCGGAAGGTTACGGAGGAACGCCCCGCCGGGTTGCCGGGAAACGCCTGGAAGGGCGTGGGATGCGGACCAACGGGCGCTGCGGAGGACGGCCGGGCTGCGGGCGGGGTCGAACGGGAGCGAAACGGGCGAGCGGACGATGCCGAGCAACGTCTCCTTATTGGAGAGTGCTGGGAACGGCCCGCCATAAGATGCCGGCATGCCGACCAAAGACCCGCGCATCGACGCCTACATCGCGAAGTCCGCGCCCTTCGCGCGCCCGATCCTGAAGCACCTCCGCGCCCGGGTGCACGAAGGTTGCCCCGACGTCGTCGAGACGATCAAGTGGGGCTCTCCGCACTTCGAGCACAAGGGCATGCTCTGCGGGATGGCCGCCTTCAAGGAGCATTGCGCCTTCGGATTCTGGAACCGGGCTCTCGAGATCCCGGAACAGCAGAGAAACGCCATGGGCCAGTTCGGATGCATCACGAAGGTCGCCGACCTCCCGAAGGACTCGATCCTGGTGGGCTACGTGCGCGAGGCGGCCCGGCTGAACGAGGCCGGCAAGAAGGTCGGCCCGGTTCGCAAGGCCCGCAAGCCGATCCCCGTGCCGAAGGAGCTCGTCGCGGCGCTCAAGAAGAAGGCCGGCGCCAGCGCGAAGTTCCAGGCGCTTTCCCCGAGCCATCGACGCGAATACTCGGAGTGGATCGTCGAAGCGAAGCGGGACGAGACGAAACAGAAACGGCTCCAGACCGCCGTCGACCAGATCGCCGAGGGCAAGCCGCTCATGTGGAAATACATGAAGAAAACGCAGAGGGCAGATAGCAGAAGGCAGACGGCGGACGCTTAGCCTTCCGCGATCTGCCGTCTGCGATCTGCCGTCTGAACTTACGGCGCGGCGATCGGGATCGCCTGCTCGAAAATGGCCTGCAGAGGCAGGTCCGGCGCCGATTCGTGACGCTTCGGCTCGGACATCCAGGTCTGACCGTTGTCGAGGATCACGACCCGGTCCTTGAGCGTCGCGTCGTCGCTGTCGTCCACGAGAGCCTGCAACGTCAGGGCCGCTTCCGAGTCCCCTTCGTCGCCGTTCGGGAACGTGCCGAAGTGCATCGGGATCATCGCCTCGGCGCCGAGAAGCCGCATGGCCTCGAGAGCGTCCTCGGGCCCGATGTGGACTTCCCGCATGTACCAGACCGGCTTGAAGCCGCCGATCGGCAGGATCGCGAGGCGCAGGTCGGGGAAACGCTGGCCGATCGCCGCAAAGTGGTCGCCCCACCCCGTGTCGCCGGCGAAGTACACCGATCCCGAGGGGCCGCTGAGGACGAAGCCCGCCCAGAGGGTCTTGTTCTTGTCGAAGAGGAAGCGTCCCGAGTGATGGCGCGCCGGAACCGCCGTGATCGTCACGCCGGGAGCGAGCTCCACGGACTGCCACCAGTCGAGGTCCTTCGCTTTGGCGACCTTCTCGCGCGCCAGGAAGACCGCGTTGCCGAGCCCGGCGTAAACGACCGGATGCCGCTCCGCCGACAGCCGACGCAGCGTCGGCAGGTCCATGTGGTCCTGGTGATTGTGCGAGATGACCACGGCGTCGATCGGCGGCAGGTCCTCGAAGCGCAGACCCGGCGGGCGGTGGCGTTTCACGCCGACGGTCGGCACCGAGCGCGCAGCCCAGGTCGGATCCGTGAGCAGATTGACGCCGTCCATCTGGACGAGGAGGGTCGCGTGGTTGACCATCGTGACGCGGAGGTCGCCGTCGCACACCCGCTCGGGCGGCGCCTCACCCGGCAGCGTGGCGATGAATTTCCGCCATGGCCCGCGCCGGGAGCCGAAGGTTTTCTTCAGCATCTGGCCGAAGGTCATCTCTCGAGGCTCCGGCTGGTGGAAACGGACGCCGTCGAATGTCCGCATGAAACTCAGGCCCGGAACGACGGCCGGCACGGCCAGGGCGGCCGGCACGGCCAGGGCGGCCGGCTCGGCAAGGGTCGGCGGCTCGGGCGACGGTCCGGAGGCGTGGAGAAATCCTGCGGACGCGGCCAAAAGGACCGCCGCGGGCAGCAAGATCGAGAGACGCCGGAGGTTTGGCATTCGGGCCCCAATGGAGGTTGAAGCTAAGTCTAACCGGTTGACTGGGCTTCGTATTCCGGTATCATGCGCCGTTCCTCGCGGGGTCGTAGTTCAGTTGGTTAGAACGCCGGCCTGTCACGCCGGAGGTCGCGGGTTCGAGTCCCGTCGGCCCCGCCACTTTGGCTTGGCCCGACACCCCGCTCCCGGCCCTTTCTCTTCTGTGGATTGCGCGGCCTTCGGAGGCATCGGTCGGGCGACTCCCCGGACCCCCGAGAAACGTCGCTACATCGACAGAGCACGGACGAGGCACGGACCGGCGACCGAGCGTGGACGCATCCAGGTCGGCGGCCATGGCCGGGGAGATAATCACGCATGCTCTCGAAGCGGCGGATGTGAGGGAGGGTCTGCCTCCGCCTTCGCCTCCTCCGTTGCCGTCGAGGGTCGAGCCGGGTTTCGACCCGTCGGCCGCCACGCCGTTCTCTCTCCGGATCCTGCTCGCGGCGACGATCGCCGTGGCGCTCGTGCGGATCGCGTTGACGTATCCTGTTTTCTTTCAGACCTGCGACGAGCCCTTTCACTTCGCCTGCGGGATGGCGTGGATGGACCTCGGCCGGACCGGTGATCCGGCGGCACGAGTTCCTGCAGCGTGCTTCGAGGCGCCGCCTCTGGCGCCCGCCGCGACGGCAGCTCTTCCTTACCTCGCCGGACTCCGGTCTCGCGGAGTTCCCAAAATGGACAGCGAGGGCAACGCGATTCTGCGCTCGGGCGGCTCCTATCTGCGGAACCTGACGCTCGCTCGGATCGGCATTCTCCCTTTCTTCGTGCTCGCCGCCGGAGTGATCTGGGCATGGGCTCGCCGCCTTTTCGGCGACCGTACGGCGCTCGGGGCGGTGTTCCTGTTTTGCGCTCTGCCTCCAATCCTGGGACATGCCGGCCTTGCGACGACCGACATGGCGGCCACCGCGGGCATCGTATCGGCCGTGTTCGCATTCGAGGTGTGGCTGAAGAAGGCGACCCTGCGGCAGAGCGCCCTCCTGGGCGTCTCGCTCGCGTTTGCGGTGCTCTCCAAGTTGTCCGCGCTCCTCTTTCTCCCCGTCTGCCTGGTCTCGTTACTGGCCCTTCGATGGGCTCTGGAGCGTCCCACCGGCGCGGAGCTTCGCCGGGGCCTGAAGAGCCACGTCGGTCCGGGGGCTCTCGCGCTGGTGACCGCCTTCGTGGCGATCTGGAGCGCCTACCACTTCACGTGGGCGCCCCTGACGACGGTGGAGAAGCGACCGCATCTGGCGCACGTGACGCGGTTTCTCGGGGATCATCCTCGGTGGCAGGATGTCGTCGACCGTCTCGCCGAGACTCCGCTGCCGGCCGGCGACCTGTTCCGCGGCGTCATGAAGGTGCGAGCCCACAACGCACGCGGACATGACGGCTACCTGCTCGGCAATTACCGGAAAGACGGCTGGTGGTACTTCTTCCCGGTCGTTCTCGGGGTCAAGACGCCTCTGGCCTTCCTCCTGCTCCTCGCCGCGGGAATCTGGGCTCTCACGAGGATGCCCGGCAAGAGACAGCCGGAGCGGTGGTCACCCGTCGTGTGCGCGCTGGCGATCCTGATCGTCGTGCTTCCAAGTCGAATAAACATCGGTGTGCGCCACGTGCTTGCCATCTATCCGTTTCTCTCGATCACCGCCGGAGTCGGATTGGCGACGCTCTTTCGACACGGTCGCGCAAATCGATGGATCCTGGCCGCCGCGTACGCGCTGCTCCTCTGGTTCTCGGCATCCTCCGCGATGGCTCACCCGGATTACCTCGCGTATTTCAACGAGCTCGGAGGGGCGCACCCGGAACGCATCGTCGTGGACTCGGACCTGGACTGGGGGCAGGATCTCTGGCGGCTGAGTCGGCGCCTTCGACAGGTGGGAGCGCCGCTCGTCACGCTCGACTATTTCGGTTCCGAGGACATTTACGACCAGGGCCTTCCCGCGGTGCGACCTCTCGTTCCGTACCAGCCGGCCGAGGGATGGATTGCGATCAGTGAATTCAGCTTGACCGTCGGTGCCGAGGACGTGCGGAAGAAGGCCCAGCGCGACGAGCATCCCTATGCCTGGCTCCTGGACAAGCCGTACACCCGGGTCGGCAAGTCCATCCGTCTGTATCACGTGGTACCGGGCGATTGAGCTCCCGAAGCGCGTGGTACCTTTCCCCCGAGTAACAGAAGGCGGTGGAGTCCGCCGAAACCGCCGGCGCGAAGCCGGACAATGACTCCTGCGACGTCGGTCGTGGGAGTCTTTTTTTTGGGGCTCGAGGCGGGGAGAAGGAAGGTGGCATGACGCGATTTCTGTGGATCTGCGCCGGCGGCGCGGCGGGGACGGGGGCGCGCTACCTGCTTTCGGGATGGGCGCTGGCGCGGTGGGGATCCGGCTACCCCTGGGGCACGCTGGCCGTCAACGTCGTCGGGTCTTTCCTTCTTGGCCTGGTCGTTCAGGCGGCGCCTCTCCTCTCTCCGACGCTGCGTCTGTCCCTGACGACCGGCCTCATGGGCGGATTCACCACGTACTCGGCGTTCAACCAGGAGACCATCCATTACATGCAGAACGGATCGTGGCCGGTCGCCATGGCCAATGTCTCCGGGACGTTGATCGGCTGCTTGCTGGCCGGATGTGCCGGGATTCTCGTCGGCCGCTGGATCTTCGGCGGATAGGAGCGGACGATCGGCGCCGATGCGACTCGGCAAGGACGTCCGGCCGGGGGGACCGCGCTCGCGTGTCTGTTCGC
>Ga0081455_10005568_pt1 | contig 13788 bp, 17 predicted proteins | sample TabmetS3T2R1_FD_70207 | JGI IMG/M metagenome (GOLD analysis project Ga0081455, IMG submission 70207) | Tabebuia heterophylla rhizosphere microbial communities from the University of Puerto Rico - S3T2R1 | ecosystem: Host-associated > Plants > Roots > Rhizosphere ... | reverse complement strand
GGGAGATCGACGATCGCGTGCTCCCTGCCGAGGCAGGGCTGACGGAGACCCACGTGAGCTTCACGAAGGGCTGCTACCCCGGGCAGGAGCCGATCGCGCGCCTGCACTACCGAGGCAAGGCCAATCGTTCCCTCCGACTGCTCGAGCTGAAGGGCGCGCCAGAGCCGGAGACCGAGGTGCTGCACGGCGACAAGCCGGTCGGGCGGATCACAAGCTCCGTCCAGGGACTGTCCCTGGCCTATGTCCGAACGGACGTGCCCGACGATGCCGAGCTCACCGTCGGCGGCGCTAGGGCGTCGATTCGACGGTAGTCGGCGTGCCGCGGCCGTTTCCCGGCACCTCGTCGCCGCCATTGAAGAGCGCGAACGCGAGGAGATAGATCCCGATGGCAATGCCGACGACGGCCAGTGCGATCAGCAAGACTCGCCGGTTGCTCACGGGCCCCGAGTCTCGCCGCTCGCCCGGTGGCGATCAAGATGGCCAATTCGGACAGTGCGTGTAGAACCTGACCCGACCGCTCGAGGAGAAGGGAGAGCACATGCCGATCCGAGACATGCTCCAGGCGCACTCTCGCCCCACCGCCCTGGATCGTGACCGACTGCTGCCTTGCATCGAGGAATGCATCGACTGCGCTGCGACGTGCACGAGTTGCGCCGACGCCGACCTCGCAGAGCCGGACGTGCTGGAGCTTGTCCGATGCGTCCGACTCTGCCTCGACTGCGCCGACGCCTGCGACGCAACCGGCCGCATCCTCATCAGGCAGACGGAACCCGACCTCGGCGTCCTCCGCGCGGCGACCGAGGCATGTGCGGTGACCTGTCGCGTGTGCGCCGAGGAGTGCGAGAAGCACGCCTCCCACCACGAGCACTGCCGCATCTGTGCCGAGGTCTGCCGCCGCTGTGAGCGGGCCTGTGAAGACTTGCTTGCAACGATTCGAGACTAAGTGGCGGACAGCCGTCGCTAAGCGCACGGGCGCCCGGGCTTGCGGCGGCGTCGCCTGTAGGTCTGATTCGTAGAGAGTTCGGAGGATGCGCCCGGCACGATTCGAACGTGCGACCTCTGCCTCCGCAGGGCAGCGCTCTATCCCCTGAGCTACGGGCGCCGAGTCGCTCAGTGTAGCCACGCACTGAACCGGGCACTTGTCACGGATGCGCCGGCTTCCAGGGCTCTGTGTGGCGCTCCTCCTCGTGATCGCCGGCTGTGGTGGGTCGTCGACGCTCACCGGGGACGCCCTCCAGAAACAGGACGAGGCGGTCCACTCGGCGGCCGCCGAAGGCGAGCTTCTGGCGTCGGACGTCGCCCGCGATCGCACGACCGAGCCGTTCGCCCGCGTCCACTCGGGCGACCTCGCCGATCAGGCCAAGGCCGTCGCGAAGAGGGTGCGCGACGCGGACGCGGCGCCCGGGCTCGAACGCGAGCGCCGCCAAGTTCTCACCAGGGCGACTCGGGTCGCGCAGGCCCTGGAGGAGCTCCACGCCGCACCGGATGACCGCGAGGTCGCCGAACGCGTTCAAGCCGAGTTGCGGCGTCTCGCCGCGTGAAGAGGATCTTCGATATCGCGCTGGGGATCCTCGCGGCGATCGGCGGCTTCGTCGACATCGGCGACATCGTCTTCAACGTCGCCGCCGGAGCGATGTTCGAGTACCAGCTGCTGTGGGTGGTGGTGATCGGAGTCGGCGCGATCATCACGTACTCCGAGATGTGCGGCCGGGTGGCCGTCGTCTCGCAGCATGCGGTGTTCGATGCGGTTCGCGAGCGACTCGGCTTCGGCGTCGGGCTCGTCGCGCTCGTCGGCGCCCAGCTGATCAACCTGCTGACGCTTGCGGCCGAGATCGGGGGAATCGCAGTCGCGCTCCAACTCCTCGCCGGGCTCCCGTACCGCGTGCTGCTTTTTCTCGCGTTCATAGCCGTCGCCGTCGTGGTCTGGGCGCTGCCGTTCGGCTGGATCGAGCGGGTCTTCGGCTACTGCGGCCTTGCGATGCTGGTCTTCGCTGTCGCTGCGATCAAGCTGCACCCCGATTGGAGCCAGGTCGCGTCGGGCTTCATCCCCAGCGCGAATACCAGCGACCCCGCTGTCTACGGCTACTTCGTCGTCGGCCTGATCGGCGCCGCGACCGTCCCCTACGAGGTCTACTTCTACTCCTCAGGCGCAATCGAGGAAGGCTGGAAGCCCAAGGACCTTTCGGTCAACCAGTCGAACGCCATCATCGGCTACACGCTCGGCGGCTTGCTCTCGTGCTCGCTGATGATCATGGCCGGGGCGCTCTTCTTCCCGCGCGAGATCACGCCCGAGACGCTGGGGACCGCCGCACTCGGCGCCCAGGTGCCTCTCGGCGAGATCGGACTGCTCCTGGCTCTGGTCGGAATCCTGTTCGCCGTTGGAGGCGCGGCGATCGACACGGTCTTCTCAGGGGCCTACAACATGGCCCAGTTCTTCGGCTGGGAGTGGGGCAAGCACCGCAAGCCCGTGGAGGCCCCCCGTTACACGATCGCGTGGATGGTGATGCTCGTCCTCGGCTTTCTGATCGTGTTCACCGGTGTAGATCCGATCAAGGTCACGGAGTTCTCCGTCATCTTCTCGGTCGTTGCCCTCCCGCTGACGTACCTTCCGATCCTGCTCGTCGCGAATGACCGCACGTACATGCGGCGCTATGTGAACGGGCGGCTCGCGAACCTCTTTGGGATCGGCTACCTCGTCGTCATCCTGCTGGTCGCGGTCGCGGCGATCCCGCTGATGTTCCTCAGCAACATGGGGCAGGGATGACCGAAATCGATCTCGGGCTGAGCCTGCTCGACCATCAGCTCATCGACTCCGAGGACCTGCGCTGCGGGAAGGTCGACGATCTGGACCTCGGAAGCTTGCGCGAAGACCCTCCGACGGTCCAGGCGATCCTTGCCGGAACGCCTGCCTGGCGGAACCGGGGGCGAATCGGTCGCCTGGCGGCGAGCCTTGGCGGCGGGCGGATCGTGCGCATTCCGTGGGAGGACGTCGAGTCGGTCGAGTCGGCCGTTCATCTCAAGAAGGCCGCCCACGAGCTCGGCCTGGCTCGCGGAGAGGACAGGGTCCGGCGATTCGTCGCCTGGATACCGGGAGCGAAGTGAAGCTCTCCGAGCTCATCGGGCTCGACGTGAGCACCGAATCGGGCGAGCGGCTGGGTCACGTACACGACGTCCGCGCGGAGCTCACATCGCGCTCGGTCGACGTCAAGGGGATTCTCGTGGGGAGGATCGGGCTGCTCGAGCGCCTTGGTCTCGGCGCGCCCCACAGCACGTTCAGGCGGCACGGCCAGGATCTCCTCCCGTGGAGCGCAGTCGTCCGTGCCGACCGACGCGGCGTCGTCGTTCGGGATGACGCCAAGCCTCGCTAGGAAGGACGGCGCGACCGGCGGCCGAAGCTACGTCCGTGTCGGACGTGCCCGATCAGCTCACCCTCAAGGTCAACCGCGACCGCGAGGGGAAGCGCGACGTGCTCTTTCGCCGCATCGCGCTCAGCTCGATTCTCGCCCTCCTCGTACTGGGACTACTGAACGTCTTCGGCCAGCGTCCGGCGACGGCGACGACGGAGTCGTCTGCCGGGAAGCTGAAGCTCTACGCGCCCGAGCGCGTGCGGGGAGGCCTGATTTACGAAGCGCGCTTCACAATCGAGGCCCGCCGCGAGCTCAAGGCGGCGACGCTCGTCCTCGCTCCCGGCTGGGCCGAGGGAACGACGATCAACACGATCGAGCCTTCGCCCGTGGGCGAGGCCAGCCGGAACGGCGATCTCGTGTTCGACCTCGGCCGGATCCCGGCAGGTGACCGACATCTCTTGTTCCTCCAACTCCAGGTGAACCCGACGAACGTCGGCCGCCGCTCGCAGGACGTGGAGCTCTTCGACGGCGACGAGCTGCTGGCCACCATCAACCGGACGATCACGATCTTCCCCTGACACATGGACATCGTCGTCCGCGCCGCGATCATGTTTCTCTTCATCTGGCTCCTGACGAGGGCCGTCGGGCGGCGTGAGCTCTCGACGCTCCAGCCGTTCGACCTGATCCTGCTCGTCGTCATCGGTGATCTGATCCAGCAGGGCGTGACGCAGAACGACTTTTCCGTCACAGGCGCGATGCTCGCCGTCGGAACCGTCGGTGCGATGACGGTCCTCTTCTCTTGGCTTGCCTTCCGCTTCCCGCGCGTCCAGCCGGTGCTCGAGGGGGATCCGGTGATCCTGGTCGAGCGAGGGAATCCCATCGACCGAAACCTGCGGATGAACCGGATCACGCGGGAGGAGCTCGCCTCCCAGGCCCGCATGCAGCAGATCGCTCACCTCGACGACATCGACTGGGCCGTGCTCGAGACGAGCGGCAACATCAGCTTCATCCCGAAGAGCGCTTCCTAGACTGCCGCGGTGCCGCTGTACCTGACTGAAGGCGAGGTGGCCGAGCTCCTGACTCCGGCCGACGCCCTCTCAGCTCTGGAGGAGTGCTTCCAGCGGCTCGCGCGCGGGGAGGTCGACAACCGGCCTCGTCTGCGCCAGCGAGTCGACGGCGGCGCCTTTGCGGTCATGTCCGCCGTGGATCACGAGCTCCGGCTCGCGGGCCTGAAGTCCTACATCTGGGTGCCGAGCGGGACGCCCTTCGTCGTCTGCCTCTTCGACATCGACCGCGGTGAGCTGGTTGCGGTGATCGAGGCAGACAAGCTGGGCCAGCTCCGGACCGGCGCGGCGAGCGGCGTCGCCGCGAAGTACCTCGCCCGCGAAGGCGCGGAGACGCTCGGGGTGATCGGCTGCGGGTGGCAGGCCGAAAGCCAGGTCGCATGCATCCGTGAGGCGGTGCCGACGATCGACCGGGTTGTCGCGTATTGCCGTGACGAGGAGCGGCTGAACGCCTTCTGCCGGAAGGTGAACGCGGAGCCGGGCGAGATGCACCAGGACGCGGGGGCGCAGGACGTCGTCGTGACCGCCACGACCTCGCGCGACCCCGTCCTCCGCGGCGAGTGGCTCCAGCCGGGAGCGTTGGTCTGTGCGATCGGCGCGAACGACCGCCGTTCCCGCGAGCTGGACAACGCAGTCCTCCAACGTGCGAGCTTCGTCAGTTGCGACTCGATCGAGCAGGCGAAGCTCGAGTCCGGCGACCTGATCGAGCCGATCGAGCAAGGTGTCCTCGACTGGCTGGAGGTGCACGAGCTACACGAGGTCGTGGCCGCCGAGGTCCAGGGCCGGCAATCGGCCGACGACATCGTCCTCTTCAAGTCCAACGGCCTGGCGGCCTGGGACGTGGCCGCGGGAGCGCTCGCCCTCGAGCGAGCCCGCGAACAGGGTGTGGGACGCGAGCTCTAGGTCGTCGACTGCTTCGCTTCCTCGATCGTCGAGTGTCCGAGTGCGCGGACGACCTCGGGACGGTCGAGCAGCCGTTCACGTTCCTGCGGCGTCGTGCGGTTCTTGATGTACGGATCGTCGAGGATCTCGGCGAGCGGGCGCCCTCGCTCGTGCTCCCTGATCACGTAGGCGGCGATCCTGTCCTCGCCGGACGAGCGGGTGAAGAGAAACGAGAAGGGGTTGCGAAGGAAGTCGCTGATGGCCACGACGCCGATTCTAGTAACGTGGCCACGCCGTGCTGATTCGCCTCGGACACAGCCCGGATCCCGATGACGCGTTCATGTTCTGGGCGCTCGCGGAGGGGCGTATCGACACCGGGGACTTCGAGTTCGAACACGTCCTGCGGGACATCCAGACCCTCAACGAGTGGGCGCTCGAGGGCCGGCTGGAGGTGACGGCGATCTCTCTGCACGCATATCCCTTCGTCCAGGACCGGTACGCGCTGCTCCCACACGGGGCGAGCATGGGGTTCGGGTACGGCCCGATCGTGGTGGCTCGCGAGCATGTCGACCTGTCGGAGGTCGAGATCGCGGTGCCCGGGCGAATGACGACGGCGTTTCTAACCCTCGAGCTCTTCCTCGGCGGCTCGTACCGCTATCGCGTGATGCCCTTCGACCGGATCCTCGACGAGGTGGCATCGGGCGAGGCTGATGCAGGCCTGCTGATTCACGAGGGGCAGCTCACGTACCAGCAGTCGGGTCTCGTCAAGATCGTCGATCTCGGCGAGTGGTGGCTCAAGGAGACCGGCCTTCCCCTGCCACTCGGCGTGAACGTCGCTCGCCGAGACCTGGGAGCGGAGGTTTTGCGGGATCTCGCCCGTGTCCTCGGCGATTCCATCGACGCCGGGCTCGCAAACCGCGACGAAGCCATGCGGTACTCGCTCCAGTTCGGCCGGGGACTGCGTTTGGAGCTCGCCGACCGGTTCGTCGGCATGTACGTGAACGACCTGACGCGGGACTACGGCGATGACGGCCGGCGTGCGGTCACGGAGCTTCTCCGCCGCGGCGAGGCCGCCGGTGCGTTCAGCGCGCCGGTCCAGGTTGACTTCGTAGGACGATGAGCCGGCCGGTCGTTCTCGCGGCCGTCCGGACGCCGGTCGGTCGCTACGGGGGCGCCCTCTCGCACATCCGACCCGACGATCTCGCCGCGTTGGCGATCAGCGCTGCGGTCGAGCGCTCGGGTGTCAATGCGGAGGAGATCGAGGACGTCTACTTCGGCGCCGCGAACCAGGCCGGCGAGGACAACCGCAACGTTGCGCGGATGGCCTCCCTCCTCGCCGGGCTGCCCCAGTCAGTCGCGGGCGTGACGGTGAACCGCCTCTGCGCATCGGGGCTCTCCGCGGTCGTCTCCGCGTGTCACGCAGTGAGCGCCGGAGACGGGGAGCTGTTCGTCGCCGGCGGCGTGGAGTCGATGAGCCGCGCCCCGCTCGCGATGGCGAAGCCCGAGAAGGCGTTCCCGCGAGGCGATCAGACGGTCTACGACACGACGCTCGGCTGGCGCTTCCCCAACCCGCGCATGGAAGAGAAGTTCCCGCTCGAGTCGATGGGCGAGACCGGCGAGAACGTCGCCGAACGGTGGGGCGTTTCCCGGCGGGATCAGGACGAGTTCGCGCTGCGCTCGCAGCAGCGCTGGGCGTCCGCCGACTTCTCGGACGAGCTGGTCTCGGTGGACGGCGTCGACCGCGACGAGCATCCGCGGCCAGATACGACGGCCGAGAAGCTGGCGACGCTGAAGCCGGCGTTTCGGGCCGACGGGACGGTGACCGCCGGGAACTCGAGCGGCATCAATGACGGCGCGGCGGCTCTTGTGATCGCCTCGGAGGAGAAGGCTCGCGACCTTGGTGCCGAGCCACTCGGCGTCTTCGTCGGCAGCGCCGTGGCCGGCGTGGATCCAAGAATCATGGGTATCGGTCCGGTGCCGGCTGTTCGAAAGCTTTTCGCCCGCACCGGCATCGGTGCGGGCGAATTAGACCTGGTCGAGCTGAACGAGGCGTTCGCGTCGCAAAGCCTTGTCGTCATCCGCGAGCTCGGCCTCGATCCCGAGAAGGTCAATGTCAACGGCGGAGCGATCGCGCTTGGCCATCCGCTGGGGATGAGCGGCGCGCGCCTCGTCGTCACGTTGCTGCACGAGCTTCGGCGCCGTGGAGGCCGCTACGGCCTCGCCACGCTGTGCGTCGGCGTCGGGCAGGGGCAGGCCGCGCTGTTCGAAAGGTAAGGGGTATCGTCCCGCGCGATGGCGGTCGCAACCGGGCGCGAATACCTGCTCTACATCAACGGGGAAGCATCCGAGCCTGCCGACGGCGAGCTCCGCGAGCTGATCGAGCCGGCGACCGGCGAGCCTCTGGGCAAGGTTGCGCTCGCAGGCGAAAAAGACGTCGACCGCGCCGTCGATGCGGCCCGGGCCGCGGTTGAGGGCGACTGGGCCAAGACACCGCCCAACGAGCGCTCGCGACTGCTTCACGCGCTGGCGGACGCGATCGTCGCCAACCGGAAAGAGCTCACGGAGCTCGAGACACGGAACGTCGGTAAGGCGATTTCGTCGGTGAAGGCGGAGCTGAGCGTCGCGGTCGAGCACTACCGCTACTTCGCCTCGGCGATCGCTTCGATCTCCGGACGCTCGAATCCGATCGGCGGCTCGCTGCTCTTCTACTCGCTGAAGGAGCCCGTCGGCGTCGCGGGGCAGATCGTCCCGTGGAATTACCCGCTGATGATGGCGACGTGGAAGCTTGCGCCGGCGCTCGCGGCGGGTTGTTCAGTCGTGCTCAAGCCGGACGAGGCGACGCCGCTCACGGCCCTTCGCGTGGCCGAGCTGGCGACGGACGTCGGGTTCCCGCCGGGCACGATCAACATCGTCCCCGGGGGCGGCCCGACGACGGGCGCCTATCTCGTCAGCCATCCCGGCGTGGACAAGGTCGCATTCACGGGCTCGACTGCGACGGGCGCCGAGGTGATGAAGCTCGCCTCCAACGGGATCAAGCGTCTGACCCTCGAGCTTGGAGGCAAGAGCCCGAACCTCGTCTTCGCCGATGCGAACCTCGAGGACGCGATCCCAAGCTCGGTCTGGTCGATCTACTATGCCGCCGGCCAGAGCTGCGAGGCTCGCTCACGCGTTCTCGTCGAGCGCCCGCTGTACGACGACTTCGTGAACGCCTTCTCGGATGCGGCCGGCCGGCTCAAGGTCGGCGATCCGCTCGAGCCCGAGACACAGGTGGGCTCGCTCATCTCGCAGAACCACCGCGATCGTGTCCACGGCTTCGTCGAGCAAGGCCGTGACGAGGGTGCCGAGGTCGTGCTCGGCGGTGAGCCGGGTGACGGCAGCGGTGCGTTCTATCCGCCGACGGTGATCGCCAAGGTGGAAAACGCGATGACAGTCGCCCAGGAGGAGATCTTCGGCCCGGTCGTCACGGTGATCCCGTTCGAGGACGAAAAGGACGCCGTTCGGATCGCGAATGACGTCCGCTACGGCTTGATGGCGACGATCTGGACCGGCGACGCGGCCCGGGGGCACCGCCTGGCACGGCGGATCAAGTCCGGCCTGATCGGGATCAACATGCCGTACACGGCGTTCCCCGGCATCCCGTTCGGCGGCTTCAAGCAGTCCGGCTTCGGCCGCGAGCTCGGGCTCGAGACACTGGAGCTCTACCTGGAGACGAAGAGCGTGATCTTCTCCACCTCGCCCAAGCCGTTCAACCCCTTCGGTCTCTAGTTGAGATACCGCTGGGCGGTGCTCGCTGCGGGCACCGCGGCTGCAACGAGCGGCTCCGCGTTCTTCATCGGCATCCCCGTGCTGGCGCCGACCCTGCGCGACGAGTTCGGTCTGTCGCTGTCTCAGGTCGGCTTCGCGCTTGCGAGCCTGTGGGTCGGCGCGCTCCTCACCCTGCTCCCATGGGGTCTCCTGGCCGATCGCCTTGGGGAGCGCGTTGTGCTCAGCACGGGAACGGCCGCTTGCGGCGTGCTCGCCGCGGCGGCGGGTTGGGCGCCCAACTTCGTGGCGCTCGTCTCGCTCCTGTTCCTCGCCAGCGCCATGGGCGCGAGCGTCAACGCGGCCAGCGGCCGCGCCGTGATGCAGTGGTTCTCCGTGGAGGAGCGCGGGCTTGCGCTCGGGATTCGGCAGACGGCCATCCCGCTGGGCGCCGCCGTCGGCGCGCTCACGCTTCCCCTGGTCGAGAGTGCCGGCGGCTTGAAAGCGGCGTTTACGTACCTCGGCGCGCTGTCGGTCGGCGCGGCGGTCGTCGCCACCCTGGTGATCCGCGAGGCGCCGGCGATCGACAAGGAGCTCGAGGGAGACGCGATCCCATGGACGCTCCGCGATCACCGGCTCTGGACGCTGTGCGCGGGTAGCGGCCTCTACCTCTTCGGACAGCTGCCCCTGATGTCGTTCACGGTGCTGTTCCTCCATGACGTCTACGGCGTCTCGGACGCCCGTGCCGCAGTCGTCCTGGCCGTCTTTCAGGTCGGAGCAGTGTTCTCGCGGATCGGCGCAGGGCGGCTCTCGGACCGGCTCAGGAGCCGGCTCCGGCCACTCCGCTGGATCGGTTTGGCCAGTGCCTCGGGTCTGCTGCTGACCGCCCTCGTCGCCAGCAGCACTCTCGCCGTGGTCGTGGCCGTGATCGTCGTGGCGGGAACGATCTCGATGGCCTGGAACGGTCTATCGCTGACGGCCGCAGCCGAGCTTGCGGGGCGGGCCAGGAGCGGCGCCGCGATCGGGTTTCAGCAGACGACGCTGTCCCTGATCGGCGTCGTGATTCCGATCGCTTTCGCGAATGTGGTCGAGGCGGCGTCGTGGCGGGCTGCGTTCGCGCTGTCGGCACTCGGCCCCCTCGTGGGCTGGTGGCTGCTGGGACGGCTGCCGGAGCGCGTCGAGCAACGCGCTCCGGCGGCGCTGTCTAGATCCAGCTGAACTCCTGCTGCAGGATCGGGATCGCGAAGTAGATCGCGAAAGCGATGGCGGCGGCCCACATGAGCGGGTGCACCTGGTTCCACTGTCGCTGGAACGTGCGGACGAGGACGTAGACGATGAACCCGGCCGCGATGCCGTCGGTGATCGAGAACGAGAAGGGCATGAACATGATCACGATCGCCGCGGAGAGGCCGAGTGCGACGTCGTGGAAGTCGATTCCGGCCAGGGCGCGGCGCTGGCGGCCCTCTCGGGCGACTTCGGGCTCTGCCTCTTCCTCGGCCTCCGTCAGCACACTGATCATCAGCCAACCGACGATGATCAGCGCAGGCGCGGTCGCCTGCGGCGGCACCATCCCGATCAGCGGCGCGAGAAACATGAACGGGAAGAACAGTGCACCGGTGACGACGCTGACCCAGCCCGTGCGTCCGCCGACTCCGACTCCGGACGCCGACTCGATGTAGGTCGTCGCGGATGACGCCGAGACGAAGCCGCCCGCCGCCGCTGCGGCCGAGTCGACGAGGAGCGGTTTGCGAATCTCCGGCAGCTCGCCGCGCTGGTCGAGATAGCCGGCCTGGCGCCCGACACCGACGAGAGTTCCCATCGTGTCGAAGAAGTCGGCCAGGAAGAGCGAGAACGCGAACGCGACCGCAGCGACGAACGGGATTGTCGTGAAGGCGCCGAAGCTGATGTCGCCCACGAGGCTGAAGTCCGGGGCCTCGAAGATGTCGTTGGGCCAGCGCGCATAGCCGAGGTTCTCCGGGTAGACGTCGGCGGCGTAGTTGACGATCGTCGCGAAGACGGTTGTCGCGATGATGCCGATCAGCAGGTCGCCTGGGAAGCCGATCGCTCTGAGCGCGATCGTGATGATCAGGCCGACGAGCGTGATCACCACCGGCCAGGTGGTGAAGGTCGCGAGGTCGACAGGCGTCGGCGAGGCGCGGCCGATGACGAGCCCGGAGTTGTAGAGGCCGATGAACGCGATGAAGAGGCCGATGCCGATCGCAATCGCCTTCTTCAGCTCCAGCGGAATCGCGCGCATGATCGACTCGCGGAGGCCGATGAGGACTGCGATCACTGCTGCAAGTCCCTCGACGACGATCAGGCCCATGGCCTCCGGGAAGCTGAGCCCGGCCTCGGCGACGAGGGTGAAGGCGACGACCGCGTTCAGGCCCAGCCCCGGCGCGATCGCGTACGCCCGGTTCGAGTAGAGGCCCATCAGGATCGTCATCACGCCCGCGACGAGGCACGTGGAGGTGAGGACGGCTTCGAAGGGGAGACCCTTGCCTTCGAGGTCCGGGACGCCTCGGAAGCTCAGGATCGAGGGGTTCACGAAGATGATGTAGGACATGACGATGAAGGTCGTCATCCCGGCGATCGTGTCCCGCGCCAGCGTGGTTCCGTTCTGGCCGAACCGGAACCAGCGCTCGAAGCCCGAGGGCGGGCGGGACGCGGCGAGCTCGCTCATACAGTCGCTCCTTTCCGCAAGTCCGTGCTGAGCGCGACTCTAAACCGGCGGCTGGACGAGGTTTTCCACATCGGCGACGGGGTCGGAGCCAACCGCGTCGGGGGGACGCCGGAGGAGGATCGCGCGTGCGAGCTCGCCGTCTCCTGGATGGAAGACGCCGGGCTCGAGGTAGAGATCGACGGACGCGGGAACGTCGTCGGGCGGCTGCGCGGATCGCGGCCGGAGCTGCCCGAGGTCTGGACCGGCTCGCATCTGGATTCCGTTCCGTCGGGCGGTCGTTTCGACGGTGCGCTCGGGGTGGTCGCGGGGCTGGAGGCAGTTGCTGCAGTGGGACCCTCGGAGCGGACCTTGGGCGTCGCCGTCTTCCGCGACGAAGAGACGGGGTGCCACGGGAGTCGCTGGCGCGTTCGGCACGCTGAGCTTCCCGGGGCGTATGTGGAGCTGCACGTCGAGCAGGGACCTCGACTGGCGAATGCGGGGGCTCCTCTCGGTGTCGTCACGAGCATCGCCGGGATCGTCCGCTGCTCGCGCGAGTTCGACGGCCGAGCCGATCACGCCGGGACGACGCCGATGGACGTTCGGAGCGACGCGCTCGTTGCGGCGGCGCAGTACGTCCTCCATGTGAAGGATGCCGCCGCCGCCATCGAGGGCGCCGTCGCGACGGTGGGTGAGCTTCGGGTCGAGCCGGGCGCTGCGAACGTGATCCCGGAGCGAGTTCGACTGATGGTCGACGCGCGGGCACCCGACCAGGAGCGCCTCGACCGCCTCATGGCCGAGCTAGGGCTCGAAGACGCGCATTATGTGATCCCGCCGGTTCAGCTGTCTCCGGCCGTTCTGAGGGAGGAGGTCGAGCGGCGCAGGCTGCCTGTCGTCGAGCTGCCGTCAGGCGCCGGCCACGACGCCGGTCCGCTCGCCGCGGCGGGGGTCGAATCGTCGATGCTCTTCGTCCGGAGCCTGAACGGCGGCGCCAGTCACTCCCCCGAGGAACACTCGAGCGATGAGGACGTCGCACTCGCCCTCGACGTGCTGACCGGCGCGCTCCGGCGGCTCGCCCAGCCCAAGTAACAACTTGTTACGAGCGTGGTGCGGCCCTCCGGAAACGCTCGGACCGCGTCATTTGGCGCGCCGAGCCGGAACAAGTAACAACTTGTTACTAAGCCTTCACGCCTCGCGGAACGAGATGGGCTGGGCGCCCTCCCAGAGCGTCAGCCGGCCCAGCTCCCGCAGGTTCTCCTGCCCCTCCACCAGCGTCGCGAAGTGGTTCGCCCACAGCTGGCCCGCCTTGCTGGCGAAGTTGCAGTAGCCGTACGGAAAGAGCAGCTCGGTCTCACTCTGCCCGCCCGGGTAGAGAGCGAGCTCGCCCGGATGCGGGTAACTCGTTGCGTTCTCCGGGCCGATACCCAGATCGCGGTCGCCCCACGGGATCCAGTTGGACTCGCCGCTCCAGCGACAGTGGATGATCCGGTCGTCGAAGGGGAGGATCGCGCGGAACGCGGCGACCGTCGAGGGCGCCAGCTCCTCCTCGAAACGCGCGACGAAGCGAAAGGGTCCGGCCTCGATCTCCAGCACGGCCGGAACCTACTTCAACGACGCGAGCCAGGCGCCGAGCGTGTTGCGCTCCTCATCCGTCATGCCCGTCACGTTCCCGAGCGGCATCGCCGTTGTCCGCACGGCCTGCTCCTCGATCGCGTCTGCGCGCTGGACGATCTGGTCGCGCGAGTCGAACGTGATCCCGGCGGGTGGCGCGTCGTAGCCCGGCTGCGTGGGGTTGGTGGAGTGGCAGGGAACGCAGCGCTGCTGCACGATCGCGATCGCCTCGGCATCGCTGACCGTGCGAGCGGGAGTGCCGCCACCCTCGTCGGGGCGGATCGCGACGGCCAGCGCGATCGCAGCCGCCACGGCGGTCACCGGGATCCACCAGACCGTCCGTCCGGCATGCCGCAGGTTGAAGAAGTGGCGGATCCAGACGCCGATCAGCACGAGCGCGACGAGGACGAGCCACGCGTGGTCGTCCTCGTACGTGAACGGGAAGTGGTTCGAGATCATCGTGAAGACGACCGGCAGGGTCAGG
>Ga0081455_10005567_pt1 | contig 13790 bp, 11 predicted proteins | sample TabmetS3T2R1_FD_70207 | JGI IMG/M metagenome (GOLD analysis project Ga0081455, IMG submission 70207) | Tabebuia heterophylla rhizosphere microbial communities from the University of Puerto Rico - S3T2R1 | ecosystem: Host-associated > Plants > Roots > Rhizosphere ... | reverse complement strand
GGTGGCGGCACGCCATTCTTTCCACCCGTCACCGAAGACGTCCCGCTGGATCTGATCGAGACCAGGACGTTCGGCTCGCGTGTGATCTACGAGCGCTACCGACGCGTCCGCGACGACGCGGACTGAAGCGCCGCGACGGAACAGCTCGAGCCGTCGCTGCCGGCTTGGGGCTGTTTAGATTCTTCGAGTTCGAGGGCCGGCGACGGGCCTCGCTCGAGACGATCTAGACACAACTACGGCCGCGTCCTAAGCTCGGGTCGAGAGGCCCTCGGATCCTGCGGCTCGCGGGCGCGATGAAAGACAGGAGGAGGGGGAGCCATGCGCAGACGTTTTCGTCGCGTTGCTCTGGCAATCACCGCCGTCGCGACCGTCGCGATTGCGGGCGGCGTCACCTATGCCGTTGCCGACATCGGTGACGGCGGCGTGATCAACGGCTGTTACAAGTCACAGAACGGCCAGCTGCGGCTCATCGACCCGGCGACCGACAGCTGTCACCCGAGCGAGACCCCGATCTCGTGGAACCAGACGGGGCCACAAGGACCGAAGGGTGATCCCGGCCCGCCCGGTCCCGCCGGACCGCAAGGGCCACCAGGCCCCGCAGGCCCGGCAGGACCCGCAGGGCCATCAGGCCCCGCTGGACCCGTTGGACCCGCAGGGCCATCAGGCCCCGCTGGACCCGTTGGACCCGCAGGACCCGCAGGGCCGCAGGGACCTCCCGGCCCGACCAACCCGAACGCCGACCTGCTGGACGGCACGGACTCGACGGCGCTCGCACTCCACTGCCCCGGCGGGATGACCCTTGTGGTAGTCAGAAGCCTCTGTGTCGAGAACGATCAGGGCGCGGCGACAAACTGGGTAGCTGCCTTCTTGCGTTGCAACAACGCGGGCCCATTCACCGCCTTGCGCCTGCCGTCGGTGGGTGAGCTCATGATCATTGTCCGTGCCACCGGGACTGCGACCACGGATGAGACCAACTGGACCGACGACGCTACGAGCGCATCCACGCACACTGCCATTCACCGCGTCGGCTTTGCCGTCTCCCTAGATGATCATCCGAACTCCGACAGCGTCGGCTCGCGGTGCGTCACCACACCTCACAACAATCTCGGACCATCGCCGACGAGCGCTGCAACGCAGCGATCTTCGGTTCAAACACGCAGACAACTGAAGTCCGTGGTCCGTTTGCGGGCGTCTGCCAGAAAGGGCCGCTAGCGCCTAGCTTGGGTTCGTCATAGGCTCGAAGAGGGGGCCGGTTCAACGTTAGCGGGAAGTGCGTTCGGATCGCCGGCCCCCTCTTGAACCGAGCTGCCGCTTCTCAATCAGGACGCCGCCAACGCCCGCGGCGCGGGCTCGTACGCGCCTGATCAACGTCAACACCCCCGAAGAGCTCCAGCGCGAGACGGCAGGCTGAGGCAGACTGCGGATCGCGGCCCGCGCCGAGCGCGGTGGACGAACCCGAGCAAAGGAGCCAGGCATGTGTCTCCCGGGAACCGTCGAGAAAGTTCGCGAGCAGAGCCCGAAGGAAGGAGTGCGACGCATCGACCGCCGCACGGCGCTGCTGAGCGGCGTCGGCGCAGCCGTCGCCATGACCCTCCCCGGACGCGCCGTCGCCGGGCGGAACGGCGACCGCGATCACCGCCACTCCAAGAACCGCCTCCAGGACCTCACCCACGTCTTCGCCGAAGGCTTCCCCGTCTTCACCTTCGACCCGCCGGCGAGGGAGACCCTTGTCACGATCCCGACCGGCGGCTTCTACGCGCAGAAGTGGACGTTCGGCGAGCACACGGGCACCCACATGGACGCGCCCGGCCACTTCGTCGAGGGCGGGCGACTCTCCCCGGAGATCACGCTGGAAGAGCTCCTCGTCCCGATCGCCGTCGTCGACATTTCCGACCGCGCGGAGCGCGAGCCGGACGCGATGGTGACGGTCGACGACCTCCGCCGCTACGAGCGGCGCCACGGACGGATCCCCAAGGGCGCACTCGTCTGCATGGACTCCGGCTGGGCGGCCAAGGTGGACGACCCGCTGGCGTTCAAGGGCGGAGCGGCGTTTCCGAACTACCACTTCCCCGGCTTCAGCCTCGACGCCGCGATGTTCCTCGCCGAGCGCCGAGACGTCACCGGCATCGGCGTGGACACGATCAGCCTCGACCCCGGGAACTCATCGACCTTTCCGGTGCACGTGAACTTTTTGGCGACCGACCGCTACGGGCTCGAGGGCATGAACAACCTCGACAAGATCCCGCCGCGGGGAGCAGTCGCCTACGTCGGGCTGATCCCGTGGGAGGAGGGCTCAGGCGGCCCCTGCCGTGTGATCGCCAGCTGGTAGCGACGGCGCCTCGGCGTGGACGCCGTCGCAATCGTCAGCATCGTCGCCGCGGCGGTGGTGAGCTTGACCGTGGCCGTCCTCACGATCACCGCTGAGAATCGTCGGCAGCGTCAGAGGTCACAGCTCGAGCGACTCAATGAGCTGCGCGACGTGCTCGATCGCGGCGGCGGCGCGCTGACGAGCGCCATCTACGCCTTCGACCGCCGGCGGGTGAGCGGAACTCCGAGCGAAAGCGCGGAGACCGGCCCCGAGTTCAATCGGAAGGTCGAGGACGTCGAGGCGATGGAGGCAAGAATCGCGATTCGCCTCGGCGAGAACGAGCCGGCGGCGGTCAGCTACCGGGAGGCGCGCAGGTGTCTCCAGGAGCTGCGCGCGCTGGTCTTCGAGGCGGGCGAAAGCTGGACACCGGAGCAGGAGGGCCGTGGCAATGATCTCCGCGCGCAGGTCGCCACCCACCGCAGCGACTACCTCAAGCAGGCACGCAAGCTGGTCAACCCAGAGGCGCGATCGGACGCCTAGCGGGAGTCCGGCGGCTCGTCGGCAACTCGAACCTGTTCAGAGAGTCGTCTTCAACGCCGCTCGAGAAGCGACGCGCCGCTTCTCGAGGTCTGCCTCGTGCACAGCCTCGGCCGCCGCGGCACCGAAGCGCAGGAAGCGTCCACCGAAGGCAACGCTGCAGGCGGCGAACCAGGCCCAACCCAGGAAGAGTCCCGCGATGGTGTCCGTGAGCCAATGCACGTCGAGAAAGATGCGAGTGCACGCCACCGCCACGGCGATGCCCGCCGCGGCGCCGGCGAGAAGCGCTCGCCCGTGTGGCCTCACCCCGCGGCCGAGGACGAGTGCGGCGGCCGCATAGAACGCCGCAGCTGTCGTCGTGTGCCCGCTGGGGAAGGATGGTCCGAGTGTCTCAGCAATGGGATTCAGTGTTGGCCGCGCGCGATCGAGCAGTTCCTTGATGCCGTTGGTGAGAAGCCACTGCCCGACCAGCACGGTGAGGAGAAAGACGGGGATCCAGCGGTTGGGTCGCCGCAGCAGCGCCACGACCGAGACGACGATCGCGAGCACCACCACGAACCACGTCTCGCCGAGCTGCGTGATCAGCGTCAGTCCGCGCTCCGACACAGACCCTGCGTGGTCCGCACCCCACTGAGCGACACTCGCGTCGAGGTCGACAAGCCGTGAGTTCGTCCGCACGAGAAAAGCCAGCGCACCGATGACCAACCCTCCGACGATGATCGCGCCGAGCGCGACCGTCAGGGCAAGTCCTGTCGCCACTTCCGCGTTGAGCCTGCTCTTGATGAAGCGCCGGAGCCCGCTGTGATGTCCAATCTCGCGACCGACCGCCTGCGCGGCATCGACGCTAGGTGTTGGTGAGGCGATGCCCGTCGGGTAATGCCACGCCACCCAAGCCACGATGGTCGAGACGCTGAGTGCTACGAGGAGGAGGACGAGAAGTGGCATGAAGCGGGTTCTGAGTGGAGCTCAGCGTTTTCCCTAGACCCGGTTTGGGGAAACGTCCAGGGATGACGGCTTCCTCCCTCGAAGCTCCTGTCGCGCGACGCCAACCACATCCGGAGGCCGATGCGGCGCCGAGCGCAGTTCCGGCCCTCGAGGCGAGCCCGGCGAGCATTCCGCAGTCGATCGGCGACAGGCTGCCTACCTGGCATCCAGCCGCGATCTACGGGGTCGGGCTCCTGTCGTGCTACCTCGCTCTTGCGGCGGCGATGACCTTGGTCGGACTCGCAATCACCAGGTGGATCGTTCCGCTGGACGGTTTCGAGTCCTTCGACGCCAGGCCTGTGCAATGGATGGCCGGGCACCGGACGCCCTTCCTCGATGCCCTTTCGTTGATCGGCTCGGAGATCTCAGGCGGTTTCGTCATTCCGGCGCTGGTCGCGGTGGTCGTGATCATCTCGGCCTGGCGACGGCGATGGTTGCTCGCGGGATTCGTGCTCGCGGCGATCCTGATCGAGTCGGCGACGTACCGGACGACGGTGTTCTTCGTCGATCGCGACCGTCCACACGTCGAACGACTCGAAGCGCTGCCGGTCGACGCCAGCTTCCCCTCGGGTCACGTCGCGGCGTCGATCGCCGTGTACTCGGGCTTCGCGCTGCTTCTCACCTCACGCATGACGTCGACGCGGGCCAAGGCGCTCGTGTGGGCCGCCGCCCTTGCGATTCCTCCGATCGTGGCAGTCTCGCGGATGTATCGCGGGATGCACCACCCGCTCGACACGCTCGCCGGGGTTCTCATGGGGATCGCCGCGCTGACACTTGCCCTGCTCCTCGCGCGGACCACAAGAGTGGTTGCCCGCAAGCGGGAGGCACGAGGAGCATGACGACCGTCGCGGTCGTTGCGCACGCCGGCAAGACGTTCGACGGCGGGCTGCTCGAGCTCCGACGTGAGCTCGAGCGTCAGGGCGTTTCGGACCCGCTCTGGTACGAAGTGCCCAAGAGTCGAAAGGCGCCCAGTCGGTTCCGTCGGGCGATCAAGGAGGGCGCAGAGCTCGTCTTGGTCTGGGGAGGTGATGGGACGGTGCAGCGGTGCATCGACGCTCTCGATGGGGCCGATGTGCCGATCGCGATCGTTCCGGCCGGGACCGCCAACCTCCTGGCGTCGAACCTGGGCATCCCGAAGGACATCGAGCAGGCCGTAAGCATCGGCCTGCACGGACCGCACCGGAAACTGGACGTCGGCCGCATCAACGGCGAGCGCTTCGCCGTGATGGCCGGGGCTGGATTCGACGCGCTCATGATCCGCGAGGCCGACGCCGGTCTCAAGGATCGAATCGGCCGAGTCGCCTACGTGTGGACCGGCGTGAACCAACTTGGTCGCAAGCCGTTCGAAGCGAGCATCAAGGTTGACGGCTCGACATGGTTCAAGGGCAAGGCGAGCTGCGTCTTGCTCGGGAACTTCGGGGAGCTGTTCGCCGGCGTCGAAGCGTTCGAGGATGCACGTCCTGACGACGGCATGCTGGAGCTCGGAGTCGTGACCGCCGACAGCGTCCTCGACTGGGTGCGGACGATTGGACGCACGGGGGTTGGAGCTTCGAGCGCGTCTCCCTTCGTCCAGGTCACCAAGGCGCGTTCGGCCAAGGTGCAGTTCGACCGCAAGGTCCTGTACGAACTCGACGGCGGCGACCGCAAAAAGGTGAAGAAGCTCGCAATTGAGATCGAGCCGGCTGCTGTCGACGTATGCGTTCCGGCGGGTTCTTCATGAGCACTGCTGCAAAGGTTCCCGAGACATGGGAGCTCACCGGTGATGACGCTCGCAAGACGCTCCTCGATACCGGACGCTGGCAGCTGCTGAAGGATTCGTTCGTCCGGCTGCGAGCTGCGGATGGGTTCAGCCACTCCCGCTCGCTGGCATTCGCGACGTCGCTCGTGCTCGTTCAGGGACTCATCGCGCTGGTTGGGTTCGCGACGGCGTTCGGCGACTTGCGCGTGAGCCGTGAGATCGTCGCCGCCATCCAAAGCGCCGTACCCGACCCCGCCGGCCAACTGCTCACCGACGTGGTCGGACAAGCTCGCGACGTCGGTGCCAATGACCGGTTCGTTCCGTTGCTGCTCGGCCTGATCGGCACGCTCGTCACGGGGGCGACTGCCATGGGTCAGATCGAGCGGGGTTTCAACCGCATCTACGGCATCGAGCGTGATCGTCCGGCGCTCGAGAAGTACGGTCGTGCCTTCGTCCTCGCGTTGGGCGCGGGAAGCTGCCTGGCAGCGGCGTTCTTTGTCTTCGCGTTCGGGCGCCAGAGCGCAACCACGGAGGGCTTACTTCGAGCGACGTGGCCGTTCTTCCGCTGGCCGCTCGCGCTCGTCGCGGCGACGCTCGCGCTCACGGCGATGTTGCGGTGGTCGCCACATCGTCGCCAGCCTGCATGGTCGTGGCTCGGGTTCGGCGCCGCGCTCTGCGTTGCCGGGTGGGTGCTCGTAACCGTCCTGCTCGGAGCCGCCTGGAGTCTGAGCTCGTCGTTCGGCGACACGTACGGCCCACTCGCAGGGATCGTCGCCCTGCAGCTATGGACGCTGCTCTCGGCGATCGCGATCTTCTTCGGCGCTGCGGTGGCAGCACAGCTCGAGGCGGTCCGGGCGGGTGCGCCGAGGCCGAGTGCGTCGCCGGCACAAGAGCCAACCCTACGAGGTCGCGAGCCGAGGTTCGACGCGTCGTAGATCCGGCTTCGCGCCATTGGCGCCGGCGTTGCGCTTTAGGTTGCACCAGACACGGCGCGTGGCCCCTCGCATGTCACCTCTCTCGGACGAGATCACGAACGAGCGGAACCTGGAGGCCTCCGGGGCGGCCGACCTGCTCGTCGGCCCGCTCCTCCGCTACGTCGGAACTGAGACGGCGACCGTCTGGGTCGAGACGACGAAGCCGTGCGAGGTAGGCGTGCTCGGGCACCGCACGCGCACGTTCCACGTCGAGGGGCATCACTACGCGCTCCTCGTAGTCGAAGGGCTCGAGCCGGGAGCCACGAGGCCGTACGAGCTCATGCTCGACGACGTTGTGGTCTGGCCGCGCGCCGACGAGGAGCGCCCACCGCCGTGCATCCGAACGCGCAAGCACGAACCCTTCGTCCGCCTCGTCTTCGGCTCGTGCCGAGTCGGCGCACCCGAGGAACCCCCCTACGCGCTTTCGTCTCGCGAGCACGAGCTCGGTGTCGGGGTCGATGCGCTGTGGGCGTACTCGAAGAGCCTTCAGCAAGGAGTCGTGGATTGGCCGGACGGCCTGGTTCTTCTCGGGGATCAGGTGTACGCCGATGAGGTGCCTCCCGAGACCGCCGCGTTAATCCGGTCACGACGCAACGACGACGGAGCGCCGCCCGACGAGGTCGCAAACTTCGAGGAATACGCGCACCTCTACCGCGAGTCGTGGTCGGACCCCGACATTCGCTGGCTGCTCTCCACCGTGCCGTCGACGATGATCTTCGACGACCACGAAGTCCACGACGACTGGAACATCTCCGATTCGTGGATTGTGGAGATGCGGGCGAAGCCGTGGTGGCGCGAGCGCCTTACGAGCGCGTTCATGGCCTACTTCCTGTACCAGCACCTAGGGAATCTCTCACCGCCCGAACTCGCCGCGGAATCGCTCTTCCACGAGCTCCAGCGCGACGACGACGGCGGCCCTCGACTGAGAGAGCGGGCTCGACGCTGGGACGAGGATCGCGCCTCGAGCCGCTGGACGTACTACCGCGACTTCGGTCGTTCGCGTCTTCTCGTCCTCGACTCACGCGCCGCGCGGATCGTCGTCGAGAACCGACGGCAGATGATGGCAAACGCAGAGTGGGACTGGATCGTCGAACACGCGCACGGCTCCTTCGATCACCTTGTCGTCGCGACGACCCTCCCTGTCTTCCTCCCTCCCGGGATCCACCACCTGGAGGCGTGGAACGAGGCGATCAGTGACGGCGCTTGGGGTGCACTCGTCCAACGGCTCGGTGAGTGGCTCCGACGCGCCGTGGATCTCGAGCACTGGGCCGCATACCAGCTCTCGTTTCGCCGACTCCTCGACCTCCTTTGCTCAGTCAGCCGAGGGCTCGGCGGCGACCCACCCGCATCGATCACGATTCTCAGCGGGGATGTCCACACGACGTACATCGCGGACGTCGAGCTGGGAGGCGCGTGCGGTTCGAGCCACGTTCGCGAGGTCGTGTGCTCCCCGTTCCGGAACCCGCTGGAGTCGCGCGACCGGCGCATCGTGAAGACGACCGGCTCACGAGGAGCGGCGAAGCTCTTCGCGCGATTAGCTCGTCTCGCCGGCGTCGAGCCTGTGGACGTCTCCTGGAAGCTCGCCATGCCACGAAGCTTCGAGAACTCGATCGGGCAACTGGAACTCGAGGGTCGAGCCGCGGCCGTGACGCTCTTTCAATCCGGGTCTTACCCTGGGTCGGACTTGCGGGTCACCTACTCGGACCGCAAGCCGCCTTCTTCGGCGACAGCTCCGTCCAAGGGCCTGCCTGCCGGAATGGGTTGAACTCTCACGCCTCCAAGAGCCCGTCCGAACGGATCCGGTACCCGCTAATCCCTGTACATGCGGGCTTTTCAGCAGAAAGGAGGGATTGACCCCTCCTCGGAACTGACCCGAAAACGGTTCGAGGCCGCGAGTTCGGCGCTCAATGCATCGACGCCTGCGAACTGCGCTAGCAGAGCGATCCGGCTCGGATCGCGCTCACCTCGACGCAGACAACCTTCAGATTCGAAGACCCGGTGCCAGCCGCGCCCGAGCCGGCCCCCGCGCCGGCACTTGAGTCCGAGCAGCCGCCGTTGGGAAAGTTGCCAGTGAAGACAATTGGGACGATCACTGCTGAGAATCGCCGGCAGCGGCAGAGGTCACAAGCTCGAACGACTTACCGAGCCGCGCGACGTGCTCGTTCGCGGCGGCCGGGCGCTGACGAGCGCCCTCTATGCCTTCGATCGCCGGAGGGTCAGCAGGACTCCGAGCGAGAGCGCCGAGACCGGCCCTGAGTTCAATCGGAAGGTCGAGGATGTGGAGTCCATGGAGCCGAGAATCGCGATTCGTCTCGGCGAGAAGAAGCCGGCGGCGGTCAGCTACCGGGAGGCGCGGATGTGCCTCCAGGAGCTGCGGGCGGTCGTCTTCGACGCAGGCGAAAGCTGGACAACGGAGCAGGAGGGCCGCGCCGACGATCTCCGCGGTCAAGTCGTTGAGCGTCGGCGCGAGTATCTCTCGAGCATGCGCGCAAGCTGGTGAACCGAGATGCGTGAGCTGAACCAAGGACACAGTGGACACCACCCGCCGCTGACCAGAGGCGTCTGATCAAAATACGCCTTTAGGTCAATATGCAGTTCAGTTTGGCGCTGTTAAGGTCGCCTGCCATGCAGGAGGCGCTTACGAAAGTCTCAACTAGCATCACTGACCGACAGCGCCAGGTGATCGAACTCATCGCCGCTGGCTGTTCTAACGAGGAAGTGGGCGAGCGACTGGGCATTTCACCGAGAACGGCCAAGGCGCATTGCGATGTGCTTCGCCAGAAGCTCGGTGTCGCCCGACGACGGCAGATCCCCGTCGCCTACCGGCTCCTCACCGGGGAGGACCCGCTCTCACGCAGCTTAGGGCCTCCGTCGTCCGACTCGTCAGACTAACGGAAGAACTCGGCGCCTCGACATAGGCGCGGATTCCCGCGCAATCGATACGGACTTGTCTAGAGGACGTTAGCCTCTACGCTCGGCGGTGGGAACTCCGATGGCACCTGTCGTAGCGGCACAGCTTACGGTCATCCGTCGCCCGCGCCTAACGTCGATGCTTGATGGAAGCTCGGCCCAAATCCGCCTATTGATTGCGCCAGCCGGCTACGGAAAGACAACTCTAGCGAGGCAATGGCTGAGTGAGGGCCAGCGCAAGGGCGTCTGGTACCGGGGCGGGCCGGCTTCAGCTGATGTCGCAGCCCTCTCCACCAGCCTCGCCGAAGCTGTTGGAGCGATCGCTCCAAACGTGGGCAAACGCATGCGTGAACGGCTCCGCGCCACCGGCAATCCTGAAGTGGATGTGGAACTTCTCGCTGAGCTTTTTGCCGAAGACGTTCAAGATTGGCCAGCAGACGCGTGGTTAGCCATCGACGACTATCACTTCGCGATGGAATCCGCAGCCTCTGAGCGATTTGTCGATCTACTGACACAGACCACCGGGATCCAAATGCTGATTGCCAGCCGGACACGGCCGGGTTGGGTGACTCCACGACGAATTTTGTATGGCGAAATCCAAGAAGTCAGTCGAAACGCTCTTGCAATGAGAGACGAAGAAATCCGGGCTATCGTTGGGAGGGACGAACCGGCGCTACGTCGGTTTCTGGAGCGCGCGCGTGGGTGGCCCGCCGTAATCGGCCTCGTCGCGTTGAGCTCCAGCAACCCCGATCTCACTGATGCCGTTCCAGAGCGGCTCTACGACTACTTCGCCGCTGAGCTCTATGAAAACCTCTCGCCATCGCAGCGAAGAGGGCTTGCGAGGCTCTCCTTTTCGTTGCGGTTCGATCTCAGCTTTGCCGAGCGAGTGCTCGGCGAAGGGATGGCAGATGCGGTCGATGCCGGCCTTCGTAGTGGTGCTCTAAGTCAGTTCGATCGCCGCTCGTTCGATTTCCACCCACTTCTTGCGGAGTTTCTGCAAGAACGTGCCTTTCAGACCTTCTCCGAGAAACAGCGGGCTGCTGCTACCGCAGGAAGGACTCTTCTCGTAGCAAAGCAATGGGACGAGGCCGTTGCGCTCGCGCGTCAATACGAACTGCCCGATCTATTAGTCGCGGCGATCGGAGATTCGCTCTACTCACTCTTAGAGTTCGGTCGAATCGCGACAGTCACGAAATGGCTCGCGGTAGGAGAAATGCTGCGAGCACACTCCCCAATCCTCGACCTAGCCGAGGGCGAGATTGCGTTTCGCGTTGGTGACTACAGCCGTGCTGAAGGCAAGGCAAGACAAGCAGCTCGCCAACTTAACTCAACCAATCGCCTAACTTCACGAGCGCATTTTCGGGCAGGACACAGCGCGCTTCTCCGAAGCAAGGAAGAGTTGAGTATTTCCTACTTTCGAAAAGCGCGAGATACGGCACATGACATCCGCGACCTTAGGGAAGCCTTGTTCGGGCTCTATTCGGCGATGTCGGAACTCGAATTGCCCGAGGCCAGAAACATTCTCACCGAATTAGACGCCATTTCACTTGACTCGCCAGATGATCAAATACGAGCGGAGGCTGCGCGACTCACGGTTGCCTTGCGCGTAGGCGATCTCGAGAGCGCTGTTGAGAGCGGGTCGCTCGTTTCCCTCGAGAAGGCCGTTAATCCGCTGATTGTCACTTCGTTTTTGCATGTTCTCTCGAATGCTTCAAGTGCTGCCGGACGATACGAGCAAGGCGTCGAACTGGCTACACGACTCCTTGCGATGGGAGATGAGCATCGACTCGAGTTCGTTCGTCCCTTCGGACTGATCGATCGTGCGATTGGCTGTCTTGGGAATCGAGCGTTCGCCGACGCAAATCGCGACATTGAACTCACAAAAACTTTGGTGCCTAACGACGTGCACATTCACGGAAATCTCGCTGCGTTGAGGTGTCGCCTTTTCCTGGCCACCGGACGCGGTGCGCTTGCAGCGGAGGCGGCTGAGCGGGGCTTCCTTACCGAAATGCCTCCCGTGCCCCTCCGATCGGAGCTTCTTGCCTATTGGGCCTTAGCTCTCGCGTGCACTGGTGATATCGGAGAATCTCAAGCGATGTTGCGTGAAGCCGAGGAGGTATCAAGAAATACGCTCGTCGTCCAGATACTCGGACCGGCGGTGCGAGCTATTTCGTCAGGAGCACCCGAGCGTGAAGAACATGCTGACGCGGCTTGGGCCGCCGCGTCCCGCACAGGCCATTTGGACACTCTAGTTTGCGCATATCGTGCCTATCCGGATCTCCTAGGGGAGATTGCGAAAGTGGCAGATCGCGATCATCTGGCTGGAGTCTTGGCGCGTGCCAACGATATTGACCTAGGTCACCGCTACGGACTTACAGTCAACCGCGAGTCGGCCTCTCAGGCCGGCGGACTGACACCGAGAGAGATCGAGGTTATGGATCTCGTCGCTGCGGGTCTCTTGAGCCGCGAGATCGGAGAGACACTGTTCATAACCGAATCGACCGTGAAGGCTCACATTCGCCATGTGTACGAAAAGCTTGGTGTCAGAGTCCGATCCGAAGCAGTGGCGAAATGGTTGACTCGACCTTAGCGATCGCGGTTTGCTCCTCGACATTTGTTCGCTGTCGGACCAGTGGTGCATCCAGCGGCTAAGCGATCAGTCCGCGCCTAAAGCCCACCGCGACAGCGTGAGCGCGCGAGCGCGCCTGCAGCTTCGCGAGCAGGTGACGCACGTGCGACTTCACGGTCTCCTCGGAGAGGTAGAGCTGCTGGCCGATCTCCCGGTTGACGAGGCCCTCGGCGATCAGCTGGAGCACCTGGATCTCCCGGGCCGTGGGGAGCTGCTCGCGCTCCTTCGGCGTGAACGGGATCACCTCGGCAGGCCCGGCTGACGTCCGGCGCTGGGCGACGGCCTCGAACCGTCGTGAATGGTCCACGAAGCGACGCAGGATCGCTTTTCGCTCTGCAGCGTCCACGAGAGAGGTATCGGCGGCCTTGCGGGGCCGGTGAGTCCCCCTTTCGAGTGATGCCCGCGTAAAGGTTTCGCGGCCCTTCTAGCCTCTCCGTAATGATCGACGTCGGCGAGGAGGCGTTCGAGCACCTGTACAGGAAGCCGGAATAGACGGAGAGCCCTACGAGACTTCTGCGTAGGCCGAACCTGTCGGCGGCGCCTGGATCGAGAGCAGTGCGTCGACGGCATCGCCGAGGTCGAGGGCATCGGCGGTGCCGGGCACGCAGGTGTCGGCGTTTATGCGGAGGTCGCGGTTGTTGGCGACGAGCTGGTCGGGGTAGCCGCGCGGGAGGGGCGGCACGGCCGGGAACGGTCGTCCCCAGGGGTCGTAGAAGCGCAGGTCTTGGTCGACGTGCCAGCCGCCTTCGTGAACAAGCCGATGATGGCGGCGGCAGAGCAGCGCGAGGTTCTCGAGCGTCGTCGGGCCGCCCCGTGCCCAGTGGTGGACGTGGTGGCCGTCGAGGAAGCGGCGGTTCTCGCAGCCGGGAAACTGGCAGCCGCGGTCGCGCGCCCGGAGCGCTCGGCGCAGCGCCGAAGGGATCGTCAGGGCCAGGAAAGGTGAACCCTCTGTCCCTCAGCCTCTGCAGCCTGTCGAAAAAGACCTGATGGGCGTTCCGGTCGATGTCATCAAAAACCTTCAGCGGATGGGGGTCGACGATCCGCAACAATTGCCGCGCCTTGGGATTCTGCAAAACTGCGGCACGAAGGGATTTCCGCAGGTCGAGCAATTCGCAAATGGCTGCCTCCGGGTCGTCGCACAGGGATGAAATCACCTTAAAGACCCGAAGATGCCGCTCGGGAATATCGTCCGTGTTGTTCTGCGTCAGCAGCAGCTCACGCAGCACGAATTTTCCGGTTTGAATTGCGTATCGACACCGTCGGGCATCGTCTTCGATCTCGAGCAAATCGCTGCAGCACAATCCGTAGGTAAAAGCTTCGATTCTCTGAACCTCGGGCTGGCCGAGCAGGGGCAACAGCGAGTGCTCGCTGTCATCCAAGCAAAAAATCGATTCTTGCATCCTTTTATACGGCGACAACAGATCGCAGAAGAGCTGATAGGCCGCTTCGCAATGGCCGGCTCGAACCAAGGCTTCGATACAGGCCAACAGTCCCCGAAATCCGGGAGGGAGAACAGTCTTGCAAATCCAGCCAGGCTCAGATAACGCCAAATGCACTTCTGGCATGTCACAAACACTGGCCAGGAAATCATCGAGCCCGAGATCATGCAGATTGGTCAGTAAATGGACGGCGTGCTCCAATGCATTTATCGCTTGGAAATCTGCACCTCCACGCAAATCAATCACATTGAAAGTGACTTTCGCCCGATCT
>Ga0081455_10005566_pt1 | contig 13792 bp, 12 predicted proteins | sample TabmetS3T2R1_FD_70207 | JGI IMG/M metagenome (GOLD analysis project Ga0081455, IMG submission 70207) | Tabebuia heterophylla rhizosphere microbial communities from the University of Puerto Rico - S3T2R1 | ecosystem: Host-associated > Plants > Roots > Rhizosphere ... | reverse complement strand
AGGGACGCCAATGAAGGGATTGGCAATGGTGGTTAGCTGGCCCGGCCCCGGAGGATTGTTCCGAACGAATGCACCCCCAGGCAGATCGACATCAAGTTGGCCATACTCACCTTGCACTGAGAAGGGTCCCCACAGAGCAGCAGCTTCGAGGCCCCAGAAGGTGTCTTGCTCGCCGATACGGCCGGTAACCACCGGCGCATTGGTAAGACGAAGTTCCGCCGCGCGGGCCGTTTGCCCGGTTTCGTTGCCATAAGCGAACAGCGGCTGATCGTTGCCTGCTTGCCGGTCTCTGACACTTGCGCCCAAGTGCAAGACTTGAGGCAGCCCGTTGGTTTCACGGTTGATCGGCGCGGCATAGGCGCGTGCACCAAATGTCAGGTCCTCATCCCCAGTGAACCCGGGAAAGAGCGGGTTGTCCTGCTCTGACGGAAAACGCTGACCGAAGACACCGGCAGCCAGCCCAAATTTGTCGGTGTAGTACATGGTGCCAAAGCCAATCTGCCGGTCGATGTTCCATGCCGGAATGAAGGCGGCGCGGTCCATGCTATCGAGGTAGTTTGCGCTCGTTTCCTCTTCAAAGGTGTTGAAGGTCTTGAAGTTGCCAACTCTGAAAATTAACGGATCGTCGGCAATCTTGAACCCCTGGTAATCGAGATACGCATCTCTAATGCGGACCGCATCGTTGGCGAAATCGACTTCGAGAATGTATTTCCAGTCGTAGTAGACGACCCCCTCAACGCCGAGCCGGGCGCGTCGAAGCTCGGTGCCCGCCACGTCTGGAAAGCTCGTTATGCGCGTATCCTGGTTGGCCTTGTTGTAATCGACCTCGACACGTCCGCGCACTTTCATCTTGAATTTGCCGTCCGCGCTCGAGAGCTCGGGTGCACCCTTCCACTTGACCTTCAAGTCAAGGTCGGTCTTACCAACACTTGCGGCTGCCGTCTCTGCCGCGGTCGCTTGCGCTTGAGCATCTTGAACTTGTTTCCGCAACGCTTTGACTTCGGCTCTTAGGGCCTCGATCTCGCTTCGGATCGATTCCGCGTCTTCAGCTTTGGCATGTGACGCGTGGCCAGTTAGAAGCGCGATTGCACAGACAGTGAAAACTAGATTGCGATTAAGGTTGTTTAGTTCCCGGGCCATAGTCCCCTCCGTCACTTGGAAGCAGGGGATCAGCCTATCGCGGCCAGGCATGGCTGACCGGCAGCCTGCGACTTATTCAAGCTGAAATCGCTTGTGCTGTGGCGGAGGCGACACAGTTATCGGTGTGCTGAGATCGGCCTCCGCCCACGCGGCGTTCTTCGCGCCCTAATGATACTCGAACGCCGAACTTCAAGCCGACGCACCCAATCGCCCGCGGACTGGTTACCAATAAAGTGGCATGACTGGATGTTGCAGAAAGGATGGCCCGGCACATCCGTCCAGTGGGATTGGTACCGGGCCTAACCAGTGGAGAGGGGCTAACTCGCCAACTGGCTACCAGTATAATCGCATGAACTTGACGTTGTCGGAAGGGCCAGGTCCTCGAGTTCATTTACCGAAATTTGAGATTGGAACGGGTCAGGTCACTCCGCTATCCAATCCTTCGCTGTGGCATCCCATATAAGCTGTGGCATCCCATATAAGGTGTGGCTGGGCAGTTGAGGTTGCCATGGTGGAATATCTGCTGGAGGCGAAGAGGTTCATTGAGTACGCGCGGGCGGGCTATAGCGCCGAGGTGCGCGATCAGGATCTCGACATGGCCGAGTGGTGCATTAACCGCGTCATCGAGGAAGCTGGGCAGAAGACCACGCCGGCCAAAGAAGCCGCGAAGCCGAACTAGGCACTGCGCGTTACCCGCGCGAGCGCCTCGGAGCTAACTAGAACTCGGCCGTGCGCATCGAAAGGTCCTTCAGCATCGTGGGTCTCACTCGCGACCTCCTCGATTAGTTCGCGATACGCCTCGAAAACAGCGCCGTCCGAACCAGAAAAATGCGTGCGTTCTGCGTGATCCCGTAGTGCTTCGTGGCTCACCCTGCAGGCTACCGCATTCCCGGCCTCGTCCTCCATGAGGAACCGAACGCCATCCTGCTCTAGGTACTCGTTCTTCAGCCGCCTGAGAGCCACTCTGCGATCTCCTGCGCACTTAGACAATTTCCCTCCGGCAACCCTCCCAAGCAAGCCGAAAAAGGCCCACCAACCAAGGTCTGATTGCGTCGTTAGCGCAGCGAGGGAAATGTCCTCTGGGTCAAAAGCGGACTTAGTTCGAATTGATCGGTACAAGCAACCAATTACGCGCTCACGGGGTTGAGCGATTGAGAGCACATGTACGACGGAGGCTGTTATGGCAGACACCACCGTGAAAAAGGTCGAGGCAGCATCTTCACCAACGGGAGAAATGGGCCAGCGATACCTCGTGGCCGGAAAACGGGTGTCAATGCGTCTTTGGCGTGATGAGCCAGGAGGCAAGCTCAAAGAGCCAACTACAAGAGATTACGAGACGGTTGGCTACGTCATCTCGGGCCACGCTAAACTTGAGTTAGAAGGACAAACCCTCGATCTTAAGTCAGGAGACTCTTGGTTGGTGCCCGCCGGCGCTGCTCACCAATATACGATTATGGAACCGTTTACCGCGATCGAAGCGACTGCGCCGCCGGCCGAGGTTCACGGGCGCGATAATCCTTTAATCGGGTGACGATGCGCTTGACCGATCGCTGCTGCGGCTTGCACGGGCGATGCATGTGATGGATCATGCTGAGGTCATGCGGTGGCGCAAAGCCGAGCGCACAAGGCTAATTGGCAAGCGCCTTGCGATCCCAAGCGACATTCGAACACACCACGCCGACCAAATTGTCGCCAGTCTTGACGAGGTCATCCCCGAAGCCCAGGGACTCATTATAAGCGCCTACTGGCCTTTTCGTGGTGAGCCTGACTTGCGTAACTTTATGGCTGGCGTTTCGGACCGTGGCGGACGATGTGCCCTCCCTGTGGTCATAGAACAGGGCAAGCCGCTTATTTTTCGGCCTTGGAGTCCAGGAGAGCCGCTAGCCAACGGCATCTGGAACATCCCAGTGCCCACAACGACCGACGAAGTCGTGCCCGACATAGTGATAGCGCCAGTCGTTGGCTTCGACCGGGCTTGTTACCGCCTCGGCTATGGAGGTGGTTTCTTCGACCGAACGCTCGCAACAATGAAAAACTCCCCGCGCAAGTTAGGGGTGGGTTATCGACAGCAAGCGCTTCCGACCATCCACCCACAGCCGAATGACGTTCCTATGGACATGGTCGTAACGGAGCAGGGTGCGTGGTTGCCGGAATAAGCACATTTTGGAAGAGGCGGGACTGGCGTGCCCAGCGATCACGACGACCGCCAACAGCTCGCCTTCCCGAATCGCTACGCAGCAAACATCGCCCCATGACTGGGAGCCGCGCGCGGTCACGAGCCATGTCGCCTGAACTATCTGCGCGACTCCAGGCCGAACTCGGTGAAGGGAATGAAATCGACCAAATCGCCGTCCCTTACTTCCGTCACCTCCTCGGCAACCTCGATTAGGCCGTCGGCTTCCCGCAACGAAGAAATCAATCCTGATCCGTCACGGGCGAATTTCTCGACGGCAAGCCGCCCATCCTTGAGCGTCAGCTTGGCGCGCCAGAACTCGCGCCGCCCTTGCTTCTTGGTCTGCGCGAACGCGGCGGCGATCGGATAGCGCACGGGCTCTGCCCAGACGCCGCCGGCGAGGCGCGTCAGCACCGGCCTCACATAGATCAGGAAACAAACAAATACCGCGACCGGATTTCCGGGCAGGCCAAGCATGACGCAATCGCCGATTTGGCCAAAGCTCATCGGGCGTCCGGGTTTGATGGCAATCTGCCAAAGATGACGCTTGCCGATGGCATCGATAGTTTGAGCCACATGGTCCTCGGCGCCTTGGCTTGCGCCGCCGGAAACTATCACCACCTCGTAACTGCGCGCCACCTCAGTCAGGGCCTCGCGCACGCGATCCGCCCGATCCGGCAAAACGCCTAGATCAACCGGGATTGCACCCGCGCTTTCGATAAGCCCCTCCAACATCGGCGCATTGGCGTCATAGACCTTGCCCGACACGAATGGATCGCCTGCGCGCAGGATCTCGTCGCCGGTAGAAACGATGGCGACCTTCAGCGGGGCGTAACAACAAAGCCGGTCCAGCCCGCACGCGGCGGCGCTCGCCACGTCTTGAGGCCGCATACGGACACCGGCCTTGACCAGCACGGCGCCGAGCTTGGCATCTTCACCGGCAAGCCTGCGATTGGCGCCCGGTTTAAGGCCGGGCGGGATCACCACCCAGCTCTGCCCGCTTTGCTCCTCGATGCTCACATCCTCTTGCATCACCACGGTGTCGAAGCCGTCCGGCATGACTGCGCCGGTAAACGTGCGGACGGCGTCACCCCAAGAAGGCGTGATCGGATAGGGATGACCCGCGGCGGCCTCGCCGACGATCCTCAACCGCGCGCCGAGCTGGCGATCATAGCCTGCGTGGCTGAAGGCATAACCATCGACCGCGGCGTTGTCGTGCCCCGGTATGTCTCGTGGCGCTAGGACGGACTCCGCAAGATAGCGGCCCTTACCCACATGCAGATCGATGCTTTCCACGTCGACCACCGGCCGCACGCGCGACTTCAAGACCGCAAGCGCCTCCGCGTGTGGTATCCGGTCCTTGTCGTGGAAGAAGCAATCGTCGGCGAGCCTTTTCGTCATGCGGCCACAAGCCTCAAATGGGCGGCGATGAAGTCGGCCATGCCGCCGATATCGTCAAGATGAAACACGGGAAGACCATCTACCTCCTCGCTAGGCCGGTCGGAGGCGATCGCCACGATCTGCGCGGCGCTTCCTGCCAGGGGCCGCCGCGATGCGCCGCCTTCCCGCCGAATTTCGATTTTGGGGAACGGCTCACGCTTGTATCCCTCGACCAGGACGAGGTCAAAATCGGCGGCCTCGCCCAAAAGCTGGTCGAGCGGAACCTCCGGATCCCCGCCAAGCTCGTGCATGAGGGCCCATCGCTTCGGCGATGACAGCAAAACCCGCCGGGCTCCGGCCTCTCGCAGTCGGTAGGAATCGCGGCCGGGCTGGTCGATGTCAAAGCTCTCATGGGCGTGCTTGATAGCGCAGACGCGATAACCGCGGCCGGTCAACTCGGTGATGAGCCGCTCCGTGAGCGTCGTCTTGCCGGAATTCTTCCATCCCGTGATGCCGAATACAGGCGGGCTCATGCCGCGGCTGCCTCAAGAAGCGCTTCCGCCTCGGCCAGATCCCCCGGCCGGTTGATATTGAAGAAGGGATCGATCTTGAGGCCGCCGACCTCTATGGCCGGAAAGAAGATCTGCTCCGCATCGTGCTCCGCGATCCACGCCTGGACCTTGCGCATCCCGGTCGTAACGGACACTTCGAGCGCCGGCGCGAGCGACACCGGCCACAGTCCGAAGACTGGATGAACTCCCGCCTCCGACCGCGCGACGAGTAGCCTAGGCTCCGCATCGCCAATGGCAGCGCGGAAACGCGCGACGATGTCGGCGGGGAAGAAGGGCGTGTCGGTGGCCACGGTAACGATATACCGGCTCCGAGGCCGATTGGACCGCACCCATTCGATCCCGGCATGGACTCCGGCGAGCGGTCCCGCCTGACCCTCGAGGCGATCTTCGATCACCGGCAGATCAAACGCCATAAACCGCGCCACATCTCCATTGGCGTTGATAACGAGGTCTGAGACCTGCGGCCTTATACGTTGGATGATGTGAGCCAACATTGGCTGGCCCCCGAGCGGCAGCAGGCATTTGTCGCCGCCCCCCATGCGACTCGATCTGCCGCCGGCAAGAAGAACGCCGACAACATCTTCAGGCAAATCCATACTCAAAATCTAGGCCTACAGGCCCGACGCTGTCACGTTGATATCAGGCGTCACGTGGGGCTCATCCCCTTGCGCCTTGTCGATTCTCACCGCGCAATATTTGTACTCGGGGATCTTGCCGATCGGATCGAGTTGCGGATTGGTCAGAATATTCGCGGCGGCCTCGACATAGGCAAAGGGGATGAAGATCATGCCCTCCCGCACACCCCAATCGGCCCGTGCCGTCAGTTCGATCGATCCTCGCCGCGTGGTCACGCGCACGGGCTCACCCGGCTTGATATTGTGCCGCGCGAGTTCCCGCGGATGGAGACTGGCAGTCGGTCCCGGCTCAAGGGCGTCGAGCACGTCGGCGCGGCGGGTCATGGCGCCGGTATGCCAATGTTCCAACTGGCGGCCGGTCATCAGCACGAGCGGATACTCCTCATCCGGCACTTCGGCCGGAGGCAAAATGTCGGCCGGCACCAACAAGGCGCGGCCGTTCTTGGTCGGGAAGCCGTCGCCGAACACCACCACCTCGCCGGGATGATCGGGTTCGGGGCAAGGATAGATCACCGAGGATTCGCGCTCCAGCCGCTCCCAGGTGATGTTGTCGAGCGAGGGCATGGCGAGCTTCATCTCGGCGAACACTTCGGACGGGTGGCTGTAGCTCCAGGACAGACCGAGGCGTTTGGCGATCTCGACCAGGATCCACAGGTCGTCGCGCGTTTCACCGGGAAGGGGCAGCGCCTTGCGCCCCATCTGCACCTGCCGATTGGTATTGGTCACGGTGCCCGACTTCTCCGGCCACGCCGAAGACGGCAGGATCACGTCGGCCATCATCGCCGTCTCGGTCAGGAAGATATCCTGCACCACGAGATGCTCGAGTTTGGCAATGCCGGCGCGGGCATGGTCAAGGTCGGGGTCGGACATCGCCGGGTTCTCGCCCTGGATGAACATGCCCCGGATCTCGCCCTTGTTGGCCGCGTTGATGATCTCGACGACGGTGAGGCCGGGCTTCTCCGACAGCGGCGTCTGCCACAGCTGCTCGAACTTGCTGTGCACCGAGTCGCTCTTCACGTCGGCATAGTCGGGATAAAACATCGGAATGAGACCGGCGTCGGATGCGCCTTGCACATTGTTCTGGCCGCGCAAGGGATGAAGTCCCGTGCCGGGGCGGCCGACTTGACCGCACATCAGCGCCAGCGCGATCAGACAACGGGCATTGTCGGTGCCGTGCACATGCTGCGAAATGCCCATGCCCCAAAAGATCATCGCGCGCTCGGCGCGGCCGAAAGTGCGGGCAACCTCGCGAATGGTCTTGGCGTCGATGCCGGTCTTCTCCGCAACGGATTCGGGGCTGTAGCTGGTGAGATGCGTCTTCAGGCGCTCGAAATTCTCGGTGAAGGCCTGGAGATACTGGACGTCGTAGAGGCCCTCCTCGACGATCACGTGCATGATGGCGTTGAGCAGCGCGACGTCGCTCGCCGGCTTGAATTGCAGCATGTAGGTGGCGTATTCGCGCATCGCCTGGCCACGCGGGTCGATGACGATGAGCTTGGCGCCGCGTTTCGCCGCCTGCTTGAAGAAGGTTGCCGCCACAGGGTGGTTCTCGGTTGGATTGGCTCCGATGATCATCACCACGTCGGCGTGCTCGACCTCGTTGAAGGTGGCGGTCACCGCGCCGGAGCCGATGCCCTCGATCAACGCCGCCACCGACGAGGCGTGACACAGCCGCGTGCAGTGATCGACGTTGTTATTGCGAAAACGGGTGCGGATCAGCTTCTGGAACAGATAAGCCTCTTCGTTGGTGCACTTCGCCGAGCCGAATCCGGCGATGGCGCCGTTGCCATGCTGTTCAGCCACCTTGGCAAGTCCCTTGGCCGCAACGTCTAGGGCTTCATCCCAGCTCGCCTTGCGAAAATGGGTGTAGGGATTGGCGGGATCGACATTCACGCCTTTGGGCAGCCCCGGCTTTCTGATCAGCGGCTTCATCAGCCGTTGAGGATTGGTGACGTAGTCGAAGCCGAAGCGGCCTTTGACGCACAGCCGATTCTCGTTGGAGTAGCCGTCGCGGCCCTGCACGAAGGCGATCTTATCGTCCTTGATCTGATAGCTGAGCTGGCAGCCAACGCCGCAATATGGACAGACCGAGTGGACCTCGCGATCGACTTCGCGGCTGCCGTGCTGGGTGATCGGATCGACGATCGATTTCGGCATCAGCGCGCCGGTCGGACACGCCTGCACGCACTCGCCGCAGGCGACGCAGGTCGAGCGCCCCATCGGATCGTCGAAATCGAACACAGGTCTCGCGTCGATGCCGCGGAAGGCCATGCCGATCACGTCGTTGACCTGCACCTCGCGGCACGCGCGCACGCATAAGCCGCAATCGATGCAGGCGTCGAGATTGACCGCCATCGCCGGGTGCGACAGGTCGGGTTTGATGATGTCGTGGGCGGGGAAGCGCGAGGCGTAGATGTGCTGGACCTCGGCCCAGTGCCAGAACGGCGAGACCCGGTCGGGCGAATCCTCGCGCGGCGGCTGGTCGGCAAGTAGAAGCTCCATCACCATGCGGCGCGCCTTGACGGCGCGGTCGGTCGCGGTCTTCACCACGATGTCGGGCGACGGTTTCCTGATACAGGAGGCGGCGAGCACACGCTCACCCTCGATCTCGACCATGCAGGCGCGGCAATTGCCGTCAGCGCGATAGCCCGGCTGCGGCAGCCAGCAGAGATGCGGAATGTCGATGCCTTCGCGCCGGGCGACCTGCCAGATCGTCTCGCCCGGGCGCGCCGAGACCACTTTTCCGTCGAGAGTGAACAGCAGCTGGTCTGTCATCGTGTCATGTCCCTACGCGCGTCCGGCCATCTCGGTTCCCAGCCGTTCGTCCAAAAAGAACTGCATGGCCGAGATAAAAGCATTCGGCGCCGCCTGTCCCAGTCCGCAGATCGATGCGTCGCGCATGGTCTGAGCAAGCTCGCTCAAAAGCTCCTTGTCCCATTGCCGCCGCTCGAGCAGCACCACGGCCTTGTCGCAGCCAACCCGGCACGGCGTGCATTGTCCGCACGACTCGTCTTTGAAGAAGCGCAAGAGATTGATCACGATGTCGGCCACGTCATCGCGCTCGGAGAACACGACGATGGCATGGCTGCCGACGAAGGAGCCATATTTGTCCAAGGTGCCGAAATCGAGGGGGAGATCGCCGAGGCTCGCCGGCAGAATGCCGCCCGAGGCGCCGCCCGGCAGATAGGCCTTGAAGGTCTCGCCGTCCTCCATGCCTCCGGCAAGCTCGATCAGCTCGCGCGCGGTGATGCCGGCGGGCGCCACGATGACGCCCGGCTTCTTCACCCGCCCCGACACCGACCACGAGCGAAATCCCTTGGCGCCGTTCACGCCGTGATCGGCGAACCACTTGGCGCCCTTTTCCAGTATTTCGGGCACCCAATACAGCGTTTCGACATTGTGGTTGAGGGTGGGGCGGCCGAACAATCCGACTTCGGCGATATACGGCGGCCGATTGCGCGGATAACCGCGCTTGCCTTCGATCGATTCGATCATCGCCGATTCCTCGCCGCAGATATAGGCGCCGGCGCCGCGGCGAAGCTCGATATCGCCCTTCTTGATGATCCCTGCCTGCTCGAGCACCGCGATCTCGTGCGCCAAAATGTGCAGCACCGCCGGATATTCGTCGCGCATATAGAGATAGATGCGCTCGGCCTCGACCGCCCAGGCGGCGATCAGCGCGCCTTCGAACATCTGATGCGGATTGCGCTCCAGATAGTAGCGGTCCTTGAAGGTCCCCGGCTCGCCCTCGTCGCCGTTGATGGTCATGAGACGGGGGCCGGGATAGGTGCGGACGATCTGCCATTTGCGCCCGGCCGGAAACCCAGCGCCACCGAGCCCGCGCAAACCGGCGTCGGTCATTTCTTTGATAATGGTATCGAAGCTGAGTTTGCCGGAGCGGCATCGCTCGAGCACCGCGTAGCCGCCCTTGGCGCGGTAGTCCGCGAGCGTCTCATAGCGCGGAATATCCATCTCGCGCTTACCGCTCTTCACCGCCTGCTCGACCGCCTTCGGCGTGGCGTGATCGAGGAAATAATGTCCGACCTCGGCGACCGGCGCGGTGTCGCAGCGTCCCATGCAGGGCGCGCGCAGCACGCGCACTTTGGCGGGATCGGCCCCGGCCTTGAGCGCTTCGTACAAAGCCTCGGCCCCTTTCACCGCGCACGTGATGGAATCGCATACGCGGATCGTGGTCGGAGGCGGAGGGCTCTCGCCCTCCTTCACGACGTCGAAATGGGCGTAGAAGGTCGCGACCTCGAACGCCGCGGCTTGCGGCAGGCGCATCTCCTCGCACAGAGCCCTGAGATGGGACGCCGAAATGTGGTGATAGCGGTCCTGGATGAGATGCAGATATTCAATCAGGAGATCGGCGCGGCGCGGGCGGTCGCCCAGCAGCTCGCGAATCTCCCGGAGCGCCTCGCTCTCGATCTGGCGCCCCTTGGGGAAGGCCCTGGCTCGCTTGCGCGAGCCCACATGTCTTGCCGGCCGATCCGGGCCGCCGCCCTCTGGGATCCTAGTCTCCACGCCTCATCCCTTACCGTGAGACCCGCAGAGCTTCGATTGGCCCAGCCACGCGGGAAAAACCGTCACAAAGGACGGACTTGGTGATACAGCGGCTGACCTATGTCGGCAAGTCAGGCACATGCCGGATACGTTCGTCCCCTGGCGTTTTCTGGGTTCGGATGCTTACATATTCTGCCAGCCCAAAGGGGGCCTCGCGTCCCCTTCACATAGTCACTCGATCCGCCCTCCCAATGGCCGATTTTCTCCAAGCATTTCATACGGCTCTGAGGCTAATCGTCACGTTCGATCCGGACCTGGTCGAGATCGTGCTCTTGTCGCTGCGCGTGAGCCTGTTTGCCGTGGCGATCGCGAGCGTGATCGGCTTTGGGCTCGGCGGCGTGCTCGCCGTTTACCGTTTTCCCGGCCGCGGCGCGGCGTCGGCCGTGCTCAGCGCCTTGATGGGTTTGCCGCCAGTCGTGGCCGGGCTTTTCGTCTATCTCCTGCTCTCGAATTCCGGACCCTTCGGCGTGCTTCAGCTGCTCTATACCCCGACCGCGATGATCATTGCCCAAGTGGTCCTCGTCGTCCCCATCGTCGGCGCGCTGACCCGCCAAGCCTGCGAAGACCTTCTCGAGGAATATGAAGAGCAACTCCGCTCGCTCGGCGCGTCGTCAGGCGACATCGTGACCACGCTTCTGTGGGACGGCCGCTACCGCCTGATCACCGCCGTGCTTGCCGGTTTCGGCCGCGCCATCGCCGAAGTCGGCGCCGTCATGATCGTCGGGGGCAATATCGATCACGTCACGCGCACCATGACCACGGCCATCGCGCTCGAAACCTCCAAGGGCGAGATCGCACTAGCGCTCGCGCTCGGCATCGTCCTTCTGCTGATGGCGTTCGCCGTCAATGTCGCGCTCATGGGCGTGCGGCGGTTCGCCTCCCGGTTCGCCTATGCTTGAGCCGGTCGCGTCAAACAGAGCGAGTGTCTCACTGAACGGCCGGCGGACGCTCCTGCCGCTTCAAATCCGCAACCTCGTTTACGAGGCGAACGGCAAACGACTGATCGACGGTCTCGACCTTCACATCGAGGATCCCGGCGTCACCGTGATCATGGGACCGAACGGCGCGGGCAAGAGCGTCCTGCTCAGGCTGATGCATGGCCTGATCGTGCCGACTGGCGGAGAAATTCTTTGGGGCGAAAAACGCATGGATCGCGAGCTAGCGCGCCGCCAAGCCATGGTCTTTCAGAAGCCGGTCCTGCTCCGCCGCTCTGCCGCGGCCAATATTTGGCACGCGCTTGGCTTGCGCGGCATTGCCCGCGGTGACCGCGCCGACCGCGTCGAAGGGGCGCTCAAGCTCGCAGGACTCGCGGGACGGGGCGCGGCGCCCGCCCGTGTGCTCTCCGGCGGCGAGCAGCAGCGCCTTTGCCTCGCGCGCGCGCTAAGCCTGGAGCCCAGTATTCTGTTCCTCGACGAGCCGACCGCGAGCCTCGATCCGGCCTCCACTTTTGCCATCGAAGAATTGCTCATCGACGCTCAGCATCGCGGCGTAAAGATCATCATGGTAACGCATGATGTCGGCCAGGCGCGGAGGCTCGCGCGAGACGTGCTCTTCCTGCATCGCGGCCGGATCGTCGAGCATCAGAAGGCCGCAGGCTTCTTTGAGCGGCCTGAGAGCGAGACGGCCCGAACCTTCCTCGCCGGAGGTCTTGTGCTTTGACAAAACGGAGACGACCCATGCTCTTGCAGATCGACAGGCGAACATTGCTCGGACTTGCTGTGGCTCTCTTGCTGGTGGGCGCGAGCGCATGTGTCGGCAACGCCGAGGACAAGTTCATCATCGTCCAGTCGACGACCTCCACACAGAACTCGGGACTTTTCGAGCACATCCTGCCCGAATTCACCAAGAAGACCGGGATCGAGGTGCGCGTGGTGGCGGTGGGCACCGGGCAAGCCCTGAATAATGCCGAGAACGGCGACGGCGATGTCGTGTTCGTGCACTCAAAGCCCGACGAGGAAAAATTCGTCGCCGAGGGTTGGGGCGTGAACCGTCACGACGTGATGTACAACGATTTCGTCATCGTCGGACCGGCGGCCGATCCCGCCAAGATCGCCGGGCTCAAGGTGGCGCCGGAGGCCTTCAAGAAGATTGCCGAGGCCCAAGCTCCCTTCGCCTCGCGCGGCGACGACTCCGGCACCAACAAGGCCGAACTCAAGTTGTGGCAGGATGCCGCCATCGACCCGAAGTCCGCGAGCGGCAAATGGTACCTCGAGACCGGCTCTGGCATGGGCGCGACCCTCAACACGGCGGTCGGCAAACGGGCCTACGCGTTGACCGATCGCGGCACATGGCTCAGTTTTGCCAACAAGGATGACTTCAAAGTCTTGGTCGAGGGCGATCCCAAGCTGTTCAACCAATACGGCGTCATCCTGGTCAATCAGGCCAAGCACCCCAACGTCAAAGCGAAAGAGGGGCAGGTTTTCATCGATTGGTTGACCGGACCCGAAGGGCAGGTTTCGATCGCGAACTACAAGATCGACGGTCAGCAGCTTTTCTTCCCTAATGCTGCATCCCCGAAAAGAAACGACAGCGGGCGAGCCCAATGATCGCACGAAAGAGCCCGGCATCACCTGGACATTGCGCGGAGTCTCAAGAGCCCGGCATCACCTGGACATTGCGCGGAGTCTCGCATTACGGAAACGAATTGACCCCGTAAGCGTTGTGCCAATGGGTCCGAGCCGTCTTCTGCATGAAGACAGGCGCGGACCGTGCAAGGGGCGTCCGTCTCGCCACGGGCGCCCCACCTGTTTGAAATCTTCGGCTGCCCCTTTCTTCGCTCACCGGCTATGCGCGGGGGAATGCTAATCCAGGAGGCCCAATCGAAAGTTTGACGGATAACACGCTTTCTTGTCCGCAACAGTTTAGTACGGGACCAAAACCTGAATGCTTGCGACAGTCAGAGATTTTTTATCCGAGGCAATAATGCACATCATCGTCACCGTCAGGTGCCGCTAATAGTGCTTTCAACGCGCACAACTGATCGGAGAGAATCATGGATGAACGAACAAGACGCGAGCTGTTCTCTGCGTTGGCCATGCAAGGCATTTTAGCAAGCCAGAGAGCCACAAGTGAGAATGCACGGCCTGACCCAGGCGAGGTGGCGCAGTGGGCCCGAACCTATGCCGACGTCCTCATAGCGGAACTAATGCGGGAGCAAGTAGCTGGCGGCCAGTAAACGGCTAGCTGCCCTAACCTCAGCGCCAGCATTTTCTCGTGAGTGATGTTTGGCAGTCTTCAAACCCCTTAAACCGCCCACAAGGCCACGCAAGTTGGGGTTAGGTTGCTATGGTGAGGTTGCTATTGCGACATCCGATGTCCGCTTTGGGTCA
>Ga0081455_10005565_pt1 | contig 13792 bp, 10 predicted proteins | sample TabmetS3T2R1_FD_70207 | JGI IMG/M metagenome (GOLD analysis project Ga0081455, IMG submission 70207) | Tabebuia heterophylla rhizosphere microbial communities from the University of Puerto Rico - S3T2R1 | ecosystem: Host-associated > Plants > Roots > Rhizosphere ... | reverse complement strand
GGGCAGATCGTCGACTCCGGCTCGTTCATCGGCTCGTCGACCGTCAGCCTGGCGGAGGGTGTGAAGGCCAACAAGCTCATCCGCTCGATCCGCCGCCGCTATGGCGGCGACCACAAGCCTATCGTCTCCTACGACATCGGCTTCCTGCCGGGAAAGCCCGAGGGAGCGGCACGCTCCGTCATGACGTTCGGACGTTACACCTATACGAAGGGCGAGAGCTTCGTGCCCATCCTGCGCGACAATATCGCGGGGCATGAGGACATCGTCGATCTGCGCATCGGCGACTTCCTCAAGGAGCAATGGCCGCGCAGCCGACCCATCGAAATCTGCTTCATCGATCTGGCGAAGACCAACGATCTCAACGTTCATTGCTTCAGGCAACTGTTTCCAGCCTTCATGCCCGGTCAGACGCTGCTGGTGCAGCAGGACTTCTTCTTCGACAGATTGCCGTGGATCAAGGTCCTTATGGGCTATCTTGCCGATCATTTCGAATGGCTGGGGCAAGTCGGGCCGAGCTCGCTCTATCGCTATCGCTCGCCGATCCCGCCCGAGAAATATGCGATTGATCCCTACACCGAGCTTGCCGTCGACGAGCGCATTCGATGCCACAGAACGGCGGAACGGGACGGCTTGTCGGAGCGCCGGCGGTTCTCGCTCGCGCTGTCCTTGTGCTACCTGCTCGAGTCGACGCATGGGCCCGAGGCTGCATTGGCCGAGCTCGCCGCCGTGCGGGAACGCTGCGCCGACCTGGTGGCCCGCCAGCCGCAGCTCATCCGGCGCTTCGACCGGGCCGAGGCGCAGTTCACGCGGCGGCTACCGAGGCCTGCCAAGGAGCAGGCGAGTCCGGGCGATGTCGCGGTCGCACCGGCGCGCCGGCCGTGGTGGCGACGCTGGTTGCCCGTTTAGGGATACACATCGCGGATCTGCCGACAGCGCGTGCTCGCTTCATTTGCATGGGTCCGCGACAGGCCTAGCCTTGGCAGGTGAGAAATTTGGGTAGAGTACAAGATATCGCACCACTCTTGAGCGCAGAGGGTATTCTCCGGCCCCGTGGCGGCGCGCCGCTTCTCAGCCGTTGAGGCGTATGCTTCAGGCGCCACACCCTGCATCCGATAAGTTGAACCCGCCATGGCACGGCATTGTAGGCCTTTGCGGGTGATGTCGATGTACTGGTCGATCGGCAAGGTCGACCGCCACACCTTGCAGGGCTCCTGGTTCTGCAGGCGGCTCGCGGGCAGCCAGGAGACCGCGGTTGAGGCAGTCATCGTGGCTGTGTCGCTGCAATACCGCGACAAGATGCTCACTTTCTCCACGGCCTCCGCCGCGGTGCGACATAGGTTGTGGCGCCGTCATAAGGCAGCGAGCGTAGCGGACGGTGGCGTACATCATGGCAGGGTGGCGGCGATTTGCACAGATGCGCTAAGGTCGCCGTCATGGCTTTTCGTTCGGACCCAACCTCGCACTACCGCAAGATCTTTTCCGACATCGAGCCTGGCGGCAGGCTGATGATCTTCGGCCGTCCCTCATTCCTGTACGAGGGCGCGCCCGAACCCGAGCCTTTCTTCAAGCAGTTCGGCTTTGCCGAGGTTCACACCTTGGACATATCGCCCTATCAAGGCGCATCGCATATCTTCGATCTCAATTCAGCCGAACCGCCCGCCGACCTGGTGAGTAGATACCGCTTCGTCATGTCCGGCGGCACTTTGGAGCATGTGTTCAACATCGCAAACGCGGTAAGGACTGCTGTGGCTCTCGTTGAGACCGGCGGAACGCTCTCATTCGGCGGCCCCTGCAACAACTGGGTCGACCACGGCTTCTACCAAATCTCTCCGACATTCGCGTTCGACTACTTCACCGAGAACGGCCTGGAATTCTCCACCAGCGTTGCCCACCTGCAGGACCCAAGGACATTCGATCTTCTCAGCATCCCGCTCTATCCCGGGGAATCGATCCGGCTGAACTATCGTAACCGCCGCGCAAGCTACAACGCGCGGCTCATACGCACGCCGGGGTCGACGTTCGATCGCATACCCAAGCAAGGCACCTATCAATCGATGCACGAGGGGGCGCAGCACCAATTCCGCTTTCGCGCGTTCGTGCCTACGGAGATAGTGGGAGGCATGCCAAAACCGATACCGCTGAAGACGTTCCCTCTCGACGCCAAAGCCATTCGACAGGAAGGCCATCGATATTGGCATCCATTCCGGTCGACCGATTACCTTGCCTCACTGCCAGGGCGTCCTTTCCGGTCAAGCGGCATCGTCTACGAAGATGACGAGCCTTTGCCGTGGATCGTATCTGACCCGGCAATGGTCGATCAGCGGCCCGGTTCTTTCACCCACTTCAAAGGCATTGTGCACTTCACTGCAACCGATGGCTCCGACCCGCGCAACAACGGGCGACGCTACACGATCCGGTTCCCTGTGCACCCTCTTCTTCAGACAGCCGCGAGGAAGCAATCGGCCGAAGAAGCCGCCTAGATCGGCCTAGGTCCGCTGCGGAACGATGTCCGCCGAGTAGCGGAAGCGGCGGAAGTCGTTCGCGTAGACCCGCTTGACGATCTCGATCACGTTCTCGGTGTAGAGCTCACGCAAGTCAAAGCTGCCCTGACTCACCCTGTTGAGGTGTGGGATCGCTTTCGGGCGATGGTCAAGGCGAGCAAAGATCTCCTCGAAGCCGGCTTCCATTTGAGCGTAAAGATCGTAGGTGATGAGGTTGCTGCAGGACAGGACCACCTGCGGCTGCCAATGGCGGTCCATTTGATATGGATCATCAAGACCGATGCATTCGATGAATTGTTCGAAGGTCAACCCGTCCTTCATCTCGCTCGGTTTCAGATCGCGCTTTCGAGCGTACAGGTCAACCAGCCGATCGACGGAGGTGCCGCCACGAGGTGGTGCTCCATCGATCCTTCTGACCAGATCATTGTAGGCCGACGCGAGTCGGGCATAAGGGTTGCGGCCGACGACGAACTTGAAGTAGCCACCATTCCTGCCGAACAGGATTCGGATCAGTTCGACGCGATCGATGGCGTGAGCATAGACGAGCCCATTGTCCCGCCGGCTGTGCAGCAGGGCGTAATTGCTCGTGGGTGGCAAACCCTGTGACGCCCGAAAGATCGACTTCCACGTCGAGCAGGCCGCCTTCGGGATCGGCGCATAGACCGCCTTGAGGCGATGTGAAAACACGAGGTGGTAGAACGGATCGTCCTGCATCCGGCTCTATTGGCATGGACGCTGATTTTGGTCTAGGCCACAAACCACCCGCTGCTGCAGATCGACCCAGAGGGCACCGGCATCAGCAGCCAAGAACAGCGTCGTCCTGACGACACGATTGATCAGGCCGTGCCATAAATTGCTCGGGCTCGATCACGATGAAGCGCCTATCTGAGAGAATCCCCTCGGTGGCCGATACAACGGCCTACAAGCCCGTGGAACTCAACCGTCGTGCCTGCTTGGCCTGAGCCCCGAGAGTTGCTCCAGATTGAGATAGAGTCCGTCTCGGGAGCGACGGGGAATGAAGAAGGGTCGATTTACGGAAGAGCAGATCATCGGGATCTTGCGCGAGCACGAGGCGGCTGCGCCGACGGCAGATTTGTGCCGCAAGCACGGAGGTATCAGAGACTAAGCGACTGCGATCGCTGGACGACGAGAACCGTCGGCTGAAGAAGCTGCTGGCCGAGCAATGCTGGACAACGCGATGCTGAAGGACATCGCTTCAAAAAATGGTGACGCCCGTCGCCCGGCGCGAAGCCGTGGCGCACCTGTGCAGGAAGCATGGGGTGAGCCAGCGGCGGGCGTGCCCTGCCATCGGCATCGATCCGACGTCAATCCGCTACCGCAGCCGTCGACCAGATGACGGCCTAAGCTCCGACGAACCGTCCCCAGCTCCCGCAGCCGTGAGCGCAGGATCTATCCAGTTATTCCAAGGGGCTGAAAATGCAAGTTCACCAACGGGCTCGAGCAACGCCACGGCTATCCGGATTGCATTCGCTATGTTGACACCGTGCTTGAGCGTCCCGCCCGTTATGACGTAGCGGTACTTGCCGATCAGCTCGGCGGGCGGCTCTGCCCGTTCCGCGGCATTCTGTCGCCCCGAAAGCTGCGCTTTGTAGCGAGAACGAAAGGGACCATCGCTCGACAGGTTGGCTATGTTCCCGGCATGGCCTATCGCACTGATCCTACACCGATTTTGCGCCGTCGCTTCGCAACCCTGAAACCTGGCGGACGGCTTATGATCTTCGGGCGGCCGACCTTCATGTGGAAGGGCGCCCCGACCCCGGAGGAATTCTTCAAGCAATTCGGGTTTGCCGAAGTCCACACGATGGATGTGTCGCCGTATCAGGGCGCCTCCCACATCTTCGACTTGAACACGGCGGAGCCGCCGGCCGACCTCATCGGAAAGTACCGGTATGTCATGTCGGGCGGCACCCTGGAGCACGTGTTCAATGTCACCAACGCAGTGCGTACAGCCGTGGCTCTGCTCGAACCCGGCGGTGAGCTCTCATACTCCGCCCCGTGCAACAACTGGATCGATCACGGGTTCTATCAACTCTCGCCGACTTTTGCCTTCGACTACTTCACCGAGAATGGCCTCGAGTTCATGACCAGCACGGCGACGCTGCAGGATCGGAAGACGCGCGACCGACTCACGGTACCACTCTATCCAGGCGAGTCCGGCATGCTCGGCTTCCAGGACAAATGGGTCTCCTACGTTGCCCATCTCGTCCGGGTGCCGGGATCGACTTACGACAAGATTCCGAAACAAGGAGTCTACCAGTCGATGCATGACGGCGCCCAGCGCCGGTTCCGATTCAAGTCTTTCCTACCGGTTGAGACGATCGACGGGAAACCGCGTGTCATCCCCATGAAATCCTTCCCGCTCGACACGGATAAAATCAAGGCCGACAGCGGCGGTGGATATAGCCATCCCTTCCAGTCACGCGAGCACTTCCCCTCGCTGCCGGGGCGGCCGTTCCGATCAAAGGGCGTCGTCTACGAGGACAATTTGCCGCTCAGCTGGGTGGTGTCGGTGCCCGAAATGGTCGGAGAGCGGCCTGGATCGTTCTCGCATTACAAGTCATGGGTCCATTTTTCGGCCAGCGACGGGTCGGATCCGCGCGAGAACAAGCGCAAGTACACGATCCGCTTTCCCGAGCATCCGCTGCTCACATCAGTGTGGCCGCAAAAGGCGCCGGCCGGACCGAGCTGAATGGTCGCCAAGGCAACGCAGCCCACGGCGCGGCCGGTTTGCCCCAGTGCCGCCCGATCAGCTTGTCGCAAATACGAGGTCGGCCGTGGTCAGGCTGGCCTTGTCGACGCCCAGCAGGACCAGGCTCTGGTCGGGCGCGAACTGGAAGATGGTGTTGCCCGCCGCTGTCGTCGTGGCAACGGCCATGACCTCGGCGAAGGTGTCGAAGCTTTCGCCGAGATCGAAGTAGAGGCGATCCTCGGTGCCGCCGGCCTGGAAGTCGACCACGGTGACACGGCCTGCCGCCACGTAGGTGGCGAAGGTGTCGTCGCCCTCGCCGCCGATCAGGCGGTCGGTGCCACCGCCGCCGAAGAGGAAGTCGCCACCGCCGCCGCCGCGTAGCGTGTTGTCGCCGGAGTTGCCGTAGAGGCCGTCGCTGAACGCTCCGCCGGTCACGTTCTCGAAGCCGCTGAAGCTGTCGTTCTCGAAGAACGTCCCGGTGATGGTGTAGCCGTCGGTGAGGAACACGCTGACCCATGTCCTGGCGTCGCTGTAGCTCAGCGTATCGACGCCGTCGCCGCCGGCCATCGTGTCCTTGCCGACGCCACTGAGAATCGTGTCATCGCCGGCGCCGCCAGTGATGACGTCGTCACCGGCGCCGCCCTGGAGCCGGTTGGCGAAGCCATTGCCGGTGAGGGTGTCGTTGTGCGCGCCGCCGATGGCGCCCTCGAAGTCGGCGAAAATGTCGCCCACGGCGTCGGATCCGGAGACGGTGCCAGCGGCGAGGTCGACGGTCACGGCGTCGTCCGCATGGGCATAGCTCAGCATGTCGAAGCCGAGACCGCCCATGAGATTGTCGCCGCCGGCTCCCCCCTCGATCGTATCGTCGCCCGCGCCGCCCTGCAGCGTGTCGCTGCCGGCGTCCCCGAACAGCGTGTTGGCGCCGCCATTGCCTGTCAGGGAATCATCGCCCGCGCCGCCTGCTGCGTTCTCGATGCCGGTCAGGGTGTCGCCGTCGGCGTCTCCGCCCACCGCGGTCTGGAGCGCGAGATCGACGATCACCGCGCCGGCCGAGCCGCGATAGCTCGCGGTGTCGGCCCCCGTGCCGCCCAACAGCCGGTCGGCGCCGAGGCCGCCGACCAACGTGTCGTCACCGCCGTTGCCGACCAAGGTATCGTCGCCGGCGCCGCCTTCGAGCGTGTTCGCGCCGGCGTCGCCTTTCAGCAGGTCGTCACCAGCGCCGCCGCGCACGTTCTCGATGCCGGTCAGCACGTCGCCCTTGGCGTCGCCGACCAGGCCCGCGCCGGCCGCCAGATCGACGCTTACGCGCTGTGCCGAGGTCTCGTAGCTCGCCCAGTCGAGGCCGTTGCCGCCCGCCAGCTGATCGGCGCCGGCGCCGCCGATCAGGACGTCGTTGCCGTCCAGGCCGTAGAGAATGTCCGCGCCGGCGGCACCGTCCAGAGTGTTGCTGCCGTGCGCCCCGCTGATCGTATTGGCGAGCGCATTGCCCGTGCCGCTCGCGGTACGGAAGGACAGCAGCAGCAGGTCCTCGACGCCATCGCCCAGGGTGTAGCTGGCGGTCGAGCTGCGCACGGTATCGATGCCGCCGCCCGGCGCCTCGATCACCTGGTCGACGCTCGAGTCCACGACGTAGCTGTCGTTGCCGTCGCCGCCCTCCATGACGTCCTTGCCCACGCCGCCGTCGAGCAGGTCGTCGCCGGCGCCGCCCTGCAGGTGATCGGCGCCACGGTCGCCGTGCAGCTCGTCATTGCCGCCCAGGCCGCTCAGATGGTTGGCGCTGCCGTTGCCATAAATGTTGTTGGCGCCGTCGTTGCCGGTGCCGTCGAGATTGGCGGCAATGCTGCCAAGGTACAGGCGCTCGACATTGGCGGTCATGACATAGTCGACGAAGGACGTGACCGTGTCGGTGCCGCCATCCGCCTGCTCGACGACGGCGTCGCCGGCCGAGTCGACGACGTAGAAATCGTCACCCGCGCCGCCCGCCATCGTGTCGTTGCCGATGCCGCCATCGAGATGATCGGCGCCGGCGCCGCCGGCCAGCACGTCGTCGCCCGCACCGGCATCGAGAATGTCGTTGCCGTCGCCACCGCCCAGCACGTCGTCGCCCGAGCCCGAGATCACGATGTCCTCGCCCGCGGTGCCGGCGGTCGCCAGCCCGACGGTGGCGTAGGCCGCTTCGAGCACGTTCACCGAGAACGAGGTCGAAGCGCCGCTGAACGTGTTCTCGGCGTGGAAGTCGAAGATGTAGTTGGCGAACGACGAGGCGGCCGGACCGAAGCCCAGCTCGACATAGGCCCAGCCGAACTCGCTGCCCCATCCGCCGGTGCCGCCGCCGCCATACGAGGCCGTCCACGACGTATCCGAGAACACCTCGCCGGTCTCGGGGTCATAGTACGGCTCGACATAGTAATCGACCTCGATCGCGAAGATCCCGCCGTCGCGGTCGATCGTGACGTTGTAGCTCATTCCGCTTTTCCTCCCACACACCTGGCGGGGGATCGTAGGTAAATTCACACGACATGCAACTCTAAAAATGCGAGCAGAAGTTGCAGTTCCGTGAAGCGGTCGAGCTCAAGGATTTGATTCTCTCATCGGTTGTTTCGCGCAAAACAGCCGACCAGGGATCGCCTTTCGCAATCCCCTTTCGCAGAGGGGCAGAAACAAGAACGCCGGCGACGCCTGGAGAGGCGCGCCGGCGATATTGCCTGGCTACGCTTGAGCCTGGCGCTTACGCGGACTTGCCCACCTTGCGCACGGCGCGTGTGAGTTCCACGAGCGCCGCCGAGATCAGGCCCTTCTCGACGTCCGTGGCATGCTCGGCGTAGTAGTCCGCCACCCGCCGCGCGATCTCCGGGAAGCCCAACGCTTCGGCGCGGGCGCGCGCGTCGTCGGCGGCCTGGTAGCTCGCCACCACCTTCTGTATCTCAGCCGTTTCAGTGGCAGTGACAGCGGCTTTGGCATCGGCGCGGAAATCGTTGGTTCCCTTCATGATGATGCCCAGGCGGACGCGCCGTGCACCCTCCCCAGACTCGTTCCGGCGAAAAACCTTGATGAACTTTGGCGCGTCGACACAGATGAGCATGAGTCTCCCCTTCCGAACTGCGCACGGATAGTAGCGAAGCCAACCCACCGGGTGCAATCGCTGCGCAGTGACCAAAGCGTCGCGTCCAATGCGCTCATCCCGGCATGGCCGGCTCGACATTTGCACGCTGTTTTGGGCACACTGGTTTGGGCACAGTGGCCTGGAACGGGTAAACGGCAGTCGCTCTCGGGAGTGCCTCGAGATGATCTTCAAGATTAGCGCCAGTTTCGACGAAGGCGGCCAAATTTCCGGCATCAGGTACGATACCAAGAGCGCACTCGAATTGGCGCTCGACTATTGGCGTCAGGGTTGCACCAACATCCGCATCACGACCGAGGATGCCTCATATTCCCTGGAAGGATTCAGGATGCTGGTCGAGTGACCGGCAAGATCGCGCAAGGTGAACAGGCCGGAAACATCTGAAACAAGAACGCGCCCCCCGACCGGACCTCGGGCTGAGATCGCGACCGATTGCAGCATGACAGTTCGACAGGCGATCTGTACGCTGGCTGCGATAGTCTCATGTCCGATCTCTGTTGATCATGCCTCATCGATTTCGCGCGCTCGTCGTCAGCGACGATGACGATTTTCGCGCCCAGGCGATCGAGGCGGCGGCCAGTCTCGATCTTTCCGTCAGAGCCATCGGCTTCACCCCGGAACTGCCGACGGCACTCGAAGCGCACGGCTTCGACTGGGCCATCGTCGATCTCGGCATGGGCCAGGACTCATTGTTTCAGGCCGTCGAGGGGCTTGCCCGGACCGAGGCGCGCCTGATCTTCATCGGCGCGGACGAGGTCGCCCTCGCCTCCGCGCGTGCCGCCGCGGCCCTCAACGGACTGGACGTCGCCGGCGTCCTGAGCCGGCCGCTGTCGCTTGAAGCGCTCGGCATGGCCATGGAACGGACCTCCGTTGCCACAGATGCCGCGCCGACGATGGATCTGCTGTTCGGCGGCCGTGCCTCGATTCCCGATGACGAGATCGAGGTCCACTACCAGCCGCTGATCTCGATCGAGAGTCGCGTGATCCGGGGTGTCGAAGCACTGGTGCGATGGCGGCATCCGGTTCACGGCCTTCTCGAGCCCGGGCGATTCATCGCGCTGGCCGAGCGCACCGGTGCCATCGTGCCCCTGACCTGGGCGGTCCTGAGGAAGGTCGTCAAGCAACAGGTCGCCTGGAAGCAGGAAGGAACGCTGCTTGCCGTGTCGGTCAACATCTCGGCGGTGTTCCTGGCGTCGCTGCAGACAGCCGAAGAGATCATCGACCTGTTGCGCGCCGAAGGCTGCAAGCCGCGTTGTCTCACGCTCGAGATCACGGAGACGGAGGCGGCGCGCAATCCGCCCGTCGCCAACGCCGTCCTCAGCCGGCTGCGGCATGCCGGCGTCGCGGTCTCCATGGACGACTATGGGGTGGGCTTCTCCAACCTCCAGCGCCTGCGCCTGTTTCCCTTCAGTGATCTCAAGATCGATCGCTGGCTGGTCTCCGAGCTCGCGAGCAACGTCGAGGCTCGGCGGACGGTCGAGATGCTGGTATCGCTGGCCGCGCAAGAGAACTTCACGCTGACCGGTGAAGGCATCGAAACGGAAGAGCAGTGGCAGGCGTTGCGCGAGCTGGGATGCCATTGTGGGCAAGGCTTCCTGATCGCAAGACCCATGCCCGGGGAGCATGTCGCCGGATGGATCGGGCAGATGCGCGACAGCGGACGATATCAGCCGCTGGTGTGCTAGAGCGGAATGGGAAGAGATGGAACCGCCTGCGGTTCCATCTCATCCCATTCGCGCGCACTGGAGATCGTGGTTCCACAGGGCATGATGGGCTCGACTGATTCCAGCCGAGCCCATCATGCTTTAGGCTCCAGCTCCGACCGCGCTTCGGCCTCGCCAAGCAGCACGGTCGTCGATTCCCTGATCGTCGCCATCGCCGGCGCCGCGCTGCTGATCGCCATCGTGCTGTGGTTCGACAACGCTCAAGGCGGCCTGACCGGCAACGGCGTGTTCAAGAGCCTGGAGCTCAAGCCCTGGGTGGTCGACCCGGCGAACGCCCCACTCTATCCATCGAACTATCTCTACTATCCACTGCTCGGGGCGCTGTGCCGCGGCCTCGATCTGCTCGGCGTGTTCGCCGGCGACCCGCGTCGGCAGCTCGCCATCGTCAATGCGCTGAGCGGTGGCCTCAGCCTCGGCATTGTCTACCTGCTCGCACGCACCATCACCGCCGACCGGCTGGTCGCGTGGCTGACGGCCTTGTTCCACCTCGCCTCAAGCTTCGTGATGTTCCTCGCCATCGTCAACGAGGACATCATGCCGAGCTATACCGTGCTGCTGGCGGCGATGGCGCTGGGCAGCGTGTGGCTCGCGCGGCCGACCGCAACGCGGGTGACCGTGGTTGCAGCGCTCTTCTCGCTGGCCTGGCTGATGGAATGGCGGCTGATGTTTCCGACGCTGCCTGCACTGCTGGGCGCCCTTTGGCTTTGCGAAGGCCGCCCCCTGCGGCGGCTAGGCTGGATCGCCCTGTTCCTTGCTGCGATGCTGGCCACGGCCTGCCTTGCGGCCTGGGCCTGGCAAGGGCACGACAAGTCCGTCGGCCCGTTCGAGCTCCTCTGGACGGGCAAGGCGGTGCGCTCTGTCTGGGCCGGCTTCACCTGGGTCAAGATCGGCTACCTGTGGGACGGCATGGTCGCCTACCTGCTGGGCGCGGGCATCGCCGCCGTTCCCGGGATCCCGGGGTGGGACATCTGGCGCTATGCCGCAACGATCTGGATGGTGACGGTGATCACCGTGGCGGGGCCCATGCTGTGGCGTACGCGGCACGACCGCCGTGCCCGCGCGCTTGCGGCGGTGTTCGGCATAACCTTCGTCGCCGGTACGGTCTTCAACCTCTACGCGCAGCCCCAGGATCCGCAGATGCAGATCAACGTCATGGCGTGGCTGACGGTCGGCTGGGCCCTGGTCCTGGTCGCCGCGCGCCGCCGCTACGGCAGGCGCGGGCTCGCTGCCTTGGCCGGGCTCACCGTGGCGTTGCTCGCCTACAATGTCTGGAGCCTTGCGCCGCTGCGCGGCCTGGACAGCGCTTGGCAACACGCCATCGAGAGGCTGGAACGGGAAGCCGATCCTTCGCGCACCGTATGGCTGATGCATGACTTCGACTGGGCGATGGTCTACGGCTCACTCCATTGGGGAAGTGCCGAGCCCGGTACCGACGGATTGGGGCCCGCCCCGCAGGCTCAGCCGAAATTCAAATGGATCGGCTTCACCGGCCAGGTGCTGCGCCATCCCGACTGGAGCGACGAGCGACAGACCGCCGATCTCAGGCGTCAGATCGACCGTGCCCTCGAGCTCGGTTATCAGGTGCTGGTGGTACGGCTGTGGGACATTGACCTGCGCCAGCTCGAGGTCGAGACCGGCATGGTTGCCAGCCACACCCGCCTCGAAGCGCTGCACCGCGCCCTGCACGACGATTATGTCGCGCCGCTTGCCTTCACCGACCCCGTCGCCGGTGCCGTCCATCGCCTGGAACGCAGACCGGACCGCTGACCTACAGTGCCGCCTGCTGAATGCGGTTTTCATCGAGACCGACCGAGCGGGCCGTCTCGACGATGGCAGCCCAGGTGTCGTCGGGCAGCGGCACGCCTTCGGTCAGCCGCTTGGCACGCATGCGAGCTTCGGGCTCGCCCGGCACCAGGATCTCGCCGTCGGGCGTCACAGGCTTGGAGCCCTTCACGAAGGCGACGTATCTGGCGATGTCCGTGGGGAAGAAGCCGGTCGGATCGAAGACCTTCGGATCGATATAAAACGACAACATGCCATTGGCGAAGCGGCCGCGCTTGGGATCGGTCGCACCGGTGCCCGAGAGCGCGCCGCCCAGGAGCTCGCACATGAAGGCGAGCCCGGAGCCCTTGTGATCGCCGAAGGCGCGGATCGCGCCCAGGCCTTTGCTATGGTCGCGTGGCCCCGTCGGCGTGTAGTCGCCATAGAGCAGATGCGGGTCGCTGCTGGGCTGGCCGCCGGGTCCGATCAGGGCGCGGTCCGGCACCTTCTTGCCGCCCTGGCTCGCGACCAGCACCTTGCCCTCGGCGACGATGGAGGTGGCGAAGTCGAGCACCAGCGGATCTTGGCCTGGCCGCGGCACGCCGACGCAATAGGGCGCCGTCGAGAACCGACGCTCGACGCCGCCATAGGGTGCCACCAGCACACTGCCCGAGGCATTGACGAAATGGATCGAGACCAGGCCCTCCTCGGCGGCCATCTCGGCCCAGTCGCCGACGCGTCCGACATGGCCGGCATTGCGCAGGGTCACCGCGGAGAGGCCGTTCTTCTTGCACTTGTCGATGCCGATGCGCACGGCCTGCGGCGTCACTGTCTGGCCGAAGCCGTATTTGCCGTCGATCACGGCGATCACCGGCGTGTCGACCACGACCTCGACGGTGACGTCGGCCACGACCGTGCCCGCCTTCTTCTGCGCCGCATAGCGCGGCACGCGCACCACGCCGTGACTGTCATGCCCCGACAGGTTGGCGCTCACCAGGTAGCGGCCGATGCGGCCACCCTCCTCCTTCGAGCATCCTGCGGCGGAGAATATGTCGGCGACGAAGCCCTCGAGCGCCTTCGCCTTGATGATGACGGTACCCATACGCTTTCCTCTTTTGACCTCACGCCCTGCCCGTACGCTGCAGGTTGGCGACATAGCCGCGGTTCCACGTCGGATTGATCATGACCTCGTTGATCACGATGTGCGGCGGCAGGCAGGCGATGTAGCGGATGAGGTCGCCGACATCCTCCGACTGGGCCATGCGCGCCCGTTCCTCCTTGGTGATGGGCACCGGCCGCTTGTCGAGGATCGGCGTCGCCACCTCGCCGGGACAGACCACCGAGGAGCGGATGCCGTTGACGCATTCCTCCATGTTGATGGTGTGGCTCATCGCCACCACGCCGTGCTTGGCCGCTGAGTACGCCGCACCGCTCAAGGTGCTCGCGATCCGGCCCGCCATCGAGGAAGTGTGGATCAGCACGCCGCCCTTGTGCCGGCGCATCATCGGCAGCACCGCCGTCGAGCAGTAGAAGGCGCTGGTCAGGTTGCCGTCGATGACCTGCTCCGCCGCTTCCGGCGTGAGCTGCTGCCAGGTCCGCTCCAGGATGTTCAGGCCGGCGTTGTTGACCAGGATGTCGCAGCGCCCGAATTCCTTTTCGATCTCGGCAGCGATGCCGGTGACGGCCGCCGCTTTCATCAGGTCGCCCGGCTTGACCACCGCCTTGCCGCCCGCCTTGCTGATTGCGGCCGCCGTCTCCTCCAGCGGCTCCTTGCGCCGGCCGGTCAGCACGACAGTGGCGCCTTCCTTGGCGAGCGCGACTGCCGCTGCCTGACCAATACCCGAGCCAGCACCGGTCACCCAGGCGACCTTGCCCGTCAACGAAGCCATCGATGTCTCCCTACTTGGCCAGCGATCGGACGATTACAGCACCTTGCCCGTGCCGTCGTCGATCAGGTGCATGTTGCTGAGGTCGG
>Ga0081455_10005564_pt1 | contig 13794 bp, 13 predicted proteins | sample TabmetS3T2R1_FD_70207 | JGI IMG/M metagenome (GOLD analysis project Ga0081455, IMG submission 70207) | Tabebuia heterophylla rhizosphere microbial communities from the University of Puerto Rico - S3T2R1 | ecosystem: Host-associated > Plants > Roots > Rhizosphere ... | reverse complement strand
TTCCCCCCCGTCGTCATCGTGAAGGTCAGCCCGTTGGTCACCACGTCGTAGAGGGTGTTCACTGCGCTCCGACCGGTCACGTTTTTCACATTGATGATCTTTTCTTCGGGTTCGGTCAGCGTATGGGGCTTGTAGCGGCGGATGGTTTCTAAGTGGTACCGCACGTCGCCCGAACCGCTCAGCAGACGCGCCGAGTTGCGTTCGTCGATGCTCTGCCACCACAACTCGAAAAATAGGAGGCGGTTCTGCAATGCGGTCAAGCGCTCCTCCACATTGGTCTTAAAGGAGCGGGCTTTGCTGTCCTTGGTATTCTCCGAAAACCAGAGGTAGGCATAGGCCCCCAGCCGGGAAGCGCTCTGTGCCACGGATTCACTGAGATTCAGAATCGAAGCAAAGTCAGTGTTCGATAATGCAGGACTAAGGGTGGCTCGTGCCGATTCGATCTGGCTCACTTGTGCCTCGATGGTCGACAGGTGCGCATCGAGTTGGCGAACCGGGTCTTTGACGAGGTCGGTCAAATCCCATCGATCCGGAATACCGTTGCGTGAAGGTTTCCGAGCAGCGCGGGTTGCGGCCATGCGTGGCTCCTTATCGTTTGACAATGACGCGATCTTACCATTCGACCCCCCGTCGATGCGCAAAAAAAATCCTGGGAACCGCGAAGACAGCTTGTGCGTTTGACAGCCATGTCATGGGATGTGAAAATCTGGAGGGGAGTCCTGTGATGAACGATCAGGAAATCAATCGCGCAGTCCAGTATGTCACGGCCAGCACTTCCTATGGCCGCGAAACGGTGGCCAATATTCTCAAAACCGGATTGGGAGAACTGACGGAGTTGGCCGTCCAGTCCACACGCCAATTCGATCGTGATGCCTTGCTCGAATACGTGTCACAGTGGACGATCAAACGGACTGGACAGCCGGAACCGCTTGTTCGGGAAGTGCTCGGTTGTGCCGGGCGCTGGCTTGACGAAGTGTATGAGGAAGTATCCAAACGGCAGCCCGAGTCGCGGGGCCTGCCTCCCCCTGATGATGATGAAGGCGCCGAGCCGGTGTGATCGTTACGGCCTCGGCTCACGAGTCTATCGATGCCGCGATTCCGTCCGCGAAAGACGTTCCGGCTTGTCACTCATCTGCGTGACGGCCATCGCGAGCCTATTCCGGCTTGGAAGCGCGAGGAACTTGGGCTTTCACCGGATCTAGAGGATCGGTGGACGACGCTCCGCCAGCATTGCGCCGATCAATCGAGCCATCTTCGGCTGGCCCGCCTAGTCCGACGCATCACTCATTATGACTATGGAGTGCGCGAGTCTGCTCTCGCCGAACTGGAGCTGGCCACTCAGTTGATCCGGGTGGGCGTCAGGGTGACCTTCCTGCCCGAATCGCAGGCCAGGACAGCGGATTTCGAGTGCCGTGTGGGCCGCGAACGCTTTTACGTCGAGATCACCGCTATGGTCGGGTCGGCCGAGCGGCAGCGACTTCCCTTGCGCGGGCTGCTGCCAGATGACGACGGGATCGATGAAACGGACCGCGGCGTGATTCTGATCCATCGTGTCTTGGCCCGCGTCCAGCAAAAGGCGAAACAGCTGGCGGATTATGCCGCGCCGGTGGTCTTGTGCATCTCAATCCCGAGGGCGGACCTGCGCGGCGAACACACCTCACGATCGGAAGCGATCTGGCTCGATCTGAAGTCACTGGCGGGAGCGGTGACCTTGCTCCTGACGAAACTCCGCGCCGTGAGCGCGGTACTTATCTCGTTGTGGGACGTCGTTCCAATGCCTGCAAAGGCTGGCACCAGGTTGGTCAATGTGGAAATGATTGAGCGGAGCATGCACCAGCGAGGGCATCCGCGAGTGCGGATGTTAATCACGAATCCCGCCGCCGGTGCTCATCTCAGCGAACGCCAGCACGACGCGTTCTGTCACCTGCTCTAAAGCGAACCCTTCAGCGCTTCCAAATTTTTTGTCACCATGGCATCGCCGTTTTTCGTCGAAACGTCGATCCCTGTGGTGCATACTTCACGACATTCGTCCAGGCGGTTCACGGCTTTGAGGGATTGCGCCAACGCGTAGTAGGCGGCTGAATACGTGGGTTTCACCGTGATGCATTGACGCAGCGCCTTCGCGGCTTCTTCAAAGTTTGCATCCTCCATATAGGCTTTTCCCAACCCGAACCACGCCACATCGTCGTTCGGATCAATGGCGAGAACTTTCTTGAGCGGTTCGATTCGAGGATTCGGCATCGTTCCCTCCGGCGAACAGACGATAGCAGCGCCGAAGTCACATTGTCTATGCCGAATCCTGCGTGCTACGATTCGACGCATGGGCACAACCGGCCTCGTCTATCATCCCGCCTATCTCGAGCACGATATGGGCGCCGGACATCCGGAGTCTCCGAATCGTCTCAGAGCGATCATGCAGCAGTTGGAACGGAGCGGTACGGCGGCTCGGGTCACCAAACTGGAGCCCCGAAAGGCCGAAGACGAATGGATCACGCAGATCCATAGTTCCTCCTACCTCGCCGCACTCACGACGCACCAGCCGGCGAGCGGGAGGGTTTCACTCGACCCCGATACCTCCATGTCGCCGGGGTCGTTGACCGCGGCCTATTTGGCTGCCGGTGGGGCGCTGGCGGCTGTTGATGCGATCATGCGCGGCGACGTTGAACATGCGTTCTGCGCCGTGCGGCCGCCCGGCCACCATGCAGAAACCGCCAGAGCCATGGGGTTTTGCCTGTTCAACAATGTGGCGATTGCGGCGCGCTATGCGCAAAAAAGGCACGGTGTGACCAGAGTGCTCATTGTGGATTGGGACGTGCATCACGGAAACGGCACACAGCATAGCTTCGAAGAGGATCCATCCATCCTGTTCTTCAGTACTCACCAGTATCCGCATTATCCCGGGACGGGTCGGGCAACGGAGCGAGGCAGGGGCGCCGGAGAGGGGTTCACGATCAACGTCCCGATGGACGCGGGTGACGGCGACGATGAGTATCGCGCGATTTTTTTGAACGTTCTGATTCCCGCCGCCGATGCATTCAAGCCCGAATTTGTGATTATCTCAGCCGGATTTGACGCCCACCGAGACGATCCTCTTGCCAGCATGGGATTGACGGAAGTGGGATACGCCGACTTGACCGGCCTGGTTGCTGGGATTGCCAAGCGTCATGCGCAAGGCCGCCTGCTGTCCGCTCTGGAAGGAGGCTACAATCTGACCGCTCTTGGCGCGTCGGTGGACGCGCATCTCAAGGCGTTGCTGGCCGCATGACGCGTTGGCGAACCATCGCGATCGCCACGCTGGTGCTGCTCGGCGGGGTCTACCTCTATTACACCGAGATCAAGCCCGTTGTGATCTTCGGCCTGCGTTCGGATTACGCCCATGCCATTCCGTTTCAGAAGATTCCCGAAGGGCTGACGAGCCTCAAGGCCGAGTCGTGCGGTCAATGCCACCGGGAGATTTATGAGGAATGGAAGTCCAGCATTCATGCCCGCGCCTATGACGATCCGTATTTTCAGGCGTATTGGAATAAGGACAAGCACATTTGGGTCTGCTTGAATTGTCATACACCGCTGGAAAACCAACAGCCGACGATCATCAAGCACATTCCTCGCGGTCGTGTCGAGAAGGCTGTGCAGGAGCCGAATCCTCACTACGATCCTGAGTATCAGAAGGAATCAGTGACCTGCGCGGCCTGTCACGTCCGAGACGGCATCATTTATGGGCCGTTCGAAGATTCAGCCGCGCCGCATCCCACAAAATTCGATCCGAATTTCCGCACAACTCAGGTCTGCTACCGCTGTCACAATGTCGTATCTGGGCCAGCACAATTCTACCGTGTGGGCCCTTGTGGAACGTACGCCGAGTATGAAGGAAAGTTTTTCATGCAGGAGCGGGGCTACATCTGTCAGAGCTGTCATATGCCGGAGATCGACAGGCCGGTCGCCACGAACAGCCCCATCCGGCGGGGTCGACAGCATCTCTGGCGTGGAGGGCATGATCCTGACATGGTCAAGCGGGCTGTGGCGATTCAGGTGAAGGCTGATACGACTCAGCCGAAGCCGGGAGATCGGGTCGCCTTCACGCTGACACTAATCAATGCGGGGGCCGGACACAAGATTCCGACCGGCGACCCGGATCGTTTCTTCACCGTCGAGTTCCTCGTGGAGGATTCACAAGGACATGTCCTGGAGGAACAGACATCGACCATGGGGCGGTGGATCATGTGGCAGCCGGCCATTCTGGAGTTGTATGATAACCGCCTTCTGCCATTGGCCAGCCGGGAATATCAGTTCGCTTATCGCTTGCCGGACAAGGCCGAGGGCTTGAAACTCAAGACTCGCGTGCAGTACCACATTGTGACGGATAAGCAGCACGAGATGCTGCAACACAAGTATGGACTGACGGGCGATGATCCCTACCGATTCGTCTTGTACGAACGGGAGTTTCCGTTGTCAGATCAGTTCAAGACGGCCTTGGCGGGCGGTGATCAGTTTCCCACTGCCGATGTGTCACAACATCAAGAGAGCTGTCCGGTGGAACCGGCGAGCACCTCCATGAGACCTGGTTGAAGGAGCACCATGAATCATCCCTTGTTGATTGATACCGACACCTTGCAGAAGCAATTGGGAAGGCCCGATCTCGTCGTCATCGACGTACGTGGCGATGCCGCCTACGAATACGGCGGTCATATCCCAGGAGCGGTGCATACGACCTGGCACCATTATAGTGATCCCAAGGCCGTGGCCAAAGGGGTGTTGGACCCCGACATGAATCGCATGGAGCAGAAAATGCGGGCCCTAGGCCTGAATCAAGACAGTGAGGTCGTTATTTATTCCAACCCATTCGACAACTGGGGAGATGAAGGGCGCATGTATTGGATGCTCGAATATTTCGGGCATACGAAGATGCGTATTCTGGACGGCGGCTGGGTCAAATGGGTGGCGGAGCAGCGGCCGTTTGAGCATGGACGCGTGACTCCCAGACCCGGAAATTTCACCATCCAGCCAATCGGCCACACCATCATTGCGAAAGACGAGTTGCGAGCGCTGTTGAAGCACCCTCAACCCAACATGAAGATTGTCGATGCCAGAAGTCTTGAAGAGTATCTGGGGAAGGAGGTCTCGGGCATACCGCGGCCCGGACATATTCCCTCGGCGATTCATGTGTCGTGGAACGGATTTCTGAACACCAATGCAACCGTGAAGGATCTTCCGGCCATCAAAGCCGCCCTGGAAGAAAAGGGGTTGGAGGCCGATCACGACATCGTGTGCTACTGCACAGGCGGCGTCAGATCGTCCTGGTTGTATTTCGTGCTCAAACTTGCAGGGTATCAGAAGATCCGGAACTATCCGGGCTCGTGGTGGGAATGGAGCCGTGATTTTGCCTGCCCCGTCGAAAAGGACTTTCAAGGCCTGCAAAAGGTGTTGGGCATCGAGGCGCCGGCCCGTCCTTCTTGACAGTCAAAAAACGGCTGTGTAAGGTGATTCGTCTAGTTACGTTTTCTTTTTCTCCGACTCGCATTCAAACCATGAGGAGGACCCCATGACCATAAGCATCCGACGTGGAGCGGCGGCATTGGCCGCGGTCGCGCTGCTGGCGTTGCCTGTAGTCGCGCAGGCTGACAACAAACACGTGACTGAAGCCGTTGAGCATGCCAAGGGCGCGGTAAATCACGGCAAGCAGGGCCACGCCGACGCCGTGGCTCAACATGCGGAAGAGGCGCTGAAACATGCGCAGGCCGCGGGCGTGAAGAATCCTCATATGGATGAAGGCATCAAGCATTTGAAGGAAGCCGTCGCACACGGCAAGGCCGGTCATGCCGACGTGGCGACCGAGCATGCAGAAGCTGCTGTGACGCATCTGTCTGAAGTGAAGTAGGTTTTCACCAAAGGGCAGGAGGCGAGGGCTCCAATCAGAGCTCGTTGTCTCTTGCCCTTTGTATTTGAGATCGTCCTCTCGCCCCATCCGTCTAACCTGGTTGTTATGCGCGTCGGGTATTATCAAAACAATCCTGAGTTCGGGAAGGTCACCGACAATCTGGATCGCATTGCCAGCGCTCTCGAGACGGCCGAGGCTGACCTTGTGGTCCTGCCTGAACTCTGTGCCTCCGGATACCAGTTCGTCTCGACGGAAGAAGTGCGCGATTTAGCCGAGCCGGTTCCCGGGGGACCCACTACAAGGCGGTTGCTCGATCTTGCGAAGCGCAAACACATGGTGATCGTCGCCGGTCTGCCGGAGCGGGCCGGGATAGCGTGCTTTAACTCTGCCGTGGCCGTCGGGCCGCAAGGCTTTATCGGGTGCTATCGCAAGACACATTTATTTTTCGAGGAAACGCTGTTCTTCACGCCGGGCGACACCGGCTTTCAGGTGTGGGAGATTGGGCCCGCGAAGATCGGTGTCATGATCTGTTTCGACTGGTATTACCCCGAGGCGGCAAGAACGCTGGCGCTGAAAGGGGCCGACATCATCTGTCATCCGTCCAACCTGGTGTTGCCGAACTGTCCCGATTCGATGCCGGTGCGCTGTCTCGAAAATCGTGTATTTGCCGTCACCTGCAACCGGACAGGAAACGAGGCGCGTCAGGGGAAAGACCGTCTCACCTATATTGGCAGTAGTGAAATCGTCAGCCCCCATGGTGTCATCCTTCACCGGGCGCCCCGTGATCAGGAAGCGCTGTGTGTCGTGGAGATCGATCCTGCCGAAGCGCGGAACAAGTCCGTCACCCCTTACAATGATCTGCTCAAGGATCGCCGCGAATCCCTTTATACGTAAGTTGCGGCCGGCTTCGCCGTTTGTTTTCCTATCTTGCGCGCGAGGCACCGGAGGGATAGGATAATTCCATGCAGATTCCCTTGAAGGCTCAGCTTGGGAAAGGTATTTTTCTAGTTGCGGCTCCCAATCTGCGCGATCCTAATTTCAGACAAACCGTGGTATTGCTCTGCGAGCATGGAACGGAAGGCGCGCTCGGTGTGGTGGTGAACCGGCCAACAGCGATGTCGGTGTCCGAAGCGCTTCCCCAAGTGCCGATATTGGAGGGGCAGCGTCACGTGTTGTTTTCAGGCGGGCCCGTGCAGCCGAACCAGGTCATGCTGCTCTATCGACTCGATCAATTGCCCGACAATTCCCATCACGTCTTCGACGGTGTCTGTTTAGGTGGAGATATGGAGCTCGTCGACAAGATTCTCATGACCAGCCAGGGGAAGGAAGCCTTTCGCGCCTATGTCGGCTACTCGGGCTGGGGTCCCGGCCAATTGGAATCTGAAATGAGAATCGGATCGTGGATCACGGTTCCTGCGGATCCGGTCATGGTGTTCGAAAAGGACCCGACGTGCGTCTGGTCCGAGATTGTCAGCACATTGGGCGAAGACTTTCGCTTGTATGCGGATATGCCCTTCGATCCCTCACTCAATTAATCCCTCGTCCCTTCTGCATTGCTTGCGGCACGCGGTATCGGGGTGCTACGCTCCGAACGATGTCCGACCCATCCGATGACTCCGCGCTTCGTTGTGCCTGTTACCGCGTCATCATCTCACTTCTGATTCTTCCCGCGATGTTTGCCGGCTGCGGGGTTGCCTATACGATCGTCAAGTCCGAGTCGAAGCTGGACAAACTGTCCGTGCCGATGACCAAGGCCGAAGTGGTCGAAGAAATCGGCGGGCCGGATCGTGTCCTGCGGGACGACGGCCGGATGTTGGTCTGGGAATATTCCCTCACGGCACGCAGACAATGGCTCTACGAGCTCGGACTTTGTCCTGTCTCGGTCTGGATCGGCGGCTGCATCATCTATCCGTTCACCAACGTGGCGATGGAACATCAACGTGAGTATCCGCACCATGTCGTCCTGATCAACGATGAGCTCTGTGCCTGGGGCACCCCGGCCGCCATTCTCCAGCGGCGCCGAGCCTGCGAAACAGTCGGCTATCAGCCTGGGCGCATGTCGGGGCCCATGGGACGTCCAGAACCAATAGTGACTGGGCTGGGACCGATCAACCGCGACACCATCGATCGCTACAAGACGATGGCCGTGATGTTGTTGGAGGATGCATCAGACGCCCCTGGTTCCGGCTCGCGGGTCGCTGGCATCGTCACGACACTCTTGCTGGACCTCGACATCAACATGGTGGAGCGTGCCAAGCTCGATGAGGTTTTGAAAGAACAGGTGATTCAGTTGACGCACGCGGACGACGCGAATGTGCTCAAGGTGGGAAAATTGGTTGGGGCACAGGCCATCATTGTGGGCGGTGTACAGCAGTGGGAACGGCAAGAGCAGGGGCGCAGCAATAAAGTGTCGCTCTCATTGCGGATGATCGACGTCGAAACGGGACAGTTGTTGTTCAACGGCGAAGGACATCTGGTCGATTTCACGACGGATGATCCGGAGGGTTCTGCGCATCTCATCGTGCATCGCATTCTCGCTCGCTTTGGGTCGCAGACCGGGTTGCTGGGATCCGGCCGAATCGGTGTGAATTGGGAACTGCAGGAAGAGAAGGGCACGCATTTCTACATGGTACGGGAGCTTCGCAGCGGCCTTCCCGCCGAGAAGGCGGGGCTCAAAGTCGGTGATCGCATCATGGCCTGCAATGGAGTCTCATTGGCCGCGGCCAGCACCGATCGAGATGCCAAGCGATTGTGTCGCGTCGAAGCAGGGGAAACACTGCAGTTGGACGTCCGGCGTGCGAACAGTCCCATGGAGCTGTTCGTCACGGCAGAAAAACGGCCCGGCTTATAGAAAGCGAGGAAGGACAAAGTCCATGAGTCAGAATCCGCGGCAGTCCGGCGCCGATGCCTTGATCAAGAAATTGCATGAACGTCCGCACATGCCGCTCGCCGACTGGTTACGGGCCCCCGCGCACGTCCATTACAAAGCCTTTCGCATGGCGGATCCTCCGGCGCAGCGCAAATCGAGCCGGGAAGAGTTCCAATCTTGCCTAACCGCGTTTGGCGTGCCCGAGGACAGCACGGTGCTGCTCGAAACATTTGGCTATGGGGTCAAGGAAGCAGATAACGGTGAGCGGCTGATCCTCATCTGGCAGGCGCATACCGAGTACTACAACTACCAGATTTGGCATTTGCCGCATGCCGGCGTTGCGTTTGGCCCGTTGACCTTTCCGGGCTACAGGTTTCCTGTTCAGCCGCTCGGCACGGAAGTGTGCCGGCTGGATATTTTGCTTTCGTCCGAGCCGCTGCCGTCGCGCGAGCAGATGCGGTCGATGTTGCCAGGGCCCGTCCTCTACGGGAGCCGCATCCTCGATGAGCAGACCAGCCTGGTGACGACCTTCACTCATGACGAGTTTGAGCGGGAGCGGTATTGGGTGGCGTTGGGCCCTTCGCACGTGCAGGCGTCGCGCCTCAAGGAGATCGTGGACGCCATTGTGCGGATCGAAACGTATTATCACCTCCTGCTCATGCAGAAGCCGCTGTTTTCTGCTGCGATCGACCAGGTCCATAAATTCGAACAGGTGCACCTCAAGCAACGGGAAATTATCAGCGGGCACATTGCGCATGCCGATTCGCAGACGCTGCAGCGCTGGCTGAATAGTCTCACCCAGGACTTGTTGAAAACCAACCGAATCGCGGGCAAGCTCCATTTCGAATTGTCGGCGTCCGTCCCCTACGACAAGATCGTCCATACGACGCTCGCGTCCTTGAACGAGAATCCGCTCGATGCCTATCGGCCCGTCTCGGATTACGTGTTGAGCGGAATTACCGGTGTTGCGGAGGGCTATCAACAGTTGCTCAGGCGCATTGATACTCTGCGGGCCGGCTTTGAAGGCATCATCTCCATCATTCGTGCGAGGGTCGACTTGATCTTGGAGGGTCAGAACCTCGCGCTGCTGCAAAGCGTCGACAAGACCACAAAGAGCCAGGTGATCTTGCAACACACGGTCGAAGGTCTGTCGGTGATCGTGATCGCCTATTACGTCGCAGGTCTCGGCGGCTATCTCTTCAAAGGGCTTCAGGAGATCGGATGGATGAGCAATGCCAACCTGGCGTCTGCGGTCTTCGTGCCGATCGCCATCGGTCTCGCCTTCGGCATCACGTCGTTTAGCAAGAAGTACTTGCAGAAGAAACTAGCGCGAGAGCATATCACCACCCAGCCTGGACCAAGCCGGGATGATCAATGAGCGATTGTCTCTGGCAGCATGCGGGCCAAGCAGCGGCCCGTGAAGGACGCGGCGTTCTTCATCAGTTGTTCCGGCCGACCCTCTGCGACGATCTGGCCTCCCGCATCACCTCCTTCCGGTCCTAAATCGATGACCCAGTCGGCCGACTTGATGACGTCAAGATTATGCTCGACGACGACGAGGGTGTTGCCCGCGTTCACCAGTTTATGGAGGACGACGAGCAGTTTCTTCACGTCATCCATGTGCAGTCCCGTGGTAGGTTCATCCATGATGTACAAGACTTCCTTCGCACTCGAGTCCTTCAACTCTGCCGCGATCTTCAGTCGTTGCGCCTCGCCGCCCGACAATGTCGTCGCGGATTGACCGAGGCGCAGATAGCCGAGCCCGATGGAGGACAGCAGATGCAGGCGCTCTTGAAGCCTCGGGGTCCCGGAGAAAAAAGCCCGCGCGTCGTCGACGGTCATGTTCAGCACTTCCGAAATCGTCTTCCCGCGATGGCGCACCGCCAGGACTTCCGGTTTAAACCGTAGCCCTTCGCAGCGCTCGCAGGGGGCATACATGTCTTCGAAAAAATACATTTCCAGTTTTTCAACGCCGGCCCCTTCGCAGCGCTCGCACCGGCCGCCCTCGGCATTGAAGGAAAAATGACCCGGTGTGAAGCCTTGCCGCAACGCGTCCCGCTCTGCGGCAAACAGCTGTCTGATCTCGTCAAAGGCTTTGAGATAGGTGATGGGATTGGACCGTGGTGTCCGTCCGATCGGCTGCTGATCGATCAAACGGACGCCCTTGAGATGCTCAATGCCCTTGATGGCTTTGAAGCGGCCCAGAGGCAGGGACTCGATGCGGAAGGCGCGGGCGAGTGCCGCATAGAGTGTGTCTTCGACCAGTGTGCTCTTCCCCGATCCAGAGACTCCGGTGATGCAGATCAGCATGCCGAGAGGAAACCGCACGACCAACTCCTTCAAGTTGTGCTCGCTGGCACCGGCAATCACCAGAAGTTTTCCGGTGCCTGAGCGCCGGGTGCGAGGCATCGGAATCTGGTCCTCCTCTCTGAGATAGCGCGCGGTAATCGCACGACGGTCGTGCACAAAGTCTGCGGCCGGCGCAGCGCACACGACTTCTCCACCTTTTTCTCCGGATTGCGGACCGAGTTCGACGATATAGTCAGCCGACTCGATCATCTGGCGATCGTGTTCGACGACGACGACGGTGTTTCCTGCCGCGGCGAGGTCCTTCAAGATTCCGGCCAATAACTCGGTATCCCGAGGATGAAGGCCGATCGTCGGTTCGTCTAGCACATAGAGTGTACCGACCAGGCGGGCGCCCAATTGGTTGGCGAGGGATACGCGCTGTGCTTCACCGCCCGACAGTGTTTTGGTCTGGCGACCAAGCGTGAGATAGCCGAGGCCGACACGAAGTAGAAATCCCAACTTGGCCTTCAACTGACCCAAGAGATCCGCCGCCACGGCATATTCATACGGGCGCAAGGCCAGAGACGTCAGCCAGGCCATTGCATGTTCGATCGTCATATCCGTCACCTGCCGGATGTCGATGCCGGCCACCTTCACAAAGCCCGCATCGGGCTTCAACCGGCTGCCCCGGCAGCTTGGGCACTCGAACGGCGTACGGTAGCGGCTGAGTAGGACGCGAACATGGAGTTTGTAACGCTTGCCTTCGAGGTACTCAAAAAACTCATTGATCCCGTCGAAAGACTTATCGCCCTCCCAGAGCAGTCGTTGTGTGTCCTGAGGGAGAAGCCTATAAGGGATCGTCAAGTCGATCCCTTTCCGCTTCATGGCGAGCAGCATCTGTTTCTGCCACCAGTCCGTACCTGGTTTGCTCCACGGCTCGATGGCGCCCTGGACCAGCGACTTATTCTGATCGGGAATCACGAGCGTCGGATCGTACCGCAGCACATTGCCGAAGCCCTTGCATTCCGGGCAGGCTCCCAGCGGGTGGTTGAAGGAAAATAGCACGGGACGGAGCGGTTCAAACCTGCGCCCGCAGCGTTGGCAACGAAAGCCCGAATGATAGGTATGCAATCCCTGACCGATCACCTCGACCGTGCAACGGCCGTCGCCTTCACGAAAAGCCGTTTCCGCCGCTTCACAGAGACGCGACCGGTTGTCTTCTCGAATGACCAGGCGGTCGATGACGACATGGAACGAGGTCTGACGATGGAAGGCGTGCAGGTTGCTGTCGTGAAGATCGACGATCTCATCTCCGGATCTGACCTTCGTGAATCCTCTGGTGAGAAGCGACTGCACGAGGGCCGGCTCCGCTTTGGCCGATGGGGCTGTCAGGGGAAACAGCAGCATAGCTCGTGCGTCGGGAAAGCGATCGAGCAGATCGGAGGCGACCGTGTCCGGATAACAGGCGCGAGCCTCTTCACGGCAGTCGGGACAGATGGGTCTGCCGATTTTGGCAAACAGCAGCCGGAGCAAGTCGGCAATCTCTGTCGCCGTGCCGACGGTCGACCGCGCCGTCCTAACCTGATTTTTTTGTTCAATGGCAATGGCGGGGCGGACGTTCAGAATCCGATCGACGTCCGGCCGCGCCACCTTGTCGAGAAACATCCGTGCATAGGTGGACAGGGACTCGACGTAGCGCCATTGACCCTCGGCGAAGAGGGTATCGAAGGCCAAGGAGGATTTCCCCGAACCTGACAAGCCGGTGACCGCTGTCACCTGGTTATGCGGAATGCCAAGCGTGATATTTTTAAGATTGTTTTGCCTAGCCCCCTCCACGAGGAGAGTCTCTGACGCCGGTGGGGATTCATGAGGGTGAGGCACGTTGACACGTCCCTTCGGAGGATGACCTGCCATCCTAGCAGGCTGTGTTGGACACTGCCAGCATCGTTCACGCATTCTGCTCAAGTCGCTCATCATGGTGGGAATCGTGGTTTGTCTTGGGGAATCTCAGAGGGAATGAGAGGATGGGAACGCTCAAACGCTCAGGTCGCGATACCGCGGTCTCGGTCGATCATCTGACGAAGGAACCCGTCTTCTATGACGCAGCCGGCGGTGCCGACGGATTATCTGGGAATCGGACGTCAACTCGCCAGGATGCTGGGCTCGAGTCTGGAAGGCCCCTCAGGGGAGGCATTGAAGGAACTCGCGCGCGCCTACGACCCTTCCGCGAACGAGGCACGCATCAGCGCGGAAGTCTTTCTCTTCCACAAGTATCTCATCGTGCAGACCTGCGTCGGCATGTTTCCCGGTCCTGAAGTCGAGCGCGTGATCGGCGGTCTGTTTGCCGCATTGAATGAACGGGCCACGGGACTTGAATTCAGTCAGGAACGGCAGGACGCGATGGAGCAAATGTGGCAGATGCGGGCCAAACAATTTGACCGTCCCTTTACCGAGGACCGTGAGCATTTCCTCGATGAAGGCAGCGACGGTGTGTTCTGGAAGCGATCCATTACACAGTTTTGCCAGAACGTGCGTGAGGTCGAGCACCCGCCGGATATTTGGGCTGGCGGCAAAGGACCGTCCCACAAAGCTAGCACCTGCGTGACCGAAACGGTCGATCACTTGGTTTCAGCGATGACCGAGATGAACCGGCTGCATTTCGGCCGCGCCGCCTGATGACCGCGCTCCGCCGCCGCCGTCACGACGACAATCAGCACACACCATCCAACTTCCGCTAGTTATACGAGAACGGCGAGAGGGC
>Ga0081455_10005563_pt1 | contig 13795 bp, 9 predicted proteins | sample TabmetS3T2R1_FD_70207 | JGI IMG/M metagenome (GOLD analysis project Ga0081455, IMG submission 70207) | Tabebuia heterophylla rhizosphere microbial communities from the University of Puerto Rico - S3T2R1 | ecosystem: Host-associated > Plants > Roots > Rhizosphere ... | reverse complement strand
GCATCCTCCTCCGGCCGGAGGTTCCGCCCCAGCATCACCCCGGCGATCGACCGCAGCAGCGCGAGGCACAGCAGCGCCGCGGCCGCGGGCATCGCGCTCATCAACACGTGCGCCTCGCTCGGCGGATTCGTCGGCCCCTCCACCATCGGCTTCTTGCGTGACCACACGGGCGGCGGCAACGCCGCGGGCTTGGTGTTCCTCGGCGTGCTGATGCTGCTCGCGGCCGTCGGGTTCCTCATGCTCGTCGCGGCTGCGAACGTGACCAATCTCTCGCTGGCGCGCGTCGCGGCGCGGCGGAGGGAGCTCGCCGTGCGCGCCGCTCTCGGAGCGACGCGCCGGGACCTGTTCCGCGCGATCTTCGCCGAGTCGCTGCTCGTGTCGTTCACGGGAGCGGCCGCAGGCGTCCTCCTTTGCGCCGCGAGCCTCGGCGGCATCAAGACCCTCTCCGGCGAGAGTCTCCCGCGCGCCGGAGAGATCTCGATCGACGCGCCGGTTCTGGCGTTCGCGGCCGTCCTGTGTCTCCTGGTCTCCTTCGCCGTGGCCGTGGCCGCGGCGCGGCGCTCGCCCGAGGGACGGCAGCAGGACCTGGCCGCGGGCCGCTCGGGCCAGGCCGCGGGCCGCACGCGCGCGCAGAGCGTTCTCCTCGGCGTCCAGGCGGCGGTCACGGCGTTGCTTCTGGCGGGCCTCGCCCTCTTCGCGCGCAGCTTCCTGCGGGTCCTCGACGTCCAGCCGGGCTTCCGCACCGAGAGTGTCATCGCGATGGACCTGTTCCCGGACTACCCGCAGTCGGAGGCGGACAAGGCCCGACGGATCGCCTTTCTGGATGAGCTCCGGACGAGGCTGGCGCGCATTCCGGGTGTCACGAGCGTGGGCGCGGTCGGCGGTCTGCCGCTCGCGTCCGGCCTCGCCGACGGAACGTTCGTCCTGCTCGGACCGAACGATCCGGTTCCGTCGATCGAGGATTTCGAGCGAATCATCCGCAACCCCGACCGCGCCGGCCAGGCGAGCTACGGCGCCGTCACGGGCGATTACTTCGGGACCATGGGCATTCCTCTCCGGCGCGGCCGCCTCTTCGACGACCGCGACGTGCGCAGCGGCGCGCACGTGGCCGTGATGTCGGAGGCCCTGGCTCGCCGCCGCTTCGCGGACCAGGACCCGATCGGCCAGCGCATCGAGTTCGGCAACATGGACGGAGACCTGCAGCCCCTGACGGTCGTGGGCGTCGTCGGCGACGTCCGGCAGAACAGCCTCGAGGACGCGCCGGAGCCGATCCTCTACGTCAACCTGCGACAGCGTCCGCAGAAGACGCCGGAGCTCACGGCCGTCCTGCGCGTGAGCGGGGACCCGGCCGCCGTCATGGCCTCGGCTCGCTCGGCCGTCCGCGCGATCGATCCGTCGCTTCCGCCGCGCTTTCGCATGCTCCAGCAGATCGTGTCGGATTCCCTGGCCGCGCGCCGGTTCAGCCTCACGCTGCTCGCCCTCTTCGGCGCGCTCGCCCTGCTTCTCGCGACGACCGGCATCGCGAGCGTCACGGCGTTCGCCGTGGCCCGGCGGCGCGCGGAGCTCGGCATCCGCCTCGCGCTGGGGGCGAGGCCGTCGGAGCTCCTGCGCCTGGTGATCTCGCGTCACCTGCGGATCATCGTCGCCGGAGGTGCGGCGGGGCTCGTGGTGGCGCTGGTGCTCGCGCGGCTCCTCCGCTCGCAGCTCTTCGGCGTCGCCCCCTCGGACCCGTGGAGCTTCGCCGCCGCCCTCGCGGTGCTCGGCGTCGTGGGCGTCCTTGCGTGCGCGGTGCCGGCGCGCCAGGTCGTCCGCATCCACCCGAACGAGGCCTTGCGCGCCGAATAACAGGAGGCAGGCGGCAGGAAGCAGGAGGCAGGGCGCCTTCACTTCCTGCCTACTGCCTACTGCTTCCGGCCTCCTGGGAATGGCCCCGCGGGGATCCGCGTTCGGGCGCTCGAAGCACAAGGAGCTCGCCGATGAAACGTCTCATCCCGGTGACGTCCCTGCTCCTCCTCGCCTCTCTCCCGCGACTCGCGGCGCAAGAGACCGCTCCCACCCCCACACCGACGCCTCGTCCGGAGATGGTCGACCTCCGGTTCCTTCGCTTCAAGATCTCCGCCGGCGACCTGCCGAGCGCCGAGTCGATCCTCGAGGTCCACAAGGCCGCCAAGGGAGAGGACGCCGAGTACGTCTATGGCCTCGCGTGGCTCGCGCGGGGCGCCGTGCTCGTCGAGGACTGGCCCGCGGCGGCGCGCTACGCGAAGGCGGCGCGCGCGACGGCGATGTCCGGGCTCGGGACCCCGGCCGTCTGGGAGAACAACTCCGAAGCGCAGTACGCGCTGGGAACCGCGATCGAGGTCGAGGCGCAGGCGCTCGTTCACGAAGGCAAGAAAGCCGAGGCGCTCCGTTTTCTCGACAAGAGCTCGAGGGAGCTCGAAGGCGCGCCCTACAACCTTCGCGCCCGAATCTCGAAGCGGCGCAACCAGATCGACCTCGTCGGACGGCCCGCGCCCGCGATCAAGTCCGAGGACGTCGTCGGGCCGGCGTACTCGGGGCTCGAGGCGCTGCGTGGCAAGCCGGTCGTCCTGTACCTGTGGTGGGAGGCCTGCGGCGACTGCAAGATGCAGGCGGCGGCGTTCCAGCGGACCGTCGAGAAGTACGTGCCGAAGGGCGTAGTCTTCGTGGCGCCCACGCGGTACTACGAGGACGCGACCGAGCGCTCCGCGGAGAAGGCCAAGATCGAGAAGTCCTGGAAGGAGACTTACGGCCTCGCGGACACCGTGGCCGCGCCGATCAGCGACGAGGCGATGCTCCGTTACGGCGTCTCGGCGACGCCCACCTTCGTCTTCGTCGATCGGAAGGGCGTGGTCCGACAGTACCTGCCGTACCGGATGACGGAGGAGCGCCTGGCGGCCGAGATCGAGGCGCTGCTCCGGTCGCCGTCCTGATTCATCGAATCAGCAGGGCCGCGAGCCCGAGCATGATCCCCATGCTCGCGACGTCCGTCAGCGTCGTCAGGAAGATGCTCGAGGCCGTCGCCGGATCGGCGCCGAGCCGCTTCAGCGTCAGAGGCACGAGGGCCCCCGAGATGCCGCTGAGCGCGCAAGCCGTCGTCATCGCGAACCATACGATCCCGCCGAGCAGGACCGCGTGGGCGGTCCCCTGCGAGCGCGCGTAGAACCACATCGCGGCGCCGGCCACGACCCCCACGAGCGCGCCGTTGAGGAGACCGAGCAGGCACTCCTTGACGACGAGCCGGCTCGGACGCATCGCGCGGAGATCTCCGAGCGTCATGCCGCGCAGCGTGACGGCGAGCGCCTGGCATCCCGAGTTGCCCGACTGGCCCGCGAGCACCGGCAGAAAGGCGGCGAGCACGACGATCCGGTCGATCGTGTTCTGGAAGATCCCGACCACCGCGGCGGCGATGAACGCCGTCAGCAGGTTGAGCTGGAGCCAGGGGTGCCGGAAGCGGAAACTCCGCAGAAGGTGCGTGCCCACGCGCTCTTCCTTCTCGACGCCGACCATGCTGCCGGCCTGCGCGCTGATCTCGTAGGCCTGCCGCTCGAACAGGGACTGGCCGCGGACCACTCCGATGAGCCGCCCGGAGTCGTCGGTCACCGGGTACGCCGGATAGTGGCGCGTGACGACGGTGCGCATCGCGTCGACGAGCGGCATGTCGGGCTTCAGCGAGAAGGGATCGCGCAGCATGATCTCGTCGAGCCGCTGGTCGCCGCGCGCGAAGAGGAGCTCCCGGAACGCGAGAACGCCGACGAGCTTCCCGGCCGCATCCGTCACGAAGATGTACGTGATGAACGCCTTCTGGACGAGGTCGCGCAGGCTCTCGATCGCCTCTTTCACCGTGGTCTGTGTCCCGTAGACCGCGACCGCGGGCTCCATCAGACGGCCCACGCTCGTCTCGGGATACTGGAGATCGATGCCCCACTGCTCGCCGCGGCCGCCCGGCGCCGCCGCGATGATGCGAGCGCGCCGCTCGGTCGGGACGTGCGAGAGGACGTCCACGGCTTCGGCGGGATTGAGGAGAGCGACGGCCCGGGCCGCCATCTCGTCCTTCTCGCTCCGCAGCCGTTCGGCGGCCTCGGGCGGCGGAAGGGCGTGGAGCTCCTCGCTCAAGGCCATCGTGCGCTGCGCATCGCTGAGCACCTGACGGTCGGCCGAGTCCATGTGTCCTCCAGGGTGGATCAGTTTTTCCAGGGAAACGACGGAGCGGACGCCTATTCTGCTCTATCCGCGGGAAGAGACGCGAGTCTTCCGGCCCGTCAGGAGGACGCGGGGGGGGCCACCGTGCCGGCGGGCCCGGCTTCGGGGTTCAGGTGCAGGTGGCGGATGTCGAGCACGTGGCGCTTCAGGAGAATCACCATGCCCGGAGCGAGCCAGAGGAGCTCCCGCGCCCGGCGGACCAGCCCGTAGGCGATCCCCTGCGCCGCGGTAAACCCGACGAGCACCCAGAGCGCGGTGCGCACGCCCTCGGCGGTGCCGATCCGGGCCGGGATGAAGAACAGCACCGAGTTGACCAGCATCGCGAGGGTTTCGATCGCGATCGCATCGAAGACATCGGCCTCTCGGGAGAGCAGCCGCATGACGACGTACGTCTCGACGAATCCGCCGCACCATCCGAGGAAGCACCAGCCGATGGATTCGAGAAAGTGCTCCTGCCGGTGCTCGTAGATCTCGCCGATGCGCTCGTCGAGCAGCTCGGCGGTGTGCCGGAACCGCGCGAGCCGGCGCAGCGGCCCGTGCGCGAATCGGTCGAGCGTCGCGCCGAAGAGGCCGCGGCGCAGAGCGACCGTCATCCAGAGCATGATGGCGCCGAAGAGCCCGAGGCCCGCGAGAGCCGAGATGCGCACCGCCCTCGGAAGGTCGAAGTGAAGCAGGCTCACGATCGCCCCGATCAGCAGGAACAGGAACTGGGCCGACATCTCGGCGTGACGGTGCACGGTCGCCGTGGCGAGGGCCTTCGGGTAGCCGATCTTGGGCGCCAGGAGGTTCGCCCGGACCGGCTCGCCTCCGATCGCGGTGAAGTAGTTGACGAAGCAGGAGGCCATGTACGCCGCGAACGTGTCCGAGAAACGCACAGGGCCCTCGCGGCGGCCGATGAGGACCTGATAGCCGTACGTGAAGGCCAGCTCGGCGACGCCGTAACCGATGACCAGCACCGGAAACCACCAGCCGATCGCCGAGAGGTTGGCCGCCACCGAGCCCCACCCGGCGATCGCCAGGATGGCCGCGAGCACGCCCACGCCCAGGATGAACAGCGCGATCCGGAGGGCCCGGCGGGAAGGCCGCGCGACAGGGGTTCCGGCCGAAGAGGAGCCGGCCGATGGAACGGCGGACGGCGAAGTCATGGCGATGCTGAAGGATACGTCAATCGGTCCGGACGGTTCGGCGGCATGCCCCGTGCATCGTTCGCTCATGGGCGGCGCTTTGCCCCATCGGTGTTTTCGTCTCCGCCCGGAGGTTGCCGCCATGGCCCCCTCGGATCGCCAGGTCGTCGTCATCACCGGAGGCTCGGCCGGCGTCGGCCGCGCCACCGCACGGCGGTTCGCCCGCGCGGGAGCTTCCGTCGGAATTCTCGCCCGCGATCCCGGCCGCCTCGAAACGACCCGCCGGGAGCTGGAAGGGCTTGGCGCGCGGACGGTCGTCGTGTCGGCGGACGTCGCCTCTTCGGAGCAGCTCGAAGCGGCGGCGCGCGAGATCGAGAGCGAGCTCGGGCCCATCGACGTCTGGATCAACAACGCGATGGTCTCCGTCTTCTCGCCGGTCATCGCGACGACGCCCGACGAATTTCGCCGCGTCACGGACGTCACGTACCTGGGAGTGGTCTACGGCACGCTGACGGCTCTCCGGCGAATGCTGCCGCGCGACCAGGGAACGATCGTGCAGGTCGGCTCGGCGCTGGCTTACCGCGGCATTCCGCTGCAGTCGGCGTACTGCGCGTCGAAGCACGCGGTCCAGGGCTTTCACGATTCCCTCCGCGCGGAGCTGCTCCACGAGGGCACGCGCGTCCGGGTCACGATGGTCCAGCTGCCCGCGCTGAATACGCCCCAGTTCGACTGGGTCAAGTCGAGGCTGCCGGGCCGCGCGCAGCCGGTGCCTCCCGTTTTTCAGCCGGAGGTCGCGGCCGAGGCCATCTTCCGCGCGGCGTCGGGGACGAAGCGCGAGGTGAAGGTCGGATCTCCGACGGTCAAGGCCATCGTCGGCGACAAGCTCTTCCCGGGGCTCCTCGACCGCTATCTCGCGCGCACCGGCTACGAGGCGCAGCAGACGGACGAGCCGGAGGACCCGGAGCGCGCGCACAACCTCTATGCGCCGGTTCCGGGAAGCTGGGGGGCGCACGGGCGGTTCGACGGACGGGCGCGCGGCCGCCTCGCTCCGGGATGGAAAGGCTGGCCGGGCTGGCTCGCCGCCGGCGCCGCCGTGTCGGCTGCGGCGCTGCTCTGGCGGCGCCGCGCGTAAGCCGCGATGGAATCGCGACGCCGCAACGGCTCCTCACGCGTCGCCCCCGAGGCCGACCTGGTCCGCCTCCGTCCGCGCGACGACACGCTGCACGCGAGCCGCGGCCGGACCGTGCTCGCGATGGGGCGGGACGGTTTCCTCGACGACACCGGCGAACACGGCCTGATCGTGCACGAGACGCGGCTGCTCTCGCGCTACGCGCTCCGGGTCGCGGGCAAGTCTCCCTGCCCCCTCGCGCTCTCGAACGTCGAACAGCATCGCTGGCTCGGCTACTACGTCCTCCGGCCGCCCGAAGCTCCGCCGGAACCGCGCGACACGGGAAGCGGCGGCCAGCCCCGGCTCTCGCAGAGTACGCTCGAGATCCGGATCGCGCGCGTCGTCGGCGAGGGCGTCCACGAGGACATCGAGCTCACGAACTATTCCGACGCCCGCAGCCGCTTCCGGCTGACGATCGCGGCCGACGGCGACTTCGCCGACGCGACGGAGCTCCGCAAGGACGCGCGCCGTCCCCGCCGCGTCCGCCGCTGGTCGCCGGGAGGCCGGCGCGGGGGCGCGCTGTCTCTCGAGGTCGACCTGAGGGCGGGTCGGACGCGTTTGCGGCGAGGCCTCCGGCTCGTCATCGAACGCGCCTCCTCGGCGCCCCGCCGCACGCGGGACGGCTTCGCTTTCGCCGTGGACCTTTCGCCGGGGGGCGCCTGGCGCACGTGCATCCGCTGGATCCCGGTCTTCGACGGAACGGAGCTCCCGACCCCGGCGCGATGCTGGCCCGAGTCGGGGCCCGACGACTACGAACGCAAGCGGCGGATCTTCCTGAAGGAATCGACGCGCATGCGGACCGCCGAGAGCGGGACGCTCGCTCCCGTCGTCGCCGCGTCGCTCGAGCGCGCGCGGAGGGACCTCGCGGCGCTGCGCCTTTACGACCTCGACCAGGGCGACCGCGCGTGGACGATGGCGGCGGGCCTCCCCATCTACGTCGCGCTCTTCGGCCGCGACACGCTCACCGCGTCCTGGCAGAGCGCTCTCCTCGGTCCCGAGATGATGCGCGGCACGCTCGCGGAGCTTCCGCGCTGGCAGGGCCGGAAGCTCGACCCCTGGCGGGACGAGCAGCCGGGACGGATGCTGCACGAGGCCCACACGGGGCCGCTCGAGATGCTCGGGCGCAACCCGCGCGCCCGCTACTACGGGTCCGTCACGACGTCGGGGTTCTATCCGTTCGTCGTCTCGGAGCTCTGGCACTGGACCGGAGACCGGAAGCGCGTCGCCGCCCTCGTCGATCCCGCGCTCGAGGCCCTCGCCTGGCTCGAGCGCGACTCGGACCGCGACCATGACGGGTTCTACGACTACCGCACTCTCTCGACGCAGGGGGTGAAGCACCAGGGCTGGAAGGATTCCGGCGACGCGATCGTCGACCAGAGCGGCGCGCCGGTCAGCCCTCCGATCGCCACGTGCGAAGAGCAGGCGTTCGCGTATGCGGCCAAGCTCCATCTCTCCGAGGTTCTCTGGTGGCTCCGCCGGCGCGACGAGGCGAAGCGGCTGTTCCACGAGGCGCAGGAGCTCAAGAAGCGCTTCAACGACGCCTTCTGGATGGACCGCGAGGGTTTCGTCGCGATGGGCCTCGGGCCCGACGGCCGGCGGATCCGCGCGATCGGCTCGAACGCCGGCCACTGCCTGGCTTCCGGCATCCTCGACAGCGATCGGGCCGAGCGCGTCGCGGCGCGGCTGATGGCGCCCGACCTCTTCAGCGGCTGGGGCGTGCGCACGCTCTCGACGCGGAATCCGGCCTACAACCCGTACAGCTACCACCGCGGATCGGTCTGGCCCGTCGAGCAGGGGACCTTCGCGCTCGGCTTCTTCCGCTACGGACTGATGGGTCATCTCGAGACCCTCGCCAGGGCCCAGTTCGAGGCGGCCGAGCTTTTCGAGCTGTACCGGCTGCCCGAGGTGATCAGCGGGCATGCCCGAAGCTCCGCGCTTCCGTTTCCCGCGCTCTACCCCCGCTCCAACTCCCCGCAGGCCTGGTCCTCCTCGGCCCTCTTCTCCTTCGTTCAGGCGCTGCTGGGCCTCTATCCGTACGCGCCCCTCCGCATGCTGATCGTGGACCCACATCTTCCCGAATGGCTCCCGGAACTCACGCTCGAGGGCCTGCGCGTCGGACGCGCCGAAGTCACGCTGCGCTTCTACCGGAACGGAGGGCGGAGCTCGTACGAAGTCCTGGAGAAGCGCGGAACTCTCCACGTGGTCCGACAGCCGAGCCCGTGGTCGCTGACCGCCGGCGTCGGAGAGCGCCTCAGGGACGTCCTGAGCAGTCTGATCCACTGAACGCGGAAGCGCGGTGGAACGGCGCTTGCACTGCGTCTGCTCGTGAAGTGGAGTGCTCACGGGCACGCCGCCGCTCTTGGAACGGCGCTGCTGGTGAGTACGGCAGGTTGTGCCGTCCGGCCCGCGTTTTCCGGAGTCTCCCCCGGCCCCGTCGACGAGGTCACATCCGCCGAAGGGCGCGTTCTGTCCGCCGAGCCCTGCCGATTCGGGCTCCGTTACGACGAGCTGACCCCGCTCGACCGGGCCGAGTTCTCGCAGATCGAGTACGAACAGGCGAAGAGCGACCTCCGAGAGCGCTGTCTGCACGTGCGCTACTCCAGCGAGGGCCTCGCGATCTCGGGGTTCGTGTTCCGCCCGGCCGGCGTGCAGGAAGGGGAGCGGTATCCCGGGATCATCTACAACCGCGGCGGCCACGTGGATTACGGCACGGTCGGGACGTGGGATCTGCTTCTCTTCCACCGGTGGTCCGACCGCGGCTTCGTCGTCTTCGCCTCGCAGTACCGCGGATCGGACGGGGCGGGAGGGCTGGACGAGTTCGGCGGCGAGGACGTGCACGACGTTTTCAGCCTCATCGCGCTCGCGCGGCACAACGGTTACACCGATCCCGACAACCTCTTCATGTTCGGGATCTCGCGGGGCGGCATCATGACGTACCAGGCGCTCCGCCACGGCGCTCCCGTCCGCGCGGCCGCCGTCGTCGCGGGCGTCACGGACCTGGAAGGGCTCGCCGCCGCCCGCCCCGAGTTCCTGCGGATGTGGGACGAGATGGACCCGGCTTTCCGCGGAGCGCCGCGGGATTTCATGGAGGAGCGATCCGCCATGGCCTGGCCCGACGCGCTCCGGGCTCCCCTGCTCCTCCTTCACAGCGAGGACGATCCGCGCGTGCCGTCCGAGCAGTCCGTCGAGCTCGCTCGCGCCCTGAAGGCGGAGGGTGCGACGGTCGAGCTCGTGCTCTATCCGGGGGACACCCACGCCCTCCAGCGTAACGGGCGCGACCGCGACGAAAGGGTCCTGGACTGGTTCTGCCACTACAACACCGGCCGGCCCTGCCATCCCGTTTCCTAGAGGTTTCGGGAATGCCCGGCCCCGGAGATTGTTCCGGGGTGCGAACCCCACGTCCATGCACACACTTCTCCTGCTGGCTGCGAGCCTCTTCGCCCCCGCGGCGCCCGCGCCGGCAGCGCTGAAAACACTGCATTCTCTGGTCCCCGCGACCTCCCACGCGGCCCTCGACGCCGCGCTGTCGGCCTGGCGGAACGCCGTCGCATCGGGCGCCGTCCGGCGCACCGACGTCCTCACGGTGATCGATTATTCGCGGCCTTCGACCGAGACACGACTCTGGGTTCTCGACGTGCCCGCCGGCCGCGTGACCTTCGCCGAGCGCGTGGCGCACGGCAAGGGCAGCGGCGACAACGCGACCGAGCATTTCTCCAACACCATGGGAAGCCGCATGACGAGCCTCGGCGTCTTCCGCGCCGCCGACACGTACAACGGCCAGCACGGTCTGTCGCTGCGCCTCGACGGCCTCGAGCCCGGATTCAACGACCGGGCGCGGGAGCGCGCGATCGTCGTGCACGGCGCGAATTACGTGAACGACGCGATCATCGGCGCCATGGGGCGCCTCGGCCGGAGCTGGGGATGCCCGGCGGTGCGGCCGGCGATCGCGAAGAAGCTCATCGACACAATCAAGGACGGCTCGCTCGTGGTCGCGTACTACCCGGACGCCAACTGGCTCGCGCGCTCGGCGTTCTTGAAGGCCGCGGCGCCTCTGAAGGCCGCGCCGCCCGTCAGGATTTCGCGGCCGGCGGATCCGAGTTGATGACGTTGAGCTTCGGCCCCGTCGTCTCCTCCAGAATCGGCGCGTCCGTCACGTAGAGCGTCGCTCCCGGCGTCAGGCCCTTCAGCACCTCGGCCGCGAAAGGCGCCGGAACCGCGACGCGCGCGGCATCCTTGAGGTCCATCGGCGCCCCGGCGCCCACGCCCGAGCCCGGAAGCGCGATGCCCATCCAGCGCGTTCCCGCGGGGCTGTCCGGCTCTGCCGGCGCTCCCGGGGCGGATGAGAGAACGTAGGCTTCGGTCCCGAGCGGCTTGTCCGGGGCCTCGATCGTGATCGCCGCGCGGCCGATCTCCACGCCGCTGCGCAGGACGAGCACGCGGCGATCGGCGGCGCTGACGACCACCGTGATGGGACCCTCCGGCGCGCTGTCCGGCTGCCAGCGCCACGTGTCGCCCTCGGGCAGGCGCGGCATGGCCTGCGGCGCGCCCTTCGCGCCGACCGGGGCGAGGAAGCCGGGGTGCGCGACCTGCGCCGGCGCGCTCGCGTCGTTGGCGATGACCACCGTGATGCCGACGCTCGTGATGCCGAAGAGGAGCTCGGCGAAACGCGTGGGGAGATGGACGCAGCCGTGCGACTCGGGATAACCGGGCACGCCTCCGGCGTGGAGGGCGATCCCGTCCCAGGTCAGCCTCTCCGAGAACGGCATCGGCGCGTTGTCGTAGGTCTTGGAGCGGTGATCCTTGTCCTTGTTGAGAATCGTGAAGATGCCGGTCGGCGTCCGGTGACCTTCCTTCCCCGTCGAGACTTTTGCCACGCCGATCTGCACGCCGTTGCGGTACACCTTGGCGATCTGGTCCGGCAGGCTGACCACGATCACGAGCGGCCCCTCCGGCGCCGCCGAGGCATCCCAGATGAACTCGCCCGGCTTCAGCTTCGCCGGGGGCGTGCCGACCGGCGAAGACTCCTTCGCTCCCCAGAAGGGAACGGGAGCAGCGACGGCGAGGACCGCCGACAGGCTTAGAGCCACGAGACCCAAAAGGCGACTGAATCGCGGCAAAGTTCCTACAGGTTACGCTTTTCAAACCGCGGGGCAAGGGCCTAGATGGATAGACGGCAGACCGCAGAAGGCAGACCGCAGACCGCTTATTGCCCTGTCTGCCGTCCGCCGTCTGCCGTCTGCCGTCTGCCTCTAGTAGTGTTTTCCCTCGATTTCCGAGGCCCGCTGAATCGCCGCGCGGATGCGGAGGTAGGTGCCGCACCGGCAGAGGTTGTCGTTCATCGCGGCGCTGATCTCGTCGTCTCCAGGCCTCGGCGTGCGGCCCAGGAGCGCGGCCGCCTGCATGATCTGTCCCGCCTGGCAGAAGCCGCACTGGGCTACGTCCTCCGCGATCCAGGCCTGCTTGAGCTGCGGGGCCGCGAGACCCTCGATCGTCGTGATGCGCTCCGTGCCGATCGCGGAGATCGGCGCCTGGCAGGAGCGGATGGCCTCCGCTCCGATGTGCACCGTGCATGAACCGCAGATGCCCTGGCCGCAGCCGTACTTCGTGCCCGTGAGACCGAGGCGGTCGCGCAGCACCCAGAGCAGCGGCATGTCGGCAGGAGCGTCGACCTCCCGTTTCTTCCCGTTGACCTCGATCGTGTAGCGCGGCACGTCAGTCTCCTTTCAGGTCGGCGGCGCGCACCGGCAGGCGGCGCACGCGCCGCCGGCTCGCCGCGGAGAGCGCGTTGGCCACGGCCGCGGCGGTGATGGGCACCGGAGGCTCGCCCGAGCCCGTCGGGGCGGCGTCGCTCGAAATGATGTGCGTCTCGACGTTTGGCATGTCGCCGTAGCGCAGGATCGGGAAGTCGCGGTAGCTCGACTGCACGACGCGCCCGCGCTCGAGGGTGATCTCGGAGGACAGCGCCGAGACGGCCCAGGCGACCGAGCCCTCGACCTGGGCGCGGATGCCGAGCGGATTGACCGCGACGCCGACGTCGATGGCGCAGACGACACGGTCGACCCGCCAGGTCCCGTCGGGGTTCACCGTCACTTCGGCGACCACGGCCGCCGGCGTGCGTCCGTCGTAGGACATGCATGCGGCCCCCCGGCCGCGTCCGGCGGGGAGCTTCTGCGTCCATTTCGCCTTCTCGGTCGCGAGCGCGAACACGGCCGCGATCCGGTCGCGGTCCACCGGCGAGCCCTCGCGCCCTCCCGGCACTTCCGCCGCTTTCCTCAGGAGCTCCAGCCGGAGCGCGATGGGATCCTTCCCGCCGGCCATCGCGAGCTCGTCGAAGAAGCACTCGGACGCGAAGATGTTGTGGTTGTGCTGCACGGCGCGCCAGGAGCTCGTGCGGACGGGAGAGCGCGACTCGATCAGCTCGGCCTCGACGGACGGGAACGCGTAGGGCGTGTCGTAGGCGCCGCGGAGCGAGGCGCGAATCTGCTCGGGATCCGGCGTGGCCGCGGGCGCGAACACCCCGACGGACACCCGGTGGCGCCACACAGACGGATAGCCCGCGGCGTCGAGCCCGCCCGTCAGCCGGTGCAGCGAGACCGGGTGAAAGTCGCCGTTGCGCGTGTCGTCCGATCGGGTCCAGACCACGCGGACCGGCGCCCCGGCGGCGCGCGACGCCTCGACGGCGTCGAGGACGAAATCGCTCCTCCCCCGCCGCCCGAAGCCGCCGCCCAGAAGGGGCACGTGCACCGTGACCGCGGACTCGGGAATCCCGAGGAGCTTCGCCGCGTCGGTCTGCGCGCGGTTGGGCCCCTGCGACCCCGCCCAGATCTCGCAGCGCCCGTTCCGGACGTCCGCGACCGCGCTCATCGTCTCCAGCGGCGCATGCACCTGGTAGGGATAGAAGTAGACGGCCTCGATCCGGCGCGCGGACCCCGCGAAGGCCGCGGCCGGGTCGGTTCCACGGCGCAGGGGCTTTCCCGACGAGTCGAACGCGGTGCGGAGCGTCTCGAACATCTGGTTCGATCCGATGGCCGCGTTCTCGCCCTCGTCCCAGACGATCGTCGGCTCGAGGGCTTCGCGGGCCGTGAGCATCGCGTAGGTGTCGTCGGCGATGACCGCCAGGCCCGCCGTCGTCGGGGCGATCATCCGGAATCCCGGAACTGCCTTCGCCTTCGCATCGTCCCAGGACTTCGGCTTGCCGCCGACGACGGGGCAGCGCACGACGCTCGCGTACTTCATGCCCGGCCGCGTGACATCCGAGGCGAAGAGCGGCTCTCCCGCGACGATG
>Ga0081455_10005562_pt1 | contig 13795 bp, 13 predicted proteins | sample TabmetS3T2R1_FD_70207 | JGI IMG/M metagenome (GOLD analysis project Ga0081455, IMG submission 70207) | Tabebuia heterophylla rhizosphere microbial communities from the University of Puerto Rico - S3T2R1 | ecosystem: Host-associated > Plants > Roots > Rhizosphere ... | reverse complement strand
CAATCGGATTGATGATAAAATCCCAGTGGCCAAAGCGTGTGCCGATGATCGGCCTCATTTCGGCGGAGTGGCGTTTTTGATCCCACCGACGCGCATTCGTACTGAACTCGAAGTTCACGCCGTAGAAAAAATTTCGCTTTGCTGCATGCGGAACGACAAAGAGCGTTCTGAGTTTAAAGCCGTCGGTGTAGTAGTGGCCCCCCGGAGTGACTGAATACACGGGCAAATACATTCCCAACTCCAGCCAGTCGGCCGCACCGTAGGCCCATTCCGGCACGCCGTTAAGACTGTGATGAGAGACGACCGCCCCCGGAAAGGCAGGTAGCTTAGCCCCTTCCGGTGTGTAGTTGTTGTGCAACGTCAGTGTGAATTCACCGGGCTCCGCATGCCTCACGCCTGAAAAACCGGTGATCGTCTCCAGCATCTTCGCCGCGACCGCCCGGCTGCCATGGACATGGAACTCGGCGACATCCTCGCCGGTGAAGCTGCCAGGGCCAGGGAAGAACAGGACAAGGCCGCGATCGACGACCGATCCGTCAGCCGCCTTGAGGGTCCGATAGGCGGCAACCCGATCCTTAACCATGCCGCCGGCGATTGTTTCGACAACGAATCGAGTCGCAGGACCGGAGATTCGGATCACGGCGATGCCCGCGGGCAAGCGGCCGCTGGAAAGCGCCACGATCGAATCCTTCGAAGTCATCTTGGAAACCATTTGCCCGACCTGCCGAACCGCCCTAGATATCCGCGTCTACGCAATTCCGACGGAGACCCCGATGCGTGTCTCATTCGGGATCCGCCCGTCAACCTTCACTATGCCGAGCCGCCGCGTGACCCTGCCCGCACAAAACCTGCTTGCCGAAGAGGCGAGCCCCTATCTGCAGCAGCACAGCGACAATCCCGTGCATTGGCGGGGCTGGTCGCCGGCCGCCCTTGCCGAAGCGAAGGCGCTTGGAAAACCGATCCTGCTCTCCATCGGCTACGCGGCCTGCCACTGGTGTCATGTCATGGCGCATGAAAGTTTTGAGAACGACACCGTCGCCGCCGTCATGAACCGGCTCGCCGATGCCGGCCCCATGATCGTCATGGGCATGATCGAGGCTGAAGGCGAAGCGCTGTTCAACACCGCTCCTCTCACCATCACGACCGTGCGGGGACTGAACGACAACGCGGCACTGGGCAAGCCCGCCGCGATCCAGGGCACGTGCACGACTTGCCACGATACGCCGAACGTCGGGCATCACTCGTTGCCGCTGCCGTTGGATATCGGCGTCGGCCACACGAGCCTGTCCGGCGTCGAGACGGATGCGAACATCGCCGCGGGATTGGCCGAGCTCGACGAACCGAACCTGCCGGTGTTCCAGATTTCCGGTTGTTCCACGCCGTTCAGCAACGGCGAGCCGGTGTCGTTCTACACGACCGATCCGGGCAAAGGGCTGATCACCGGCCAGTGCGCGGACTTGAATCGATTGAAGGGACCCGTGCTACGCGGGCTCGCGGCACGCGCGCCGTACTTCCACAACGGCGCGGCCGCGACGCTGCTGCAGGCAGTCGAGTTCTACAACCAGCGATTCCAGATGAAGCTCACCGATGAGCAGAAAGCACAGCTCGTGGCGTTCTTGAATTCGCTGTGAGCGCGTTAGTTGAGACTGGCGTAGCCGATGGTGTTCGCGTCCGTGGCGAACCACAGCATCCCCGAGCTGCGATCGAACGACAGGTCGGTCACACCGCCCCCACCCGACGGAATCGGCGTCGCTTCGAAGCGCTCCGTCTTCGGATCGAAGCAGACGAGCTTGTTCGGCTTCGTCACGGTCCACAGACGGTCCTGCGAATCGACGGCGAGCGCGTAGGGTTGGCTCCCCTTGCCGCCGGGCAGCGCCCACTCGCGCGCGGTCGCCGCGTTCGCGCCCGGCGTGAACGCGCCGAGGTAGCCTTCCGCGGTGTCGGCATACCAGAGTCGGCCGTCGCTCGTGAACGCGAGGCGATGCACGCGAGCCGCGGCCCGCGGCAGCGTGTGCTCGGTGAGCGCGAACGTGCGTACGTCGATAGTAGCGAGCTTGTTCGTGCCGGATAGCGCGAACCACGGATTGCCGGCGTTCGGGGCCATCGCGACCCCATCCGGCTGCGCACCCTTCGTCGTCAAGCCTGCGAGGTCGACGATACCGTTCACGAGCCGCAACCGGCCGACGACGTTGCTCTCCCGTGCCGTGAACCAAATGTTCCGCTCGCCGGCCTCGAATGCGAGAGCGGTCGGGTCGCTCGCGGCATCGTTCGGTATGGGGAAGCGCGCGATGGTCCGCGACATGGGATCGTAGCGCCCGATGTATTCATGCGCGCTGCTCGTGTACCAAACCATCCCCTTCGCGCCTGCCGCGACGACGAGCGCGCGCGGCGCCGGCTCATCGGCCAGGTCTACTTTGGAGAAGCGCTGCGTTTGTAGATTGAACGTCGCGAGATAGTTGCCCGACTCGCTGATGAACCACACGCGATCGGGACTTTGTACGTGGGGGTCGCGTGGGTGCGTGTTCGCCCACGGGACCGGCCACTCTTTGATGGCGACCTGCGCATGCTTGCCGGACGCCGCGAGCGGCATCGCGAGCGCGAGGCACAAAACGAAGGCAGATGCTGAACGAAGCATGGGCTCGGCGCGATTGATGAGACCACTAGTGTACGCCCGCGCCGAGCCATTCGGGTTATGCCGCTGCCAAAATGCGTTCCTCAGCCGAGCATTGACAACTCGAGCTTCTCGAGACGACCGCGCTCGCTGACGGCTTCGAGCGCAACGATGCGACCGTGCTCGATGCTGACATGGAGCGCGAGCAGGAGCCTCCCGTGCGGAGCGACGACGACACCAAGAGCGCCGTCGATCAGTGCGGGCCGTGCGGACTGCGCGCGCCCGGAGAAGAAACGTGCGACCTCCGCTGCGCCGTGAATCACCTGCGGCCCACCGCTCGGCAGCTGCACGCGGTCCGCGCGTAGCACGACTTCCGGATCGAGCACCGCGAGCAGCCCATCGAGGTCGCCGTTGCGTGAAGCGGTGAGAAACGCGTCGACGACTTGGCGTTGATCCGCGAGATCGGCTTCGGGAACCTTCGCCTTGCCCTGCACGCGTCTGCGCGCGCGGCTCGCGAGCTGGCGAGTCGCCACGCAGGAGCGGCCGACGATGGGCGCGATCTCCTCGAACGACAAGTCGAACATGTCGTGGAGAACGAAGGCGATGCGCTCGGCCGGCGCGAGATTGCGTAGCACGACCATCAATGCGAGGCCGATGGAGTCCGCCATTTCGGCCTCTTCCTCGGCCGTGGCGCGCGTGTCGCGCACCGTAGACTCGTGGCCCTCTGCCGCGGCGGTGCCGGTGTCGGCCTCGTTCACGCGGCGTGATTTGCGCGCGCGGAGCATGTCGAGGCACACGCGCGCAACGACGGTCGTGAGCCAGCCGCCGAGACTCTTGACCTCGCCGGCGTCGGAGCGGCTCAGGCGCAGCCACACCTCCTGAACCGCGTCATCCGCCTCGCTGAGCGAGCCGAGCATGCGGTACGCCACGCCGCGCAGGTGGCTCCTGTGGGCCTCGAACTCAGCCGCCAAGTCGTTCGTTGCGCTCATGGTCACATTTCCTCGTCCCGATTCGTCAATGGGATGACGAAACCATCGTGCTCAATGTGACAGGAGAAATCGATCATGCAATCCAGGATGAGACACCCCGCCCTCCTGCTACCGGATGCCCGGCAGGCCCTGCTCGCGCTCGACAAAACGACGCACGTCGAGGGGCTATCCGAGGTAACTCGCGAGCTCGTCCACCTGCGCGCGAGCCAGATCAACGGCTGTAGCGTGTGCGTGGACATGCACTCGCGCGGGCTCAAGAAGATGGGCGAGAAAGACGAGCGCATCTGGGCCGTAGGCGCGTGGCGTGAGACGCCGTGGTTCACGGATGCGGAGCGCGCCGCGCTGGCGCTCACGGAAGACCTGACGCGCCTCAGCGACCGGTCCGACGCCGTGCCCGACGCGCTCTGGCAAGAGGTCGAGCGCCACTACGACGAGCGGGCGCGCGCGGCGCTGCTCATCACGATTGCCGGTATCAACGTATGGAATCGGCTGAACGCGAGCGTCAGACAAGTCGCCGGAGCGAAGTGGGAGTGAGGCGCGCGAGCTCGCGCTACTCCGTTCGGTGCGCGCTGAGGAAGGACCACACTTCCTCGGCGCCATCCAGCTCTTGGCTCACCTTGCCGACCATGCGCTCGGTCAGATACTTCTCGCCGCGCGGCCAGGTGTGGCCGCCGCCGCGGATTTCGTAGAGCCGCACTTCGCTGCCGGCGCGGCATTGGCTGCGCACGTGCAGGACGACGGACGTGTCGTCGTCGGGAATCTTGTCGATGACCTGGTCGTCGGACTTCTCGCGGCAGCCGTTCAGCGCGGCCCAGGTGTCGAGGGTCTTCTCGGCCGACCAGGCCATGCCGCGCTTGATGCCCGGGCGCCCCACTTGGCCGCCGTTCCAGGGTACGAGCGGATCGTCGGTGCCGTTCAGCAGCGCGATCGACACGGGCTTCGCGGGCCGGCAGCGCGACCCGAGATCGACGGAAAGATTCGCCGCGACGGGCGCGACGGCTGCGAACACGTCCGCGGCTTCGCACGCGAGCCGAAAGGACATGAACCCGCCGTTGGAGATGCCGGTCGAGTAGATGCGCTTCGCGTCCACGCGATGCCGGGTACTCAGCTCGCGAACGAGCGCGCGCAGGAAGCCCACGTCATCGACGTTCTGCTCCATCGCTTCGGAGCGCACGCCGCTGCGTCCGTCGTTCCAATTCCGGCCGACGCCGTCGGGATACACGACGAGGGCACCGTCGCGATCGGCGATGCGGTTGAATTCCCGGCGCGTCATGATCTCCATGTAGCTGCCCGACCCACCGCCGCCATGGAGCACGAATAGCAGCGGCGCGGGCTCGTGCAGTCGCGCCGGCACGTACAGCCGATACGTGCGCACGCGCCCGTCGTGGCTCAGGGATTCGCAGCGACTCTCGAGCTTCTCGTGCGACTTACCCAGAGCCGCAAGGCATGAGTCTTTGGCGGCCCATGCCGGAGATGACGCAAGCGCCACTAGCGCCAAACCGAAAACGGAAACTCTCATTTGCTCCGCTATTGCCGCCATCGTTGGGTGAAGCGATCGAGCTCCTCTGCGTTCAGGTCGGTGACGCACCAGATGGCGAGGCCGTCCTCTTCCCAGTGCCGCAGGTTGAAGCCGTCGAGTTGCGTCGACTTGCGCAATGCAAGGATACCGGCACTCGCGGGCCACTGGTACAGGTCGACGATATGCCGGCCGACTTGATAGACGAGCACGGCGGCGGGCGCGCCGTTCACGATGTCCACGCGGCCGCCTTTCAGAATGTAACCCTCGGAATCGAGTTGCTTCACGAGCGGCGCGAAGCTCACTTTGCCGGCGAACCAGGGTTTCACGGTGTGATGATCGCTCGAGACGACATCGATGAGATGTGATTCGAGTTGCATGGCACGCACGTGATTCGCCACGAGCTGCGCGCCGACGTCGGGAGCGCGAGGCATGAGCACGACCGCGATAAGCGCGACCGCCGCCGCGATCGCCGAAATCCACGCAAGCGGAGCGCGGCGCGCCGGCGGCACGAGGCGCGCAGCGCGCGACGACTGCGGCGCAGCCAGCGCCGCGCGGGCAGACTGCACTGACGGGCTCGCCGGCCGCGGCGACTCGACGGCTGCGCCGGACCGCAAGCGTCCGTCCACCGCGGCTTTCTCACCAAACCCGGCGGCTTCGGTGGCTGCCTGCAGCCGTTGCGCAATTGCCTCGCGCAACTGATCAGACGCCGCGTAGCGCGGCGCTGCGTGCAGCAGCTCGCGCGAGCGCATGAGTTGGCCGCGCACTCGCCGGCAGTGCGCGCACTGCCGCTCGTGCTCGATCAATGCGGCCGCCTCAGCCGCATCGAGCTCGCCGTCGAAATCCGCCTGCACGAGCAACGTGCGCTCGCATTCGAATTCGGGGTTCGTCATGACGCCACCTCCGCGCCCGCCGCTTCGGCGAGCAGCTTCCGCGCGCGCCATAGGCGCGACATCACAGTGCCGATCGGCGCATCGACGACACGCGCAATCTCCTTGTACGACAGCTCCTCCAGCTCCCGAAGGATCAAACACTCGCGCAACTCCACCGGCAGCTGCGCCAACAGCGTCCGCACCAGTCGCTCGTCGTCTTCGCGCATCAGGGTGGCCTCGGGCTCCTCGCGGGAATCATGTGCGGGGGAAGCGGCCTCAATCTCCGCGCCCGCATCCTCGAGCGAGGTGGACGCGCTCGCCGCCTCTCCTTTCAACCGCGTGAACGCGACGTTGCGCACGATCTGCAACAGCCACGCGCGCGCGTTATCGCCACGAAAACCGCCGAAGTATTTGAGGGCGCGCAACATCGCGTCCTGCACCACATCGTCGGCGAGCGCCGGGTCGCGCACCAGCCAGCGCGCCAGGTTGTACGCGGAATCCAGATGCGCCGCGGCCAGCATCTCGAAGTCATCGGCGGGTATGCGGCGGGTCGGCATCGATTGGGGTCGCATCGCTCGTCAAGCGCCGCGTATGCCGGCGCGTCGAGTGTAGACCTTCCGGCCGCGCCGTTTATTCCCGACCGGGCGTGCCACGAATAACGCCGGCTGCACGGGAGTCTCCCTCCGCGTTACTCGCACGGAGATCCCGCGATGTCGAAAATCAATGACCGTTCCCAAGGCCCGATCCTCACCCGCCGCGGTTTGCTCAAATGCGCCGCCTGGGTCGGCGCCGGTGTCGTTTGGACAATGCGCGGCGGCGTGCTGCAGCCCACGAATCTCATCGGCACCGCCAACGCCGCCGAGCGTATGGCATCCGGCACCCTGAGCTTCGTGCAGATCAGCGACAGTCACATCGGTTTCGACAAGGAGCCGAATCCGGCACCGCACGTCACCTTGCAGTCCGCCATCGATCAGATCCGCGCCCTGCCGGATGCGCCCGCGTTCGTCGTTCACACCGGCGATGTCACTCAGCTCTCGAAGCCGGCGGAATTCGACACGGCGGCGCAAATCATCAAAGGCGTTGGCAGGACCGTGCACTACGTGCCCGGCGAGCACGACGTGATCGGCGACAACGGTGCCGCTTTCTTCACGCGCTTCAACGGCGCCGCGGATCGCAAGTGGTCCAGCTTCGACCATGGCGGCGCGCACTTCATCGCGCTGGTGAACGTGCTCGACCTCCAAGCCGGCGGCCTCGGCCGTCTCGGCGCCGAGCAACTCGAATGGCTGGAGAAGGACGTGAAGGGCCGCTCCGCCAGCACGCCCATCGTGGTGCTCGCGCACATGCCGCTCTGGACCGTGTACTCCGATTGGGGCTGGGGAACGGACGATGCCGCGCAAGCCCTCGGCTACCTGAAGCGCTTCGGCTCGGTGACCGTGCTCAACGGCCACATCCATCAAGTGATGCAAAAGGTCGAGGGGCACGTGCAATTCCACACTGCGCGCTCGACCGCGTTTCCGCAGCCGGCTCCGGGCACCGCGCCCGCTCCCGGACCCATGAAGGTAGCCTCGGAAACGCTGCGCTGCGTGCTCGGCGTGAGCGCCGTGACGCAACGTCCGCACGATCCTGCGCTCACCATTGCGGACCCAACGCTGAGCAGCGCGAGCAACACGAGCAGTGCGAACGCGATTCGCATCGGCAACTTCACGTTCGCACCGAAGGCCATCGAAGTTCCCGCGGGAACGTCCGTCACGTGGGTCAACGAAGACGATGTCCCGCATACCATCGTCGGCTCCGACCGTGAGTCACCACTCAAGTCGCAGGCGCTCGACACGAACGATCGTTACGCTGTGGTAATGAGCCGTCCGGGAACGTACCGCTACTTCTGCTCGCTGCATCCGCAGATGACCGGCACGATCATCGTGAAGTAGCTATCATCACGCGGTGAATGACGAAACAGCTCCGCCCGCGCGCACCAGTCGTGCGGCGTCCTTCCTCATCGGCACCGGCATTCTTCTGAGCCGCATCGTCGGGCTCGTGCGCGAACGCGTCGTCGCGACGTATTTCGGCACGGGCCTGCATGCGGATGTGTTCAGTGCTGGCCTACGAATGCCGAACGTGCTGCAGAACCTGCTGGGCGAAGGCACGCTGAGCGCATCGTTCATTCCGGTGTACTCGGAGCTGCTCGGGCAAGGGCGCACGAAGGAAGCGGGTCGCGTGGCGGGCGCGATGTTCGCGCTGTTGGTCGGCATCGCCGGCGTCATCTCGCTGCTCGGCGTGGTGCTCGCGCCCGTGCTCGTCAGTGTGTTCACGCCGGGGTTCGAGGGGCATCGCCGCGAGCTGATGGTCGCGATCGTGCGCATCATCTTTCCGATGACCGGCGTGCTCGTGCTGTCCGCGTGGTCGCTGGGCATCCTCAATAGTCATCGCAAGTTCTTCATCCCCTACTTCGCGCCGGTGCTGTGGAACGCGGCGATCATCGGGGCGCTCGTCGGGTTCAATGGGCGCGTGGATCTCGATGGGCTATTGATGGCGGCCGCATGGGGCGCGCTCGTCGGCGGCTTTCTGCAGTTCGCCATTCAGCTGCCGTGGGTGTTGAAGCTCGATCGCGAGATTCGCCTCAACACCGGTCGCAGCGAGCTGGCATTCAAAGAAGCCGTGCGCAACGCCGGTCCGGCGATCATGGGCCGCGGCGTCGTACAGGTGAGCACGTATGTGGACATGGTGCTCGGCAGCTTGTTGGCGATCGGCGCGCTCGCGCGCATCCGGTATGCGCAGACGCTCTACCTCCTGCCGGTGAGCTTGTTCGCCATGAGCGTCGCGGCCGCCGAATTGCCGGAGTTGGCGCGCGAGAGGAACAAGGCGACCGAGGCGCTGCGAGCCCGAGCGATTTCCGCCGCGCGGCGCGTTTCGTTCTTCGTCGTGCCGAGCCTGATCGCGTTCCTGTTGCTCGGAGACGTGATCGTCGCGGGGATCTATCGCGCGGGGAAATTCGGCGCGGCAGACGTCACGGTCGTATGGCTCACGCTCTGCGCCTACAGCCTTGGGCTGCTGGCCTCGACGAATACGCGCATCTACCAGTCGGCGTTCTTCGCGTTGCGTGACACGAAGACACCCGCGCGAGTCGCGGGCCTGCGCGTGCTCACCTCCGCGACTGCCGGCGCGGTGCTCATGATGCAGTTCGAATCCATTACGCTCGGCTCGATCACGATTCCAGCCGGGTTGCTCGGCAATGTGCGCGTTGCCGGCTTGCCGCTCGGCCCGATCGGCCTTGCGCTCGGCGCGGCGATCGGTGCATGGCTCGAGTGGTCGCTGTTGCGGTCGCAACTCGCGCGGCGCATCGGGTCGGTTGGCGCGGGCGGAAGCGAGCTGTGGCGGATGTTCGGCGCGGCGCTGATCGCCGCGGCGGCAGGATACGCGGCTCGATTCGTCGCGCCGACTCTGCACCCGGTCGTCGCTGCGGCGATCGTGACCGGCGTGTTCGGCGTCGTCTACCTGGCCGTCGCGCGCGCGCTCGGGCTCGCCGAGGCGCGTGTGTTCGTCGACTCGCTCAAGCGCCGCGCGCGCCTCAATTGAGCTTGCACCCCAGCCCGAAGAACGTGCCGGCCGCACCCGTTCCGGTCCACGTCCCACTCAGGAGCGTATCCAGCACGAGCGTTTGCAGCGTCGCGCGAATCACCGCGCCGTTAGCCGCCGTCGCGTTCAGCGTGCCATTCGACAAGGTGCCCGTGAAATCGACGAGCTGATCGCGAATCAGCCCGTACGCGACGCCGGTCACTTGCCCGGCCGCGTTCACATCGAAAGTGACCGAGCCCGTCTCCGGCACGGCGAGATCGCTGAAGAACCCGGAGTAGCGGTAGATCGCATCGCGCCTCGCCAAAAGACGGGCGCCCGTGAACGTCCCGCCGTTCGTGCCGGCCTGCGCAAAGGTTCCGGAAAGCGTATCGGAGCCGCTCAACTTGCCCGAGAACGTTGCGCCCGTCTGGTCGCTGTGCGCCGTGACAGTCAGGTTCTGGTCGCGCGACAGCGGGGCGTCGCCGGTAATGGCGAAGGTGCCGAGCCGCGCGGACAACGCGCCGATGCCGTCGACGCGGCCGTTGCTCGGCGTGATGATCACCGTGAACCGCCCCGGATCTGCGCCCGTGAACGTGCCTCGATACATGCCGGAGCGCGCGCAGTAGAAGCTGCTCTCGAGGTGCATCCGCGCGGCGTCTGCCGTCGGGATGGGATGCAGCCCGGCATCTGCCGAGCGTGCGTCCGCGGCGAGTGTCGTGAGGATGGCGTCGATGCCCGCATCGCTGAAATTCACCGGCGACCAGTTGGCCGCGCGCCCCTGCACGTTCGCGGAGATGACGATGCCGTTGTCGGGAATGCCGTCCGCGTCGAGCATCATGAGGAACCGTGCCATGTTCACGACGGCCGGCATGGTGCTCGTGCCGCCGGCCACGAGATCGATCGGCGTCACGATCTCCTTGTCGCCGGTCGTCGAACCTAGCGTCACCGCCCCGACCTTGAAGGTCGTGGTGGCACCATGCTCGAAGGTGAACAGACCGTCCTGCCCGGTAACTCCGGAGCGCGCTCCCGACGTGTAGGTGAGCCCGGTGACGTTGCTGTCCTTGAATACGCCCGTGCCGAGCGCCGGACCCTCGCCGGGCGGGATACCGCTGATGCCGTCCCCGCCGTCGCTGCCACCGCCACCGCACGCGTGAAGCGCCAACAGTCCACTGAGGAGGATCGACTTTCGGACAACTTTGACGAAGCGCACTGACAGGCTCCTTGCCATACGTGCCCGTGATTCTGGCACACGGCATGCGACATCGCCTACGATCGACGCATGCGGATCGGCAGAATTTTGAAACGGGTCGGTGCAACGAATCTGCGCGACAAGCTCGAGAAAGTGCGGTCGATCGCGCCGGCCGAGCGCACGCGGCAAGGCGTTCAGCAACGTGCCGAAACTGAACATTCGCGTCGAACGCGGGCCCGCCCTTCAAGGAGAAGACCTCACCCGGCGGATATGCGGATCGCGGCTCGCTCGACGATTCAAGGCCCAGCACGTTCTACGCGAATCCGCGCGATGTGAACGAGATCCAGAAGTTCGGCATGCGCACTCTCGCCTATCACGAATCCGTGCCGGGGTAGCAGTTGCAAGGCGCAGATGCGCAGGCCCTTCGCAGCGGGCCGACATTTCGCAAGGTCGTGCTCGAGAAGACCGGGCGGCCGCGCGGCGATGTGGTCAGCGACGTGGAGCGCTACTTCGTGATGCCGGGACAGGCGCTCGCCTACAAGATCGGCATGCGCGAGATCCTCGAGTTGCGCGCGAGTGCGCAGGAGAAGCTCGGATCACGCTTCGATCTGCGCGAGCTTCACACGTCGTGCTGGCGGACGGTGCGATGCCGCTGGGCGTCCTCGAAGCTCAGGTCAACGCTTGGGTCGCGCGGAAAATGTCGCACTAGGAATGTGGATTGCGAATTCCTCTAGTTGATCCCAAAGCGTGAACTAGAGGTGACGACATGAATCAGCGAACTTTGATTGCGCTCGCGGCAGCGGTCGGCATCGCGCTGACCGGATGCTCGAGCATGCGCTCGGCCGACAAGGGCGATGAGAGCTCGACGGGGACGATGCGGCGTGCGGACTCGAGCTCGACATCCAGCCCGAGCTCGACGACGAGCCCGGGGACGAGGTCGACGCCGGACTCGCGCACCACACCCGAGTGCGCACCGGATGCGGCCGGCAAGACACCGCCGGGTTGCGCAGACGCGACGACGCGACCGGACTCGACGACACCGGATACCACGACGTCTCCCGAAACGACGCCGAGGTAAGCGAGAGGAGTTGGGGTGGCGGGCTTCGCCCGCCGCCCATTCAACTCGGCCCTCGACGTGCAACGCCCCGACGGCGAGCGCCGCCGGCCCGCGATCCTGGACGGCCCCTGCCACGGTTGTTACCGTCCGCGCGGGAGGTCGGCCATGATCAAAGCCATCAAGTTCGTGAGCATCCCGGTCCGCAACCAGGACGAGTCGGTGCGCTTCTACACGGAGAAGCTCGGCTTCCGGGTGCATACGGATCAGCCGTTCGGCGAGAAGCAGCGCTGGATCGAGTTGCGCATCGGCCGCGCCGAGACGAGCTTCGTGCTCTTCAACATGGACGGCGACGAGGACCTCATCGGGCGCGGCTTCCATGGCAGCCTCGTCTGCGACGATCTCGAGAAGACCTACACGCAGCTCGTGTCGAAGGGTGTCGAGTTCGTCTCGCCGCCGAGCGAGGCGCCGTGGGGCGCCTACGCCATCTTCAAAGACATCGACGGCAACCGGTTCGTGATGTCGGCGGGATGATTACTTCGGATCGTAGCCGAGGTTCGGCGACAGCCACCTCTCCGCTTCCGCGATGCTCATGCCCTTGCCCGCGCCGCCGAGCTTCGACATCAACGCCGACTTCGCCGTTTCCGCAGGCCCACGGCTTCCATAGGACGCGAGCTGCACATAATAGCCGCCACTTGTGACAACCGCCGGCGTGCTAGGGACAGGCGCCGTTGGCGCGTGACTTGCCGCTGCCCGGGCCGAAGCCACGGGAGCTGCAGCCGCAACTTTGGCGTTCGGAGGTGGCGCCGAAGCCTCGCTGGGTGGTGGCGGCGGTTCGCTTTTGGCTCCGAGCACCCCATCGCTTGAGGGCCGCAGTGCCGCCACTGACGATGACGGTCCGGGAAGCTGCGTTGGAGCACGGCTTGCGGCCGGCACTGTCGAAATCGCGCCAGTTGCCTCGTCCGCGGTGTCCTGATCCAAGCGTGCGGTCGGCGGGGCCGATGCGATGATCGAGGGCACGACTGGAGCAGGTGTAGCGGCCGCAGCTTGGGGTGGACGGACAACCTGAGCGATCTGATTGGATGGTCCGACCGGCGTGGCCGGTCCGGAAGCCTTTCCCTGGGTGGCAGCTCTGGTTGCGACTTTCGCTTCGGGACTTGGACGCGGACCAGATCCTTCTTTGGGCGTATTTGTCAGCGCGGACAGACGCTCGAGCGGCGGGACGAACGAAGGATTACAGGCCACCGCGTCCCGATAATCTGTCGAGGCCGACTGGATGTTGCCCAACGCTTCATAGGCGAGTCCGCGACCATAGTGAACGAGGTCCGGCGTCGGCGAGCCAAGCTCCAACGCCTTGGTGTAGTCGATCAAGGCCGGTTCCAGAGCGCCGCTGAGGCGCTTGGCCGTGCCTCGCCCGAAATAGGCTTCGGAGAGCTTGGGCGCAAGCGTGACGGCGGCGTCAAACTCGCGCACCGCCTGGGCGAGCTGGCTCAGGGACAGGTAGGCGAGTCCACGCCCAACATAGGCCTTGGCCTGAAGCTCCGGCGGGGACGCATTCAGCCAAATGGCGTTCGTGTAGTCCGCGATGGCGCCGTTGGGGTTATTGGACAGCTGTTGGGCAAGCCCCCGCTCGCGATAGACAGTTGCGAGAAAAGCCGGCTCGACCTTCTCACCTTGGAGGAGCGCGCTATAGAGAGTTATGGCCCGGGGATAATCAGCCTCACTGACGGCGATGTGGGCTTCTCGCAGACGAGGATCGCCATTCTCAGCGGGGAGCTGCGAGGCGGGGGCTTGTGCTGCACGTGCTGTGAAGGTCAGCCCGCCCGCCCCTGTCAGGGCCAGAACCAGCCCCATCAAAGAAGCTACAAAAGAGTTTTGGGGGTAATGACCGACCATAACACATGATCTGGTAAGTGATTCGCCGAAGCCTCCTGCATTTATACTTCGACTTCGCGTTCGGGGCGAGCGAGAAATCCGCGCAGCCTTTGGTGGTGTTTCCGGCCCCGGGAGAA
>Ga0081455_10005561_pt1 | contig 13796 bp, 11 predicted proteins | sample TabmetS3T2R1_FD_70207 | JGI IMG/M metagenome (GOLD analysis project Ga0081455, IMG submission 70207) | Tabebuia heterophylla rhizosphere microbial communities from the University of Puerto Rico - S3T2R1 | ecosystem: Host-associated > Plants > Roots > Rhizosphere ... | reverse complement strand
GGCCGGCCAGGAACAAGCAGAGGACGGCGGCGATCAGCGGCAGTGCTCTGGGCGCGGTGAAGAACACCGGCGCGTTCGGGTCCCGGTCCCGGCGGCGGCGCAACACGAAGCACGCCACGTTGACGATCGCGAACACGCACAGCAGCAGGAACGCCGTCGTGCTCGAAAGGTTCCCGACGATGTTGCTGTCGGGGTCGGAGGTGACGTACCAGATCAGCAGCAGCGACAGCACGGTCGAGAACAGAATCGCGACCCATGGCGTACGCCGGCCGGGCAGCACCTTCCCCAGTGACCGCGGCAGCACGTCCTGATTGGCCATGCCGTAGAGCAGCCGGCTCGCCATCAGCATATTGATCAGCGCGGTGTTGGCGACCGCGAAGCAGGCCAGGAACGGGAACACACGGTCGATCGGGAAGTTCGGCGACCCCTTGCTGACAACCTCCAGCAGGGCGCGACCCTCCGACTCACGGATATCTGCGAGTTCGGTTGGGGTGAGTACGGCGACCACCGAGATCGCCACCAGCATGTAGAGGATCACCGCGATCCCGAGCCCGGTGAGCATGCTCCGGGGGAAGATCCGCTGCGGATCGTGCGTCTCCTCGACCATGTTGACCGCGTCCTCAAAACCGACCATCGCGAAGAACGCGATCGACGTGGCAGCCGTGACCGCGAGGAACAAGCCCTTGTCCTGGAAGTCGGTGAAGACGGTGATCTCGCCGATGTCCGCGTCACCCCGCGCCATCACGTAGAAGCCGACCCCGATCACGATGCACAGCGCGGTCACCTCGACCAGAGTCAGAACGACGTTGAACTTCACCGACTCGCCGACGCCCCGCAGATTGATCAGGGCGAGCAGGACCATGAAGCCGAGGGCCACGGCGGTGACAACGCCTTCGGCAGGCATGCCCATCACATCGTTGGCTTCCAAGCCCCCGAAGAAGTTTTGAGCGAGGACGTTGGCGGAGGTCGAGGCGCTCGTGATACCCGAGCAGATCACGGCGAACGCCACAAGGAACGTGACGATGTGGATGCCGAACGCCTTGTGAGTGTAGAGCGCCGCGCCGGCCGCCTGTGGGTAATGCGTGACCAGCTCGAGATAAGAGAAGGCAGTCATGGTCGCAACGATGAACGCCAGCAGGAACGGCAGCCATACGATACCGCCGACCGTGCCAGCCATGGTCCCGGTGACGGCGTAGACGCCGGCGCCGAGGATGTCGCCGACGATGAACAGCAGCAGCAACTTCGGCCCGAGGACCCGTTTGAGCTCCGGTTCTGGACCCTTGACGTCCTGGGTGTCGGGAGCGGTCGCAGTCATGAGTCTCCCATCTGAGAGCAGCTGATGCAGCCATAGTGACCCAGACCACAGCTTGGCGCCAGCATCCCGCGCCGCGGGGTTGGCGCTCAGCCAAAGACCTCCACCTCGGCCGTACTAGTCGGGCGTTACGAGCTGAGCTCACTGGTGCCCTCGATCAGCGGGACCCGGATAATCCGGGTACCGCGCAGCGCCATCATCGTGCCGTAGCCGTCGGCGACCGCCTGGCGGATCCGCCGGGCCGGACGTAGCTAGCACCAGGTCGGTCAGACAATCACTCGAGGGTAATCGCGCCATTAGGCATCAGCGCCAGTCTCAGTCTTAGTCTCATTCGCGACCGTTCACTAGGGGTTCATGTTCGGTTGCCATGCCCGTAGTCGGCCGCCTGGCCGCGTGTTTCGTACGCTGACGACCGGCCGAGGGCAGACTTGGAAAGCGAGTTGGGTTCACGCCCTCGCGGGTTCGAATCCCGCATCCTCCGCCACCCTGATAAGCCACGGAGGGCGCGACGGCTTGCACCCAGGCCCTGCGGCTGTTGGGCCGGCTTACAGAACTTGCGGAAGGTGAGTGAGCGATGGACTACTCCCTACTCGGCCCGACCGGTGTGAAGGTGTCGAAGATCTGTCTGGGCACGGCCACCTTCGGCGTTGCGCCGCCCGCACAGGAAGCGGAGCGTTTGGTTCACGCGGCGCTCGATCTCGGCATCAACTTCTTCGACACCGCCAACGTGTACGGAGCCTCGCCAACCTTCGACCGGCCAGGCGCGCCGCCAGCCGCCGAGCGCGAGACCGCCGAGCAGATCCTCGGCCGCGCGCTCGCCGGTCGGCGCGACGACGTGGTGATTGCGACCAAGTCCGGTGAACGTCGCTTCGACCCGGCCGCCGGACTGTCGCGCCGATACATCATCCGCCAGGTCGAGCAGAGTCTGCGCCGTCTGGGCACTGACTACATCGACCTCTACTACGCCCATTTTCCCGATCCCGACACTCCGCTGGACCAGACTCTGGCGGTCTACGACGACTTGGTACGGCAGGGGAAGCTGCGCTACGTCGCATTGTCCAACCATCCGGCCTGGCAAGTCACCCACGCGTTGTGGATCGCTGACGACCGCCACCTTGTTTCCGCACCGGTCTGCGTCCAGGTGAAGTACAACCTCATCGACCGCGCCGCGGAACGCGAGCTGGCCCCGGCCTGTGTGCGGTTCGGACTGTCCATTGTGCCGTTCGGCCCGCTGCACGGCGGATTGCTGGCCGGCACCCGGATCCAGGAACGAGACATCCAGGGCGACCAGCGTTTTGGCGGGTCCGGGTTCACCGAGACAGAGCTCGAGGTCGGCCGTGCAGTCGAGCGGTTGAGCCAGGACTGGAGCCTGCAGCCGTACCAGGTTTCGCTGGCCTGGCTGCTCTCCCGGCCAGCGGTCGCGTCAGCGATCGTCGGCGCCGAAACGGTAGAAGAGGTCATTGCCAACGCAACGGCGGCGGACGTCGAACTGGATCAAGCACGGCTCGACGCTCTGACGGCATTGCGAGCCAGCGACGACAACTGAAATCCGCAGACGATCATGGAACACCGCCTCAGTTGTACCTCTAAAGATCAAGGAGCTTGACACGTGGGCCCATCTCAGTACGTGGTGGTCGGGGCTGGCCTGGCGGGAGCTGCCACCGCCTGGAGTCTGACGCTTCGGGGTTATGAGGTGACGATCGTTGAGCGTGCGCAGCCGGCCGCCAACGACGGCAGCTCGCACGGGTCGGCGCGCATCTTCCGCTATACGTACCCCGACCCGCTCTACACACGTCTGGTCTTACAGTCCCGTAAGAGGTGGGACGGGCTGGAGCGCGCCTCGGGAACAAATTTGATCATTCAGACCGGCTGTCTCGACTTCGGTCTCGCTCGTGATCCTCAAACCTTGGCTGCTGTACTCGAAGCCGAGGCCGTTGAGCACGAACTCGTGGGCCTTGAGGAAGCTCGATCGCGCTGGCCGCAGATCGCGTTCAACACCGAGGTTCTGTGGCAGCCGAAAGCCGGCGTGATCGATTCGGGGACGGCGGTACGGACCATGGTTGAGCAGGCCACGAGACACGGTGCCCAGCTGCTCACCGACTGGGAACTCACGCCAATAAGTCGCGCGCGCAACGGCTTCCGCCTGAGAGCGGCGAACGGCGACGTGCTCGACGCGGAGAAGATTGTGGTGGCGGCCGGCGGGTGGCTGCCTCACCTGCTTGCAGACCTATCGCTGCCCGACGACTTCCTTGCAGCGCTACCGCCGTTTCAGGTCAGCCAGGAGCAGGCGTACCACTTCCCGTATCGCGACAGCACCCCGAGGTGGCCGACCTTCATTCATGGGAGCCCCGCCATCTACACCTACAGTCTGCCCGGCGGCAGAGATGCCGGATTCCGGGGCCAGAAGCTTGCCGAGTTCCACGGAGGGCTGAAGATCCCGTCGGCAGTGCATCAGACCGGCATCGTCGATCCTGCCAATCGCGCCAAACTCATCGACTATGTGACCCAGTTCGTGCCGGGCCTGGTTCCCGAGCCATACGCCGAGACGACCTGCCTGTTCACCAGCACCCCGACTGAGGACTTCGTCGTCGACGGAGCCGACGGCATCGTCCTGGTCTCGGCCTGCTCCGGCCACGGCGCCAAGTTCGCCCCCCTGATCGGCGACATCGCCGCCGACGTGGTGACCGGCTCGGCCGCTCCACCCGACCGGTTCCGGGTTGGTCCCGGCACCCGGAAGAGCTTCACCGGCCGCGCCTAAAGATGTAACCGACGACGGTTGGCTCAATCATCGAGCGGTTCGACGAGTGCCGCGTTGATGCGGTGTTGCAGGACCACAGCCATGTCGATCTGGTTCGGCGCGAGCACCCACTGCACCTGAAGGCCGTCCATCAACGCGATCAGTTCCACTGCCAAGGCCTGCGGATCAGTGCCGTCCACTAAAGCCCCGCCGGCCTGCAACCGGCCCAAGGACTCCTCAAGGCCGGCGCGGGCGGCAGCGTAGCGGGTGACGAAGTAGGGGTGCGCGGGATGCTCGGGATCACCGGCCTCGGCCGACAGAACGGAGAACAAGTTGACGATCGCCGGTGACTCAGCGTTGTGGCGCATGATCGAGATCAGCCGCTGCAGTGTCGCCCGGTCCGCGTCCTCGGTTCCGCCCTGCACCGGGAACTCGGCCATGCTGGTTTCGTCACGTCTGCTGAGTACCGCTTCGAGCAAGCTCTCCTTGCTGGGGAAGTGGTGGAGCAGGCCGGTGCGAGAGATCCCGCAGGCTGCAGCGATCTGCAGCATGGTGGCGCCGCGGTAGCCCTGGGTGCCGAATACCTCGGTGGCGACGTCGACGATCGCATCGCGACGGGCCTCACCTTTCGCATAGCCGCCGCGCACCGCCATGGCGTCCTCCTTGCTGCACGAAAACCGACACATGTGTCTGTTTTATGGTACAGTGTATTCACCCCCTCCCTCCAGCATTGAAAGGTTCATGTCTCGAATGACCACGCCTCAACTCTCCATCCAGCTCTACACCGTCAACGACAAGCTGGTCGCCGATCCTGACGCAACCCTGGCCCGGCTGGCCGGGATGGGAATCCGACAGGTCGAGGCGTACGCCTTCGTGGATCGCGCCGACAGCCTGGCCGAAGCGTTTGGTCGACACGGCCTGCAGGCGAAGACCGGACACGCCCCGCTGCTGTCGGATGAGCTGCGGTTCGGGGGCAACGTTATGCCGGTGCCGTCCCACGACCAGGTCTTCGCCGCCGCCAAGACGTTAGGACTCGAGATTGTCATCGACCCGTTCGTTGCCCTGGATCGCTGGCTGGAGGCCGACCAGATCGCCGAGACCGCTCGCCGGTTGAACACCGCGGCGGAGAAGGCGGCTGATCATGGGCTGCAGGTCGGCTACCACAACCACTCCCAGGAGTTCACGGCCACCATCGACGGAGCCTCGGGCTTTGAGTGGTTCGCCGAGCAGTTGCGCGACGACGTCGCGCTCGAGGTCGACGTGTTTTGGGCGGCGACGGCGGGCGCCGACGTCGCGGCGCTCCTCGGTCGCTTGGGAGACCGAGTGAAGGCTCTGCACGTCAAGGACGGCGTGGTGGGGCTCAACCCGTTCAGGCCGAATGCGGGGCCGTACGACAAGAGTGAGCTCGACCAGCGATCGGCCGGTCAGGGTGAGCTGCCGTTGCTCGACTACCTAGCCGCCTCGCCATCCACCCAGTACGCAGTGATCGAATTCGACTACTATCCCGGCGACATCTTCGACGGCGTCCAAGGCAGCGTGGAGTTCCTCAACGCGAACGGCATCAAGTGATGCCAGGAACCGGACCGGTCGGGGTCGGCTTCATCGGCACCGGCATGATCAGCAACACGTATCTGGAGAATCTCACCAAGTTCCCCGACGTGAGGGTCGTGATCTTGGGCGATCTCAATACCGAACTCGCCGCAGCCCAGGCCGCGAAGTACGGCGTGCCGCAGTCGGGCAGCGCCGAGGACGTCCTGGCTCAGCCAGATGTCGAGCTGGTCGTCAATCTGACCATCCCGGCCGTGCACGCCGAAGTGGCCAGCCAGGCCCTGGAGGCGGGCAAGCATGTCTGGTCGGAGAAGCCGATCAGTGTCGACCTGGCCAGCGGTCGGGCGCTGCTCGAGCAGGCCGACGCGGCAGGGCTGCTGGTCGGCGTGGCTCCCGACACGGTCCTCGGGCCGGGCGTGCAGACGGCTCGCCGGGCGATCGCTCGCGGTGACATCGGCGAACCATTATCGGCGCAAACGATCATGCAGTACATCGGTCCGGACATCTTCCACCCCAGCCCGGAGTTCCTGTTCGCCAAGGGTGCCGGGCCGCTGTTCGACATGGGGCCGTACTACCTGACCACACTCATCCATGTCTTCGGCCCGGTGGAGTCGGTGGCCGCGGTTGGCTCGAAGAGTCGAGCGACCCGGATCGTCCAGACCGGTGACCGGGTCGGCACCGAGTTCGCCGTCGAGGTACCGACGCACGTGTCGGCGATCGCCCAGTACGTCGACGGCGGGATAAGCCAGAGCGTGTTCAGCTTCGACTCGCCGTTGGCAAAGATGGGTGTCGTCGAGATCACCGGGACCGAGGGCACCATCCTCGTACCGGACCCCAACCGATTCACCGGGGAGGTCAAGATCACCCGAGCGCCGGCGCTGGAAGCCATTACTAATGAGGCCCAGTGGCACCCCGTGCCGGTGCAAGGCGTCTACGCCGAACGCGGCATCGGTGTCCTGGACTTGGCCCGGGCGGCGCGTAACGGCGGCACTCCACTCGCCTCCGGCGAGCTTGCCCTCCACGTGCTGGACACGATGGTTGCCATCGACGAAGCCGTCACCGAACGCCGCACGGTGCCGATTGACAGCCGGACCGACCGCGTCCCCCTGGTTGCCGACGACTTCGACCCCTTTGCAGCCACCCTGTAACGTGGCCGACCCGGCTAGACGCCGGCGAAGCATCATCGGTGACTTGATGACCAGGGCGTGGTGACAGTCTCACCAGTTCGATGCCACACTGCTGACTCGTGGCCACTTTCGATGAACTCAGAGAGCAGGCGGAGCAAGAGATCAGCGGGCAGCGCCGGTCTCCGACTTCGGACGACACCGACCTCGTTGAACAGGCAGCAGATTTGCTTGCCGCTCTCCGGCTTTGGGCGGACGCTCATCAACGAACCGATGACGACGTACGAGAAGCTGTCGAGGCCGCTAGCGGGACAATGCTGAAGAACATTGCCAGTGAGTTGCGAGAAGGCGGCGGTGATGAAGCGTTGGAAGCCAGCCGACGACTTGAAGGCATCGCCTACTCAGCCTCAGAGCGCTTGAACGAGATCTTCGAGTTTGCGCAGCAGGCCTTTCCACCAAGCTCAGTCGACCGCCCTCTTTGGGAGGAAGACCCGTCGGCTTGATCCACGGTTGACGTTCATCTAAACCGATGATGGCTAGCAAGGTGAGCCATCTTCTATCGGTCGAGGTGCGTAGCGCGGGCCATTACGGCGAGTCCGATTGTGGCGAGGAGCGCGAAAGCTGCGGGGATGAAGAAGGCGTGTGGTAAGCCGAGGAAGGCGACGCCGATTCCGCCGGCGAGCCCGCCAAGGGCGGAGCTGATAGCGGTGGAACTCATGAAGATCGCCGAGGCGGTGGCGACGGCAGTCGGCAGTAGCCGCTGCGCCACGATGATGCCCAGCGCGGCGAAGATGCCCCACACACCACCCATCAGGATCTGACCCGCGAACATGCCGGCCGCGGATCCGGTGGTCGCGAAGCACAGGTTCGCACCGATACCGAACGCAGCGCCGATCGTCATCAGACGTAGGTAGCCGATCCGGCGGCCCAGCACCACGCTGAACGGCATGATCACCAACTCGACCAGGGGCTGGATCCCGATCACCGCACCACTTACGGCCGGTGCGAGCTGCAGCTGGTCGTTCATGTAGATCGGAAGGTATGCGTACTTCACAGGTTCACCGGCGTACACCAGGATGTACAGGCCGGTGAACGCCAACAGGGGCAGCATCACCCGTAGTGCGGGCCGACTGTGTTCGGGCACGATCGGCACAGCGCCGGCCGCCGCGTCGTCAGCGGTGGCCACCGTCAGGTGCGCGGGTGCGGGCGTGCGCATGGTGCCGAGCGGAACGATCTGTGCGAGCGTGCACAACGCGGTAGCGAACAGCATGGCCCGCAGACCGAACTGTGCCGCGAACCAGGCGCCGGCGACGGGTCCGACAACCCAGCCGCCGGTCAGGGCCATCCGCACGATCGCGACCACGCCGTCGTTCGCGGGGCTGGGGTGTTGGTCCAGCTCGTCGTGCAGCGCGGCGAACAATTGTGATCCGGCGGCTAGTGAGAACCCGAGGATGACCGCACTGATCACAAACGGCATCCACAGCTGGGTCGAGAACGCGATGGCCGACCAGCCGAGGAACCCGGCTACCGCACACCATCGAAACAGCCCGAGTCGGCGACCGGTCCGATCCGACCGCGATCCGACAAGGTATCCGGTGAGCGGTGCCGTCAAGTTGGTCAGGTAGTACAACCCGGCCACGGGTAGGGACGCGCCCAGATCGTTGACCAGGAACCGCGCGATCTGCGGTGCCGCGGCCGAGAAGCCCAACCCGGACAGGAACATCGCAATGGTGGCGCCGCGATACAACGGGTGAACAATCACCTCGCGCAGCGCCGAGCCTTGAGTCAACGAGTGGTCCTTCACCGCATATGCCACCCAGCAAGTTCTTTGACGACGTTCCCGGACCTCTCTCCTACCCAGTTGTTTGAGGCTCGGCCTTCTAGTCGGGCGGCTGCGCAGGAGTCGTAGGCGGTCTCGGAGCCACTTGTGAAGGACGAGCCGTTCGGCACGCCGGCAGCGCGTTCCGGCGTGTCGGTCAGCCGTGTGTGGTCAGCTCGGCGAAGAACGCTTGCACGTCTGCGGCCATGACGTCGGGATATTCCATGGCGACAAAGTGGCCTCCGTGTGGCAGGACGGTGTAGCGCCGCAGGTTGCTGAGGTAGCGCTCGGTGAGCTCCCTGGGCGGAATCGCCCCCGGGTCCTTCGGCGGCACCGCCAAGGCGCTGGGGACGCCGACCTTCTGGTCTGCGGCCAGCGATGGGGTGGTCAACTCCTCGCGGTAGCTGACCGACCGCGCCGTCGGCCCGCTCAGCCAGTAGAGCATCACGTTGGTCAGCAGCTCGTCCTTGGTATAAATGCGCTCGAGGTTGCCGTCACAGTCGCTCCAGCTGTGAAACTTCTCGATGATCCAGGCCGCGAACCCGACCGGTGAGTCGTTGAGGGCGAAGGCCAGCGTCTGCGGCTTGGTGCCTTGCATCATCGCGTACGCGCCCTCCCGCATGCCCCACGCCTGCTGCTGCGCAAAGTAACGCTGCTCTGCCTCGGAGAGGTCGGGGAACTGGGCAAATGCTCTGGAAAAGCCGAGGTCGGTGAGATGGATCCCGATGAGCTGGTCGGGGTGGCTGATGCCCAGCACCTGGGCGAGCACGCTGCCACCGTCGCCGCCGACGGCGCCGAACCGCGTGTAGCCAAGCTTCCGGGTCATCAGGTCCGACAGCTGCTCGGCGATGTGGGCAAACAGTTGTGGACGCGGTGTCTCACTGCCGCCGGTATAGCGGCCGATGAGCCATGGCACCACCACGTCGAAGGAGACGCCGCCGTCGCGGCCGCGGCCGGCCGGATCGGTGAGCAGAGGGATGAGCTTGAGATAACGACAGATCGAGTCCGGCCAGCCGTGCAGCAGCAGCAGCGGGATCGGGTTCGGGCCGGTGCCGCGAGCATGGATGAAAGTCAGGGTCTCGCCGGCGAGCTCGGCCGTGTAGTGCGGGTACGAGTTGAGGTCTGCCTCCTGCTGGCGCCAGTCGTATTCGTGCTTCCAGTACTGGGCGAGGTCCTTCAGGTAGCCGAGATTGGTGCCGTAGTCCCAGCCGACGCCCTCGTACTCGTCGGTCCAACGGGTGCGGTGCAGCCGGTCGCGCAGGTCCTCCAGATCGGCTTGAGGGATGTCAATGCGGTATGGCTGGATCCCAGCGTGGGCGCTGCCGTTGGCCTTGTCGTGCATGAGAGGGCTCCTTCTGGATCGAACCACCGGAATTCGGAACGGACTGTTCCACTCCACTATAGCGGAATGGAGCGCTCCGTTCAATTATGCTGGGGGCATGGAACCCACGACTGTGCCGCTGAGCGGCCGGCGAGCTCAGGCAGCCCGAAACGACCAGCTGATTCTCGAGGCCGCCCGCCAAGTGTTCGTCGCGGACCCGGCCGCCCCGATTGGTGCGGTGGCCGAGCGGGCCGGTGTGGGCATGAGCGCCCTCTACCGCCGCTACCGCAGCAAGGAGGAGCTGCTGGCGCGCCTGGCTGGTGACGGCCTGCACCGCATCATTGTCGAGGCCGAGGCCGCTCTTTCCGACGACGGCGACCCATGGGCCACCTTTGTCGGGTTCATGGGCCGCATCGTGGACGCCGACACTCACGCGCTGGTGTTGCGTCTGGCCGGCACCTTCACCCCCACCAAGGAGCTGTACGACGACGCCGAGCGGGCACAGGTGCTCAGCCTGCGGCTGCTGGAGCGGACCAAGGCCGCCGGCGCCGTCCGCGCCGACCTAGACGTCAACGACCTCTCCTTCGTATTCGAGCAGGTGGCCTCGGTCCGCCTCGGCGACCCGGACCGCACCCGCCAACTCCGCCACCGCTATCTGGGGCTGCTGCTCGATGGCCTGCACACCCCATCACCGGAGCCGCTGGCCGGTCCGCCACCCACTTGGCAGGAGTTGAGTGGCCGCTGGGAGCGCCCGGCGAACCGGTGAGCGACTGGGGTCGCTAGCCCCACGCTGAGGTTCGGAGGTATTTCCGTCAGCTCATCCGCAAAAAGGAGTATCTGTGTTGAACGAGGTGATCAACACCAGCGTCGTACTGGTGGATAAGCCAGTTGCGGTTGTATCGGTCCCTGCCGGACTCGACGATTTCGCTGGCGCGGCGCAACCACTGCGTAGGTGGGGGATTCCTTGGCGATCTTGCGATCCATCACAGCAACACCGCCTCGCGCCGGAGAGACGCCTAGAGTTCCACCGACCGGTTGGTGGCTGGGAACTTGTCCGGGTCACCGTTCGCAGCTGCATGCGCCGCGCCGATCAGCTGGCGCACCTTGCTCGAGGATGACTCCCAGTACTCCGCGGACTCGACGTGCACCTTGATCAGGCTCAGGCCCTTGGTGTCGAGTCCGTCGGGGAACCAGACCTTCAGCGGAGTGGACCACAGCCGTTCGGCCCGCTGCCGGTCGTACACAATCTCTGCCTTCCCGGACAGTGAGGTCCAGTCGCTCTGCTTGTCGTTGGCGAACGACACGTTCACCTCCGGCTGCGAGCGGATCTGCGTTGCCTTGGCGGAATCGTCGTAGCAGAAGAACCACAGGTCCCCGTCGAACTCCACCTCCTGCACAGCCATCGGCCGGCTGACGTGCTTGCTGGACTCGGTCATGGTCGTGAGCATGCCCGTCCTGGCCCGGTCGACGAACTCCGCGATGTGGTGGACCTCCTCGGCATGACTCCTCACCTCGTCATTCAATGTCATCACCCGGTTTCGACGTCGCCGCGCCACGAGCCGGTCTCGCGGCCCTGGGACTCGATGAAGTCCTTGAACCGCTGTGCGTCCCGCTTCACCTGCAGGTCGTCCACGTTGATGGCAGAGCCGAGCTTCTCTACCAGGCCGGTGGGCTGCCAGTCGATCTGGATCATCACTCGGGTCGAGGTGGCGCTAAGACGATGGAAGGTGACGACGCCGGCATGTTCGGCATCGCCATCCACAGTGCGCCAGGCGATCCGTTCGTCGGGGTGCTGCTCAGTGATCACCGTGTCGAATTCGCGCTCCACGCCGGCGATGTTGGTCACCCAGTGGTTACGGGTGTCGTCGACCTGGGTGATCGACTCAACGCCGGACATGAAATGCGGGAACGACTCGAACTGGGTCCACTGGTTGTAGGCGACATCCACGGGTACGTCGACATCAACGGACTGCTGTATCTGGCTCATCGGACTCCTCCAACTCGGAATAGCGTGTCGAGGCTTGGTACCCTCGACGAGCCGTCCTAAACAGAATGCTCAAGAAATTCTATTCAGATTGACTAGCTTTCACATTCATGGGTACAGCCAGCACGATGAGCTCTTCGACAGCGATCGCCTTGTTCACCCGCGACTTGCGGGCACACGACAACCCCACCCTGCAGGGAGCGGTCGACTCGGCCGAGCAGGCGCTGCCGGTGTTCGTCCTGGACGACACGATCCTCGGCTCGCCGTATCTCGCACCCAACCGAACGTCGTTCCTCGTCGAGGCGCTGCGGGACCTCGATAAGTCGCTGAAGCAGCGCGGCGCCGACGGCCTGGTCATCCGCCGCGGCGACACCGCTCGGGAGGTCGCGGCGTTGGCCGACGAGGTCGGCGCTCGTACGGTCCACGTCTCTGGAGACTGGAGTGCGTACGCACAGACCCGACAGCGTGCGCTCGAGAAGCTGCTGGCCGGCCACGACTGCGAGCTGGTCGTGCACGGCGAGACGCTGGCCGTCGTCCCACCGGGCACCGTCGCGCCAACTGACAACGATCACTTCGCGGTGTTCACGCCGTACTACCGCCGTTGGGGAGACCATCCTCGGCGGCCGGTTCTGGACGGGCCTTCCCGGCTCGCGTCGCCCCGCGTGGCCAAGGGCGAGATCCCCGCTGCCGAGACGCTCTGCCCCGGCGATCGCGCCCGGTACCTGCCTACCGGCGGGGAGACGGCGGGCCGCCGCCGGATGCAGGCCTGGCTGCGCTCATCGGTGAGGACGTACGCCGACCAGCACGATGACCTCGCTGGCGACAACACCTCCCGGATGTCGCCGTACCTCCACTTCGGCTGCCTCTCCGCCACCGAGCTGGTCGCGCGCGCCGGTCGGTCCCGAGGGGCTCAGGCCTTCGTCCGGCAGCTCGCCTGGCGCGACTTCAACTTGCAAGTGCTGGCAGCTCGGCCGGAGGTCGCCAGCCAGGACTACCGCGACCGTGGGGATCGCTGGCGGCGTGACGAGGAAGACCTGGCGGCCTGGCGGACCGGGCGGACCGGCTATCCGATCGTGGACGCCGCGATGCGTCAGCTCATGCAGGAGGGCTGGATGCACAACCGTGGCCGGCTGATCGTCGGCAGCTTCCTGACCAAGACGCTGTACCTCGACTGGCGCGAGGGAGCTAGGCATTTCCTGCACCACCTGGTCGACGGCGACATCGCCAACAACCAGCTGAACTGGCAGTGGGTAGCCGGCACCGGCACCGACACCCGGCCCAGCCGGGTGCTGAACCCGCTGCGCCAGGCCGAGCGGTTTGACCCCGACGGCGCGTACGTGCGCCGCTATGTCCCCGAGCTCGCCAACATCGAAAGACCGGCGGTGCACACACCCTGGGACCTGCCCGACGACGTGCGGAAAGGGCTCGACTACCCCGATCCGATCATCGATCTCGCCGAGGGCCGCCGACGGTTCCTCGACGCCCGGGAGGCGGCCGCACAATGAACAGGGCCGTGCGGCGGTGGCTGTTGCAGGTTCCACTTCGCATCGGTTCCTTTATCTCCGCATCAGATGTACCTGATGCCAAGACGCAGTTACTGATGCGGGGTGGGGTCAAGAGGCCGGTCACGAGCCGATGAAGTGATCGCGCGGTCGACGTATCCGATCGCCCGGTTGAAGAGCGCGGAGGCCAGCGTCGGATCGGTCTGTGCGACCGCCGGGCGTTCATCGAGCTCGCGCAAGAAGTCCAGCGCCTGCCCAAGGCCGGCCGCGTTGGCCACCTCGGCGCAGATCCGCAGTGCCTGCCGGGTCGCCTGCGGATCGATGGTCCACAGCACCTCGAAGGTGCGGCGTTGATCGGGTACGTCGTCCTGGCCTGGCGTCTCCCATCCGGCCAGGCAGGCGGCCAGCCGCGAGGTCTCGGTGATCACCGCCCACTCGCGCCGCATTGG
>Ga0081455_10005560_pt1 | contig 13797 bp, 11 predicted proteins | sample TabmetS3T2R1_FD_70207 | JGI IMG/M metagenome (GOLD analysis project Ga0081455, IMG submission 70207) | Tabebuia heterophylla rhizosphere microbial communities from the University of Puerto Rico - S3T2R1 | ecosystem: Host-associated > Plants > Roots > Rhizosphere ... | reverse complement strand
CCCCTCCTGGCGGACCCCCCCGCCGCGCCAGGACTACCTCGACCGCCGGGTCGAGATCACCGGGCCGACCGACCGCAAGCTGGTGATCAACGCGCTCAACTCCGGCGCCAGGGGCTTCATGGCCGACTTCGAGGACGCCAACTCGCCGACCTGGGTCAACCAGGTCTCCGGCCAGGCCAACCTGATCGACGCGATCGAAGGGACGATCACCTACGACAGCTCCGACGGCCGCCATTACGAGCTGGCCGAGGAGACCGCGACGCTGCTGGTCCGCCCGCGCGGCTGGCACCTCCCTGAGCGCCACATCTCCTTCGACGGCACCGTCGGCTCCGGCTCGCTGGTCGACTTCGGCCTCTTCGCCTTCCACGGCGCCCCCCGCCTCGCCGCCAAGGGCCTCGGCGCCTACCTCTACCTGCCGAAGATGGAGCACCACCTGGAGGCCCGCCTCTGGGACGAGGTGCTCGCCTTCGCCGAGGACGGCCTCGGCCTCGAGCGCGGCACCTTCCGCGCCACGGTCCTGATCGAGACGCTGCCCGCCGCCTTCCAGATGGAGGAGATCCTCCACGAGCTGCGCGACCACTCCTACGGCATGAACGCGGGCCGCTGGGACTACATCTTCTCCGCGATCAAGACCTTCCGCGAGCGCCCCGACGCCGTCCTCCCCGACCGCGCCGAGGTGAAGATGACCGTCCCCTTCATGCGCGCCTACACCGAGCTCCTGGTCCGCACCTGCCACGGCCGCGGCACCTTCGCGATGGGCGGGATGGCGGCCTTGATCCCCTCGCGCACCGACCCCGAGGCGAACGAGCGGGCGATCGCCGCCGTGCGCGCCGACAAGGAGCGCGAGGCGGGCGACGGCTTCGACGGCACCTGGGTCGCCCATCCCGACGTGGTCGGCGTCGCGACCGCCGCCTTCGACGCCGTCCTCGGCGACCGCCCCAACCAGATCGAGCGCCGCCGCGACGACGTCGTCCCCGACGCCGCCGACCTCGCCGACCTCGCCGCGACGCCGGGCGAGGTGATCGAGGCCGGGCTGCGGAGCAACGTCAGCGTCTGCTTCCAGTACATCTCCTTCTGGCTCGGCGGCCGCGGCGCGGTGGGGCTGAACAACCTGATGGAGGACGCCGCCACGGCGGAGATCTCCCGCAGCCAGATCTGGCAGTGGATCCACAACGGGACGAAGCTCGCCGACGGCACCACGATCGACCGCGAGCTGGTCGTCCGGATCCTCGACGAGGAGCTCGACCGCATCCGCGCCGAGGTCGGCGAGGAGACCTGGGCGGCAGGCCGTCCGGAGGACACGCGGCGCGTCTTCGAGGCGGTCGCCCTCGGCGACGACTTCCCCGACTTCCTCACCGAAGTGGCGTACCCGTTGCTGGACTGAGCGCCCGCGCGAGGCGCTCAGGCCGCGACCGCGAAGAGGTGCCACTCGCCGGGGGCGCCCTTCAGCGTGTGGGTGCCGCGGTCGGAGAACTCGAGGCCCGAGCCGACCACCAGCTCCTTCACCGTGCTGGAGACGCGGACCTCGCCGGCGTCGGCGAGCGCGCCGATCCGGGCGCCGATGTTGACTGCCATGCCGCCGACGTCGTCGCCGATCAGCTCGACCTCGCCGGTGTGGATGCCGGCGCGGACCTCGATCCCGATCCCCGCCAGCTCGTCACGGATCGCGCAGGCGCAGCGGATCGCCCGGGTCGGCCCGTCGAAGGTGGCGAGGAAGCCGTCACCGGTCGTCTTCACCTCGCGGCCGCGATGGAGGTCGAGCTGGCGGCGGACCAAGGCATCGTGGCGTTCGAGCAGGTCGCGCCAGCGGCGGTCGCCGAGCTCGGCGGCGCGCTCGGTGGAGCCGACGATGTCGGTGAAGAGGACCGTGGCCAAGGCTCGTTCCGGCTCGTGGGCGCGGCGGCTGCCGAGCAGGAACTCCTCCACCTCGTCGAGCAGTTCGTCCTGGTCGCCCACCATCGCCAGATGGTCGTCGCCGGACAGCTCGACGTAGCGGGCGCCGGGGATCTTCTCCGCCAGGTAGTGGCCCTGGCGGACGGGCATGACCCGGTCGTTGCGCCGGTGCAGGACGAGGACCGGCACGGCGATCGCCGACAGCACCTCGCGGACGTCGATTTCGCGATACAGGTCGATCAGGGCGATCGCCCCGGCCGGGCTGGTGCCCTGGCGCAGCAACCGCGACCACCAGCGTTGGAACTCGAGGTCGTCGACGAGGGTCGGCGCCCAGAAGTCGATCGCCGCCGGGCCGCCCCATTCCGCCTTCAGCAACTCGTACAGGTCATCCAGTGCCTGCCCGCGCACCCCCTCGGCGAAGTCGGGCGCCTTGACGATCCGCGAGAAGGTCCCGTAGAGGACCAGCGAGGACAGGCGCTCCGGGTGGGTGGCGGCGAAGAGGGCCGACATCGGCCCGCCCTCGGAGATGCCGAAGATCGCCGGTCGCTCGCAGCCCGCCGCCGCCATCACCGCCCCGAGGTCGTCCATCGACTCCTCCAGGGTCGGCGGCCGCCCCGGCCGGTCGGAGAGGCCCTGGCCGCGCTTGTCGAAGAGCACCAGCCGCGAGAACGAGGCGAGGCGGCGGAAGAAGCGCGCGACCATCGGCTGCTCCCAGTAGACCTCGACATGGGAGACGAAGCCCGGGACGAAGACGAGGTCCAGCGGCCCCTCTCCGTGCACCTGATAGGCGATGCTCACTCCGTCGGAGTCCGCGTAGCGGGTTGCGACTTCCATCTTCTCCCCGCTGCGACTGTAACGGCCTTCCGGCGTCCATTCGACCAAGTTGGGCCGCGCCGCTCGAACCCCGAAAAGAACTCGTCGCCCGTCCCCGCCAGTCGATTCCCCTTGGCCGTCGGCGGGTACCTAAGTACGGATTGCTCCTGCGGCCCGAGGGGCAAAGAGAGCCACACCGCAGTTCGGCGACCCCGCGGAGGAAACATGCTCCATTGCCCTCGTTGCCGAACCAGTTTCAATCCGGTGACCACAAGCCCGGCCAACTGTCCTCGCTGCCTGGCGAGGGATGGCGTCCGCTCACCGCTGACATTCTGGCTGTTCGACGATCCGAACTCCCGGACATCATCGAGCCGGCGAGAGCTTGAGGGCAAGAGTGAGCGGGGGCGCTGATTCGAAGGCACGGTGGAGAGCCTCTTCGTTCTCGTAGGAGGGGGCGAGCCTGCGGCCCTCGCAGCGGACCTCCACCTCGGGGCTCGAGAACGGCCACGGATCGAGGAAGAAGGAGTCGGCGTCATCCGACGAGCGCAGATCGAGGCTTCCCCCGCCGTCGGATTCCGGAACGCCTTGCGCGGTGAACGGACTCCATCGATGGCAGAGGGCGAGAGACAGTCCGTCCCAGACCCGCATCTGGTTCTGGATCGTCGAAGTCTGCTCCTGGCTGAGGCCCAATCTCGCGCGCAGGCGAGCCTGGCGCCGGTGCTCCTGCTCGATGTGATCCTCCAGCAGCGGTTCCTTGCCGCCGACCGCCCGCAGGCGCAGTCCGGAGAGGAACGAGCCGTGCAGGGACACCGCCAGCGCCGCGCACTCGCTCGCGGTCATGAGGTGGTCGGGAGCATCGCGCCAGATCGCCAGATGCTGCTCGATCGTCCCTTCCAGAAAGGTCCGCGGCAGGCCGGTGTCGGGGTTGAGCCTCGGCCGTCGGTCGAACTCGACCCAACCTATGTCGTGTTGCTCGGCGCCGAGGCAGACATCGGCGCGCGGGGAGGGAGCGGGGAAGCGATCGTTTCCCCAGGCGCGGGCGAGTTGGCCGGAAAGCCACGCGTGAGACAGCTGGCCGATCGCGATCACGCCCTCCTCGTCTGCCCGTAACAGCACGGCGGTGAACGTAACACCGCCGCGCCGCGCTGAGCCGACGCGGCTTCTCGCCCGCCGATTAGCCTCGGGTCGTGGAGTCGACCCTCGAGCCGTCGCCCGCGATCCGGCAGCCGGACGAGCTGGTGCCGCTCTGGTGGCTGCTCGGCCTGCTCTGCCTGGTCGAGGCGCTGCACGAACTGTTCGGACTGGGATCGCCCGACGACCTCTTCGGGCTCGGGTTAGGGGCCGCCCTGCAGATCGCCGCCGCGATCCTCTGCCTCGCGCGGGTCGCATACGAGCCCCGCGGTCGGCGCGCCTGGCTCTGGATCGGGTCGGGGCTGGCCTGTTGGGCCCTGGGAACCGTGCTCTGGGACCTGCTGTACTCCGCCGACTCCGCACCGCCGTACCCGACGGTCGCCGACGCCCTCTGGCTGGCCTGGTACCCACTGACCGTGGGGGGCATGGCGCTCCTCATCCATGAGCGGGTGCGAAGCTTCGAGCTGCACCGCTGGATGGACGGACTGGCGGTGATGTTGGTGGTGATGACCCCGGCGGTGGCCCTGATCGTCCAGCCGCAGGCGGCCCGCTCCGCCGACAACGGCGTGACGACGATCCTCGACTTCAGTTATCCGATCCTCGACGTCCTGCTGGTCGGCGGGGTCCTCGGGGTCTGCGGTCTGCTCGGCTGGCGGCCGGGCCGCACCTGGATCCTGCTCGGCCTCGGCTGCGCGGTGATCGCGTCGGCCGACGGCGTCTTCTCGGTCCAGCAGGCTCGCGGTTCCCTGGTCGAAGGCGACTACGGCTTCCTCTGGAGCGCCGGAGCCTTGCTGATCGCCGGCGCCGCCTGGGTCTCGTCGCCCGGCGACGAAAGCCGGCGCGAGGTCTACGGCTGGCGGGCGATCGTGCTGCCGGTGGCGGCGCAGCTCTGCGCGGCGGGGATCCAGGTGTACGGGCTCTTCCACCCGATCGGCAGCAGCGAGCGGCTGGTCACCCTGGTCATCCTGATCGTCGCGACCGTCCAGATCGTGATCTCCCGGCCCCGGGCTCCGAGCGGCGGGTCGCCGTAGGTGGTGGCTTCGGGCGGGCGTGGGGTTGGTGGCCGACGGGGTAAGGGACGCGGCGGGTTGGCGGCCGACGCGGGCCGGGCGGAGGACGGCAAGGGACGCGGCCGTCTCGTCCACGACCCGGGCGGGCTGTGGCCGTGGCCGAGACGGCCGGGGGTGCGAGGGGTGGAGGAAGGGTCGCGGGAGTCCCGAGGATCCGTGACGGGACCGACGCGGGACCGTGACGGAGGGGGGACCCGTGAGGAAGATGCCGGGGACGTCACTCTCTTGCCCGAATTCTGAGGACGTCACGAACGCGCTGCATGAATATAGGCCCCTATAAGGGCCCAAATTCATGCAGCGCGTTCCGGAGGGCCTGTTTCGGCCTCTCGGAGGGCCGACAGGTGTGACGTCCCCGGCGTCTTCCTGAACGACCTGACGTCTCCGTCACCTCTCCCCTGAGGACCCTCGCCGGAAGCGTGGACTTCCTCACGACCTGTGTCCTCTTCCCACGAACACCTCACGTCCCGGGCGTCTCGTGGCGGTCACAGCCTGCCAGGACCGCCACGAGACGCCCGGGACGCATCTCGGACGGCCGCGCCGCCCCCCGGATCGTGCCCGTCCCCGCCCGCCGCGGCGCGAACTTCGCGTCCCGATCGCCCCGGCCCGTCTCCGCCGCGGAATCAATCATCTAGCGCCGGACACCCGCCGGGGCTTCTCTATTGTGCCCTCTGTGACCCCGACCACCCGCAACCGGGTCGCCGTGATGCACGGCGTCAACTTCGACATTCTCGAGCGCCGCGATCCGTCTTTCTACGGCGGCCGTTCGTTGTCGGAGTTGGAACATCAGGTCGAGGGGTGGGCGCGCGAGGCGGGGCTCGAACCGATGTTCTTCCAGACCAACCACGAGGGCGAGTTCGTCGAGTACCTGCACCGGCTGCCTGACATCGCCGACGGCTCGCTGATCAACGCCGGCGCCTGGACCCACTACAGCCGGGCGATCGCCGACGCGCTCGACGTCGCCGGGCTGCCGGCGGTCGAGGTCCACCTCTCCGACGTCGAGGCGCGCGAGGACTGGCGCAGCGTCTCGGTGTTCGACGGGCTGGTGGTGGAGAAGATCTCCGGCAAGGGCGCCGACGGTTACAAGGAGGCGCTCGGGGTGCTGGCGCGCGAGCTCGGGGTGAGCGGCTGATGCGCGGCCGCGGCGATCGGCTCGAGGCGGTGCTGGCGGAGAAGGGCCTCGACCGGATGCTGGTCACCGACCTGACCAACGTCCGCTACCTGACCGGCTTCACCGGCACCAACGGGGCGGCGATCTGCGGCCCCGGCATCCGCGTCTTCCTCACCGACTTCCGCTACACCGAGCGCGCCGCCGCCGAGGTTCCCGAGTGGGAGACGATCACCCTGACCGGCGACTGGCTGGGCGGGATCGGCGAGCGCCTGGCCGGCAAGACCGGCTTCGAGGACGACCACGTCTCGGTCCGCTCGCTGACCAAACTGGAGGAGAAACTGCCCGACGGGGTCGAGGCGGTGGCCGCCGGCGGCTTGGTCGAGGCGCTGCGCCGGGTCAAGGACGCCAAGGAGCTGGAGGCGATCGCCGAGGCCTCGAAGCTCGCCGACGCGGCGCTGAAGCAAACCGTCGAAAACGGCTTCGTCGGCAAGACCGAGCGCGAAGTCGCCGACTACTTCGAGGCCAAGGTCCGCGGCTTCGGCGGCACGCTCTCCTTCGACACGATTGTCGCCGCCGGCCCCAACGGGGCCCAGCCCCACGCCGAGCCTGGCGATCGCGTGATCCATACCAGCGAGCTGGTCGTCTTCGACATGGGCGCCAAGCTCGACGGCTACTGCTCCGACGGCACCCGCACCTACGCGACCGGCGATCCCGGCGAGGAAGGCCGGCGCGTCTACGAGACGGTGCTCGCCGCCCAGCAGGCGGCGCTGGAGGCGATCCGCCCGGGTGAGACCGGGGAGGACGTCGACAAGACGGCGCGCAAGGTGATCGACGACGCCGGCCACGGCGAGCACTTCGGCCACGGGCTCGGCCACGGGGTCGGGCTCGACATCCACGAGGGCCCGCGCCTCTCGCTGCGCTCCGGCGACGTGCTGGCGACGAACGAAGTCGTCACCGTCGAGCCGGGGATCTACCTGGCGGGCGACCTCGGCGTGCGAATCGAGGACCTCGTCGTCGTCAGCGACGACGGACTGCGGAACCTCTCCTCGCTGCCGAAATCGCTCGACTACGTGGATTGATCAGCGGCTCAGGTCCACTCCGGCTTTGATCCGCGAGCCAAAGGCGGCGAGCAGGTTGATCGTCGCCTCGACGTCGTTCAGGTCGACCATCTCGACCGGCGAGTGCATGTAGCGCAGTGGGATCGAGACGAGGCCGGTCGGGATCCCCGAGCGGGCGATCTGGATCGCGTCGGCGTCGGTGCCGGTGCTGCGGCCGCTGGCGCTGATCGAGTACTCGATCCCCTCCGCCTCGGCCGTCTCGACCAGCAGCTCGAAGACCTTCGGCGAGAGGGTCGAGCCGCGCCCGATCACCGGGCCGGAGCCGAGCGGGTGCACGCCGACCTCCTTCTCGTCGACCCCCGGCGCGTCGGTCGCGTGGGTGACGTCGACGGCGACGGCGAGGTCCGGTTTCAACTCGAAGGCCGAGGTGCGCGCCCCGAACAGGCCGATCTCCTCCTGCACCGCGGCGACGCCCGCCATCGAGCCGCCCGGGCCGGCGCCCTCGGCGCAGCGACGGGTCGATTCGAGCGCGACGTAGGCACCCAGCCGGTTGTCCATCGACTTGGAGACGAGGCGCGAGCCCGCCACCTGCATCGGTTCGGTGCGGATCACGACCGGGTCGCCGACCCGGACCATCGTCTCCGCCTCGTCGCGGTCGGCGGCGCCGATGTCGATGTGCATCGACTTCAGTTCGACGACTTTTTTGCGCTGGTCGGGCTCGAGCAGGCGCTGGTCGGCAATGCGCTTCGGCAAATAATCCGCGGGCTCGAGGTCGCGCGTCGCGACGGCATTGCCGAAACGATCTTCGAGCGTGAGCCGCAGCAGCGGCAGCGGCTGTACCCGCGTGCTTTCGTTCTTGAGCGACAGCCGTACGCGCAGCCGCGTGCCGTCGGCGCCTTCGGCTTCCGCGCCGAGTTGCTTCACCGAATAGGCGGTGAGATCCCAGCGCGGCGTGATCGTGAGACCCAGCGCGCCATAGATGCCGGACACCATCGGTCCTACCGAGCTCAGGACGAGCGCCTGTCGGTTGTGATGCACGAGCTGCGCGACGAGCAGCAATGCGAGCGCGGCCGCGGCGGCGATGTACTGCCACGGCGGACGATGCTTCGCGGCGGGGCTCAACAGCGCGCCGATGGCGGCGTCACTGTCGGCGGTCGTCGGGGCTGTGGTCGGGGCCGCGGTCGCCGCCACGGGTTGCGGCGCGGGCGTTGGCGGAGGCTCGATCGGCCGTCCTATCTTGTCGAGGATTTCGCGCTCGGCTGCGCGGACGCGATCGGCGTCGGCTTCGGCCTCCGCGAACATCTCCTGGACCCAGGGCGGATCGGCGGCGCTCGCCTGCGGCGCGGTTCCGGCCTCGGGCGCTTCCTCGATCACGGACTCCGCGTCGGCAGCCGGTTCGTCATCGAGCAGCGACCAGTCGTCGGCCGCGATCGTATCGGTGTGCGACTCGTCGTCGGCCGGCGGTTCATTTTCGTCGACAGGCTGCTCAGCGTCGCCCGGCGCGGATTCCTCCGCGAGCACGACGGCTTCGTAGTTGCCGGAGCCGGTGTCGTGCTCCGCTTCCTGCGGCGAGATGAAGATTTCGGAAACGTCGGTGGCGGCCGCGTCGAATTCGAGCGATTCGTCCGCGGCGGACGGAGTGTCACCCGCGGCGTCTGCGACGAGCTCGGGCTCGGCCTCGGGAGCAATTTCTTCGGCGGGCTCGGGCTCGGGTTCCGGCTCGACGTGCACGCCCGCGCCGAGCGCGGGCTCCGCCGGCGGATTCGGCTCGGTTTCGAGCAGGCGCCGCTTCGCCGTATCGGAGACGCTCGCGGGATCGCCCTCGCGCAGCGCGATCAGCGCGTTGAACACGTTCGCGCAACGGCCGCAGCGCACGTAGCCCTGGCCTGCACGCAGGTCGACCGTCGTGACGACGAGCGTGAGCGTGCATTTGGGACAGACGGTGAACAAGCGGGTCCTGCCTTCTCAGGGCCGGCGCGTGCCGGACAGCGCCGTCCAGCCGTCGCGACTTGCGAACGGCTCGATATCAAACCACGGCAAATGCGCGCGTGTCACCTCGTCGGCCTGCGTCGCGAGCAGCCCCGCAAGCACGATGCGGCCGCCCGGACGCGTGAGCGCCGCGAAGCGCGGCGCGAGCTCGCAGAGCGGACCGCAGAGGATGTTAGCCAGCACGATGTCCGCATTCGCCGGCAGCTCGGCGTCCGTGGCGACCACGCGCACGCGTGTGTCGACATCGTTCGCCGCCGCGTTGTCGCGCGTGGCGGTCAGCGCCTGCGGATCGATGTCGAATGCGCAGGCTTCGCGGGCGCCGAGCTTCACGGCCGCGACCGCGAGCACGCCCGAGCCGCAGCCGTAGTCGATCGCGAGGGGCACATCGTGCGCGTGCTGATCGAGCCAGGCGAGGCACATCGCGGTGGTGGCATGCGTGCCCGTGCCGAACGCGAGGCCGGGGTCGAGACGCACGATCACGGCGCCCGGCGTGTGGACGTGCGCGTGGTGCGGCGAAACCCACAGGCGTTTGCCGAAGCACATCGGATGAAAGTCGCGCAGCCACTCGCGTTCCCACGCGCGATCCGCGAGCGTCTCGACGACGAAACGCTCGGGCGGCACCCGCAGCACGTGCGCGAGCCCGGCGACGAGCTCCTGCGGCGACGTCTCGAAAGGGAACAGCGCCTGCAGGCGCGAGTGCGGCCACAGCCGGAACTCGCCCGGCGCCGGCTCGAGGATCGGATCGTCGTGCTGGTCCGCGTACGACACGGCGAGCGCGCCGAATTCGAAGCAGGCTTCTTCGACGCGCTCGGCGTCGAGGCCGTCGAGCGTCAGCGTGAGTGCGAGTTGCGGCATGTCCTCTCGCGGATCGGCCGCTACTTGAGGCCCAGCCGCCGCTCCAGGTAGTGGATGTCCTGCCCGCCCGTGCGGAACGCCTGATGCGTGAAGATTTCCTGGTGCAGCGCCGTGTTCGTCTTGATGCCCTCGACGACCATCTCGGCGAGCGCATTGCGCATGCGCGCGATCGCGGTCTCCCGCGTGTCGCCATACGCGATGACCTTCGCGATCAGCGAGTCGTAGTGCGGCGGCACGTTGTAGCCCGAGTAGATGTGGCTATCTACCCGCACCCCGGGGCCGCCGGGCGCATGCCACAGCTTGATCGGGCCGGGGGAGGGCATGAACGTCTTGGCATCCTCGGCGTTGATGCGGCACTCGATGGCGTGGCCCGTGAGCTTGATGTCCTTCTGCGCGAACTGCAGCTTCTCGCCCGAGGCGATCAGCAGCTGCGCCTTCACGAGGTCGATGCCCGTGATGAGCTCGGTCACCGGGTGTTCCACCTGGATGCGCGTGTTCATCTCGATGAAGTAGAACTCATTGTCCTGGTAGAGGAACTCGAGCGTGCCGGCGCTGCGGTAGCCGACGGCCTTGCAGGCCTCGACGACACGCTCGCCCATCTTCTCGCGCTGCGCGGCCGTGATGCCCGGCGCCGGCGCTTCCTCGACCACCTTCTGATGGCGGCGCTGCATCGAGCAGTCGCGCTCGCCGAGGTGGATGACGTTGCCGTGGTGATCGGCGAGCACCTGGAATTCGATGTGACGCGGCCGCTCCAGGAATTTCTCCATGTAGACCTGGTCGTTGTTGAACGCCGCGAGCGCCTCGCCCTTGGTCACGGAGATCGCGTTGAGCAGTGCGGCTTCGCTGTGCACGACGCGCATGCCGCGGCCGCCGCCGCCGCCCGAGGCCTTGATGATCACGGGATAGCCGATGTCCCGCGCGATCTTGAAGTTCTCTTCGGGCACGTCGCCCAGAGGACCGCCGGAGCCCGGCACGCAGGGCACGCCGGCCTTCTTCATGACGTTGATGGCCGAGACCTTGTCTCCCATCATGCGGATCACGTCGGCGCGCGGGCCGATGAACGTGAAGCCGCTCTTTTCGACGCGCTCCGCGAAATCCGCGTTCTCCGAGAGGAAGCCGTAACCCGGATGGATGGCCACCGCATCCGTCACCTCGGCCGCGCTGATGATCGCGGGCATGTTGAGGTAGCTCTTCTGCGAGGGCGGCGGGCCGATGCACACGGACTCGTCCGCGAGCAGCACGTGCTTGAGGTTGTAGTCGGCCGTCGAATGCACGGCGACGGTCTTGATGCCGAGCTCGCGGCAGGCGCGCAGGATTCGAAGCGCGATCTCGCCGCGATTGGCGATGACGATCTTGTCGAGCATGGTCGCGCGGCTATTCGATGACGAAGAGCGGCTGGCCGAACTCCACCGGATCTCCGTTGCTGGCCATTATCGCGGTGACCTTGCCCGCCTTGTCGCTCTCGATCTGGTTCATCATCTTCATGGCTTCGATGATGCAGAGGACCTGGCCTTCCTTGACCTCGGTGCCGATCTCCGCGAAGGGCTTCGAGCCCGGCGAAGCGGCGGCGTAGAACGTGCCGACCATCGGCGCGGTGACCACGTGTTCGTTGGCGCGGCGCGCGGGCGCGGCGGCGCTCTCGGCCGCGGGAGCGGCGGCCGGTGCCGCGACGGGCGCGGCGGCCACGGGGGCGGGAGCGGCGACGTGCGTGACGAGCTGGCCGGTCGGCATGCGGCTGATCCTCACCGCTTCCTCGCCTTCCTTGATCTCGATCTCAGCGATCCCCGACTCTTCGAGTAGTTCGATGAGTTTCTTGACTTTGCGAATGTCCAACGTGGACTCCCTTCGTGGAAAACTTATTTGTTGATTCGGGCGGCCGCGGCCTGCACGGCAAGCTCATAGCCGAGCGCGCCGAGGCCGACGATGCAGCCGACGGCGATGTCGGAGAAATACGAGTGGTGACGGAATTTCTCGCGCGAGAACGTGTTCGAGAGATGCAGTTCGATGAACGGCAGCTTCACGCCGAGCAGGGCGTCACGCAGCGCGACGCTCGTGTGCGTGAATCCGCCCGGGTTGATGATGGCGAACGCGATGCCGTTGGCGCGCGCCGTCTGCACGCGGTCGATGAGCTCGTGTTCGGCATTGCTCTGGAAGGCGACGAGCTCGTGCCCGAGCTTCTGCGCGGCGTTCTTGGCGCGTTCCTCGATGGAAGCCAGCGTGTCGGACCCGTAGACTTCGGGCTCGCGCGTCCCCAGCAGGTTCAGGTTCGGGCCGTTGAGTAATAGGAGTCGCGCCATGCGCCTTTCTGACCTTCCCCGGGGCAATGAAGGCGGCGAATTTACCGTAATTGGTTGGCAACGTGCGCGGTTTTCGCCAAACGGCGGCGATCGCGGCTATTTCCCCGTCGTTTTGTCAGCACTCGCCTCATTTCGCGCACGTTCGGTGGCCATTTCCCGGAAGGCGTCGGCGACCGCGGCCTGAGCCTGCTCGCGTGTCAGTACCCCATTGTCGATGTCCCGCAGGCGATCGAACGCGAAGTTGACTTCATCTTCGTGCAACTCGCCGAGTTTGATGGCCAGGATGCGGTTCTGGCTGTCCACGAACACGGAGAACGGGAAAGCCATTCCCATCCCGAAGGCCTCGGCCGCCACCAGTCCGTCTTCCTCGCCCATGAGCAAGGGGTAGCTCATGGGCACTTCCTTCACGAACTTGAGCACATCTTCCTTGAAGTCGACCGCTACGCCGACAATCTCGGCGTTCTGGCCGTGGCGCTGCACTCTTATCTTATTGAGCAGTGGGATCTCGCGGCGGCAGGGGGCACACCAGGTCGCCCAGAAATTCACCATGAGCGGTCGGCCGCCGAAACTCGAGAGCTTCGTGGGTTTCCCGTCGAGATTCGCGAGCGTGATGTCGGGGAGGCGGTCCGGGACTTTGCGCTTGTCCGCGGCCTCGGTCTCCGGTGCAACGGACGCGCTCGGCGTCGAAGCTACCGGCACCGGCGTCAACGTGGGTTCTGCCGGATGCAGCGCGCGGTAGATGAAGAATCCCGCGCAGCCGGCGACGAGAACGATCAGCGGCCCGAGGAGGAATCGGGCACGCGAAGAACCGGGATTGCTCACGGGTTAGTCAGGTCGCGGGTGCGACGGCCTGCCGGACCACGGCCGCGAACTCCGCTGCCTTCATGAAACCGACGACGCGGAAGTTTCGCCTTTCCTGACCGTCGGAGCCATAGAACGCGATGGTCGGCGGTCCGAAGATGCCGAAGTGCTTGAGCAAGTCGCGATCGACGTCGTCGTTCGCGGTCACGTCGGCCTGCAACGTCACGGTGTTCGCGAGCGCGGCCTGCACCTCGGGAACGGTGAATGTGTCGTGCTCCATCTCTTTGCACGACACGCACCAGTCCGCATAGAAGTCGAGCATCACCGATTTGCCGGCGGCCTTCGCCGCGGCGACTTCGCGCTCGAGATCCGCGAGCGACTTGATGCGCTTGAACTCGAGCTGCTTCTGTTCGCCCGCGAGCTGCGGGATCGGCTTGAGCGGATTCGTACCGCCGAGCACGGTGCCCGCGAGCAGGGCGAGCCCATAGATCGCCGCGGCCGCGCCGACCACGCGCGCGAAGACGCGCACACCCGACGAGCGCGGCTTCGCGCGCCACAGCACCCACGCGAGCGCGGCTGCGGGGGCTGCCCACAGCAAGAGGTTTGCCCAGCCCGGCACCAGCCGGCCGAGCAGCCACGCGGCGACCGCGAGGAACATCACGCCGAAGAGATTCTTGATCGTCTCCATCCACGCGCCCGCGCGCGGCAGCAGCGCGCCGGCCGACGCGCCGACGAGCAGCAGCGGCGTGCCCATGCCGAGCGCTATCGACAGCATCGCGACG
>Ga0081455_10005559_pt1 | contig 13800 bp, 13 predicted proteins | sample TabmetS3T2R1_FD_70207 | JGI IMG/M metagenome (GOLD analysis project Ga0081455, IMG submission 70207) | Tabebuia heterophylla rhizosphere microbial communities from the University of Puerto Rico - S3T2R1 | ecosystem: Host-associated > Plants > Roots > Rhizosphere ... | reverse complement strand
GGCGGTGTTCGCCCACCGCGGACACGCCGCCGGCGCGATCGGCGTCGTCGGCTCGGTCGATCGCCTGCTGCCCGACGGTCCGATGCCGGCGCTCGTGGGCGCCGTCAAGGAGACCGCGCGAGGACTTTCCCGCGACATGGGAGCGGGCCGGCTCGCCGCTCGTGGCGTCTAGCAGGCTAGGCTCGCGCCGATGTCCATGGACCCACCGCCCGCATTCGTCACGGTCGACGACTACGAGCCCGTCGCCCGCGAGAAGCTGCCGCCCGACGTGTGGGGCTACTTCGCGGGGGGATCGGGCGACGAGTGGACGCTGCGTGAGAACGTCCGTGCGTTCGAACGCTGGATGCTCCGGCCGAGGTTCCTCCGGCTGCAGGGCCAACCCGACCCGTCGATGAGCCTGCTCGGGACGCCGGTCTCGTTCCCGGCGTTGGTTGCGCCGTGGGCATATCAATACATGGCTCACCCGGACGGGGAACGCGCAACCGCCCGTGCCGCCGCCGCGGCCGGCACGATCATGGTCGTGTCCTCGACGACGGAGGCGTTCCTCGAAGATGTCGCCGAGGCAAGTGCGGGCCCGAAATGGTGGCAGCTGTATCTGTTCACCGATCGCGCCCGGAACGAGGAGATGCTCGACCGGGTGGTGGAAGCTGGCTTCGCGGCGATCTGCTGGACGGTCGACGTCCCCGTGGTCGGCTTGCGGCACCGCGACACACGGAGCGGTTTCGAGATGCCGATCGGGCTGCCGGGGCAGGATCTCACGTACGCCCCCGACCTCGGATGGGACGACCTCGCGTGGATCCGCGAACACGTCCCGGGCCTGCCGGTCCTCGTGAAGGGACTGCTGACCGCCGAGGATGCGGAGCTCGCGGTCCAGGCCGGAGCCGACGGCATCATCGTGTCGAATCACGGCGGGCGTCAGCTCGACTCATCGCCCGCGGGGCTCGAGGCCCTCCCGGAGGTCGCGGCGCAGGTCGCCGGCCGGGTTCCGGTCCTCATGGACGGGGGCGTCCGGCGCGGGACCGACGTGATCAAGGCTGTGGCGCTCGGTGCTCGGGCAGTGCTCGTCGGCCGTCCCACGGTGTGGGGGCTCGGCGCGGCGGGGGAGGTGGGCGTCACCGACGTGCTCCGGATCCTTCGCGACGAGTTCGTGAACGCGATGGCCCTGACGGGATGCCGCACCGTCGAGGAGATCGGGGCCGCGCTCGTGACCCCGGCGCCGTGACATGTGACGGGGCTCCGGCTCGTCTGTCACCCTTCCGCGCACGGATGAGCGGCTTCGACCTCCACACGCACAGCACGTGCTCGGACGGCACGAACACGCCGGCTGAGAACGTCGCGCTCGCACGGGAACGTGCCCTCGAGGGCATCGCCGTGACAGACCACGACACGACCGAGGGCCTCGAGGAGGCGTTCGCCGCCGCGGCCGCCGACGGTCCGGCGATCGAGGTCGTGCCGGGCATCGAGTTCTCGGCGGAGTACGACGGCGCCAGCCTGCACGTGCTCTCGTACTGGATCGATCCGACCGACCAGGGTCTCCGCGACGAGCTGCGACGGCTGCACGACACGCGGTTCCGCCGCGGGGAGATGATGGTGGAGAAGCTGCAGGAGCTCGGCTACGAGATCTCGTTCGAGCGCGTGCGGGAGCTCGCGGGCGACGGCCCCATCGCCCGGCCTCACGTGGCCGCGGCGATGGTGGACGCAGGGATCGTGCCCACCGAGAAGGAGGCGTTCGACCGGTTCATCTCCGACGACGGGGTCGCGTACGTGCCCAAGCACGCGTTGCACCCGATGGACGCCCTCCGGCTCATCACGGGCGCCGGCGGGGCGTGCGTGCTGGCGCACCCCGGGATGTGGAAAGGTGCCGGATCCGTCCCCGACGGGCTGATCGAGGAGATGGCGGCGGGCGGCATGGCGGGCCTCGAGGTGGATCATCCCGACCACGACGAGGAGCAGCGCGCCCGGTACCGCCGGTTGGCGGGATCGCTGGACCTGGTCCCCACCGGCGCGAGCGACTGCCACGGATCCCGCTACGACTACCGGCTCGGGACCGAGACCACCGACGCGGTCCGGGTCGCGGAGCTCCGGCGCCGTGCCGCCCGCTCGCCCGATGGCTGACGCCGACGATCGGGGAGCGGCGTCCTCGAGCGAGGGAGCGACACGGACCCGAGCGATCGAGATGGTGTTCTTCGACATCGGGGGGGTGATGTACGACGACACGGTCTACGCGCGCTCTTGGATGCGGGCGTTACGCGAGTCGGGGGGCGAGTTCACCGACGAGGAGTTCGACCGGGAATACGCTGAGGCCAGAGCCGCCCAATCGGGCTCGTTCCGCCGACGGCTGACTCGACGTTTCCTCGGGTCCGACGCCGAGCTCGAGGCGGTGGAGGCTCGGGCCGCCCACTACTGGGCCTACCCGCCGTCCGCGCTGTTCCCCGACGTGATGGAGTGCCTGGTCGGGCTCGAGGGCCGCTACCGCCTCGGGGTGATCGCGAACCAGCCCACGTCCGTGCGGGCGGCCATGGAGCGCGACGGCCTGGCGCGCTACTTCGAGGTCTGGGGGGTGTCCGACGATCTCGGGTTGCAGAAGCCCGACCCGGCACTGTTCGCCCACGTGCTCGCCACGGCCGGCGTTCCCGCGGGCCGAACGGTCATGGTCGGCGACCGTCTCGACTACGACATGCGGCCGGCGAAGGCAGCGGGGATGCGGGCGGTCTGGGTGCTCCGCGGGGAGGCCCCGGATGACCCGACCCCCGAGCAGCTCGCACAGACCGACGGGGCTGTGCGGACGCTCGCCGAGCTTCCGGGCATGCTGGAGGCATGGAACAGCCGCGCCGGATCCTGATCGTCGGGGGAGGCTTCGCCGGCGTCTACGCCGCGATGCACATGGCGCCCCTCGCGAAGGCAGGACATCGGGTCACGCTCGTGAGCGCGGAGAACTTCATGCAGTACCAGCCCTTCCTGCCGGAGGTCGCGTCAGGAACGATCGACCCGCGGGCGGCGGTGGTGCCGTTGCGCGGCGTGCTCCGCCACACCCAGGTCGAGGTCGGCGAGGTCCTCGAGCTGGACCACGGATCTCGCCGCGCCACGGTGCGGATCCCCGACGGGCAGACGATGCTGCTCGACTACGACGTCGTCGTGATCACGGCGGGGTCGTGGTCCCGGGTCCTGCCGGTGCCCGGCCTGGCGGAGCACGGCATCGGCTTCAAGACCGTGCAGGAGGCGATCTATCTGCGGAACCACGTTCTGTCGCGGCTCGACGTGGCCGCTCAGACCGACGACCCGGAGCGAGCGCGCTCCGCGCTCACGTTCGTGGTCGTGGGCGGCGGGTACGCGGGCGTCGAGGCGCTCGGCGAGCTCGAGGATCTCGCGAGGGACGCGATGCGGAACTATCCATCCCTGCGCGTTGAGGACATGCGCTGGATCCTGGTCGAGGCGAGTGACCGGATCCTCCCGGAACTGTCGGCCGACCTCGCCGGGTACGCGCAGCGCCGGCTCAACGAGCGCGGGATCGAGATCGCGTTGGACACCCGACTCGCATCGGCGGACGGAGGGACGATCGACCTGACGGACGGACGGACGTTCTCGGCCGACACGCTGGTGTGGACCGCGGGCGTCAAGCCGGCGCCGCTCGCGAAGATCAGCGGGTTCCCCAGCGACGACCGCGGCCGCATCCGGGTGGACGAACGCCTACGGGTCGTGGACGTGCCCGACGCGTGGGCCGCCGGCGACGTCGCGGCCGTGCCGGACCTCACGACCGGAGGGCTCGCTCCGCCCACGGCGCAACACGCGATGCGTGAGGGCAAGCGACTCGGCGACAACCTGTGCGCCTCGCTGCTGGGCGGTGAGCTGCAGGCGTTCCGCTGGCGCAACGTCGGCGGCGTGTGCTCGCTCGGTCGCTACAAGGGTGTCGCGGAGGTGTTCGGCATCAAGGTGAAGGGGTTCCTCGGCTGGTTCCTGCACCGGTCGTACCACCTGTGGGCGATCCCGACCCTGGGACGGCGCGTGCGCATCGCGCTTGACTGGACGGTCGCGTTGCTCTTCCCGCGCGACATCACCCAGCTCGCGGGGTTCGAGCACCCGAAGGAACCGTTCCGCCGGGCCGCGAGCTCGGACGAGCCATCCGGCCCGGCGTAGCGCGGATCGGTCCCACTCCGTAGGCTCACCCAGGCATCGGTTCGTTGGGGGCGGGAGGTGAGCGTGAGGGCAAGCGAGACCGTGCCGGGGCTGCGGATGCTCGCGACGTATCGACGGTCGTGGCTCGGGAAGGACGTCGTGGCCGGGCTGGTCCTGACCGCGCTGCTCGTGCCGCAGGGCATGGCGTACGCGGAGCTCGCCGGACTGCCAGCGATCACCGGCCTCTACACCTCGATCCTGTGCCTGATCGGCTACGCGGCGTTCGGCCCCAGCCGCATCCTCGTGCTCGGTCCCGACTCCTCCCTGGGTCCGATGATCGCGGCCACGCTCGCACCGCTCCTGGTCGCGGACGGCGATCCGGCGAAGGCGGTCGCGATGGCCTCGATGCTCGCGTTGTTGGTCGGCGGCGTGATGATCCTGTCCGGGATCGGGAAGCTGGGCTTCGTCGCCGACCTCCTCTCCAAGCCGACCGTGATCGGCTACATGAACGGCCTCGCGCTCACGATCGTCGTGGGCCAGCTGCCGAAGCTGTTCGGGTTCTCGGTCGACGCCGACGGGTTCATCGCCGAGCTCGCAGCGTTCGTGCGTGGGGTCGTCGACGGCCAGACCGTGACGGCCGCGCTCGCGATCGGCACGCTCGGGTTGGTGGTGATGGTGGTGCTCCAGCGCGCGCTGCCGAAGCTCCCCTCGGTCCTGATCGTCGTGGTCCTCTCGATCGGGCTCGCGGCGGCGTTCGACCTGGCGGACCGGGGCGTATCGCTCGTCGGGGCGCTCCCGCAGGGGTTCCCCCCGTTCACGATCCCGTCGGTGACGTTCCGCGATCTCGGGGTGCTGGCCCTGGGCGCGTTCGGGATCGCGCTCGTGTCGCTCACCGACACGATCTCGACCGCGACCTCCTTCGCGGCGCGATCGGGGCAGGAGATCGACGGGAACCGCGAGATGATCGGGATCGGCGTCGCGAACGTGGCGGCGGGCCTGTTCCAAGGGTTCCCGGTGAGCACGAGCGGTTCTCGCACCGCCGTGGCCGAGCAGGCGGGCGCGAAGACGCAGGTGGCTGGTCTCGTGGGGGCGGGCGCGATCACGCTGATGTTGCTGTTCGTGCCGGGGCTGCTGCGCGATCTGCCGCAGCCGACGCTCGCCGCGGTCGTGATCTCGGCATCCATCTCGCTCGCCGACGTGCCAGCCACGATCCGCCTGTGGCGCCAGCGACACACCGAGTTCCTGCAGTCGATCGCCGCGATGCTCGGCGTCGTGCTCCTCGGGGTGCTGCCGGGTATCGCGATCGCGGTGGCCTTGTCGATCCTGAACGTGTTCCGGCACGCGTGGTGGCCCTACGACGCGGTGCTCGGCCGGGTTCCCGGCGTGCCGGGCTTCCACGACGTCGCGAGCTACCCGCAGGCGGAGCGGCTCGAAGGGTGCGTCCTGTTCCGGTTCGATGCGCCGTTGTTCTTCGCGAACTGCCGGGCCTTCCGCGACCGGATCCGTTCGCTCGCGCGGGCCCAGCCGGCTCCCCGGTGGATCGTGGTGGCGGCCGAGCCGATCACCGACGTCGACACGACCGCGGCCGACATGCTCGCGGAACTCGACGTCGAGCTGAACGCGGCGGGGATCAACCTGGTGTTCGCGGAGATGAAGGACCCCGTCCGGCGGAAGGTGGCCCGCTACGAGCTCACGCGGACGATCGCGCCCGAGCACTTCTACCCGACGCTCGATGCGGCGGTCGACGCGTTCCGGGCGACCGTGGGCGGCCAGTGGCGATCGGTCGGCGGACCCGCGACCACGATCGCGGGAGGGGATGAGACCGATGGCGACCGATCTCCCTGAGCGCGCCCCCGTTCGCCGGCGCATCGCCGCGATCGGCGCGCTCGTGGCGGCGCTCGCCTCGATCGCGCTGATCGTCCAGGCCACCGCGGCGAACATCGGCGGGGTCATCGTGAGCCTGCTCGGACTCGCCGTCACGGTCGGCGCCGGCTGGCACGCGCTCGTTCGTCGTGGGCTCGTCCGCACCCTGTCGGTGATCGTCGCCCTCGCGGCTCTGGCCGTCGTCGTGTGGGGGCTCGTCCTCGGGGACTTCTCGCTGGCGCGGGGCGCAGCGATCATCGTGACGACCGCGATCGCCGTTGGGCTCGCCCGCGTGGCGCTGGGTCGCACCGAGGCCGACATCGCCGCCCGCGTCGAAGCGATGCCGTCCGCGCCGCGCGCCCGGCGACCGGTCCTGCTGATGAACCCGCGCTCGGGAGGTGGCAAGGTCGAACGGTTCCACCTCGAGGACGAGTGCCGGGCCCGCGGCATCGAGCCGATCGTTCTGCAACCCGGCGACGACCTGCTCGAGCTGGCCGAGGCCGCCGTGGCCCGCGGCGCGGACGTGATCGGCATGGCGGGGGGCGACGGTTCGCAGGCGCTGGTGGCGTCGATCGCGACGAAGCACGACGTCGCCCACGTCGTCGTGCCGGCGGGGACGAGGAACCACTTCGCGCTCGACCTCGGCCTCGATCGTGACGACGTGGTCGGTGCCCTCGAGGCCTACACCGACGGCCTCGAGCGGCGGATCGACCTCGCCACGGTCAACGGCAGGATCTTCGTGAACAACGCATCGATGGGGCTCTACGCGAAGATCGTCCAGTCACCCGAGTACCGCGACGCGAAGGTCCAAACCGTGCTGTCGATGCTGCCCGACCTGCTCGGGCCCGACGCCGTGCCGATGGACCTTCGGTTCGTCGGCCCCGACGGGGAGCAACAGACGAGTGCGCACATGTTGCTCGTGTCGAACGACCCGTACCGGCTGGACGAACCGAACGCCCGCGGCACGCGGGAGCACCTCGACGCCGGCACGCTCGGGATCGTGAGCCTGCAGGTGAACACGGCGGCCGACGCTCAGCAGCTGATCGCGTTGAACACGGTCGGGCAGATCGCCCGGTTCCCGGGGTGGCTGGAATGGTCGGATCCCGCCTTCCAGGTGGAGTCCGGCGGACCGGTCGAGGTGGGCGTCGACGGGGAGGCCATGAGCCTCGACCCGCCGCTCGAGTTCCACTCGATCCCGGGAGCGCTGCGCGTGCGGACGCCGCGGAAGGCCCCCGGTGTGTCCCCGGCGACGCGGGCGACGAACCCATGGGCGCTCGAGGACCTGATCAAGATCGCCGTGGGCACGAGATCGTCGTGATCGAGGACTTCCGCGGGCTCCCGGATCCGCGATCGGCCCTGATCCTGATCGCGGTCGGTGCCGTGACGTTCGTGGGGTCGTTACTGCTGATCCGCACCGGCGTCGCCACCTGGGACGAGCGCGTGTTCGTGGCGTTGAACACGGGGACGGGATCGAGCTCGATCGTCGCGCGCGCGGTCGCCGCGATCACGACGCCGGTCGGCCTCGTCGTGCTCGTCCTCGTCTCGGGGCTCGTGGTGCAGCGGACGCACGGGTGGGCAGCGATCGCGGTGTCCTCGCTCGCCGCCGCGCTCGGGTGGGCGATCGCGAACGGAGCGAAGGCGCTGATCGACCGGCCGCGGCCCTACGAGTCGCTCGCCGCGACGATCCTGCGCCAGGACCCGGCCCGCGGCACGTCGTTCCCGTCGAGCCACACCGCGATCGTCGTGGGGGTTGTGGTGGCGCTGCTGCCGCTACTCCCCAGGCCCTGGAGGGTCGTGGGGATCGCGGTCATCGCGCTCGTCGTGTGGTCCCGCGTGTACTTCGGCGTCCACCACCCGCTCGACCTGCTGGGTGGGATCGGCGCGGGACTCGTTGCCGCCGGCCTCGCGTGGCTGATCCTCGGCGCGCTCGCTCGCGCCTGACCTGCGGGCCCGAGCTACGCGCCCTTCCGCCGCTGCTTCTGCAGCTCGCTCGCCGCCTGCAGCGCCTTGTGGCTGCGCGCGATGTCGGGCATCTCGTGGCCCGCCGACAACTCCTCGGCCGCCCACCGGGTGAGGTCGCGGATCGAGATGATGCCCACGACCTTGCCGCGATCGACGACCGGCAGGTGGCGGATGTTCCGCGACACCATGTGCTCGGCCGCGTCTGCGAGATCGGTCCGCGGACCGATCGTCTCCAGGTCCCGCCTCGTCATGCCGTGCATCACACGGACCGTTTGCGGGTCGCCGCCCGCCGCGACCAGGTTCACGATGTCGCGCTCCGTCACGATCCCCGCGAGCTTCTTCCCCTCCAGGACCACCACGGACGAGATGCCGTGCGTCCGCATGGTCTTCGCGACGTCGGCGAACGCGTCGTCGGCGTCGGCCGTCTTGACGTCCGTGTTCATGATGTCCGCGACCTGCATCGTGCATGCCTCCTGACCGGACGTTGGAACGGCAGCCTACCGCGGATGGGTCATCGTCTGAGAATCGTCTTTGCGTACCAACCGATATGAGGCGCCGAGACGGGTCCACCGGGCTCCTCATCGCTTGCGCGTCGGCCGTGACCTCGTGCTCACCATCGGATCCGACCCCGTTCCTGCGATGGTGGGGCGCGCTCGTCCTGATCCCAGCGGGGATCCTGGTGATCGGGGGCATCCTCTTCGCGATCTGGGTGAAGGCGCCGTGGAAGCGTCGGGATCCGCGTCGTCCCAACATCTGGGATCCAGAGCCGTGAGGGGGGGGCCACCGCACGCTCAGTGATCGCTGACGCCGGAGAAGTGGAACTCCTCGATCTTCAGCGCCGGCACGCTGGAGGCGCTGAAGAAGAACTCGCTCGCGAGCTCCGCGTCGCGCCCCACCATCGACACGGCCGACAACGCGTCGACGATCGACTGCGTGAACCGGAAGTTCCGCACGGGCCCGGCGATCTCCCCGCGCTCGATCAGGAACGTGCCGTCTCGCGTCATGCCGGTGATGGAGGATTCGATCGGGTTCACGACGTTCGTGTAGTGGAACCGGGTCACCAGGACCCCGTGGTCGGTGGCCTCGATCATCTCGTCGAGCTGCGCGTCACCCGTGGCCATCATGAGGTTCAGGGGGAACGGCCCCTCGGGGTTGGGCGCGGGCAGGCCGTGGCCCGTGGACGCGATCCCGGCCTCCTTCGCCGTTCGCCGGTCGTACACGGCGTCGAGGAACACGCCGTCGTGGATCAGGTCGACGCGCGAGCGCGGCACGCCCTCGAAGTCGAACGGCGTGCCGAGCGTTCGCGGGTCTGCGCCGTCGTCCCAGATCGAGATCGCGGGCGCCACGACCTGTTGATCCCGCTTGCCGCTGAAGCACGATCGACCTTCGAGGTACGCCTTGCCGCCGAAGCCGACCCAACCCAGGAACCCGACCAGCGTCGCCACCGCCGCGGGTTCCAGGACGACGGGATACCTCCCGATCTCGAGCTCGCGTGGCGAAGGCGATGCGAGCGCCTTGCCGGAGGCCCGGCGCCCGATCGCTTCGGGGTCGATCGCGTCGATCGAGCCGGTGAAGGTCTCGGCGAACCCGCTTCCCCCGTCCGGCCCGGTCACGACCGTGGTCAACGACGCCTGTGTCGACGGCGACCAGCACCGCTGCCCCTGCGTGTTCGCGAGGGCGAGCTCCCCCGCGAGGGTCTCGTACGCACCCGCCGCGCTGCACCCGGGGGCACACGCTTCGACGAGGGACGCGACGCCCTGCGCACGGATCTCGGGGGACGCGCCGGCGGTGTCGTCGAAGTACCGCTCGACCTCGGGCACGTCCGCCGGCGGGGCGAGTCCGGGCCATGACGGGTCGGGGCCGACCACCTCAGCCATCTCCTTCGCGCTGCGGGCGGCCGCGCGGGCGCCATCAGGGGTGCACTCGTTCGTAACGGTCACCCCGACGCGGTTGCCGGCGACGACCCGCACGCTGAGCGCGGTGTCCTCACGGAACGTGCTCTGGTGGATCTCGCTCGAGGCGAACCGGGTCAAGCCACCCCACTCGTGCATCAGGAGGACCTCGACGCCGTCGACGCCGGACAGCTCCAGCGCGGCGTCGGCCACGCCGCCGAACCCGTCGGCGCCGAGCGGTTCCGGCATCTCAGCGGACCCCGACCTGCACGTTGCGGAAGCGAGCCGGCGACGCTCCGTGCCCGACGCGCGCGGTCTGGGAGGGTTGCCCCTTGCCGCAGTTCGGGGTGCCCCACACGAGCCAGTCCTCACGGCCGCCGACCGCGTCGCACGAGCCCCAGAACTCGGGCGCGAGTCCGGTGTAGTTCGGGTCCTTGTACAGGGTCGTGAGCTTGCCGTGCTCGATCCGCCGTGCCATCTCGCATCCGAACTGGAAGTTGATCCGCTTGTCGTCGATCGACCACGACGTGTTCGTCGTCATGAAGATGCCGTCGTCGGTGTCGCCGATGATCTCCGCGAGCGTTCCCTCGCGGGGTTCGATCGAGATGTTGGTCATCCGGATCAGCGGGAGGTGGCTCCATCCGTCGGCGCGGCTCGTGCCGTTGGAGGCCTGCCCCACCACCGGCGCGGTCTCGCGGCTCGTGAGGAAGTTCTGGAAGATGCCGTCGACGATGATCGGGGTCGCCTGCGCGGGCACGCCCTCGTCGTCGAAGCCGAAGGTTCCGAGCCCTCCGGTCAGCGTCGCGTCCGCGGTCACCGAGACCAGGTCGCTCGCCCACCGGGTCGTGCCGCGATCGGCGGGGGTGAGCCACGACGAGCCCGCGTAGGCCTCCTCCATGCCGAGGACGCGGTCGAGCTCGATCGGATGGCCGATCGACTCGTGGATCTGCAGCTCCATCTGGCCGGAATCGAGCACGAGCGTCGTGACCTCGCTCGGGCACTCCGGCGCGCTCAGCAGCTCGACGGCCTCGGTCCCGATCCGTTCGGCCTCCTCGATCAGACCCAACGTGCGGATGTGCTCGTATCCGGCCGCCTTCACATGCCCGCGGAACGAATTCGGATAGCTCCGCCGTTGCATGTCGCCCTCGGCGACCGCCGTGGCTTCGGTGCCGCCGCCGGAATGGACCACGACCTGATCGATCCGAGCACCGTCGGAGGACGCGAACCACGTCGAGCGCCGGTGGAAGTCCATGCCGGCCTCGGCGAACGATACGCCGGGCACCGCTTGCATCAGCCGGCTCGCCTCCATCAGTAACGCGACCTTCTCCTCGAGCGGGACGGTGAACGGATCCACCGCCATCGATCCGCGCCACGAGGCCACGACCGGCTCGACCTCGGCGAGCGCCACCGACGTCCCGGGGAGACGGTGCGCGGCCTTCGCGATCGCGACGGCGAGCGCGGCGGTCCGCTCGATCTCCGCGGAGTCGAGCCTGGAGGTGCTGGCGAACCCCCACCGACCGCCCACGAGCACGCGGATGCCGATGCCGGTCGAGGTCGTGCGATCGATCCCGGCCATCTCTTGGTTGCGGACCGTGATGGATTCGGTCTCGTCGGTGCCCGTTCGGGCGTCCGCGTAGTCGGCACCGGCCCGCCGCGCGGCCTCCATCGCAGCGGTCGCCACCTCGAGCACGTCCACCCCCGTCCGTGGAACACGAACCCGGGTCGCGCCGCCCGGGTGGGGCGCATGGTACCCGCTGCCGCCCTTCCCAACCCTCGGTGCGTCGATCGTCGATCGGGTTGGCGGTCGGTGCATGAGGGGTGCCATGATGCTCGCCGCGTCCGCGACCCACGAGGAGCCTGCATGACCTTGGAACGAGCCGCAGACCACCCCACCTTCGAGCTCGGAGGGAACGCGATCACGAGCTTCGCAGCGCCGAGTCGAGGCGCGGACGAGGCGGCGCTGTATCGCGTGGAGGTCCCACCCGGAGGCGGGTTGCCCGCGCACCACCACGACCACCTCGACGTGTTCGTCGTGCTGGCGGGCGACGCCACGTTCTTCGTCGACGAGGAGTCGTTCGAGATCGCGGCGGGAGACTCGGTCGTGGTACCGAGGGGCGCGGTCCACCGGCTCGAGGCTGGGACGACCGGTGCCTCGCTCGTCGTCACGATGCTGGCAGGAACGAGGTTGACCAGGGCAGACGACGGCTCGACCGTCGTGCCGCCGTGGGTGAGCTGAGGCACCGCGGTGGGTGCGACGTATCTCGCCGACGTCACGGTCTTCGATGGCCGGCATGTGCGCCGGCGGCAGGGAGTCCTGATCGACGGAGACCGGATCGCCTGGGTGGGCGCCCACGCGCGTGCCCCACGCGAGGCGTCCGCGGCGCGCCAGGCCGGTTCCCGCGGACAGACCGTGACGCCGGGTCTCGTGGACTGTCACGTTCATCTGTCGTTCGACGGGAAGGCGGACTTCGCGGCCGAGGGCGTGGCGATCAACGCCACCCCGATGCTCGCGCCGATCAAGGCGGTGGCGAACGCCGCCAAGCATCTGGCGAGCGGGGTGACGTCGGTCCGAGATCTCGGCGGGATCGGCACCTGCGAGCTCGCGACCGCGATCGATCAGGGGATCGTGGCCGGCCCCCGGGTCGTCGCGGCGGGTCACGCGCTCACCATCACGGGTGGACACGGCCACAACGTCGCGTTCGCGCGTCAGGTCGACGGGCCCCACGACGTGCGCCGGGCCGTCCGGGAGGAGATCCGCGGCGGCGCGAAGGCGATCAAGCTGATCGCCACCGGGGGCGTCCTCACGCCGGGGATCGGCGCGACGTTCACCGCGTTCACGGAAGAGGAGCTCGCCGCGGGGATCGACGAGGCGCATTCGTGGGGTCGCCCGGTGGCGGCGCACGCGATCGGGGAACAGGGGGTCTCACGAGCGGTGCACGCGGGCGTGGATTCCGTCGAGCATTGCGTGCAACTCACGCCCGCGACCGCTCGGGAGATGGTGGATCGGGGCACGTATCGGGGGCCGACGCTCTGCGCGGCCTTCGGCATGCTGGAGCATCGCGACGACGTGCCGGACTACGCCGTCGACAAGATCTCGTCGGTGATCGACGACGCGGAGCGCAGCTTCGCCCGGGCGCTTCGTGCCGGCGTGCGTCACGTGTGCAGCACCGACGCGGGCACGCCCTTCAACGAGCACGGCAACGCGCCGGTGGAGCTCGTCCGCATGGTGGCCTGGGGGATGCGGCCGATCGACGCGCTGATCGCGGGCACTTCCAGCGGCGCCGACCTGCTAGGGCTGCCCGACGTCGGCCGGATCGTGCCGGGTGCGCTCGCCGATCTCGTTCTCTACGACGACGACCCGCTGCAGGACATCGAAACCCTGCTCCGCCCCCGGACGGTCTTCATGGACGGAGCGCCCGTTCGAGCACCTCGACGCCGCGCCCCAGCGCGCTGAGTTCGCGCGCCGAGAGTGAACGCAGGAGCTCGGCGAACGGCTCGACGCGTCGTCGACGTCCGTCCGTGAACGCCCGGACGCCGGCCTGCGTGGGTCGCACGACGATGCCGCGCGCATCGTCGGCATCGCGGGCCCGCTCGACGTAGCCGTCCTGTTCGAGTCCGTCGACCAGTCGCGACATGGTGGGTGCCTCGACGTGTTCGGAACGCGCCAGCTCGCCGATCCGCTGTGGTCCCGCGGCCACGAGCACGGACAGCGCCGACCAGCGGGGAGCGGAGATCCCCAGGGCCTCGTCCTCCACGCGCACGCGGCGCAACAGGTGGATCGCGGCCGAGTGGAGCCGATCGGCCACCGCATCCACCTCTCGCGCTGGGGAAGTCCGCCCGCGGGTGGTCACGTTTCGGAGGGTTACATATTTAGTTAGGCTACGCAAATACATCACGGTGCACGGCTCATGGCAAGCACATCCGGCGAACTCTTCCGCGTCAGGTCAGGTCAGGGCATCGGCGGAGGGGG
>Ga0081455_10005558_pt1 | contig 13801 bp, 8 predicted proteins | sample TabmetS3T2R1_FD_70207 | JGI IMG/M metagenome (GOLD analysis project Ga0081455, IMG submission 70207) | Tabebuia heterophylla rhizosphere microbial communities from the University of Puerto Rico - S3T2R1 | ecosystem: Host-associated > Plants > Roots > Rhizosphere ... | reverse complement strand
CCCTGACCACTACAGTCTTGCCGGGCTCGTACGTCGTTACGGTGCCGGCCGTGTACGTCGTGCTGGTTGTCTGTGTTGTTGTTGCTGGTTCCGTTGTTGTTTCCGTTGTCGTTGTGCTGGTTTGCGCGAACGCCATAGGCGCAACTACTGCGCAGGCGAGTGCGATTATTGTTCTTTTCATATGTATACCTCCCTTATTTTATCTTGATCATTTCTCCCGAGCGTGATGCCCGGAAGCGGGACAGGCATCCCTACATACACCTGTCCATTTCTCCCTCTGACGGTTGCTCGCCGCCGCTATTCGAAATGCACAGATTTTTTTCAGTCTAAGACGACTATGTGGTCAACCAGACGCGTGTAGCCGTCGGTGCCGTAAAACACTACCACGCGCGCGCCAGGTTGAATCGACCCGCGAAAGGGCCGGCCAAACTTATCAAACACAACGCCTGGTCCAAATGACTCAAAGCGCTCGGGATTCGCACTGTCGGTACGAATTACCAGCGTCCCGGGAGGCTGATAGCTTGCGGCAGTCCCTCCCTGAGCCGAAATAATGGGCGCCGTTACTGTTACTCCCTCTACACTGGTCAACCTTCTGGTAGTCTGTGCAAACGCCGGCGCTGCCATGAGCACGCAAGCGAGAGCAATAATTGTTTTCTTAACCATTGATGCCTCCTCCTGTTGATACTGACACCCAAGGTTCGTTGTTCGAAGATGTGCCGGACGCTTTTAGAATGTGACGATTTGATGAAAATTCTTATTTGATTGATTGAGCGTTCTTGCGGATTCGATACGTTGCTCCGTCAATGACCAGCCAGATGCCGACTGCCCAGCCAGCAGTCACCCCAGAACTCGTCAAGCAGCACGGACTCACTCCTGAAGAATTCGAGCGGGTCAAAAAGATTCTCGGCCGCGAGCCAAATTTTACGGAGTTGGGAATTTTTTCGGTGATGTGGAGCGAGCACTGCTCCTACAAAAACTCGAAAAAAGAACTGAAGAAATTTCCGACAACCGGAGGCGGCATACTGGTAAAAGCGGGCGAAGAAAATGCAGGTGTTGTCGATATCGGAAATGGCTGGGCGATCGCGTTCAAAATGGAAAGCCACAATCATCCAAGTGCAATCGAACCATTTCAGGGCGCCGCCACCGGCGTTGGCGGGATCATTCGAGATATCTTTACAATGGGGGCGCGTCCGGAATTTTGCCTCAATTCTCTGCGATTCGGTCCGATCACTCCGAATCCAAAATCAGGCTCAGCCTCAGGCGGACCCGACCCGAAATTGGCGGCGAATCGCCGTTTGTTCACAGGCGTCGTCTCCGGGATCGCGCATTATGGAAATTGCATTGGGATCCCTACGATTGGCGGTGAAATCTATTTCGATGAGAGTTTCGAGGGCAATCCTCTCGTAAATGTTTTTTGTCTCGGTGTGTTACGTCATGAACAATTGGCACGCGGTACCGCGAGCGGTGTTGGTAATCCGGTTTTTTATGTCGGCGCCGAGACGGGGCGCGATGGTCTCGCCGGAGCAGCTTTTGCTTCGCGTGAACTAACCGAGCAATCCCGCGAAGATCGCCCGGCAGTGCAAGTCGGTGATCCGTTCAAGGAGAAACTCTTGCTCGAAGCGTGTCTTGAACTTCTGAGTCATGACGCCGTTGCCGGCATCCAGGACATGGGCGCTGCCGGGCTTACATGTTCGACATGTGAAACTGCCAGCCGCGCAGGAAGCGGTATTGAAATTAATCTTGCGAAAGTGCCAAAACGCGAGTCCGGCATGACCCCATACGAGATTTTGTTGAGCGAATCGCAGGAACGGATGCTAATCATCGCCAAACGCGGCAAGGAAGACGTGGTCCGCGCAATATTCGAGAAATGGGATGTGCCATGCGTCGAGATCGGACATGTCGCCGACGACGGCATGATGCGTGTGCGCGATGATGGCGCGATTGCCGCTGAAATCCCAGCCAGGGCGCTCGCGGACGAAGCACCTCTTTATTCGAGGGAAGCGAACCCTGTTAAACCTGGAATCGATGATCGCATTCCCACAAATATCGCCGAGATCGATAATCACGAAGCGTTACGGCAATTGCTGCGTGATCCGACGATCGCATCGAAGAATTGGGTGTACCGGCAATACGATCACACAGTACGTACCGGCACACTTGTGAGGCCCGGTTCAGACGCGGCGGTTTTCTTTGTGCGCTATGCAAACAAAATTCTGGCTGCGACCACCGATTGCAATTCGCTCTATTGCGCGCTGGATCCGCGAGAGGGCGGGAAGATTGCTGTCGCCGAAGCGGCGCGAAACCTCACCTGTTCCGGCGCACGTCCTCTTGCTGTCACTGACAATTTGAACTTCGGCAATCCGTATAAGCCGGAGAACTTTTGGCAATTGCGCGAATCAGTCGAAGGCGTGGCCGAAGCTTGTCGGGCGTTTGGCACACCAATCACCGGAGGAAACGTTTCTTTATATAACGAGAGCCCGGCAGGTGTGGTCGATCCAACGCCGACCATCGGAATGGTTGGTTTGATCGACAAAGAAGAGCATGTCACCACGCAATGGTTCAAGAACGAGGGGGATGCGATCATCCTGGTTGGCGAAATTACCGCTGGAACCCAGAGCGCCGAGGTCGGACAAACTGGCCCTAAAGAAGCCGAGGTCAGCGCCTTCGGCTACAACCTCGGTGGCTCACGGTATCTCAAAGTGTGTCACGGCTTAAAAATCGGCCCACCACCACGGGTCGATCTGCCGTACGAAATCAGAATTCAAAACTCTGTGCGCGATTTGATTACCGAAGGTTTGGTAAATAGCGCACACGATTGCAGCGAGGGTGGTCTTGCCGTCGCGCTCGCTGAATGTTGTTTCAATCCGAAAAAACTTTTCGGCGCAGAGATCGATCTGAACGCGGGCGACATGCCTGCCGTTACGGTCTTATTTAACGAATCGCAGTCGCGGATTGTGATTTCCGTTGCGCCAGGAAAGCTTCAAAAGACGATGTCTATTTTGAATGAGAAGCAAATTCCATCTCAACAAATCGGCAGAGTTGGTGGCACCCAACTTCGCATTCAAGTTGATAGCAATGAATTTTCCTGGCCAACTCACGATCTTTACGATGATTGGTGGAACGCGATCCGCCGTGCGGTGGAAAGTGATTCGGCAGCTGAAGGAATCCCGAGTTTATGAAGAGCGATATCACAATGTCTGCGACTCGATGGAATTACAATTGATTTGCGTGAATCGCGCTCAAACCAAAGCAGTTTCGCTGCATGAACGATTCGTTGAACCGCGCGTAATTTGGTGAATTGTTGAGTGTGATCTCTCCAGACAAGATCGACATCACCCAGGCCGAGACCAATCCGTTCCCGCAGCATGAATGCGGACTGTTCGGCGTGTTCGGCCATCCGAACGCAGCGGTGCTGACTTATTACGGGCTGTTTGCGTTGCAGCATCGCGGCCAGGAAAGCGCGGGAATCGTCACCAGCAACGGGCCCGGCACAACTTTCCTGCAGCACAAGGATATGGGTCTGGTGTCCCAGGTATTTGGGCAGGAAGAACTGGCGAGACTGAAGGGGACACGCGCCATCGGGCATACGCGTTATTCGACCACCGGGACCAGCACGATCAAAAACGCGCAACCCTTCGTGGTCGACTGCGTGCGCGGTCAAATGGCAATTGCGCACAATGGTAATTTGATCAATGCCGACCTTCTGCGCGACGAGCTGGAGCGAAAAGGCTCCATTTTCCAAACCACTGCCGACAGCGAGATCATCTTACATCTTCTGGCGCAACCATCGAAGAACGGCGGCAATGTTCTTGCCGCGTTGCGCCGGATTCAAGGCGCGTTCTCGCTTATCATCATGAGTGAACGCGAATTGATCGGGGTGCGCGATCCGTTTGGCTGGCGCCCGCTCGCCCTCGGTAAACTCGATGGCGCTTATATCCTGGCATCTGAGACCTGCGCTTTTGATCTGATTCACGCGGAGTTCATCCGCGAAATAGAGCCCGGCGAAGTGTTGATCATCGATGAAAACGGATTGCGTTCCGAAAGGCCGTTCCCGGACGCCCGGCCGGCATTCTGCATGTTCGAATACGTCTATTTCTCGCGGCCGGACAGCATGCTCGGCGGTGTTAACGTTGGAAAAGTGCGCATGGAAATGGGGCGCGAACTGGCAAGAAAATTTCCGGTCGATGCTGACATTGTGGTGCCGGTACCCGACTCGGGAAATTACGCCGCCCTTGGTTTCGCGCAGGAGCTGAAGATCCCGTACGCTCATGCATTTGTTCGCAACCACTACATTGGCCGCACGTTTTTGCAGCCGAGCCAGCTCATCCGCGATTTCGATGTCCGGGTAAAGCTGAACTTAATCAAGGAAATGGTGGCCGGAAAACGGGTCGTCGTTGTGGATGACTCAATCGTGCGCGGGACAACAGCGCGAGCGCGCGTGGTTAATTTGCGCGAAGCGGGCGCGAAGGAAGTACACATGCGTGTGAGTTGTCCCCCACATCGGTTTGCCTGTCACTACGGCATAGATTTTCCCGATCCGGAAAAGTTGATTGCGAATCAGATGTCGATGGAAGACATCTGCAAATACCTCGGTGTCGACAGCCTCGGTTACCTCGATGTGGAAGGAATGGTACGGGCGACGGGAAGGCCGATGAACAGCTTTTGCCTGGCTTGTTTCAACGGAGATTATCCCCTGCCCGTTGATCCCGCGCTGGACAAGTTTATTATGGAAAAACGCGAGCAGCGCGCCAAGGCGCTCGCCGATCAGCAAGCGCATCCGACCTTGTTCGCGGATCTGAAATAGGAGCTTGTCGTTTCAAGTTGACCGAAGCGGAGTCGGAAAATCTCTTGCTGTTAAGATGAAAAAAAGAGATCTCTCGACTTCGCTCGAATGACAACGAAGCAAAAAGCTTACGCTCGCGCCGGAGTTGATGTCGATCTGGGCAATCGATTGAAGCGCGGCATTCAGTCACTCGTTGGGCAAACACATGGGCCCCAGGTGCTGGGTAAGATTGGCGGCTTCGGAGGCTTGTTTCGAGCGAAATTCCCCGGAATCCGCGAACCGGTTTTGGTTGCTAGCATTGATGGCGTCGGCACGAAATTAAGAATCGCGTTTGCTTTGGATAAACATGATACGGTTGGCGCCGATTTGGTTAACCATTGTATAAACGACATTGCAGTGGTGGGCGCACGCCCTCTTTTTTTTCTGGATTACATCGGCTGCGGAAAGCTCGAGCCCCACGTCTTCAAACAACTGCTCCGCGGTTTTTCGCGCGCCTGCCGAACTGCGGGTTGCGCCCTGATTGGCGGCGAAACGGCTCAAATGCCCGGACTGTATCGTAAGGGCGAATACGATCTTGCTGGCTGCATCATTGGCGTTGTTGACCGCGGCGGTGTCATCAACGGGAGCAAGATTCGCCCGGGCGACGTCGTTCTCGGACTGGAATCGAATGGGTTGCATACTAACGGTTACTCACTGGCACGCGAAATTTTGTTCCGCAAAATGCGCCTGAAGGTTACCTCGCGCCTGCCCGGTTCGGCTAAAACGGTCGGCCAGGAATTGCTCCGTGTGCACAAAAATTATCAGCTGCTTCTGAAGAAAATCCCACGCGGCATGATCAAAGGTCTGGCCCATATCACAGGAGGCGGACTTGTTGATAACCTGCCGCGGATTTTACCAGCCAATTGTGACGCAGTAATCGAGACGAAGAGCTGGCGTGTACCTCAGATTTTTCAGGTGTTAAACAAAAACGGAAAGATCGATTCTCGGGAAATGTATCAGGTTTTTAACATGGGAATTGGAATGGTGGCGCTGGTTTCCGAACGTGATGCCGAACGCGTGATTCCAATGTTAAAAGCAAAACGAATCGGCCAAATCGTACACGGAAATGGCAGAGTCCGTTTGAAGTTTTGACCCGAGGTTGCGAGGCGCTTCGAAAAGTAGTGCGCCTATTCGGATATCTGCGGCGAGACCTGCTCTATGGTCTTCGCTGGTATCTCAACTTGCGGCGCTGAGTCGCTTCCGACGACTTTACCTCTACGCGTCACCCGCTGGAGACCAGCGCGATGCGCTGCCAGATCGACAAGCTCCGCTACGCGTGACTTGAGCAAACGCGCGCGCGTCCACAAGAACGCGAGAAAGAGTACATAGGGAACAACGGCCCAAAGATCCACGTGCGAAATATTCAGCTGCCGATAGATCAACAAACTTAATACAACAAGGTTGAAAATAATGGTCGTCGTGACGAAGCGGCTGCGAAGCCGAACACGAGTCAAACACTTACCGCCGCCGTGATACTCAGTGACGGTCTGAAGCGCAATGCTCCACCAAAAATTGCCGTAGATCTGAATGTCCCACTCATTCCACCCGCTGTCAGTGGAGTAACGCCAGCCTTCTTCATCCAGCAGTTCGAAGATAGCGCCGAGCAAATAATGACGGTCCCTTCCCTGTTCACTCCAAAAAACACGGCGATTCAGACTGCCCGCAAAACGGCTGCGCTCGGGCAGATGTTCATGTGTCCGAATCACGCTCGCAGGCGTGCGCTTGAAATGCAGCCATGTGAAATACCGGGAGAATCCCCGCACGAGCGGTTGGACGAAAGCCAGAAACATGACCAGCAGCCGCGCGCCTGCCGTGTCGAATTTTGGTTCAATGGAAGCACGCACCATATAGGAAAGGGCAACGCAAAGGGTACCTCCGAGCATGAGGTATGGCACAATCCGCAATGCCGGGAGAAAAATACCCAGGCCGAACAGAAAGATTGTCAGGGCAAACCACTCAATACTGCTCAGGTAAGCGGCTACGTCGGATTGCGGTGCGGGATAGATCGATTGAAAGAAACCTTCACCGAAAATTCCGTGATAGATTACGGGCCGGTTCACGAACCAGCTGAACCGTGGCGTTCCGTAGATCTGTCCGCGCCATTTCGCCGTGCCTGTTGGTCCGAAGAAGATCAAATGCTTGAATCTCAGCAGCGACTCTGCTTCGCCATAGCCGTCCTGTTGCTTTAGAAAAGCGCGAAGAGTAAAGCGTCGATAATGCCAGACGATCGCGGTTGGGCTAAAAGCAATGACCCAGCCTGCCTGCTGGATTCGCCAGCAAAAATCAACATCATCCCCTGCTTTGCGGTATTCGGTATCGAAACCGCCTACGGCTTCAAACGCCCAGCGATAAAACGCCATGTTACAACCGGGGATATGCTCGGCGACGACGTCGGTGAGCAGCACATGGCTCGGACCGCCCGGCGCCGCTGCAACGCAGGCCTGGACCCAATTCTTGGCCGGTGGTGTGACATTCGGTCCGCCTACTCCGGCGTAATCACCGCTTACAAGAGTGCCGATGAGATAGTACAGCCAATCGGGGTCAACCATGCAGTCGGAATCGGTGTAGGCGAACACTTCACCCTTGGCGGCTGTGGCGCCCGTGTTGCGGGCATGGCTCAATCCATGGTTGGTTTGATGAATGTAACGCACCCATGGGAATTGAGCAGCGATATAAGATGTATCGTCAGTCGATCCGTCATCGACCAGGATTACCTCGTACTCGGGGTAATTCAGTTTGCCTAACGACTCAAGACATGAGGCAAGAGTGGGCCCGCCATTGTACGAACAAACAATTACCGAAACGAATGGCGCCTTTGGTAACGGCCGATGAGGCAAGGTCCAATCGTTTCGCCCCAGTTTCTCTTTGAGCATGTAGAACGCCTTCTTCGGTTGACGGTCCCGCGTAACAATCCCAAATGCCCAGTCGGTAATTTCCTGTCCGCCCGTGAACCATTCATCCGTCCAGGTAAAAAAAATGGTGCCAGCAAGACCACACTTTACGACGCTATCGATGTGCCAACCGAGCATCTCGGCCTGCTCATCCTCTGAATGCCGGATCGTGTCCATGCCGAACTCCCCCAGAATAAGCGGGTGCTCGCCCGTGAGATTTTGCAGTCGCAGCAGGTAACCCTCGAAGTCGCGTTGATTGTGAAGATAAACGTTAAAACAGCAAAAGTCGGCATTCTGCGGCAGCAGATATTCCGTCGGCGGATAGGTGGCATAGGAAAAGAGGGCATCCGGATCGATAGCACGTCCGATCCGGATCAGTTCTTCGACAAATTCAATCACCCGACGGGCGCCCAGCCAGCGGGCCATTGTGCTGGAAATTTCGTTGCCGACCAGATAACCGAGAATTGCTGGATGCCCGGCGTATTTGCTCACTGTCTCCCGCACGGTGTCGGCAACCTGCTTGCGAATCGATTTGTCACGCAGAAACTCGATGTGTTTTTCCCAGGGAAGCGTCACCAGTACGCGCATTCCCGCGCTAGTGCATCGCTCCAGAAACCAGGGCGGCGGTGGGTGATAAATCCGCACAACATTCAAGCCGACTTGGCGCATCAGAGCGAGATCGGCATCAACCTGCTCGGGTGGTCCCAGATAGTTTCCTTCGGCGTCCGGTTTAAAAGGACCGTAAGTCACCCCTTTGACGAAAAACTTTTTGTCACCTTCCAAAAAGAATTTCGCTGCTGGGCGAATTCGTTGATTTGCCGGAGTCGTCATGAGGAATTTCTAGTGTAGCGGCGGTCTGCCTAGCGCGCCATAGCTTGGCGCCGGTGAGCGGCCGTCACAAGATCCCCGAACGATGACGACGCAATGTTGGGCGTCTGTGTCAGTTCCGAAGGGTTTCGGAGTTCACAGAAACGCCCTACAGTTCCGCCAACGCTTCGTGCACTGCAGCGCCTGTGCGCTCCAGGTCTTCTGGCGTGTGCGCTGTGGAGATAAAACCCGTTTCAAACTGCGATGGCGCGAAATAGATGCCGCGTTTCAGACAAGAATGAAAAAATCTTGCGAACGTTTTCACGTCGCTGCGTTGCGCTCCGGCAAGATCGACGATGGGTGCCATTGCGAAGAACAGGCAGAACATCGAACCAATCCGGTGAAAGGTTACATCGGTTTTCGTATTCTTGATCGAACTCCGTGTGACGTTCTCGAATTGCGCACCGAGTTCTTGCAGTAATTTCCATCCGTTGATGCGTTCGAGCTCGCGCAGTTGCGCGAGTCCTGCAGCCATGGCCAGCGGATTCCCAGACAACGTGCCGGCCTGATACACCGGACCATCCGGCGAAAGCTGATCCATGATTTCAGCCCGGCCGCCGAACGCACCGACCGGCAGCCCCCCGCCAATCACCTTTCCCAATGCCGTGAGATCGGGTCTAACTCCGTAAATTTCTTGTGCACCTCCGCGAGCCAGGCGGAAACCGGTGATTACTTCGTCAAAAATCAAAACCGTGCCATTGGTCGTGCATTCGCTGCGCAGCATCGACAAAAAACCTTCGCGCGGAAGATAAAGCCCTGCGTTGGCGGGAACAGGCTCCACAATGATCGCTGCGATTGTCCCCTTGTTCTCAGCGAACGCCTCTCGCACACGGTCCGCGTCATTGAATGGGAGCGAGATCGTGAGATCGGCAAATGCCTGCGGCACGCCCGCGCTGTCCGGCCGTCCGTGAGTAAGCGCGCCACTTCCCGTTTTAACCAATAGGCCGTCCACGTGGCCGTGATAACAACCGTCGAACTTGATGATCCGATCCCGCCCCGTGAACGCACGCGCGAGTCGAATACACGACATCGTCGCTTCCGTGCCGCTGTTGACCATCCGCACTTTTTCGATGGATGGCATCCACTCGCAGATCAATTCCGCCATCTCAACTTCCAAAGGATTAGGAATTCCAAAACTCAAGCCGCGCGTTGCGGCCTCGCGCACTGCATTCACAACAACTTCCGGCGAATGACCGAGGATGGCGGGTCCCCAGCTTCCCACGTAGTCGATATATTCGTTCCCATCCACGTCCCAAATTCTTGAGCGCTTTGCCCGGGCCACGAAAAACGGTGCGCTATCTACGTTTCGGAATGCGCGCACCGGTGAGTTTACACCGCCGGGAATCCGCTTCTGCGCCGCTGCAAATAGCCGTGAGGAACCGGAAGTCATTCGCTCAAGATAATCGCTAGGTTCCGCGATCGCGAACTTTCGGGTTTGATCGGTAATCGCTCACGGCTCATTGATCGCGAATCACATTACTCGGAACGAATCGCTTCGCCGCGTTGACACGCTGTGCTCCCACGTTACGCTCATTCCTCGCACAAATGGCGGGGTAGCCAAGTGGTAAGGTCGCGGTCTGCAAAACCGCTATTCGCGGGTTCGATTCCCGCCCCCGCCTCTCTTCCTAACAAGTCAGCCGTCAATCAGAAAAGCGTTAGCGACAATAAATTTTCCGGATCGTTGCCCATAAAAAAAACAGGGACGCGGTCACCCGCGCCCCTGTTTTATGAAACGAGTATCGATTACGATTCTTACGGAACGACTTGGGCGTAATACCCGAAATGGAGGTCGTTGTCGCCTTCACCATCAAGGTTGATCCAGCCCTGTACCGTGGCGCCCTGAGGTGCACTGACGGTTACCGTCAGCGTCGTCGAACCATTCGCCGGTACCGTTACACTGGCCGGCACGGTGATGGCCGGATCGCCCGTGCTCAAGGTTCCAGCGTTCCAGATGCTTGGGACCGTTCCGCCGAACGTGTCCGGCGTAAACTTCGTCGTCGAAACACTGAACGTCTGATCGGTGCCGGTCGGGTTGTTTAGTGTGATGGCAACCGAACTGGGCCGACCAACGGTAACACGGCCGAAACTCGCCGAAGCCGGATCCATCCATGTTGTTGCGGCCGCGGCTACCGAGAGATTCTCGCGGCCTGCACCTTGCAATGTCGGGCCGACATCGTGTGTGCCGGTGACGGCATCCTTCACCAGCAAATCAGCGTGGTTAACGAGCGCCGACTTAACCTGCGCTGGCGACCACTCGGGATGGAGTTGCAGGAGCACGGCCGCTCCGCCGGCGATGTGCGGCGTTGCCATTGAGGTACCGGTGAAGAACGCCCACCCCGAACCATCGTCCGGGCATCCGTCTGGCTTGCCCACGCACGTGATCGAACTGAGAACATTGACGGCCACCGAGGCTATGTCGGGCTTCACCGCAAAGTCGACAAGCGTCGGCCCCTGACTGCTGTTGCTATATGCAATATCTGCATTTGCTGGAGTGACGAATTCCTGGAACGTCGCTTCCGCAGAGGCGTCAGGCGGGTTCGCTGCTCTGAGCGCTGCCCCTTCGTTACTCCCGATCATCACTGCGGGTATGCCATCGTCGAAGCCCGCCGTGCGCGCCATTGCAATGGGGTCTCCGGCAACGTTATTGATGATGAGAACAGCAATTGCTCCTGCGGCTTTGGCATTGGCGACTTTCTGGCTGAAGACGCATGTGCCTCGATTAATGATCGCCAACTTGCCGGAGGCGCCGGGATCAACACTGGTACAACCGTCCGATTGAGTGTCGAAAAGATCAAAGGATTGTGCAGGCAGCGGATCAAAGTCACCCACTGCGGCGCCAATAGTTGTACCCCCGCCTGCTGGATAGGTGAAAGGCTGACCAACAAAATGCTGGTTCGTGCTCCCGCCAACTGTGATGACGTTTCGCGCGCGACCCGGAGACTCAAGTGTGAATTGCCCGGGGCCGCTGTTGCCCGCTGCTACGGCGACTACGAGTCCGGCTTCGACAGCGTTATCGAGACCATGAGCAAGCAGATCATTGTTACCATGATAGCTTCCGCCCAACGACAAGTTAAGCACATCCATGCCGTCTTCGATTGCTGCATCAACGGCGTTCAAAATATCTTCACTGCGAGCGTTCAACACGCCGCCGGGAAAAACATTGTAATTACCCAACCACGCGCCCGGAGCGATCCCCGACATGTCGTCGATGGTCACGCCGCTCACAACGGCATCGTGGCCGGTTACTCCAGCCGCAATGCCTGCGGTGTGTGTACCGTGATCCTGGACAGCTTGGGCGTCCAAGCCCTGGTTGTGAGCTTTGTTGTAAAAGACTTTTGCAACGATCACTTTGGGTGAAACATAATTGCAGTCCTGATCTTCATGATGCGAAGCGCTATCAGCCGCATCGCATTTCGGAAAGCCCGGCGGATAGCTAAAACCGGTTGGATCAAAAAAAGGATGTGTGTGGTCAATACCCGAGTCGATGTCGCCGATTTTGATCCCGGCGCCGGCAGTTGCTCTGCCGCCAGCGGCAGTCCAGGCATCAGAAGCGTTGATGATCTTATAACTCTCGCTCAGTGTCGGGTGGTAAAGGACATTATATTCGGCACTCTGCACCATTGGTGCCGCTGCGATTGTTGCCAGCGCCGTCCCGTTGAGTTCAACTGCCACTGCGTTTAGGGAGACATCGTATTCGCCCGTGACTCTCGCTGCCGGCGCATTTGCCCGCAGCCATCGCTTGAATTCGTTACGCCTTTGATTCAGTTGTGCGCGGTACGATCTGACTCCCTGGCTTTTGAAATCAATCTTTTTGCCGTGTGCCGGCTTAGTAGCGGGATTCGTACTTATCGGATCGCCTTTGAGTTGCACGACGGCACTGGTGTTATCCACATTAGGGCCTTTGCTAACGGAGTCAGCGTTTGCATCCGGTCGAGACGAACCGCCTACACCAAATGCAACAACGCCCAAACCAATGGCAGAGAATATCAACAACGTTGCGAGTATTTTTTTCATAAGTTTTTTAGTGAAGGCCGCGACTCTTAGGGACTTTAATGGTGTTGTCAATTCGTATTTGTGCGTAAGATGTTTCCCTAGTTTTTTTGGCGGAATTTCTTACACCGGACAGAAAAGTTTTAATGCACCATCTTATCAAGGTGTTACGTTCTCCAACCTCCATTCACGATTCCTGGACGGGTAGCTTAACAGAGCGAGAGCAATCGGTTGTTTACCGGGTGGTACAGGTTCGATTCCTGTCCCGTCCGAGGTAATTCATTTGTGATCGAGCGACGTCGAGAGGCGAAAAGCCAAGCACTAAAGAACCGTCACCAGTCAAGCAGCCGCGGCTTTGGTTCGGTTACATAAAATTTGATCCGCGACTTCTTCAGAAACGTTCCCGGCTTGTTCCGACATGGTTTGTGCGCGCAGCAGCTTGCCGTAGATGATGAAACCGGTGACAAGAAGAATCATCGAGAGCACGATTGAGCCAACGTGAATGCGCAAGGTTCCCGAGTTGGGAAACAGGAGGATCGCGATTGAACTCATGACGACGTCGATAGCGAGTAGCACGACGTAACCCCAAAAGATCAGGCCTCGGAAATCGAAGGTGATCCAGTTACCACCGCCGCCTTCCGTCGCTGCGAGATCCAGAAAGTAGATGGGAATCGCGGCCAAACCGAGAAGGAGGCAAATGATCAGATGTTTCTGCCAGACGGACTGCATAAAGCGACTCAGCAAACAGGCGAAAAATTCGCGCGCTGCTTCGTTTACTCGCGCAGGCGAATCGGTCGAGACGTGAGATCAAGTTGCCCGGATGACATGACTCGCTCGATGAAGCCGGTGTCGTAATTTCCCGCTCGAAATTCTCCGTTGCGCATCATGGCAGCATGAAACGGCACGGTGGTCTTGATACCGGTGATGTAATACTCGTCGAGTGCGCGTCGCATCCGTTCGACGGCATTCATTCGCGTCGCACCCACCGTGATGATTTTTGCGATCAATGAATCGTAATAGGGCGGCACAGTGTAGCCAGTGTAAACGTGCGAATCGATTCGAACACCGCGGCCGCCTGGCGCATAGTAGAAATCGATTCGGCCTGGCGTTGGCTGAAAATCCTTCGCCGGATCTTCGGCATTAATACGACATTCAATCGCGTGAAGCCGGGGTGTCGCATGCGCGACGTGCTCCGAAAGGGGTTCGCCGGCAGCGATACGGATTTGTTCCT
>Ga0081455_10005557_pt1 | contig 13801 bp, 17 predicted proteins | sample TabmetS3T2R1_FD_70207 | JGI IMG/M metagenome (GOLD analysis project Ga0081455, IMG submission 70207) | Tabebuia heterophylla rhizosphere microbial communities from the University of Puerto Rico - S3T2R1 | ecosystem: Host-associated > Plants > Roots > Rhizosphere ... | reverse complement strand
TGGTGCTCACCATCGGGATCCTCGCCCTGGCCGGGCTGACCTTGGACGGTGGCCTGGCGCTGTCCGCGAAGGTCAAGGCCGACGGCCAGGCCGAGGCTGCCGCCCGCGCCGGCGCCCAGGCCATCGACCTCACGGCCTACCGCAATGCCGGCACCCTGCAGCTGGTCCCCGCCCAAGCCATCGCGGACGCCCACAGCTACCTCGCAACGGTGGGCGCCTCCGGGACCGTGACCGTCTCCGGGGACACGGTGACCGTCACCATCACCGCCACCCGGGGCACCCAACTGCTGGGCATGGTCGGCATCTCCAGCCTGACCGTGCACGGCACCGGCAGCGCCCATCCGCAGCGGGGTGTGGTGACCATCGAGCCCTGACCAAACCCCGTCGCTCGCACCTGGTGCGGCACGTCAACGAGAGAGGAAACCCGTATGGCTACGACCGAAGAGATCCAGCGCCGTGTCGAGCAGACCGACACCGCCCGCAGTGCCAAGCGATCCGCCGCGGCGCAGCAGGTCGGCGAACTCGCGGCGCGCCGGGCCGCCATCGCCGAGCAGCTCGCCGACATCGAGCGCGCACTCGGCGACGTCCTCGCCGCCGCCTAAGACGTCATCGACATCGACGAACTCGCCCGGTTCACCGACGTGCCGGCCGCGGATCTCACCCGGTGGCTCACGGCCCGGACCACGACCCGCGCCAAGCGCAAGCGGCCCACCGGCGGCGGGGCTGCCGCGAAGAGCGACCCGAGCCGACGTCCGGCCGGGGCGAAGACACCGACCGCCGACCAGACGTCCACGCGGTCCGAGCCCGCCCTACCGCGCGCCGACGCGGCGACGCCCGTGCATGTCCCGGCGGAGGTGGCATGACGCCCCGTCGCCCGCGGCCACAGTCGCAACCCAGGCCCGAGCGCCACCCGATGCCCCGCGCGACGGTGACCATCGGGCCGTAAACCCTGTATTGCCAAGGAATCGAGCACGTCGTGAGCGCACCATCGCACCCTTCTCGCCGGAATCCGGCACGGCCACCGAGCACGGGTCGCCGCGCCTGGTCGCTGGTGGCCGGCACGCTCCGGCTCGTCGGCCGGGTCCTGCGCGGACTGATCGCCGCCACAGTGCTGCTCGCGCTCGTGGCGGGCTTGCCGTGGGCGTTGTGGCATTTCATCGGCTGGCCCCTGCCGCACCACGTTCCGACCTGGGCCGAGGTCCACGGTGTGCTGCTCGGGCCTATGACCACCACGTTCCTGCTGGACTTCCTGGCCTGCCTGTGCTGGATCACCTGGGCCGCGTTCACGATCGACGTGCTGCGCTGCACGGTGGACCTCGCCCGCGGCGGGTTCGGTCGTGCTGCCGCCGCCCGGCTACCGGACTTCTCCGCCGCCGGTCCGATGCACGCCGGTGTCCTGGTCGGCGCGGTCCTGCTGTCCGTGCTCGGCCACCGCCCAGCCCCCGCACCGGCCGCCTCGCCCGCCACCGCGCTCGGCACCGGCTCCCCGGTAGTGGCGACCGCCCCAGCCTGGCAGCACCCCGCGCCCGGCAACGACATCATGGTGCGCACCGCCGTCTTCGCCACCCAGACCACCACCGGCGGCAGCACTACCGCCGTGAGCGCGCCCGCGCATCCGGAGTCGATAGCAGTACTGGCGCCGCAGAACGGGGTGTACGACTCGCTGTCGCGGATCGCGGCCCGCACGCTCGGCGACGCCGCCCGCTGGCCGGAGATCTTCGACCTCAACAAGGGCAAAACCCAGCGCTACGGCCACACCTTCACCAATCCCAACCTGATCTATCCCGGCGAGGAACTGGCACTGCCTGCCGATGCGACCCGGCCGACGACGCCGCCAGGGAATCCTCCGTCACAACCGACGTCCCCCGCACCGACAACCACAGCGCCCCCGACAACGACCGTGCCCCCGGCCACCAGCCCGCCACCGACGAGCCTCCCACCCGCCACCGCGACGCCACAGGCACCGTCCACCCAGCAGGCGCCACCGGCCGCGACCGGCACGCACCCGCAACCTTCAGCGACACGGGAACCGGGCTTCAGCTGGGGACCGGACTTGTTCGTCGGGCTCTTCCTGGCCGCCGCGATCAGCGCCGCGCTACTGATCGCGCGCCGCCGCCACAACAGCCGGTACCGGCCCGGCAGCGGCGACCGCGACGAGCTGCCGGTGGCGCCAGTGGTCTACCAGCTGCGCCTGGCGCACCTGCGCGCCGAGCACGACGACACCGAGTTCGACCTCGACGACGACACCGGCGACAACGAGGGCGAGCATCCGCGGCGCGACCCATCGCAGCCACCAGTGATCCTCGGCGCCTCCCAGACCGGTCCCGGCCGGCCACCCGCCCTCGCTCCAGGGCTGGGGGTCCGCGACGGCCGTGAGGTCGCCGTCGACCTCGCGACCGCCCGCGGCCTCGGACTCCTCGGAGCCGGCGCTCCCGCGGCGGCTCGCGCGCTCCTGATCGCCGCGCTCACCACCACCACCCGCCACCGGGCGACCGCATCACAGCTGGCCGGGGCAACCGTCGTTGTCCCGGCCGATGACCTGGCCGCTTTGCTCGGTCGCGGGACTGCCCGCGCGCACCTGCCCGACGCCCTGAACGTCGTCGCCGACCTGGACAACGCGCTCGACGTGATGGAGGCCGAGATCCTGGTCCGCGCGGCGGCCAGCCAGCAGCAGAGCGCCGAGCCGCGGTCGTGGCCACCGCTGGTGCTGGTGGCGCGGCCCCCGCAACAACACCAGCGGCTGCAAGCGATCCTGGACAACGGCGCCCCGTTCGGCGTCCTCGGCCTGCTGCTGGGCCAGTGGCAACCAGGCGTCACCTGCTACGTGCGGGAGGACGGCACGATCTCGGCCACCGGCCCCGGGATGGGCGAGGCCCTGCGCGGAACCCGCATGTTCCGCCTCGGCGACGACGACACCGCCGAACTGCTGACCCTGCTGCACCAGGCCGACCCCGACACTCCAGCCGAGGACCAGATGGACACGCCCTCGGCGCCGCGCCCTCGGATCGTGCCGCCGCACCCCGCCGGCAACCCTGCACCAGGGCCAAACCAGACAACCACGCTTGAGACCGGCCACGCCGACGACGACGTCGAACTCGAAGTCGCGGCCGCAGTGCAGGAACCGGCCCCAGCCGACACCGAGCTGGAAATCCTCGGCCCCACCCGCGCATCGACACCCGGCGCTCGCCTGCGCCCACCCACCGCCGCGCGCCAGCAGCCCGCCGCGCCGCGCGTCGCCAGCCACAATGAGACCCACGATGAGATCCACCACGAGGTCAGCGCCGAACACGGTCCGACCGGCGAGACCGCCACGAACCCGGCCGAGCCCTCGCCGACCACCAGCGTAGGCGGCGAGCCGGGCGCGGCTCCCGCGCCGATCACGATCACGATCCTCGGTGGCCTGCGCGTGCATTGGAATCCCGAACCCGGCACCAGCACCCCCGACACCGCTTCCGGACACCACGAACGGGAGATCACCGGGGCGTTGCAACCCAAGACCAAAGAACTGCTGGTGCTGCTGGCGCTGCACCCCGAGGGCACGACCCGCGAGACACTCGTCTCCGCACTGTGGGGCCAGGACCCACCGGCCCGCCCGACCAACGCCCTGCACACCGCGCTGTCCCGGATGCGCCACACCCTGGCCACCGCGACCGACGGCGCGGTGACCGAGATCGCCTCCGCCGCAGACGGCCGCTACCGACTCGACCCCGGCAAGGTCCGCGTCGACTACTGGCGTTTCGCCGAAGCGGTCACTGCCCGCCGCGCCGCGGCCACCGACCACGCCCGCGTCGACGCCTACCGCCAGGTGGTCAACAGCTACAGTGGCGCGCTGGCCGAGGGCATGTCCAACGAATGGATCGAGCCCGCCCGCGAGGCGATCCGCCGCGACGCCATCGACGCCGTCGCTGCACTGGCCCGCGCCCTCGTCGAGGACGATCCCCAACAGACACTGGACCTCCTGGAGATCGCGCGGGCCTTCGACCCGCACAATGAAGCCCTCTACCGCGACATCATGCGTCTGCAGGAACGGCTCGGGCAGCCCGACGCCATCCCACGCACGCTGACCCTGCTCGCCACCCGGCTGGCCGAGATCAACGAACGGCCCAGCGAGCACGCCACCGCGCTCGCCACCCGACTACGGCAACGCCACCAGGCCGGCATGGACACACCCGCACGGCAATCGGAGCAGGACACGACACCGCAGCACCGTCACGCCGCGAGCTGACCATGACAGCGACCACCCACGGCCCACGTCAGTCGACATACGCTCGATCAGGTTCCCCCCGCCCGTCCCAGCAGCCTCGCAGGACCTATCGGCGAATTCTATTCTTCCGATTCATCGGCATCGGACGAATTGTCGTCGTCATGACCGCTGTGACGTCGATGAGCTTGAGCCCGCGCGATGAGATCCGCGTGCCGCCGCGACCATTCTTGCACCGCCCCGACCGCGGCCAAAAACTCTTCCATCGGTGGAGTCAGCGAGTAATAGACTTCCGCCGGAAAAGTCGGAGGATCGGACTCGGCACGCACCAGAAGACCTTCTTCGGTCATTCTCTTCAGTGTTCGCGCCAGGGTGCTATCCTGCAATGGTTTCTGCTTATCCGACCATTCTACACCATAGGAAAAAGACTTGATGGTGGAAAAGATGTCAACCCGACGCATCTTGCCCTCAGCAAGAGTCACCAGGATCGCCGGCGCCCACTTGTCGTTGAACAACAGCTTCAGGTCATAAAATTGCCGCAGCAACTCCCTATCCACGGCCATGAAAGCCTCCCTGCATACGGCCCGACGTCCACACCGCGGCACTTGTCCCGCAGCCCGGCCGAGCTCCCTCCCGGCCCTACTGCCTGCCCGATCGCGCCTGGTCAAGACGGTGCGCACTGATCACGGAGATCTCGACGCTACGCCGAACGGCCGAACGCGAGCCACCGTAGTCCTACTCAAATGGACGTGAGTAGATGTCACCGATGGCGATCAAGCGCAAGATCATCTGCACGCACAGTTGCTTCCGTTGGGGGTTCATACGGGGGATCAGGTTGGGGTTCATACGGGGGATCAGGTTAGAGGACCACCCTCTGCGGCCTGCGAAGACGCTGGTCATGCGGGCCATCGGGGGATCCGCTGGTATCCCAGACTCGCTTGTCCACAAGCCGGTAGACACATCGGGGCGGGCTGGGTGGTCGTCGCTTCCATGCTGCTCCCTTGGCCACCTTTTCTATCCATATTACCCTCACTCTTACTCCCCTTTCCTATTTGTTTGTTTTATTTCTTGCTGTTCATTGACGTCATTCCCCGCGTCCTGCCGAACCATTCGTGTCCGCGGTGGCCGGCGCGCGATTGGGTCGCTGACCCGCGGAAATTGGCGCAATGACGGCCGGAATTGTGACCGTGCGGACGGTTTGGCGGCGAGCATCGCAAAAAGAGTCTTGAAAATGGGCGGCTATTTCTATTGCGCGCGGTGCGTGGCGGAGTCATAATTGAAGTACCGCCGGGGGAACCGGAAACCACACCGAATACCACACCCGGCGCGAGCTATGTCCGACGAATGGGGCCGATTATGTGTTACGCCGACACCGCCACCGAAACCGACAACACGGTGACCGCGTTTTGTTACTGCGGGTGGGTCGAATACGGCCACACCCAGGAATCGGCCAACGCCGCCGCCGACGCCCACCAGAACGCGCCCGACGTCATCGACGCCGACGACACCACCGCCCCCGCCGTCGCGGTCTGACCCGTTCCCGCCGCCCCGCACTAGATCGAAAGGACCCACCCGCGATGACCACGCCAGCCACGCCGACGACCGCCCCGGTGGCATCCGGCACGACGACCACCGCCCCGGCGGGCGGGCGGCTGCCCAACGGCGAACTCCGCCGACAGGTGGCGCAAGTCCTGACCGATCAGGCGGGCACCGAACTGACCCCGCGCAACATCGCCGCCGCGCTCGGCGGGAAGTCATCGGGCGCGATCGGCAACGCGCTCGCCGCGCTGACCGCCGGGGGCTACGCCGAACAAACCTCGACCAAACCGGTCCGCTACCGGTCCACCCCGACCACGGCCGACGCCGCCGCCGCGCCCGTGGCGGTCCCGCCCGGCACACCCCGCCGCCCCCGCACACCCCGCACCACGCCGCCGCGCCCGACCACCACCACGCCCGCCGCCCCAACGGCTCCGGCCGCGACCGGTCCGGTCACGCGCCCGAACGGGCAGCTCTACCACCCGCGCAAGCTGTCCGGACTTCCGGACGTGACCGCGTTGCGCAAGTTGCGCGACGCCGGGGTCGCCGCCCTGATGTACGGACCACCCGGAACCGGGAAGACCTCGGTCGTCGAGGCCGCCTTCGGTGACCTGGTCACGGTTCAGGGCGACGGGGACACCACGGTCGCCGACATCGTGGGCGAGTACACCCAGACCCCGGACGGGAAGTTCGTGTTCGTGCACGGTCCGCTGGTCCGCGCGATGCGCGAAGGCCGGACCCTGTTCATCGACGACGCCACGCTCATCCCGCCGACCGTGCTCGCCGTGGTCTACCCCGCGATGGACGGCCGCCGCCAAATCATGATCAAGGCCAACGGCGGCGAGGTCATCGGCGCCGCGCCCGGCTTCTACGTGGTGGCCGGACACAACCCCGGCGTGCACGGCGCGGTGCTGTCGGATGCGTTGGCGTCGCGGTTTTCCGTGCAGATCCAGGTGTCCACCGACTACGACCTCGCCACGCAACTCAAGATCGACACCCGCGCCGTATCCGTGGCGCGCAAGCTGTCCACCCGACAGGCGGGCGGCGAGATCCGGTGGGCACCGCAACTGCGTGAACTGCTGGCATTCCAGAAGATCGCCGACGTGTTGGGGACCGACGCCGCCGCCGGGAACCTGATCGGCACCGCCCCGGAAGAGGACCGCGACATCGTGGCCACTGCAGTCAAGATCGCCTTCGGTAAAACCGTTGCTCCGCTGGCACTGGGTTCCCGTATCTGACCCACCGCCACCCGCCCGAACCGTCCGGAAAGGACACACTGCGATGACCGCGCACATGATCGCCGACCCCACCGCCACCGCATCGGCCGTGTTCCCCGCCGCCCCCGGATGGGACGCACTTTCCGCCGCGCTGACCGCCGAAGTCCCCGCGATCGCCGACCGCGACGACCTGCTGGTCACCATCGCGCCCGGTGCGGGACAGGGTGCCCCGGCGTGTTTCCTGCCCGCCACCGCCATGATCGAAGTCGACGGTACGCACCTGCACCCGGTCGACCCCGCCACCGCCAAACCCCACCGAATCAGCGACCGGAAACGCTACGCCCCCACGTGGGGCGCGCTGACCCACGAATGCGCGCACAGCAAACACACCCGGTGGCTCGCCGACGTACCGAACGACGCCGACCCCGGCGCGGTAGACGCCGCGCTGCTGCTGGAAGAGCCCCGGATCGAACAGGCACAGATCCGCCGCCGCCCCGATGACCGGCACTGGTTGCGCGCGTGCGTGAAAACCATCGTGGCCAACGGTTTGAAGCTCGACGACCCTGCCTTCGCCCCGAAAATGACCCCGCGCGACGCCGCTCACACCGCCGCCCTGTTCCTCGGGCGCACCGACGGCGGCATCCTCACCCGCACCGAAACCGCGCCCGTCGCGCGTGCTGTCGAAGACGTACTCGGCGCGGAGAAACTCGGGAAGCTGCGGGCGGTGTGGCGCAAGGCATTCCGCACCGCCGATGACGACACCGCCGCCATGATCGAACTTGGCCGCCAGTGGTGCGAGATCATCGGACCGGACCCCGACACCACCCCGCCGCACCTCGCCGACCCGTCCGCCACCCCGGACCCGTCCGGCACCCCGTCGCCGTCCCCGTTGGCCGACGCGATCGGCAAGGTACTGGGCAGCGTGACGCGTGCGGTAGCGCGGGCGAAGCTGCCCGAGGACCCCGCCGAGATCGCCGCTCGCAAGAAGGCCGCCGCCGACGCCGCCGCGAAGAAGGCCGACGACGCCGCCCGCACCGTGTTCACGGTCGGTGGACCCCGTGACGGGCGCACCGAAACGATCGGCACCCGCCCGCCGACCAAGGGCGAACGCACCGCCGCGCGGGTGCTCGGGCGCGCGCTGACCACCGCCGGGGTCCGCGATCGGGTAGCGACCAAGACGACCTCGCCGATCCCGCCCGGACGCCTTCGGATGCGTGGCGCGCTGGCACGCGAGGCGCAACTGGCCGCCGGGGCGATGCCCACCGCCGAACCGTTCACCCGCACCACCCGCACCCCGGTCCCGACCCCGCCGCTACGGCTGGGCATCGCGTGCGACGTGTCCGGGTCCATGGGCAGCTTCGCGAAACCGGTCGCCTCGACCGCGTGGATTCTGGCCAACGCCGCCGCGCAGAGTCCGGTGCCCGCCGACACCGCCACCGTGATCTTCGGGCACCACGTTCGCCCGATCACCCGCCCCGGCAAGCCCCCCGCCGCCGTGACCGACTTCGCCACCCGCGACAACTGGGAAGCCATCGACACCGCGATCGAGGCCCTCGACGGCGCGCTCGGACTGTCCCGCGCCGGTGCCGCGCGGTTGCTGGTCATCGTGTCCGACGGCGACTTCCGCCCCGTACCCCGCCACAACGGGCAGCAGCTTCTCGACCGGTTGCGCGCCACCGGATGCGCCGTGCTGTGGATCACCCCGGACGTCCCGTGGCGCAAGCCGATGACCGGGGCGACCGTGCACGTGATGACCGACCCCACGACCACCGCGCAGGCCATTGGCCGCGCCGCCACCGCCGCCCTGCGCGCCACCCACTGACACCCGCACCCGGAACCCATAACCCCGCCATCCGTCCGCAGAGGAGACCTCACGTGATCACCAGCGTCGCCAACCGGATGCCGCAACTCACCTTGAACCAACTCCGGGAAGTGTTCCTCGCCGCCGTCCAGTGCCTCGACGAGGAAGCAGGCGAGGAAATCGGCTGCGGGGGCGACTACACCGGACCCGCCGTCACCGGTCTGAACACGCTGGCCGAAACGCTCGGGGTTCCCGGCATCACGCCCGCCGACGCCCTCGTCGATCTATAGCCGCCCCGCCGTCCACACCATCGGTGCAGCTTCGGCCGCCAACCCTGATCGGAGATGACTTTCGATGACCGACAACGACATCGCGACCGTGGGCGAACTGATCGCCGCCCTCGACGAGTACGACCCGACCACCCCGGTACGGCTCGCCACGCAACCCGGCTACCCGCTGGAGAACCTCCTCGCGCGGGTCGCGTGCACCCCCGGACGACGCCGAGCACGAAGGCCCCCACACGCACCGACCCGCCCGTGGTGTGGCTCGGCGCGGGCCACCAGGTCGGGTACCTGCCCGCACTCGCCGCCAACGCCCAGGGGTGGTCGAGATGACCACCACCGCACCGACCAACCACGCCTTCCCGCCCGAGACGGTGCTACTCGTTCCGGCACCGCCTCCCGCCATCCCACTGCGCCCGCCCGCCGGGGCTTGGGGGCTGGTCGTGGTGGCAGTACGCACCACCGACACCGCCGAGCCCCGGTATGGCTCACCGGGGACGCGCCTGCCCCCGACCCCGCGCTCACCGACACCACCGACCTGCTGGCGGCGGTGTGGCTGCCCGCACCACCGCCCGCCGCCCTGCACACCGGCGACGTCGTGGTACGCCTTCACGCGCCCGCCGATGACGACCCCGCCGTGGTCAACCTCGAGGTCGTAGCGGCCACCCAGGGCGGGTGGTCCACGGTCCGCACGTGGCAGGCGGTCGGGACGCGCTGGCCGCACGAGGTGGCGTTGTCGGTGCTCGTGCATATGCGCTACCTCGCCGACGCCACCTTCAAAGACGCCCAGTGGGCGACGCTGACCGGGCCGATCGCCGCCGCCTTGCCCCCAGGACTCCTCTCGGCCGGACTCGCCGGCGAGTCCGCGGCTGGCCGCGCCTCGCGCACCGAGATGCCCTCGCCGCGCTGATCGAGGCCGGACTCGTCGAGGTGGGCGAGCAGCTGGTGTGGAACGGGCACACCGCCACCGTCCGGGAAGGCGGTGTCCTGCACGACGGCGGACCACACGAGTTCTCCGTCTCCACCGTCACCGCGCTCGCGACCAGCCTCGCGGGCTACACAGCCAACGGGTGGCACCTCTGGCGACGTGCCCGTGACGACCGCCCCCTGTCCGAACTGCGCGCCGCACTCGCTACCCCCTGAATCCCGACCAACCCACCGACACGACGGAGACCGCCATGACCGCCTCAACCATCGAACGCGACCAGGACGCCGGAGCCACCTCGACCCGCTACCACTACACCCGCGTCGTCGAGATCGCCGGGCGCACCGTCCGCGCCCGCCTCGAGCGCGGCGTCTACCTCAACCTCACCGGTGCCGTCGCCGAGGTGGTCACCGACCAGACGGACTGGTCCACCCTCACCGCCGACGACCTCAACAACTGGTGGCACGACACCCCGCCCCCGAGCGTGGGGGTCAACGCCGTTGCCGTCCTCGGCCCGTTCGCCGAGCGGCTCCTCCATCGCGCCGCCGAGATTCTCGCCGCACCGCCGCCCACAGTGACCTTGTCACCTCACCTCTACCGCGCGGTGAGCGCGTTGCTGGCGACCAGCAGCAGCGGCTACAACGCCGAATGCCCCATCGACCCGGACGACATCACGTGGGCAACCGACAACGGCGGAACGCTGCACATCTTCGAGCACCCCGACGGCAGCGTCACCTTCACCCAAGCCCACCGCGACGGATGCCCTTTCGTGGCAAGCAAAGCGGTCAGTACTGCGACGACGAATGCTACTTCGACCTTCCGAGCCGGGTATAGAAACGCCTCACACCAAAGGAGATCACCATGACACCCTACGAAGTTCCCGAGACCATCATCCGTCGCTTCACGGAGAACGGCTGCGAGGTGACCGCGATCGTCGCCGACCCCGCCGACGCGCAACAAACCTTGTACGGCACCGTCACCCGTGACGGGGCACTCGTCGGTAGCTACTACTGCGCCGACCGCGTCCGCCAGTCCGAGTGGCACATCGTCACCGCCCTCGGCCTTCCCCTCACCCTCGACGGCCAACCCGTCAACCCGGTCTCCGAGGGTGCCGCTGTCATCGTGCTGACCAGCATCCTCACCGCCCGCGACAACTACGACGTCGAACAGCGGCTCCGCGACGCGACCCGCCCGCCGCAGCGGTGACCCGTGTCCACCACCGCCGACTTCTACGACGGGCGCGGACCGCGCGCTGTCTGGCTCGGCTCACTCCAGGGCGACGCCGATCCCGCCACGGTGCGCGGCGTCGCATGTGGACGGCTGCTGCTGGACGCGACCGACCCGCTCACCTACAGCGACGCCGTAGGTGACCTGCTCGACGTCTGGGCCGACGAGGACCACGGGCACGGCTACCAACCGGACGGCGGCTGGCCGTGGTTGTGGCCGGACAGCCGCGACACGGACTGGGTTTTCACGTTCGCCCACAGTCGGGTGTGGATCACGACCGGGCGCGCGTGGCTGCGTGTCCAACAGCGAGTGTCGCAGTAAGACCAAACAAGGCCCTCATGCCTACGAGCAAAACAGGAGTTCACGATGCCGGAAGCCGTCTCAACCGAAGACGCCGATTGCTGGAGGAACGCGATGAACGACAACAACGAAAGCACTCAGGACAAACAGTTCCGAGTCCTGGACTTCGAGCCGAACTGCCCGGACTGCGCCGTGGCCGTCGGCAAGCCACACGAATACGACGAGTACGACGGCGGCTGTGACGTCGCACGCTGCCTGGTGACCGGGCTGCAGCGGCTGATGTGCGACCGCAACCACGACCACGGGCGAGACATCTGGACCGGGTGGTGGCCCGGCTTGCTCTTCTTTGAACTAAAGCCGTGGGGATGGCCGACATCGAGCGCTGCGGCTACCTCGCGTGATCATCGACGATGCTGACCGGCCGTGACTTGCGGGTTGTTCGCCATGGCCGCCGCCGTGCCAGGCACCGGTGGTCAGCCAGAGTTCATAATAAAACAGCCATTCGCTGGCCCAGGGCACGATGGTGTCAGCGAGCCGCATGGTCGGCCGCCACTCATCGTCGAGGTGCAGGCACAGCAGGTCGTTGTCGAAGGTGTGCGGGATCCGATCTACTCCTTCGCTGGTACGGAGCGCTGGGTTCATGACGCGGACTTCGGGTCGCCATCCCAGGCGATAACGCAGCTGGACGGTGTACCGGCAGGATGCTGTCGTCGGCTGCAGTTCGAAGACCGAGATCAACCTACTGGTTTGGTGCCGGATGCGGCTCTGTGCCGTGGGCAGGAGGGCGCGAAGGTCAAACGCCTGGAGTGCGAGGCTGACCCATCGGTCAGTGGTGCGCACGGCCATAGAAGGTCGGCAGCGTTGCTGTCCTGGATCCAGCCGTGGTCAGCCCGGCGACGCCGCGCGCGACCATAAGCTTCTTGTTCGAGGTGATCGTCCGGACGTTGGTGCCCCAGTTCTCGGCGGACTTCACGATGACGTCGCGCTCGAACACCTCGCCCAGACGGTCGACCAGGGCCGGGATGCCGTCGCCCTGGTGCTGGTAGACGAGTTCGAGGTCGCGGCGAGCGGTGTCCAGCCAGGAGCGGAACTTTCGTTGGCGGTGTGCGGTATCCGCCTCGTTCCATTTGTCGGTGAAGTTCTCCTTCGGGTGCGCGGGGTTGATCACCTCGTAGTTGCCATTAACGTCCTTCTCGATGTAGCTGTCCATGTCCTGTGTGACGGACAACAGCGCCTGTGCGAGATTGCTCTGACCCCGGTAGGCGTGGGCGGCGAGGGTGGTGATCAGAATCGACGGGGGCCGGTCGTCGACATCTTCACCGAAGTGGAGGTAGCAGTGCCACTTCAAGACCTGCACGAGCCGCTGGAGGGTGGATCTGACCGTCCAGTTGGGCACGTCTGCGACATTCGCTTCCAGCGCCCTCTTGGCGATCTTGGTCATCATCTCTTCGGACCGATTACGGAACCACGTCGCATAGCCCGTGGGGTTGCCGTGCTGCCAGGGACGCAGCTTAGTGTCGGTCAGCAGGATGCCGTGCGGAGAAGTCTCCAATTCGTCATCGGGGATGCACGGCAGAACGTCGAGGTGAAAGCCAAGGCGCTCGTAGGAGAGCGTCCAGCACCGCCGCTTCTCCGAGAAGTCGTCGGGTGCCTCGTCCGCCTGGGTCGCGAGCTTGAACTCGTGGTACTCGGCGAGCCAGCCACCGACGCGTTCCTTGAGCTTGGCCTGGGTGTTCCTGTCGGAGTACCGACCCGGCCCGCACCGCTTGGCGACGACCGACCCCAAGGACATCTGCCCGGAGACCGGCCGAGCTCCGTTGGGCTACGACCGTGCGCGCGTCCTGCTGGCCCACTACGGCGACGGGCTCCGGTTGCACCAACTCCGGCACTCCTCGGCCACGCACCTCGGCGAGGCCAACGTCTCCGCCGACGTCATCATGGCCAAGACTGGTCACAAGTCTCTGCGGTCAGTCCAGCGCTACGTCAAACCCGGCCTCGCCGCCGTCCACGAGGCCACCGAGACGCTGTCCGGCCCCCGCCGACGCGGCTGACCAGCAGCTACTGAGGGTCGCGGCCCGTTTCTGGCGTATTCCGGTCCCACCCCCTGGTGGTGTCACCAGCCACCACATTGGACATTCGTGCCGCAGATCACAGAACATCTTTGCGGAGGTGTCCACTCCGCTCATTGACCAGCACCGTTAAGAGCCTGTTGGTAAAGGGTGTTGTGGTGCCGGCCGCGAGGTCGGCCCGGGTATCGAGTGGATCAAGCTCGGCGTGTCGCCGTCGGATAGGAACGGGCTCTTGGTAACAGAA
>Ga0081455_10005556_pt1 | contig 13802 bp, 13 predicted proteins | sample TabmetS3T2R1_FD_70207 | JGI IMG/M metagenome (GOLD analysis project Ga0081455, IMG submission 70207) | Tabebuia heterophylla rhizosphere microbial communities from the University of Puerto Rico - S3T2R1 | ecosystem: Host-associated > Plants > Roots > Rhizosphere ... | reverse complement strand
CAACCCCACTCCTGCACGGCCTGGGCGGACATGACCGTCTCGAGCACAGCACCGGTCGCCGAACCGGCCAGGATGCCGGACAGCCCGCCAAGATTGGCGACCGCGCCCACAACACCATGGCGCTCCGGGCGCGCGTGCTCGACCAGAAAGACGACCGAGGTCGTATACTCGCCGCCGACCGACAGGCCCTGGATCATGCGCAGCAGTGTGAGGAGGAGTGGCGCCGCGATGCCAAGGACCGCGTAGCCCGGCAGGACGCCGATCAGAAAGGTCGGTAACGCCATGGCCACCACCGACGCGGAAAGCGCAACACGCCGGCCGAAGCGATCGCCGATATAGCCGAACAGCGCTCCCCCGATCGGCCGCATCAGGAAGCCGACGGCAAAGATGCCGAAGGCCGACAGCACCTGAGCCACCTGGTTTTGCTGGGGAAAGAACGCCCGGCCGATCGAGGCGGCGAAGTAGCCGTAGACGGTGAAATCGTACCATTCGAGCAGGTTGCCGATGGCGCCGGCGACCATCGCGCGCGACGTGTTCGCAGCTGACATTCGACTCCTCCCCCGGAGCATCATCGTAAGGGCCAGCACGTCAGGATACGATAAAACTCCGCAAGAGCCCGAACGAGCCGGTCGCGAATAGGATAGCGAGCGCCACGTTGCGGTAGAGCCGCTCGCTCGCCAGACCATGGAACAGGCGCCCGCCCAGCCAGGCGCCGAGGATCATCACCGGGAACAGCACGACCGCACGGGCGAGTGCGTCCCAGCCCGCAACGCCGCTCGCCAGCACGATCACGATCAGCAGGAACTGCGTCAGGAAGTAGTAAGTGACGATGTTGGCCCGGTTCACGTGCGGCGGGTCGTTGCCGGAGAGGAGATAGAGCAGCACCGGCGGCCCGCCGACGCTGGTCGTCGCCATCATCGCGCCCGAGATCGCGCCGACCGTCGCCGAGGCGACAGCCGAGCGACGGCCGCGATACCGCCAGCCGCTCCACATCAGCACGACGAAGCCGACGATCACCGCCGACACCGCGGTCACGATCGTGCCCTTGTCGACGCTGGCCAGCAGCCAGACGCCGAGCGGCATGGCGGCACAGGCGGCGATGCTCATCGGCATCAGCGTCTTCCAGTCGGCGTGGCCCCTCACCTGCGGAAAGAGTTGCAGCGACACGACCAGCTCGATGGCGACCACCGTCACCACCATCTCGGCCGAGCCGAACAGGATGGCGAAGATCGGTGCCATCAGCATGGCCGAGCCGAAGCCCGCGAAGCCACGCATCAGGCCCGCGACCAGGGTGACGCCGAGCGCGGTCCACAGGCCGATATCGGCAAACAAATGCGAAATGTAGGAGATCATGGAGCGACTGCTTTGAAGACGACGACGAACGACAGCGCGAGATCCTGCCGCCGAGGCGGCGGATCAACCGGTAAGTCGAAGCGTTTTCAGTCGCAGCACCATTGTGGTCGGGACCATCGCCGCTTGAGAAGCCGTCGTCAACGTTTCTGTCCTTCCCCGGTCTTGTCGCGCAGCCGGCGCATGCCGCGCAGCCAGCGGTCGCGATCGAGCTTGCGCGCCATGTACTCCTTCACCTCGGGATGCGTCAGGATCAGGAAGCGCTCCTCGTCCATCGCCTCGATCACGGTCTGGGCGACGGCGTCGGTGTGCAGCACGCCGTCGACCGAGGCCGCGCCGGCGCCGGCCATGCGCAGCATGTTGGTGTCGACCGCCTGCGGGCAGAGCACCGAGACGCAAATGCCGCGATCGCCGTACTGGATGGCGAGATGCTCGGCCAGCGCCACGGCGGCGTGCTTGGTGACGCCGTAGGGCGCCGAGCCCATCGAGGCGAGCAGGCCCGCGGCGCTGGCGGTGTTCAGGAGATAGCCCGACTTGCGCGCCAGCATGCCCGGCACGAGCGCGCGAGCAGCGTAGACGTGGGCCATCACATGGATGGCCCAGCTGTCGGCCCAGTCCTTGTCGGTCGCATCCTCGTGGCCGCCGCGGCCGATGCCGGCGTTGGAGAAGAAGACGTCGACCGGCCCGTAGTGCCGCTCGGCCTCGGCAACGAGATGGCGGATATCGGCTTCCTTGCCGACGTCGCAGGCGACGGCGATGCCCTTGATGTCCTTGGCGACCTTCTCCAGCCGCCCCGCATCGCGATCGGCCACGACGACGCCCTTGGCGCCCTCCTTCGCATAACGCCGCGCGATCGCCTCGCCGATTCCTCCCGCCGCTCCGGTGACGACGCAGACCTTGTCTTTGACTTTCATCTTTTCACTCCCTCCTCACCCTGAGGAGGCGCGCAGCGCCGTCTCGAAGGGTGGCAACAGCATTGTTGTGGCCCATCCTTCGAGACGCAGCCTGCGGCCGCTCCTCAGGATGAGGATGTGTGGTCAGCCCCAGCTCTGCTCGATCAGTTCGATATACTGCGCCTTGGTCGGTTGGCGCGGCGTCGAGAGATGGCAATGGTCGCCCAGCGCGCCGTCGGCGATATGCTCGGCCTCGGCTTGCTTGAGCCCCATCGCGCCCAGCCCCTTGGGGATGCCGAGCCGGCTGTTCAGCTCGGCGACCGCGTTGGCCACACCCTCGGCGGTGCCCTCGCGCTCCGGCAGGCCCAGCACCTGCGCCACCTTCTTGTATTTCTCGCCCACCGCCGGTGAATTGAAGCGCAGCACCGCCGGCAGATAGACCGCGTTCAGAGTTCCGTGGTGCAGGCGATGGCCCTTCAGCCCGCCCGTCGGATGGCTGAGCGCATGCACCGCGCCCAGGCCCTTCTGGAACACCATGGCGCCTTCCATCGCCGCCATCGCCATGTTGTAGCGCGCCTCGCGGTCCTGCCCGTCCCTGGTGGCACGCTCGACATAGCGCCACGCCTTCTCCAGGCCATCGAGCGCAATGCCGTCGGCCGGCGGATTGTAGGCGTTGGACAGGAAGCATTCGATATTGTGCGTGAAGGCGTCCATGCCGGTGCCGGCGGTGAGATGCGGCGGCAGGCCGAGCGTCAGCTCGGGATCGATCAGCGCGAGCTTGGGGATCAGGTGCGGACTGCCGATCGCAAGCTTGCGGCCCGAATCCATGATGATGATGCCGCCGCGGCTCACCTCGCTGCCGGTGCCCGAGGTCGTGGGGATGGCGACGATCGGTGCCACCTTTGATGTGATCTTGGCCGCGCCGCCTTCGACCATGGCATAGGGCTGCAGCGAGGTGCCAGGATGCGTCGCCATCAGCGCCACGCCCTTGGCGAGATCCATCGGCGAGCCGCCGCCGATCGCGATGATGCCGTCGCAGCCCTCCTCCTTGTAGATTTTCAGCGCGTCGCGCATCGCGGCTTCCGTCGGGTTCTCCGGCGTGCCGTCGTAGAGCGCGATCGGCATGTTGCCCGGCAGCTGCTCCTTCACCTTGGCCCATAGGCCTGCCGCGACGATGCCCTTGTCGGCAACGATCAGCGGACGACGGATGCCGAGGAGTTGCAGCTCCGCCTCGAGCAGCTTCAAGGCGCCGAAGTCGAACTGGATGCGGGTGAGATAGGTGATGAGCGCCATGTCTTCCTCTTTGCTCTCGCTTTTGCCGCGAGCCTACGCGAGAAGAAGGCGATGAGCGACAGCGTTGTCCCGGATGTTGTCCTGCGGGCCGCGACAACGGCCGACGCGCCTGCGTTGGCGGCGACGATCGCCGCGGCCTTTGCGCAGTACCGCGGCAAGCTTGTCCCGGAGTCGGGCGCCTTCCAAGAGACCGCCGAGGGCATCGCGGCCGAACTTGCCAAGGGCGCCGGCGCGATCGTCGCGGAGCGGAACGGCGCGATGTTGGGCTGCGTCATGACCAAGGTCATGGAGGGCGACCTTTACTTCGGCCGGCTCTCGGTCGCGCCTGACGCGCGCGGCCTCGGTCTCGCGAAGCGCCTGGTCGCGGCGGTCGAGGCCGACGCCCGTGCCCGCGGCCTCGCCGGCGTGCGGCTCGGCGTGCGCGTGGTGCTGACCGACAACCAGCGGCTTTTTCAAGCGTTAGGCTACGTCGAGACCAGCCGCGAGGCGCATCCCGGCTTCGACTATCCGACGTCGATCAACATGCGGAAAACTCTTAGCTGAACCGAAGGCTCGCGGTCCGGAGAATGTGCTAAGAATCTCGCCCATGACCCGTACCCCACTCACCGGCCCGTCGGTCTGGCAGGGCCAGAACATCGCCACCTCCAAGCGCTGGATCCGCGATTTGCCGTCGAGCGCCGTCGCCGAACTCGACACGGCTTTGAAGGCCGTGAAGAACCGCCCCTGGCAGGAGATCACGCGCGCGGACTTTCCGCTGCCCTCGCTCGACGGCTTGCTCGACGACATCGCCGACGAGCTGGAGAACGGCTGCGGCATCATGAAATTGCGCGGCTTCCCGGTCGACCGCTACGACGAGGACGATCTGCGCCGGCTCTATTTCGGTCTCGGCACGCACATCGGCACACCGGTGTTCCAGAACCGCAGCGGCGAGCTGATGCGCGCCATCCGCGACGAGGGCGCGCATGTCGGGCGCACCTATGGCCAGGTGCAGGACGAGAAGAAGGGAACGACCTTCCTCTCCTCCTACGCGCGCACGCTCACCAACGGCGGCCTGCGCTTCCACACCGACCGTACCGACGTCGTGGGACTCCTCTGCGTGCGCCAGGCGAACAAGGGTGGCGTCAGCACGCTCGCCTCCACGCCCGCGATCCACAACGCGATCCTCGCGCGCCGGCCCGATCTGCTGGATGTGTTGTTCCAGGATTACTGGCGCAGCCGCTTCGGCGAGGAAGGCACGACCCGTACCACCCGCGAATCAGCCTATCCGCTGCCGATCTTCGGCCTGCGCGACGGCAAGTTCACCTCGCACTATTCGCTCACCTTCATCGAGGCGGCCGAGATGGCGCCCGGCGTGCCCAAGCTCACGGACGCACAGAAAGAGGCGATCGACGTCCTGATGAAGACCGCGCAGGAACTCTGCTTCGAGATGACGCTCGAGCCCGGCGACCTGCAGCTGATCAACAGCCACGTCACCTATCACGGCCGCACGCCGTTCGAGGACGATGCGACCTCGGGCCACGACCGCCTGCTGCTGCGCCTCTGGCTGTCGATGCACAACAATCGCGCGCTACCGCAGGGCCACGAGGTCCTGTGGCGCAGCATCGAGGCCGGCAAGCTGCGCGGCGGCATCCAGCAGGTCGCGATCTGATCCTGGTCGCTTTGGCGCCGCCGCGGCTTCAGCCGTGGCTGAGGATGTTCAGCAGGCGGCCGAACGGATCGCGGACGTAGAAGCGGCGCACACCCCACGGCTCGGTCGTCGGGCCGTACTCGACTGCGATGCCCGCCTGCGTCACCTTGCGATGAACCGCATCGAGATCGTCGACCTCGATCGAGAGATCGGGCACGGGCGTGCCTGAACCGCCTTCGGTCGCGACACTCACCTGTGACGTGGTCCGCGCATCGGTCGCAAAGGTGACGATCCAGCCGTGATCCATGACAACATCCATGCCGAGGATGTCGCCATAGAAGGCCTTGGCCCGCCCAACATCGCGGGCGCCGATGTTCGCCACGATCCGCTTCACCGCCAATTCTGCCTCCCCCTCCCGAAGGCCGCGAGACTAGCGTAGAAGCCCTTGCACGCAGGGGGTCGACAACCGATTTCTTCGGCAACAAGATCGCCTTTCGGCCTTGATCGGTGCGTACGGGAACATCGTGACCGACGTCGTCAGCATTTCATCTTCGGCGCCGCCCGCCGTCCACGCCGGCCGCATGCCGCCGTCGGCGATGGCGCTCGCCGTGCTGCTGCACGTGCTGGTGGCGCTGGCGCTCTGGGCGATCGCGATGAATCCGCCGCGCCTGACGCAAGCCGAGACTCCGATCGACGTCACCTTCGAGAAGCCGAAGCCGCCACCCCCGCCGCCTGCCCCGCCAAAACCAGCGCCGCAAAAAGCGCAACCCACGCCGCCGCCGAAACTGGGACTGGCGCCGCCGGCCGAGATCACGGCCGACAAGCCGAGCCAGGCGCCGTCACGTGCCAAGGAAGCGCAACAGGCGACGGCGCCGCAGCCGCCGTCGCTCGAGCAGGCCGTGCCGCCGCCGCAATCGCAGACACAAGCGCCGCCGGCGATCGAGCCGTCCGAGTCAGAGCGGCCGGCGCCGTCCCAGCAGGCCCATGTCTCGTCTGTGACGCCTGCTCCCACGCCGCCGGCACGCCAGACGCAGCCGCCGCAGTTTCGGCCCTCGCCGCTCACCCAGTCGCCGCGTCAGCAGCCTCCCGCCCTCGCCAGCCGCGAGGCGCCGTCGCCATCGCCGTTCGTCAATCCCGCGGACACCTACAATCGCGCGCGCGTGGCCGACAATTATCTCTGGCAGGTCGTGGGCAAGCTCGCGGGCTATCGCTACCAGGCGAATGTGAAGGCGACCGAGGGCACGACAGTGATCCGGATCGATATCGCGCGGAACGGCCGGCTGCTCGACGTCGCCGTCGTTCGGTCGAGCGGCGTTCCGGCCTTCGACCAGGGTGTCCTGGCGGGCGTCCGCGCCGGTTCGCCCTATGCGCCGCTGCCGCCGGAGATCCACGGCGAGCACGCGAGTTTCACCTTGCCGCTGGTCTCGGTGCGCGAGCACTGACCTCCGATCGATGAGGCCAAGACCCCGTTCTCTGGTTCGCTCCCTGGCGCGCCTGCTGGCCGCCATCGTCGGCGTACCGTTGGTGCTGCTGCTGGCGTATGCGCTGGCGGCGATCGCCTTCGCGCTGTTCCCCGTGTCGGGCCGACCGCAGCAGATGAAGGGCGGCGAGCCGGTGCTGTATGTCTGCGCCTCCCTCGCCCACACCGACATCCTGCTGCCGATCCGCGACCCGCTGATCGATTGGCGGGCGCTGTTCCCGGATAACGTTCCCGACGGCCTGCCCTCCGACGCCTACCTTGCGATCGGCTGGGGCGATCTCGCCTTCTACCGCGAGACGCCGACCTGGGCAGACGTCAAGGTCTCGGTCGCGCTCGAGGCATTGCTCGGCGGCCATGCCACTGCTTTCCGCGTGGTGGCGGTCAATCCGCCCGCCGCCGGCGGTGAGTGCCGGTCAATCAAGGTCGACCAGGCAGGACGGCAGGCCGTGATCGACCATGTCGTCTCGAAACTCGTGCGCGATGCCGCCGGTCGGCCGCTCATGCAGCCGGGCAGCAGGTGGCCCATCGCCTATTATCTCACCGAGGGCAGATACGGTCTCTTCCATACCTGCAATCAATGGGCGGCCTCGGCGCTGGCGGCGGCCGGCCTGCCGCACGCCCGCTTCGCGCCGTTCAGCTTCAGCGTGATGTGGCCGCTGCCGGCAAATTGAACGAGACAGACGGCTCGTGGATCCCGGGGGCTGTTCAGACGCCCGGTGGCAGGGAGACGAGCGGTCCGCCCTCGGCCATGGCGAGCACACCCGCAATCAACGCCGCGGGATCGGCGAGGCCGGCCCGCTCGAGCAGATCGCGCGCCTTGACGGCGATATCGCCGGCAGACATCGGCGCCTCCGGATCGCCCTTGGCATGGTCGCGGCTCGCTGTCGCCGTCGTGCCGTCGGCGAAGACCACCTCGACGCGCGCGCCCCATGCTTTGGGATAGGTGGAGAGGAACGGCTCCGCTGCCCGCAACTCGACCCGACGTGTGAGAGGTCCCAATTTCGCCAGCGCCGCATCGTCGAACGAGTCGAAACCCACGACACCGTCCATCAAGGCCGCGGCCACGCAATGTTGCACGGAGAACTTGGCCTCGTGGGCGTCGCGAGGATCGGCATGACCGCAGAGATCGACGGCCACCTGGTAGGTGTCGACACGCACCTTGTCGATCGGCCGACCACGAACCTCGCTCGCGAGGGCAAGCGCGGCGTCGATCGCCGGATGGGTATGACGCGGCGATGGCCAGGGCTTGGTCGAGCTTCGATGCAGGGCCCAGCCGCGGTCGGGATCGCGCATGACGGCCGCCGGGTCGCCGTCGGGACAGGCGGCCCGGAAGAAACCACGAGACCCTTCGAGGATCGCGGGCGGCCCCGTCACGCCGAGTCGCGCGAGCTCCGCCGCGACGATGCCCGACTCGGCGGCGCGGCCAGCATGGACCTGCTTGCTCATGGCACCCGACGCCAGGAATTCCCAGAGACCACCGGTCGTCGTGCCGGCATTGCCGAGCGCATCGACTGTCTGCGCCGGATCGAGGCCGAGCAAGAGCGACGCGGCCATGGCGGCACCGAACGGTCCGCAAGTCGAGGTGTTCTGGTAGATCTTGTAGTGCGAAGGCCCGACGGCCGCGCCGATGCGGAACGCCACCTCGCAGCCCTTCAGGATCGCTGTCAGCAACGTGCGGCCGTCGCAGCCCGTGCGCTCGGCAACGGCCAGCGCCGCGGGCACGACGACCGTCCCGGCATGGACCGCGCTCTCGCGGTGCATGGCGTCCATTTCGAGGATGTTCGAATAGGCGCCGAGCAGGAAGGCGCGGCGGCCGGTATCGCTCGCGGTCGCTCCCGCCCATGCCGCCAGTTTTGGCCCCGCGCCGGCGAAGCGGCCACCGACAATGCCCGCGAGGGCATCGAGCGTGAACAGCGCCGTCCTGCGCAGGTCCTCGGCCGAAACCGGCTTGGTGCGCACATGCCGGTCGAGCGCTGCCGTCAGCGATCCGTTGGCGATCGGCGCGTTCATGGCACTTCCACTGACAGCGGACGCCGGCCGAGGCCGGACACGGTCTCGGCATCGCCGGCGATACTCTCGAGCGACCGCTGCCGGGTCTCGATGCCGAACAGGGCAAAGGCGATGGCCTGGACGACCAGCAGGACGACCAACAGCCCGACCACGGCGGAGACACCGCCCCAGCCGAACAGCGCGACCACGGCGAACTGGACGCCGGCCGTCGTCAGGCGACCGGCCGTGCTGCACACGCCGGCGCCGCGCAGCCGGTAGCGGGTCTCGAACAGCTCCGGCACATAGAGCGCGAAGCCGACGGCCAGCAGCACGTAGATCGAGGTCACCAGCACGAAGCCCGTCGCCATCAGCAGATAGGGCTCGTGCATCATCGGGTAGACCACCGCGACCGCCGCGGCGACCAGCGAGCTGACGACGATGCAGGGCCGCCGGCCGTAGCGATCGGCGACCAGGAGCCCGATGAAGGCGCCGATCGGGCCGCCCAGCGCCATGACCGTCGTCCATTCGAGCGACGAAGCGATGCTGACGCCCTGCTTGACGAAGAATGTCGGCAGCCAGCCGATGAAGCCGTAGAGGCAGAAGCCCATCACGACATTGAGCAGCACGCCCAGGATCGTCCGCAGGATGATCGGCCGCGAGAACACGACCGCGAGCGAGACCGGGGTGGCTTCGACCCGCGCCGTGGACTGGCGCACCGGTTCGGTGCTGCCGGCCTCGGCCTCGATGCGGCGCAGAATGCGGTCGGCCTCCTCGAAGCGGCCCTTCGATTCCAGCCAGCGCGGCGACTCGGGCATGGACTTGCGCAGGAACCAGACGATGATCGCGCCGACGCCGACGATCAGGAACATGTAGCGCCAGCCGAAGTTCGGGATGATCCAGAGGCCAAGAAAGCCCGCCACGAACAGCGAGGTGTTGGTAATGATCGCCAGCATGGCGATGGCGCGGCCGCGCACCGATGCCGGTACGAACTCCACCAGGGTGCCGTAGCCGACGACGATCTCCGCGCCCAGCCCGATCCCCATGATGAAGCGGAACACGATCAGCATCTGCATGCTGGGCGCCGCCGCCGCGGCGAGCGAGGCGAGGCCGAAGATGGCGAGGTTGAGCTGGTAGCAGAAGCGGCGGCCGAAGCGGTCGCCCAGCACGCCCGACAGCCAGGCCCCGACGACCAGGCCAAGGAAGGTCCAGGACACGAACTGCGCGTTGAGTGCGACCGTCGAATAGCCGTCCTTGACCAGCGCGCCCAGCACGCCGCCGGCGAGGTAGAGCTCCATGCCGTCGAGGAACATGCCACCGCCGATCAGGGCGAGGATGCGCCGATGCGGCTTGCCGAACGGCAGCCGGTCGAGCCGCTCGCCGGCGGTGAGGGCGGCGCCCTGTTGTGCAGTTGTCATCATTTCCTCCGGATTTCGTTTCTTGTCTTTGTCGTCTCTTCTTGCTTCAGGACGTCAGGCGGCGAGCGATCCCGCCGGCACGAGATGCCGCTCGCGCGGGAGCAGGATGGTGGTGCGTTTGAGGAACCGCCGCTCGGCGGGATCGAAGTCGTCACGACGGTGCAACAGGAAACCGTTGTCCCACATCACCACGTCACCGACCTGCCAGCGATGGCGGTAGACGAACTGTGGCTGGGTCGCGAAGGCCGCGAGCTCGGCCAGCAGTTCGGTCGCGTCCTTGTCCGGCATGTCGACGATGCCGGTCGTCGTCGTTGGATCGAAGTAGAGCGCCTTGCATCCGGTCACGGGATGGCGGTGCACGAGCGGATGGATCACGTCCGGCGTCTTGCGGCGGATCTCCTCGGTGACCGCGCGGTCGTTGCTCTGGTAGCCGGCAAGGCGCTTGGCATAGCTGAAGATGCCGGTCTTGCCCTCGACCACGCGCCGCAGCCGGTCGGGCAGCGCTTCGAAGGCACGCTGGAGGTTGGCCCAGGAGGTCGCACCGCCGTTGCGCGGGAGCTCGAGGGCATAGAGCATCGCGCCGGTCGCAGGATCGGCGACGTAGGACTGGTCGGTATGCCATTCGACCTCGCCCAGGCCGAGGCCGCCGATCGGTCTCGCGGCCGCGTCCTTGAGGTTGGAGATGACGGTGATCTCCGGCGTGTAGGGCGAGGCCCAGTCGCTGCGCGCGATGCGCTCGGGCTTGCCGAAAGCGGCGCTGACGGCCACCAGCTCGTCCTCGGTCAGGATCTGGCGGCGGAACACCAGCACGCCGCAGCGGGCCCACAAATCGCGCAACGCCTCGATCGCAGGCACCTCCTGCCCCTCCCACAGCCGCACGCCGATGACTTCGTGTGCGAAACTGCCGTCGATTTCCCGACTTTCGATCTGCATCGTCCTGCCTCCCGGCCCTGCGGTTCGGGAACCGACGTTATGGCCGGGTGTGCTATTTCTAAAATTGATTTATAAAATTCGTACATTCACTGAATTTATCCAGACGGAACCTTACCGTGAACCTGCGCCTTGTGGACCTCAACCTGCTGGTCGTGTTCGACGCGCTGATGAGCGAGCGTCACGTCACGCGCGCCGCCCACAAGATCAACATCAGCCAGCCGGCGATGAGCAACGCACTTCGCCGCCTGCGCGCCCTGTTCGCCGACGAGCTCTTGGTCCGCACGCCGACCGGCATGGAGCCGACACCGCGCGCGCTCGAGCTGATCCAGCCCACGCAGCAGGCGCTGCGCGAGGTCACGCGCGTCTTCGACAATGACGTCACCTTCGATCCGCGCCGTTCGGATCATGCCTTTCGCCTCCGCATGGGCGACATCCATGGCTGGATGATCATGCCGGGCGTGATGGAACGCCTCGGGCGGGAGGCGCCGGGTATCGGCTTCGACACCATCCACCTGCAACCGAGCGCGACCGTCGCCGCGCTTGAGACGGACGAGGTCGATCTCGCGATCAGCACCGGCCTGCAGCATTCGACGACGATCCGCTCGGTGCCGCTCTACCGCGACCGCCTCGTCTGCGTCTTCCGCTCGGGCCATCCGGTCGCTCGCCTGCCGATGACGCTCTCCAACTTCCTGAAGCTCAGGCACCTCAAGGTCGCGCAGAGTCCGGTCGACACGCGGTTCATCGACAACGACCTCGCGCGGCGCAAGCTACGGCGCAATATCGTGCTCAATGTGCAGCACTGGCTGTCTGCGCCGCACATCGTACGCCGCAGCGACCTGGTGACGGCGATGTGGGAACGCATGGCCTACGGCATCAACTCCGACGGCCAGCTCGCGATCGGCAAGCTGCCGGTCGGCCCCGGACACACGACCTTCCGCCTCTACTGGCATCGCCGCTACGACCGGCACGCGGCACACAAATGGATGCGCGAGCTCATTGTCGATGTGTGCCAGACATTGCCCGAGGTGTGACGCCCACGGCGCTACGAGCGGCCCTCCAGCATCGGGCGTTCGCGGTGGAAGAGGTCGATCACCGCGTCCATGACGGCGCGCACGCGCGGCAAGGCGCGCAGGTCGCGATGGACCAGCAGCCACTGGTCGGCGAAGACCTCGGCGATCACCCCGCCCACGCGCCGCAGCCCGGCATCAGGATCGCCGAGATAGCAGGGCAGCACCGCGAAGCCCGCACCTGCGCGCGCCGCTTCGTGCAGCACCAGCCAGTTGTTGCCGCGCACCGCAGGACGCACGCCGTCGAGCCGTTCGAGAAGCCAGCGGCGGCCGGGCATATAGGCATGGTCGTCGTCGAACGTGACCCACGGCACCTGCTTCATCGCCGCCGGTGAAAGCCGTGGCACGGCGAGCGCCGGAGCCGCATAGACCGCATAGGCCACACGACCCAGCTTGCGGGCGATGATGTCGGCGAGATCGGGCACCTGCTCGCGGATCAGGAGATCGGCCTCGCGCCGCGACAGGTTGGCAAGCGTATGGCTCGCCACCAGCTCGAACTCGATCTCGGCCAGCTGCTTCTGCAGCGCCGGCAAATGGCGCGCCACCAGCGCCGACATCGCCTCCCCGGCCGAGAGCCGAACCACGCCGCGCACGGTGTCGGTGAGCCCGACGCTGCGCCGATCGATCGAGAGCGCGGCCCGCTCCATGGATTCGGTATCGCCCAAAAGCTCCTCGCCGGCCGAGGTCGGCACGAAGCGGTCGGGCAGGCGTTCGAACAGCCGCGCGCCGATCTGCTGCTCCAGCACGGCGACGCGCCGCGCCACCGTGGGATGGCTGACCCCCAGCGCTTTCGCGGCGGTCGTGAGCGTGCCCTCGCGCGCCAAAGTGAGGAAAATCCGGAGGTCGTCCCAACTGGGGGTCATGTTCAGAATTGTACAGCCGTTTTTCCCTTTTGTGGACTGACGAATGTGGATGTTCGACCTAGCATCCCCTCCATGCACATCGAACCTCGCCTCCTTGTCTTCACCAAGGGCGTCCGCGGGCGCATCGCTGCGGCCGTCGCGATCGGCCTTGTGTCGATCGGTCTCGGCGTCGCCCGCCTCGGCCTGCTGGGCTGGTTGATCGCCCAGGTTTTCGCGGGCGTTCCGGCGTCGGCGCTGGTGTTGCCGGTCGCGCTGATCGCGCTGGTGATGCTGCTGCGCGGGTTGGCCGAGCACCTGCGCGCGGTGGTCGCGCACGAGACGGCGGCGCGCGTGCAGAAGCGCCTGCGCCGGGTGATCTACGACAAGATCGCCAGCCTCGGCCCCGGCACGGTCGGCCGCCAGCGCTCGGGCGGGCTCACCCTGTCGCTGATCGACGGCGTCGAGCAGCTCGAAACCTACTTCGGCCAGTTCCTGCCGCAGTTCCTGATCGCGCTGCTCTCGCCGCTGCTGATCTTCGCGGTGGTGGCCTTCATCGATCTGCCGGTGGCGCTAGTGATGCTGGTGGCGGCTCTTGTCGCGCTGTTCGCACCGGCGCTCTGGCACAAATGGGACCTCGGCCATTCAAGACGGCGGCAAAAGAGCTATGCGAGCTTCGCCGCCGAGTTCCTGGATTCGATCCAGGGCCTGGCCACGCTGAAGGCGTTCGGCCAAGGCAAGGCGCGCGCCGACAAGCTCGAGGTCGAGGCACGCGATCTCTTCCGCAGCACCATGTGGGTGCTGGCCACCAACACGCTGGCGCGCGGCATCACCGACACCTCGATCGCCTGCGGCGCGGCGGCCGCGCTCATCTTCGGCGCGGTGCGCGTCGAAGAGGGTGCCATGACGCTCGCCT
>Ga0081455_10005555_pt1 | contig 13805 bp, 14 predicted proteins | sample TabmetS3T2R1_FD_70207 | JGI IMG/M metagenome (GOLD analysis project Ga0081455, IMG submission 70207) | Tabebuia heterophylla rhizosphere microbial communities from the University of Puerto Rico - S3T2R1 | ecosystem: Host-associated > Plants > Roots > Rhizosphere ... | reverse complement strand
TCTATCGGTCAGCCGCGTACAGTCTCCTGAATTCATCAACGGGTGTGCGCGGTACCCCCGATTGCGGGCGTGAGGTCAACCAAACGGCTCCGCGCGATTCTGCCGCGCCAGACACACTGCTCAATTTTGCGCCGGGAAGTAGCTAGGGATCCATCCGAGTGTATACGCCGGGCGATCCTGGGGCATGGGTCATCGCCTGCCGCATGCTTGGGGACCGCGGCGAGGAATGCTGATTTTGGTGTTTCCACTCCGCACTTTCGGGAACGCTGGTGCTGGCGAACTCATAGACGGTGGTATACTTGCTCGCACCCTCATGAACCCGGTAACGACGAGCATAAATCACCCCCGGCACCTTGCGATAGCCGGGAACATATTCACCGTTGTACCAGGCGTTCCATTCCGCATCGATCTCGGAAGGCACCGACATGCGGCCGATCTGCAACACGGGCGCCATTGCGCGCTCCGGCATTTCGGTGTCGTCCGGGAAAATCTGCTCTGCAACAATCCGCGTCAGGTTCGATCCGATAACGCTCGGCGAGACCCGCTGTCCCCACGGCGTGCGCGGCCTGTTGGTGAAGGCTGGGGTATGCATGACCCCGACATTCTCGAGCTCATAGAACGCCAGATACTTGGGGCCGCCCTTCACCGCCACGTACCGGGCCGCTGCGAGGATGCCAGGAACTGCCAACAGCTCCGGCACATGCTCAGTATTGTACCACTCATTAAACTCCTTGTCGTGTTGAGCGTCGATATCGACGTACACGAGGAAGATACCTCTGCCTTTTTTTGCCACGTTTTATCCCTTCTGTTGCGAAGAGCCTCTATCGTCGTACCAACGTCCTCTGTGCTGAGATTGGCGGCGAGAGCCAAACCTAACCCGCTGGGCCTTGTGGCTCGGCGTTTAGACCGGTTTCTGGCGTATCCCTGCAGCCTAGCCGTGCCGGTCTGGAAGGGCAATTCGACTATCCGCTGGCCGTCATCACCGGCCATCACGCTGTTGCCGTTTCCCTCGGCACCAGGCGCGCAGCGCCTCTCCGCTGCCAATGGACCTCCTATGCAGGACCCGCATCGCAACTCCTCTTGCACGAAATAGTCTCCCATGTTCTCCATGTTCTGCTGTCGCGTTCGCCGAGGCCGACCATGGCCAATCGGTCAGGAGCGCGGACCGGAGGAACGCTGGTCGCTTACCGCCATCAGGGAGGAAGACATGCCTTCGCGCTGGAGCACTCGCCGCACGCAGTTTCGTGCAATTCTGGGTGGCGGAGCGTGCGTGCACCCAGCCTCCGTGCACGACGCGGTCTCCGCGCGCATTGCCGCGGATCTGGGCTTCGAATTGGGCATGTTTGCCGGCTCGGTGGCGTCGCTGGCCGTACTCGGTGCGCCCGACCTGATCGTGCTGACGCTGAGTGAGTTTGCCGATCAGGCCTATCGCATTGGCCGGGCCGCCGAATTGCCATTGCTCGTCGACGCCGACCATGGCTACGGCAATGCCCTCAACGTCATGCGCACGGTGGAGGAATTGGAGAATGCTGGCGTCGCGGCCCTCTCCATCGAGGATACGAACCTGCCGCGGGGGTATGGCCCGTTGGACAAGGCGGAGTTACTCTCTCTCGAGGAGGGCGTCGGCAAGATGAAGGCGGCCTTGGCCGCGCGGCGCGACCCAGATCTGGCGATTGCTGGCCGCACGAGCGCCATGGCCATCACCGGTGCCGAGGATGCGATTAGACGCGCCAAGGCCTACGAAGCGGCTGGTGTCGATGCCATGTTCCTAGTCGGGATCAAGAGCAGGGATCAGCTCGAGGCTGCGCAGGCGCAACTGCGTATCCCCATCATTCTTGGGGGCGGCGCCACCCTCGGGGACCGAGCGTATCTCGCCAGCAAGGGTGTCCGGGTGTCGTTGCAGGGCCACCAGCCCTTCCAGGCGTCAGTGCGGGCCATCCACGACACGCTGAAGGCGTTACGCGACGGCACCCCGCCAGCGGATCTGAAGAACCTCGCCTCCAAAGAGCTAATGGCCGATGTCACCCGCTCCACCGACTACGCGGGCTGGACCCGCGACTTCCTTGGCGGCGTCGGCGAGGGCTGAGCCTGCCTCCCGGCACTCGCATTTGAGCGAATTCAGGCAGTTCAACTTGTTCCTGTACCTGTCGGATCGCGTTCGTATCCGGAGCTCACAAGGAGGGAAGGCGAATGGGAAAGCTGGATGGAATGATCGCCGCAGTAACCGGCGGGGCATCGGGTATCGGGGAGGCCACCGTGCGGCGCTTCATCGCCGAGGGGGCTGAGGTGGCTTTTGCTGACCGCGATGCGACGCGGGGGCAGCGTGTAGCGGCAGAGATCGCGGCGGGCGGCGGCAAAGTGCTCTTTCTGGAGGCCGATGTCGGCCATGAGTCCGCCTGCCTTTCGTTCATTCAGCAGACTGTGGAGCGGTTCGGTCGACTGAACATTCTGGTGAACAACGCTGGGATCCGCATGTATCAGACGGTCGTCGAGGCCACGGCCGAGAGTTGGGACGAGATCCTGAGCGTCAATCTGAAGAGCTATGCCTATTGCGCCAAAGGTGCCATCCCGGCCATGCGGCAGGCGGGCGGTGGCAGCATTGTCAACGTGGCGTCGGTCCGCTCGGTCGTCACAGGAGGCAATAACATCCAGTATGATACGGCAAAACACGGCGTGGCGGGCCTGACCCGCGGCCTGGCGATGGATCATGGCGCGGAAGGCATCCGCGTCAACGCGGTGTGCCCGGGTCCCATTTTCACGCCGTTCCATGCCCGCCGGCTGCAAGCCGCTGGCAAGACCGTTGCCCAATACAATGAGGATGCCGCCGGCCGGACCATGCTGAAGCGCCCAGGGACGGCGGAGGAAGTGGCCGCCTGCATCCTCTTTCTGGCGTCGAGTGACGCGTCGTATGTCACCGGTTCGCTGCTGTTCGTCGATGGCGGAATGACCGCGATGTAGGCTAGGTGCATGCGCAATTGATGGTCTCTCCGGTCACCTGGATGGGGCCATCTGTTGAGATGGAAGGTTGGAATGACAGGACCTTCAGATGTCACGAGGGCACTCAGTGGCTTTGTCAGCAATGCGCGATGGGAGCAGCTCCCGGACACAGTACGGCATGAAGGCAAACGCTCGATCCTGAACTTCATCGCCACCGCCCTTGCCGGCTGCCGACAGGATGCGATTGAGCATACTCTCGCCTCGCTCATGATGTTCTCGAAAGGCGGGCAGGCGATTGTCATCGGCCGAACCGAACGGGTCGATGCGTTGAGCGCTGCCTTTCTCAATGCCGCTAGCGGCAATGTTTTTGATTTCGACGACACGCACTTGCGTACCGTCATTCATCCGACCGCTCCCGTGGCGCCCGCGTTGTTCGCTCTTGCCGAGATGCGTCCTGTCTCCGGGCGCAACCTACTGCTCGCCTTTGCTCTCGGCGTGGAGATCGAGTGTCGGCTCGCCAATGCCATTTCTCCCGAACACTACGCACGCGGGTGGCACATCACCTCAACGTGCGGCACGCTTGGTGCAGCGGCAGCGAGTGGTAAGCTGCTATCACTCGACACCGAACGCACAATATGGGCGATCGGTGCGGCAGCAACACAGACTGGCGGTCTCGTCGAATGCCTGGGCACACCGACAAAGAGCCTGAGCGTCGGCAATGCGGCGAGGAACGGGATGTGGTCGGCATTGCTTGCCGAACGGGGATTCAGCGGTCCGCCCGCACCGATCGAGGGTCGGCAGGGGTATTTGAGTGCGCTTGCACCGTCGACAATCGATTGGCCGGCACTGACAGACGGCCTCGGCGACACATGGGAGCTGGTAAAGAACACTTATAAGCCCTATCCGGGCGGCATTGTCGTCCACCCGGTTATCGACGCGGCCCTAGCGCTGCGCCAGGAGCCGGAGTTCACGCTTGATTCCATCGAGCGCATCGTTGTGCGTGGCCATCCTCTTCTCGCCGCGCGCGCCGACCGCCCGGATGTGACGACCGGCCGCGAGGCACAGGTGAGCGTCCAACATAGCGTGGCCGCAGCTTTGCTATTCGGCGAGGCGAGCCTCGCGCAATATACCGACGCCTGTGTTCGTGATCCTGCCGTTCTGGCGCTACGCGCCAAGATCCATGTCGAGCGGGATGCAACAATCAACATCGCGGCCGCTTCACTCCAGATGCGGAGCAAGGACGGAGCGACCCGAGTTGTCAACGTACCGGCGGCACGCGGCAGCCTCGCGCGCCCGCTAACCGACCGAGAGATCGAGGATAAGCTGCGCGCGCTCGCGGCGAGCTGGTGCGCCACTCATAATATCCAACCTCTGATCGACGCCGTCTGGGCCTTGGATCGCGCTGACGACGCCGGCCTGTTGGTGCGTCTGGCGGTGCCGGCACAAACGTAAAGTCGCGATCCCACTGCTAAATTCGCGCAGACATCGAATAGCGAGACGTTGGGGATTAGGCGAAGCCGTTCTCGCGCGGGCACGATCTTCGAATTCGATGGTGACATCAACTTACTCAATTGCAATGTGCCGGGCAGCTCGATGTCGGCTGCGGGTGACGTTAGCCCGCCGGCAGCCTACCCACCGACCTGTCCCGGTGCTTCGCCTGCACTTGGGATGGCGGACTTTATTGACTTCAGATGAGCTCGCTCGGCCTCGTGCCAAGCAACGGCCCTGAGCAAACGCAAAAAGGTGCCTACTCAGAGAACCGCTCGATCACCTCATCGGCCGCGCGCGCAGAGCGGGAGGCACGGTGAGGCCCAGCGCCTTCGCCATTTTTGAGATTCTAGCGGTTACCGGGTCGAACCTCGACGATTGCTCGGCGGGAGCCCCTTCTCACCCCCTCAAGATACCAATGGCTGCCACAACTGCACCCGAGACGATCAGGCCGACACCGATTCCTCCTTGCCAGCTCTTGCGCGTTTCGGTTTAAGTAGCCGTGCAACCCGATCGCGGTGCGTTCAGCGCCCGTGGCATGCGGAGAAAGACTGCGTGAGCGCGCTTGGCTCCATCAACGAGACGAGGGCGGTGCTGTTTCCAGCCGCATCGTCGCTCGGCCTTTGTACCCTCCTCCTTACCAGCCCCTGAGCAACCTTCGGGACGAACGCTCAGGGGTGAAGCCAAGCAACGGCCTGTGAAGGGGCCGGCCGCCGCCGCCTCTTTCCTCTGAGTTGCCGCCGTCGGTCGATCCTGTGCCCCTGGCGTGCACAGTCATCCGACTGTTTCTCCGAGCTAGCGTACCTGCACGAGGCGGTATCCGGCCGCCGCTACAAAGTGAGCGACAGAAATGCCCTACGACCCCAAGCGTATCGAGCCGAAGTGGCAGCAATACTGGGAGGTGAACGGGACCTTTGCAGCGCAGGTCGATCCCACAAAGCCAAAATTCTACGTCCTGGACATGTTTCCCTATCCTTCAGGCGAAGGGCTGCATGTCGGGCATCCCGAGGGATACACGGCGACCGACATCGTCGCGCGCTACAAGCGCATGCGCGGCTTTAATGTTTTGCACCCCATGGGCTGGGACGCTTACGGCCTGCCGGCCGAGCGCTATGCGGTCCGCACTGGCGTGCATCCAGCCATCACCACGAAGCGCAATATCGCGACCTTTCGCGCGCAGGTGAAGCGGCTGGGCTTCTCCTACGACTGGAACCGGGAGCTATCGACGACCGATCCCCAGTTTGTTCGTTGGACGCAATGGATCTTCCTGAAACTGTTCGAGCGCGGACTGGCCTATCAGGCGGAAGTGCCGGTGAACTGGTGCCCGGCCCAGGGGACCGTGCTCGCCAACGAGGAGGTGAGGGACGGCAAGTATGTCGAGACCGGCGATCCAGTGGAAAAGCGGCTGATGCGGCAATGGATGCTGAAGATCACAGCGTATGCAGACCGCCTCCTCAAAGATCTGGAGGAACTCGACTGGCCGGACGGCATCAAGGCGATGCAACGCGACTGGATCGGCCGCTCGGAGGGAGCGGAAATCGCATTCAAGATCGATGGCATTGATGAAACGCTGCAGGTCTTCACAACGCGACCCGAAACCTTGTGGGGGGCGACCTACTGCGTGCTCGCTCCCGAGCATCCGTTAGTACCGAGCATCGCCGTGGACGACCGGCGGTCCGCCGTGATGGCCTATGTTGATGCGAGTGCCCGCAAGGGTGAGCGCGAACGCTCCGAGCGCGCCGGTGGCAAGTCCGGTGTATTCACAGGCAGTTACGCGATCAATCCGGCCAACGGGGCCAAGCTGCCGCTCTGGGTAGCCGATTATGTGCTGATGGGGTACGGCAAGGGCGCCATCATGGCCGTGCCCGGACATGACAGCCGCGATCACGCCTTCGCGCGTGCTTTCGACCTACCGATCGTCCGCGTGGTGACGGGCGGCGGCGACATACACGACGAGGCATGGGAGGGCGACGGCACGATCGTCAATTCGCCGCCCGTCGACGGCTTGTCATCAGCAGCGGCTAAAAGGGCCGCGATCGCCTGGCTGGAGGCCCGCGGCAACGGGAAGGCTCAGGTCCAGTACCATTTGCGCGATTGGTTGTTCTCGCGCCAGCGCTATTGGGGTGAGCCCCTGCCGATCCTGCATCGTGCCGATGGCGCGGTGATTGCACTGCCCGACGATGCGCTGCCCCTGTTGCCGCCGGAGCTCGAAGACTACAAGCCTACGTCCACCGGCGAGCCGCCGCTGGCTCGGGCGCCGCATTGGGTGCGGACCAACGATCCAGCTACGGGCGCTCCGGCCCTGCGCGAGACGAATACCATGCCGCAATGGGCGGGATCCTGCTGGTACTATCTGCGCTTTCTCGACCCGAACAACGACCGGGCGATCGTCGATCCGGGAAAGGAGCGCTATTGGATGCCGGTCGATCTGTATGTTGGCGGCGCCGAGCATGCGGTGCTTCATCTGCTCTATGCGCGCTTCTGGCACAAGGTGCTCTACGACATCGGCGTCGTCTCGACGAAGGAGCCATTTCAAAAGCTGTTCAATCAGGGCATGATTCTGGCCTGCTCCTATCGCGACGCCGCCGGCAAATACTATGAGCCGGAGAAGGTGAGCGAACGCGAGGGACACCACTTCGTCGGCACTATGCTGGTAACCCAGAAGACCGAGAAGATGTCAAAGTCGCGCTTCAACGTCATCGATCCCGACGGCATCGTTGAGGCATATGGTGCCGACTCGCTTAGGCTCTACGAGATGTTCTTGGGACCGCTCGAGACGACAAAGGCATGGCAGACCTCGGCCGTGCATGGGATGCGCCATTTCCTGGAACGCGCTTGGCGCCTGGTTTGCGACGAGGGTGCCTCCACGAGTCCGCGGCTGGTCGACGTCGCGCCAGATCCTGTGCTATTGCGTCTACAGCACAAGACCATTCGCGCCGTGACCGAGGGCATCGAGAACCTCCGCTTCAACACCAGCATTGCCCGACTCATGGAGTTGGTGAACGCCCTGACACCGTTGGAGCAACGGCCACGTAGCGTCGTGCAATGCCTCGTGTTGCTGTTGGCCCCCTTTGCGCCCCATCTGTGCGAGGAGTTGTGGCGCGTCCTCGGCCATGGCGAATCGCTGGCCTATGCGCCTTGGCCGAGCTTCGTTCCAGATCTCGCGAGTGACGATCAACGAGAATATGTCGTTCAGCTGAACGGACGGATCCGACTCAAGATCGTTGCCGACGCCGATTTGGCCGCCGGTACGCTGCTGGCGCTGATGAGGGCGGATCGGCGGGTGCAGGAGCTGCTGGCCGGCAAAGAGATCGTGAGGGAAATCGCCGTTCCGGGACGGTTGGTGAACTTCGTCGTCCGGGAATGACCCACACCCTGCCGGCGCAGTATCGTGCACCTGCGAGCATTGGGACGTCGGCAGCCTGATGCAATTACGCTGATGACCTGATCGGCGTGTTTCTCGAGCGACGACTTGCAGCGGCGCGCACGGAAAGGGGGCTATTTCACAAGGCACCGGACCCGGGCATCTATCTTCTCGTACTCCTGCCGCGGCAGGGGAATCCCGGAATTGCATACGAGCAGAACGCCGTCCCCGAGCGCCAAGACCTGTTCGACCTTGCCATGCAGGCGCTCGACGATCTCTTCCGGCGCCAGGCCGAAGGCCCGCCGGCACAGCTCGCGGTCGAAGTAATTGCCGGGGTGAATCCGGTACACGCCGTCCCTGCCGTTCACATCTCTGCCTGTAGAATTGGACAGCTCGACCACCCATTTCCAGTCCGCCAGCCGGATATCCGGGTCGCACAGCGTAGCCCTGTAACAGTCGAACGCCTCGACATACGCGGGCAGCACTTCGTCGAACAGCTCGCGCAGCCGGTCTGCGGCCGCCGCAGGCTTGAACAGGATAATGGCGTAATCATCGAAGCGCGCGTTGTCCTCCAGGTACTTCTCGCTTCTGAACGCATACCTGGCGTAGCTCATCTCCCCGTTCGGCGACAGCCCGGGCAGCCTCACCAGCGCGCTGAGATCGCCGGGCGCGACATCGCGCGCCGCCGGCATCTCCAGTCCCTTCAGGCCCCACGGCGGAGCATGGCGCGCCATGGCCTGCATGAATTTGTCGTGCCTCTCCCGAATCGATTCGTGCGGCGCTGCCCGGTGTCGCAGCTCGAGCTCGTAGATTTCGCTCATTCCAGCGGCGGCCTCCAGCGCACGCGCCATAAACGACACTCCTACGCCGCTTATCACTTTGATGAAATCTCGCCGGCGCATTGCATCCCCGAGGATCGCGCTTTGGACTTTCAACCTCGGTCACTAAAACAGGGATTGGACGGCGTAGATCATCGGAGCACAAAGTGGCCCAACAACGACCGCGCTGGCTTCGAGGGCACGTATGCATAGGCGTCGCGGCCCAGGCGAGCCGATACGTAGGGGTTCAGGACCCATAAACCTGGCGAAAGGCTCAAATGACGGCTTCGAGCGCAGCGCGGACCTTGTCAGCCTGTCGATGCGGCGCAGACAAGCGTGCTTTCGACGGTTTTCACCCCCATGGCTCCTGCTTCCCACAATCGCCGGAGCGACGGCCAGGATAATTACCGTTGGTGGCATCCAGCGGCGTGGGATCTTGGCCGCGCTCCGACCTCCAAAGGATAGAGAGTTCGCGCGGGTCGCCATCGGACCTTTGGGCCGCGATCTGTTGCCGGAGGGGGTAAAATCAGCCGTTTCCTCGGGCCGACGTCGCTGCAAAGGAAAAAACTCGCGCAACCATCGCACGAATTCGTTCCGGTCCGATGTTCCTGGGCGCTTGTCGTTCTTAACGGGGTCGATTATCCGCAGCCGTGAGGCCGCGGAGATGGTGAGTTCGCCGAGAAAGTTGACATCTGAACTACCCGGGCAGAGCGGACCCACTCGAGAACACGAGGAGACCTTACGTGCCTATTAACGGCTCCAAGCAGATGCCACTCCGGCATGGCAAACGTCCAATCCATTCGATGGCGATTTCTGCTGGGTGTTTCCGGCGTCGCCAGGGCTTCCTTCAGGATTCCTCCTGATTGCCACCGCAGATTCCCCGGGTGACGGTGCGTGCAAAGGCTGTTGGCTGGAGTCGGCCAGCGGCAATGCCGCGCCCGGACGCCGATGTTCCCTATGAGCAGCTGAAGCCACGCCCGCTCGTCTGATACGAAAATGTCCCCGTTTAAGGCGAGACCGCCCTTTATTTCTACGACGCATGCTGCAAGCGCCCCCCTCCCTGGAGCGTGGCGCGGCAAGGGAATTTTACGTCTTTTGCTTCTCTTGGTCGCCGCCGCATTGGTGGCGGCGGTGGCTGCCAACTTCGGCATCGCTCGCGACTACGGGTACCTGCACGCGTCGATTCTGACAGGGGCGGCCGGAGGCCATTATCATACGCTTGCGACGCGGCTGGCCGAGCGGGCTAAGCGGGGGCACGGCTCGCTTTCAGTCATACCGACCGCGGGCTCGATCGAGAACGTCAGCCGGCTGACCAGTGGCCAGGCGCGCTGCGGCGAGATGTTTGCCCTTATCCAAGACGGTACGCCGGTGTCGGCAGGTGCAAAACTCGAGCTCCTTGGGCGGCTTCCGGAACCAGAATCTCTGCTGTTGCTAGGAAGACCGGGCACCGCCTTTCACACGTTCGCGGATTTGCGCGGGGTATCGATCGGGGTCGGCCCACAGGGCTCCGGTACGGCCTACCTCATGCATCAGCTCTTCCAAGACTCCGACCTGCGGGAGCTGGATGTCCGACTGTCATATCACGAGTTGCCCGAACAGACCCGCCTGGTGGCTCAGGGCAAGCTCGACCTTGCCGCCGTCGTGATGCAGGAGGACGCCGAATTTCTACACAACGTCATTCGCCAGGACGGCTTGGACATCGTCTCGCCCGCGGACGTTCAGGGCCTGGTGGCGCGCTATCCGTGGCTCAGTCTGGGCCGTATTCCAGCTGGTCGTTACGACTTGGTTCGCCCAATCCCCGCGGCGGACAAGCAAGTTGCGCGCCTTAATACTCTGGTTGTCGCCAACCAATGCGCCCGCAGGGCCGATCGGATTGCGCTCCTCATGTTGCTTGGAGCTGAATTGCCAGGCTTCGTCCGCGCCAATCCTCCGGGCTCCACGAGCTTGGCAACGGTAGTGCCGCTCACGCGCGAGTCACAACAATTCTTCAACAGCGGTGAGCCTAACATCGCCGATCGCTACTTCCCGTGGCTCGTTAACCTTCTGTCTCCGGCATATTGGGTCTATCTGGTTATGGCCGTGACAATTCTTTTCAACGCAATGACCTTGTTCAGCCGATTTTGCCTCTGGCGGATTGATGCGGCACGCGAGAGGCTCGAAACCGCGCTCAAGGAGCTGGTCAATCCTCGGCTCACTCACGCGCAAATGCGCGCGGTTCCGGCGGATCGCGTGATGGCCGCACCGGAGCAGCGCGCAGCCGCCCAATCGATCCTTGACCGACTAGTGGAGTTGCGCGCTCGTTGTCAGCGCCAGGCAAGCTCCATTGTCACCCCGCTGGGAGATGAAATGTACTATCGCTACCAACAATTTTTGATCGACGAGGCGACAACAACGCTGGCTGCTTTGCTTGAAAGCTCATCAAACGACAAGGGCGCCAGTTGGCGCGCTGTCTCTCCTTCTGAATAATCAACGAGCGCACCGCGCGTTACTGGAGCAGCTCGCTCGAGAGCATGCCTAGATAGCAGCCTGGTTCCGGTCGGTCGGATCGAGGCTCGTATTCGACGTAGCTGAGTGTCTTGCGATCAAGCCGGCCCAGTCGGCCGCCGACGCGTTGCGAGCCCCAGCCCTTGCCCTCGCTGTTCGCGCGGTTGGAGCTCGCGCCCTCCAGTAACGATCGCGAGGCCTGCCAATTTGAGACCCGCGCATAGTGCTCGGGATAAGAACCCTCAGTTATAACCACACTCGGTGGCCAAAGCTTCATGTGCACAAGCTTTACTTCATATTAGCCAAGGCCTCGACGAAATTGCGATTGCTCAATCCGATAGTGCCGATGCTAGGGTAGTCCAGGTCGATCGTCATCCACAAAGCAACCGCAAGAACCACCCCATAAACTGAGTCAAGTAAAGAGAACCGGCGACCCACACGACCGTTGCCAAAGCCCAGCAGGCCGACGCCGATTGCCGCCGTCCCCAACAGCGCCGCCATGAGTGGAAGGGGCAGATGTCTTTTCGCCATAGCGAGATGTGTCGAATGCAGATCGATCACGTCGTTGATCGGCGGTAGAACGACTGCCATCAACGGCGGGCTGTCCTGGGTTGCTTTGATCGCCGATCTCCACATTCGTTCGTGCAGCCCATTTACTTTGGCGAGCAGAGCCTCAATCTGCTCTCGTTGTTTGCTACTCAGCAATTGAACGCGGTCAGCGGTGTACTCTCTCAGCGCGGCTTTCAGTTCGCCGCGTTCAGGTTCGGCGATGGTATCGGCTCTCAAATAAGCGGTGCCGAGTGCGTTCGCCTCCTTGACAATGACATCGACCCGCGCGGTAAAGCGTGATGCCGCACCGGAAAATGCAAAGCCGATCAAAAATGCAACCACAACAGCCGTGGATGCGCGGACGAGGGCTACTTCGCGGTCGAATGGTTCGTCAGCCCCGCGGATGTGCGACCCCAGCCAAAAACCAAGTTCATGGGCGACGACAACTCCCGCGATCAGGCCCAACGCGACCAGTAGTTCTGTCATTTTGCCGTCCGCCTAAGCCAGAGGTATCCAATTAAGGCTGGCAGCTTAAGTCCTCGCACCGTCGTCCCACAGGGCGTTAAGCCTTGTACGTGAGCTTGCGACGACGACACTAGCGTGATGCATTTGCGCCGTTTGCTCCGGGGGTCGCTCTCGATCGAAGCGGGCGTGCCGCCAACCATGCCTACGACCGAACCGATAGCACACTGTCATGCGATACCGCACTTCGGGATTTCGAGTTGGCTTAATGACCGTAGCGGGTTTTGTATCACGAGCCGCACCGGTCCATGCGATGCTGGGTAACTGTACTGGAGATGTGTAATGGAGATGTGTACTGGAGATGAAGGAGGCCCTTCAGGTTCGGCGATCAGGTCGCTGATCCAAAGCTACCGCGAGCTGCTCCGCGGTGGTGAGCGTCGCGGACACGCCGGGACCATGATCCCGGCAGGCACGGTCGAGAGAGGCGAGCGCAAGCGAACCGCTGCGGAAGCGTCGCAATCGGCTTAGGCGATGTCAGAACCGGGGGCTAACCCAACTCCCGGGATCAGCTCGCAGGATGTCCTGATACCGTTCGGCCCTTGCAGCCGCAATCCAATGGGTAATCGAGCCCTTTCGTTTGGTCTTTTGCTCCTTCACATCCGGCCATGCCGGTGATTTCTTGCGGCATCTTTCTTGAGTGCGATGATCGGACGATTGTGGCCTAGGGATTTGAGCTGCTCTGGCGGCTCACATCGGGATGATCCAAGATGCGCTGACGAAACCTTATAGGATCTCCACTGAGGTTCGCGCTGAACTGAGCACCCTTGTTGCCAGCGCTTCAATCGGATCGACTGGCACGGTCGCGCTTGAGCGCTTGGTTAGAAGGGTTTCGGAGTTGCCGCCGAATGCAATCTTCGAGGTCGAAGATCTTCTTGGTCATCTTCGTTACGCACCTGCTGCTGAACAGCGAGCTACCTGGTTTCGGAGAGGCCCCGTTTAAAACGACAAGATCGACCCGCACCATGCACCCGTGTTGATGCTGAATAAGTTGCGCCGTTTGGGATCAGCCAGAACCATGGCACTTCGGCGGAAATATCCAGACCCAGATGCCAACGGGGTTTTTCGCGCGGCTCATTCCCACCGTGCAATCGCTGACCTCTGATCACGCCTTGGTTGGCCTCAACACAAAGATCACCGCTCCAGATGGCGCATTGGTCCCAATTGTACATACGCTCTGGAGGCGCAACGACGACGGGTACCTGGAATTGTTCTTTGAACGGCAGACCTCGCAATGCCTACCTATTGGTTCGGTCGTTCAATTCATTGATGGACGAGCTACAACGACATGACGTCCCGCCCCGCCATCGATCGACCGAACGTTGCTGGTGACCACCCTCACGGCTGTGCCGCACGCGGGCGCAGTCGTAGAGACCTTCATGCACGCCAATGGTCGAGGATCGACGCTCGGAAAGCGTTGCGAATTGCGGATTGACGATGCCCCAAAATTCTCCATACAGAAACAAACGCGCTTCCATGCTAGGTGTCCGGTCTCAAAACAGGGATTCCATGCGCGCGGAAGTCAAACGTGCCGTACTGTAAGTGGGCGTGAGCGCGGATTGCCAAGGCGTCGAGAACCAGGCTCGCGAGCTCGAGCAGATTGCCGTCGGCGTGGATGGCGGGCATACTGTCACAAGGGAATGGCA
>Ga0081455_10005554_pt1 | contig 13807 bp, 14 predicted proteins | sample TabmetS3T2R1_FD_70207 | JGI IMG/M metagenome (GOLD analysis project Ga0081455, IMG submission 70207) | Tabebuia heterophylla rhizosphere microbial communities from the University of Puerto Rico - S3T2R1 | ecosystem: Host-associated > Plants > Roots > Rhizosphere ... | reverse complement strand
GTGCGAGCAGCCGTTGCTTGTACGCGGCCCCGAGCGACCCGTAGGAGCCCAGGCCGCTCGCCGCCACAACGCGGTGGCACGGCACGACGATCGCGAAGCGGTTCGCCGCGCAGAAGCTGCCGGCCGCCCGCTGCGCGTTCGGATGCCCGGCGAGGGCGGCCAGCTCGCCGTACGTGACGACCTCGCCGTACGCCACCCCCCTGAGCGCCTCCGCGACCGCCCGCTGGAAGGGGGTCGCCCACGACAGGTCGATCTCGACGTCGTCGAACCTCGCGGAGGCTCCCCGGAAGTACGCCTGCAGGCGCTCGACGAGCGGATGCCCTCCCCCGGCCTCCGCCTGCGCGCCGGCCCGCGGAAGCTCGTGGTAGACGAGCCTGCTCTCCTCGAGCCAGATCTCGCCGACGCCCCAGCGTGGCACCTCGTAGCGGAGCACCTGCACGAGCACAGCATGCCGCGCCGAGCCACGTCTGCGTCTAAACGCGAGCGTGACCGAATCCAAGTAACAGACTGTTACTTGAGTCGGCTCGGAGCCCGGGCGCGGCAGGGGCAATAGAATGGCGTCCCATGAGCGCGCCGGGAATCTTCCGCCCGCCTCCCCCCGCCAACGAGCCCGTTCGCTCGTACGCGCCGGGCACGCCGGAGCGGGCCAGCCTCCAGCTTCGCCTCGAGCAGATGAAGGGCGAGCACCTCGAGATCCCGCTCGTGATCGGCGGCGAGGACGTCACCACGGGGACGCTCAAGCAGGCCGTCATGCCGCACGACAAGGATCACGTCCTCGCGGACGTGCACCAGGGCGGCTCCAAGGAGGTCGAGGCTGCGATCGCTGCCGCCGGCGAGGCCTGGAACGACTGGCACCGCCTCCCGTGGGAGGAGCGCGCCGCCGTGTTCCTTCGCGCGGCCGAGCTCCTCGCCGGGCCCTGGCGGGACACGCTCAACGCGGCCACGATGCTCGGCCAGTCCAAGACCGCCCACCAGGCCGAGATCGACGCCGCCTGCGAGCTCACCGACTTCTGGCGCTTCAACCCGAGCTTCATGACGCGGATCTACGAGGAGCAGCCGGACTCCGCGCCGGGCACCTGGAACCGGATGGAGTATCGCCCTCTCGAGGGCTTCGTCTTCGCCGTCACCCCGTTCAACTTCACCGCGATCGGCGGCAACCTGCCGGCCGCGCCGGCGATGATGGGCAATACCGTCGTCTGGAAGCCGGCCGGCACGGCGATGCTCTCCGCCCACTACGTCATGCGCCTTCTGCAGGAGGCCGGCCTCCCGGACGGGGTCATCAACCTCGTGTACGGCTCCGGCAAGGACATCGGCGATCCCGCGCTCGCGAGCCCGGACCTCGCCGGCGTCCACTTCACAGGCTCGACAGCCGTCTTCCAGGGGATGTGGAAGACGATCGGCAACAACATCTCGACCTACCGGAGCTACCCGCGCATCGTGGGCGAGACCGGAGGCAAGGACTTCATCGTCGCGCACCCGACCGCCGATGCCGGGGCCGTGGCGACCGCGATCCTGCGCGGCTCGTTCGAGTACCAGGGGCAGAAGTGCTCGGCGTCGTCACGCGTGTATGCCCCTGCCAGGCTGTGGCCCGAGATCAAGGAACGCCTCGTCGAGCAGGTGGGAGAGCTGCGCATAGGGGACGTCTCGGACTTCTCCAACTTCATGGGCGCGGTCATCGACGCGAGCTCCTTCCGCACGCAGAAAGAGGCGATCGAGGAGGCCCGCGCGCACGCCAAGACGAACGTGATCGTGGGCGGCGGCGTGGACGACAGCGAGGGGTACTTCGTCGAGCCGACGGTGATCGAGACCGAGGATCCGGGTTTCCGGCTCCTCAGGGACGAGCTCTTCGGGCCGATCGTGACCACGTACGTCTATCCCGACGGCGAGTGGGAGGAGACGCTCGACCTCGTCGACAAGACCGCCCCGTACGGGCTGACGGGGGCCATCTTCGCCGACGACCGCGAAGCCGTCATCGAGGCGGCGGACGTCCTCCGCTATGCCGCCGGAAACCTGTACGTGAACGACAAGCCGACCGGCGCCGTGGTGGCCCAGCAGCCGTTCGGCGGCGCGCGCGCGTCGGGGACGAACGACAAGGCGGGCTCGATGTGGAACCTGATCCGCTGGGTGAGCCCCCGCACGATCAAGGAGACGTTCGTCCCGCCGACCGACTACCGCTACCCCTTCCTGGCGCCGGACGACGGCCGCGGCGCGATCTGACCTCATCCGTTTGTTGCGATCGGGTTAAGCGGCGTTAGAGGCGCGTTGCGACCCCTTTCGGACGCATGCTCCCACGCGTAGCCTCAGGGAACACACCACCCCCTCTCCCCACGGGCGCAAGCCCGTACTGGTGAAGAAGATAGGCCCCATCTGGGGCCTTCTTCTTTTAATCCGACTTGGAGAGCTGCTCGACCGCCCGTTCGAAGAGCTCCTCGGGCTGGGCGCCGAGCACGAGCAGGCTCTCGCCGAGCACGAAGGCCGGGATGGCGTTGATCCCGTGCCGGTTGGCCTCGCGCGTGGAGGCCTGCACGCGCTCCGCGTAGCGGCCCTCCGCCAGGGCCGCACGCGCCTCGTCCCGGTCGAGCCCAGCCTCGCCGACGAGCCCGATCAGCGTCTCCTCGTCGCCGATGTCGGCGCCTTCGGACCAGTAGGCGCGCATCAGCCGCGAATGGACCGGCTCGTGGACGCCGCGGTCCCGCGCCAGCTCGGTCACGTGGAGTGCCTTCTGCGAGTTGGGCACGACGTCGGGCGGCGGGTCGTACGTGAAGCCGGCAGCCTCGATCATCGCCTGCACGTGGGCCCGCGCGTCGGCCGGGTAGCGCGCGTTGAGCTCCGCGCGAGGGATGCCCTCAGGCGGGTACTCGGGGTGAAGGTCGAACGGAAGCCACTGCACCTGCGCGCCGAACCGGCGCTCCAGCCACTCGGCTCGCGCAAAGCCGACGTAGCAGAACGGTCAGATGTAGTCGCTCCAGATGAGGACGGGGAGCTCGCTCACCCGCCCCAGGCTACCGGGAGGCGTCAGTCGACGAACTCGGCGCGGGCACCGGGGTGCCGGATCTGCCATGCCGCGAGATAGAACCCGACCTCGCGGCGAGCCTGGGCGGACGTGAGCAGGTCCGAGGGCGAAGCCACGTCGAGCGTGTTCTCGCCGCCGGGCTGCACGGGGCACTGAGCGCGCTCGAGCGCGGCGCGCAGGTCGCCCAGAAGCTTAGGATCGCTCACCCTGATCAACATGGCCATGGCTGTGCTTGCAGAGTGGCGCATGAACATCGCTTGATTCCTCCCCCGTTCGTGGGTTCACCGCAGCAGTACAGGCCGGCCGGCTCAGCCGGCGGCGTGCACGAGTGCCCAGACGAGCACGGGCAGCGCGGCGAGCGTGTACGCCGCGAAGAGTGCAATCCAGGCCAGGTCCGTTCTCATGTCTCGCTCCTCTCGAGCACACGACGGACGGCGCGGCCGGGTTCTTCCCGACGGGGCTGAGAAAGCTAGGCCCGCCCCGCCCTGTGCAGTGCCGCGTAGATCTGCCGCCCCGTTTTCGCCGGCACCCCCGGGACCCCTTCGAGCTCCTCCGAGGAGGCCGCCAGCAGCCGCTCGGGCGAGCCGAAGTGCTGCATCAGCGCGCGCTTGCGCGCCGGCCCGACGCCCGGGAGAGCGTCGAGGATCGATTCGCGCGCCCGCGTGTCGCGGCGCTGGCGGTGGAAACCGAGCGCAAAGCGGTGGGCCTCGTCCCGGATGCGCTGCAGAAGCTGAAGGCCCGCCGAGCCCCGCTCGAGGACGACGGGATCCGGCCGGCCCGGGACGAACACTTCCTCCTCCCGCTTCGCGAGCGCGATCACCGCCACCCGCGGGAGGTCGAACGCCTGCATGGCGGCGAGCGCGGCGGAGAGCTGCCCTTTGCCGCCGTCCACCACGACGAGGTTCGGAACGGCTGCGAAGCCCTCGTCGTAGCGCTCGGAGGTCGCGGGCTGCGCTCGGGCGAACCGGCGCGATATGACCTCGGCCATCATCGCGAAGTCGTCCTGGCCCTCGACTCCCTTGATGCCGAACTTGCGGTAGTGCGCCTTCTTCGGCACGGCGTCCTGGAACACGACCATCGAGCCCACCGGCGAGTCCCCCTGGATGTTCGAGATGTCGAAGCACTCGACGCGGATGGGCAGGCTCTCGAGGTTGAGCGTCTCGCGCAGCTCCTCGAGCGCCTCGATGCGACGCAAGCGCTTCCGCTCGCTGCGGGCGGCGTCGCTCTCGAGGGCGAGGACGGCGTTCTGCTGCGCGAGCTCGACCAGGCGCCGTTTCTCGCCCCGCTGCGGCGCCCGCACCTCGACCCGGGAGCCGCGCAGCTCGCCGAGGAAGTCCTCCAGCGCCCCGGTAGGGCCCGCCTCGGTCGGCACGACGATCAACGGCGGCACCGCCGGCGCGCTGCCGTAGTACTCCAGGCAGAAGGCCTCGAGGAGGGACGGCACGTCCTCGCCGGCCGCGTTCTCCAGGTAGAAGGTGTGGCGGTCGACGAGACGTCCGCCGCGCAGCGGGAAGACCTGCACGGCCGCGGTGCCGCCGCCGGCGGCGATGCCGATCACGTCCACCGTGCCGATCGCCCTCTTGTCCGCCGCCTGCCGCTCGGCCAGGTGGCGAACGGCGTAGAGGCGGTTCCGGTAGCGCGCCGCCTCCTCGAAGTCCTGCCGCTCGGCGGCCGCCTGCATCTTCCCCTCGAGCTCGCGGAGGACGGGGCGCGTCTCCCCCGAGAGGAACTCGATCACGCGCTCGACGATGTCGCGGTAGTCCTCCCGCGAGACGTAGCCGACGCACGGTGCCAGGCACCGTTCGATGTGGTAGTCGAGGCAGGGGATGCCCGAGTGGCGGCCCGGCTGTGGCCCCTCGCAGGGCCGGTAGGGGAAGACCCGGTTGAGGACGTCGAGCGTCTCGCGCACCTTCTTGGCCGATGCGTAGGGGCCGAAGTAGACGACGCCGCGCCGGTGCCGCTCCCGCGTGAACATGACGCGCGGGAAGTCGTCCTCGACCGTGACGGCGATGTACGGGTACGACTTGTCGTCCCGCAGCCGCACGTTGAACGGCGGGCGGTGCCGCTTGATGAGGTTCTGCTCGAGGTGAAACGCCTCCACCTCGGTCTGAGTGACGATCACCTCGATGCGCTCGACGCGGACCGTCAGGTTCTCGAGGCCCCGGCGGGCGTCCCCGCCGCGGAAGTACGAGCGGACACGGGCGCGGAGCGACTTCGCCTTGCCGACGTAGAGAACGGAGTCCTTGGCGTCACGAAAGAGGTAGACGCCCGGCTTGGCCGGTAGGCCCTTCAGCCGCGCCTCGATGCGCTCTTCCCGTGTCTCGACCGTCGTGGCCATGTCCGAGGTCAAGCGTAGCCATGGCCGTACCAGCGCCAGGCGCGTGCGAAGAGCTCGTCCACGAAGGGCTGCTTGCGCTCCCAGTACTCCTCGAGACCGTCTGCCTCCGCTGCGATGCGCCGCTTCTCCGCCGCGTACTCGGCGGCCTCCTCGGGATGGGAGCAGAGGTACTCGCGGAAGGCCCGGTGGCGGTGCCAGTGCTCGCCGCCCCACTCGACGGCGTGGACGTGATGGGTACGCGGCCCGGCTCCCTTGCGAAAGTAGAGCCGTCCGGGAAGGCCGAACTCACCCAAGTACTCGTAGCCCTGGGCCTCCATGGCGGCGATCTGGGCCTCGTCGAGCTCGAGCGACCGCAACCCGGCCGAGATGTCGATGACCGGCTTGGAGGCCAGGCCTGGAACGGCCGTCGAGCCCATGTGCTCGATCTCGACGACGCTCTCGCCGAGCGCCGCTCGGACGCGCGCCGCCTCCTCCTCGTAGCGTCGCGGCCACTCCCGGTCGTAGTCGACGACCTCGACCGGTGTGCGGCGGGACGTGAGCGCCGCGAGGGCCGCGTCGAGGACCTCCGCCGCGCTGCCGTCCAGCCGGAGGGCGGCGCGCCCGTCCACCCACGTCGGCGTCCGGTTGACGACCGCGACCTTCCCCCCGGCGTCCAGCGTCGTGCGGGGGAGCTCGGCGACCGGGTAGACCTCGAGCGACGAGCCGACGACGAGCAGCAGCCGCGCTTGCTCGGCGAGCTCGTACGCGCGGTCGATCGCATCCGCCGGCAGCAGCTCGTCGAAGAAGACCACGTCGGGCTTCAGGATCTCCGTGCATGCGGGGCAGCGCGGGGCCCCCTCCCCCGCCTCGATCAGCGGCACGACCTCGGCCAGCGCGTAGCTGGCGCTGCAGCCCGGGCAGCTGGAGGTCCGGATCGAGCCGTGCACCTCGACGACGTCCTGCGAGCCTGCCCGCTCGTGCAGGAGGTCGATGTTCTGCGTGACGACCGCGCGCACCAGCCCGAGCCGCTCGAGCTCCGCGAGCGCCCGGTGAGCAGCGTTCGGCTCGGCCTCCGTGAGCATGGCGAAGCGGGGCGCATAGAAGCGCCAAACCTTGGCGGGATCGCGGCGGAACGCCCCGAGCGTCGCGTACTCCCTGGGGTCGAACTGCGCCCAGATCCCGGTTGGCGACCGGAAGTCGGGCACCCCGCTCTCGGTGCTGACGCCTGCGCCCGTCAGCACGACGCAGGGCTGGTTCTCGCGGATGAGCTCGGCGAGCGCGACGGACACGCCGGGATTACAGCAACCCCTCCCCGTCGTTTGTAGTCAGGAATGGCCACCCGGGACGGACGCAAGACCTGGCTCGACGGCACGTTCGGCGTCGTGTGCAAGACCACCCGCTGCACGGAGGAGCGCCGGCAGACGCTCGAGGAGGTAATCCAGCTCGCCGTCGAGCTGGCGCGCGAAGGCCGCGAGGGTCGCAAGATCGGCACGCTCTTCGTGATCGGGGACGTCGAGAACGTCCTCGACCAGTCGCGCTCGCTGCTCCTCGACCCGCTCTACGGGCACCCGAGCGACATCCTCCACGTGGCCCGGCCCGAGTTCCGCGAGACGGTCAAGGAGTTCGCCCAGCTCGACGGCGCCTTCGTCCTCGCCGACGACGGCACCTTCGTCTCCGCCGGGCGCTTCATCGACGTCGACGTGACCGCATCCGACAACTTCCTCCCCGGGCTCGGCACCCGTCACGCCGCTGCGGCCTCGGTGTCCCGCACGACCGGCGCGATCTCCGTTGCCGTGTCGCAGAGCTCCGTTGTGCGCGTGTTCTCCGAGGGTCGCCTGCGCGCGGAGATCATCCCGGAGCTCTTCCTGATGTCCCGCGAGCGGCTCTACACACCGCAGGCGCAGATCACGCAGATGCCCGACGCGGGCGTCACCCTCGCCGTCGCGGCCGACGACGCTGAAGCGGCAGCGTAGACGCGAGGACGCCCGCCTGCCCGCTCGGCGAGCGCCCCCGCGCTCCCTTCGAGGGTAAGCCGGAATCCGCAACGCAAGCCGGTACGATTGCGCCGTGGCCGAGGAGACTTCGACGCAATACGTCGCGTACACCTTGTACAAGCTCGATCCGGCCTGGCTCCGCCTCCCCATCGAGGAGCGAGCGGCCGGCAAGGAGGCGTTCGCCGAGGTCGTCGAGGATTGGGCCGAGCGGATGGAGCTCCGCACCTACAGCCTCGTCGGCGTCCGCCCCGAGGTCGACTTCCTGCTCTGGAAGCTGACCGACCGCTACGACGACCTGCGTGAGCTGGCCACCGACCTGAACGCCACGCCGCTGGCGGGCTGGCTGTCCACCCCGTACTCATACCTCGCCGCTACCAAGCCGTCCCAGTACTTCGAGCAGAAGAGCAAGCGGCCGCGGCGCGTCGTGCCGCGCGGAGCGCCGTACCTGGTCGTCTACCCCTTCGTCAAGAAGCGCGAGTGGTACTCCCTCACGCTCGACGACCGGCGGCGGGCCATGCAGGAGCACGCCGCGGTCGGTAGTCGCTTCGTCACCATCACGAACCACACGACGTACTCGTTCGGGATCGACGACCAGGAGTTCATGACCGCGTTCGAGTGCGAGGCGCCCTCCGACTTCCTCCAGCTGATGATGACCCTGCGCGAGACGGAGGCGAGCCGCTACACGGAGCGCGACACGCCGATCTTCGTCGGGACAGCGCAGGAGATCCGCGAGATCCTCGCCTCGCTCGACGGCGCCTCCTCGCGCGTCGCCTCCTAGCTGCCTAGTAGCTGTACGTGTGCTCGTCGCGCCAGACGCGCCACATGGCGAAGATCCCGGCGGCCAGGACGAGCAGGAAGACGACGGCCTCGAGCCCGCCCTCGGGGAACCAGGGCGTGAACGCGAGTCCGATGTCGGCGAGCGCGACCCCTGCGCCGCCGTAGAACACGGCCCGCGAGCGGGGCGACCACATGGAGATCTCCTCGCGACGCGTGCGCCAGAGCATGAAGAGCACGTACGCGATCGCGAGGAGGAAGAGGACCTGGAGGAAGAGCAGGACGACCTCCAGGCTCACCTGGAGCTGGAACGCCGTGATCACGGCCGCGATCACGACGATGATGCCGAAGCCGCGGAGGGTCGGGTTGACGTCCCTCATGACCCCGTGACGTAGGCGCGCACCGAGAGCGCCGAGGCGACGAGCGTCGCCCCCACGAACCACGCCAGCCGCCGCGCGGGCACCGGGGGAGCGTAGAGCCACGGCGAGAGGACCGCGGCAAGGGCGAGCGCGCCGTACAGCGGGTGCAGGTCGTCCGGCGACGCGTACCCGTCGGAGAGGAGCAGGAGGCCGATGGCCACCTGCGCGATCACGAGCGTCTGCCCGAGAGCGAGCGCGTGCGCGTAGACGCGCCCGGGCGTCCGCTTCCGCCAGAGGTAGACGGCGCCCCAGCCGAACGAGAGCAGATTGGCCGCGATGAGCACGACGGCGTTGATCGCGTGAAGCTCCCGCATCCGGCGACACCCTACAATCCGCGCGACATGGTTCAGGAAGGGAACCCGGCCCCCGACTTCGAGCTTCCGAGCGACACGGGCGAGATCGTGCGCCTCTCCGACCTGCGCGGGCGTCCGGTCGTCCTCTACTTCTATCCCAAGGACGACACGCCCGGCTGCACGACGGAGGCCCGCGGGTTCCGCGACGCCTACTCGGAGCTCGAGCAGCGCGGGGCGCGCGTGCTCGGCGTCAGCCCCGACACCGAGGCCTCCCACGCGTCGTTCAAGGCCAAGCATGGGCTCCAGTTCACCCTCCTGGCCGACGTGGACCACGAGGTGGCGGAGCGCTACGGCGTCTGGGTCGAGAGGACCCGGGACGGGCGCACGTCGATGGGCATCAACCGCTCGACCTTCGTGATCGACGCCGAAGGACGTGTGGCCCGGGCGATGTTCGGCGTCAGCCCCGAAGGGCACGCCGCCGAGGTGCTCGAGGCCCTGCCGGCCTAGTACCGGTCAGGAGATGGACGCGCGGGCGAGCGCGATCCGCGAGCCGCCGTGCCAGAGGGCGGCGATCAGGAGCACCGCCGCACCGGCCACGATCAGCAGCGCCTGGGCGGCAACGGCGAAGGAGACGGCGTCGGCGGCGCCGAACCCGCTCGCCACGAGGATGGCGGCCCCGGCGCCCGCCTGTGTGGCGGCGCCCGCCGGAGCTACCGGCAGCGCACCCGAGGCGGCCGCGGCGCAAAGAAACGCGATCGCCAGCGGCAGGGAAAGGCTGAAGCCGAGAGCCGCGAGAAGCACGAACAGGCCCAATGCGCGCGTGAGCCAACAGGCCAGCACGAGCAGCCAGGCCTTCCACGCCTCGCGAGGGGAGATGGAGCGCTCCGACATCCAGCGCGCGACGCGGAAGCGGATGAGGCGACCGCTCGCGGTTACACGCGGGAGGACGGCCAGGACGACCCCTGCTCCGAGGCCCGCAAAGGCAACGACGGCGAGCCCGGCCCGGACGCCGGCGCCCGTGTCCGAGACCGCCGCGGCCGTCGAGGCGAGCGGCATCAGCGCAGCCGTGTCGATCAGGCCGAGCATGAAGAGGGAGAGGCACACCGTCGGAACGCAGGTGGACGAGTCCGCCCAGCGGCGCACGACCGCTACGCGGACCACGTCGTCGAACCGGCCGGGCAGGGCGGCCCCCGTCACGGATGCGGCGCCGCCGGCCGCGGCCAGCGTCAGGGGCCGCGGGCGCTGGTGAGGAGAGAACAGACGCCGCCAGCCGTAGGCCTTGAAGGCATACGAGAGAAGGAAGAGGAACCCCGCGAGGGCGACGAGCGGGAGATCCGCGTGGACGAGGGGCCAGCCGACGTCGGCGAAACTCCGGGCCGCGAGGAGGGCGATGCCGATGGCGAGGACGCCTGCGCCGGCGTTGAGCGCCAGCCGCCCTCTGGGCGAGCGGCAGAAACGGATAACCGCGTTCATCGAGTTTGTCATCGGCCGGACGTCGAACAAGCTGAAGCCGTCTGAGGTATGCCGCATATCCGCGAGCGGAAAACGGGGCCCTGGGCGAGCCGTCGTTCGATCCGGGGATTCTAGGGATCGCGCCGGCCGGCGGCGTTAGTCACCGCGCCAGTTGTGACGCAATCGTTACGAGACGGTGAGGGGCCCGTTGCGTGCGCGCCGGAGGATGACGGCTGAATCTCCCAAGGAGGAACACGATGCGCAAGCTTCCGATCGCCGTTGCCGCCGCCTGTGCCGTCGCGGTCCTCCTGCCGCTCGCAGTCCTGGCTGCCGTCTCCGGCCGCGAGGGCGGCGCGCTCGACCGCCAGACCGCCGGTTGGCGCTCGACCCCGGTCACGACGTCGAGCCAGGCCTGGCGCACACTCGGGCAACTCTCCTTCGTCCCCACCGCGTCACGCTCGTACTCGATCTGCGCCAAGAACGGGCTCAGCGTCTCGTTGGCCGTCGACCTGGAGGGCGCCCCGGTGGTCTTCCGCGTCCTCATGGACGGCGGGCCCGTGCTCAAGCCCGGCGCCGCCCGGTTCGTCCCGGGTCCTGATACCCGCTCGTTCGGCTACACGTTCGTCGGCCACGCCAGCACGTTCGAGGGATCCGACCTGCACGGTCTCGAGGTGCAGTGGCGCTCGCCCACGGGCCGCCCGGTCACCCTCGCGCGCGGCGTCGCAAACGTCCTCTACGAGGAGGGCGCCTCCTGCTGATGTCTGCGGCCACGCTCCGGGGGAGAACGAGGGCGGCATCACAGCCGCCCTCCGCCTATGCGGATGAGAGGACTTGAACCTCCACGAGCCGAAGCCCACACGGACCTGAACCGTGCGCGTCTACCAATTCCGCCACATCCGCGCGGAGCGACAGTGTAGCCGCGTCGACGGCACCGACTCCTGCCCTTTTTCTCCTCGACGGCGATAGGATCGCGCGGTGGCGAACTGGGCCGCCGACCTCAAACGTGTTCCGCTCTTCAGCGATCTGAGCCAGCTACAGCTCAGGCGGCTGAGCCGGCACTTCAAGGAACGGAGCTACCGCCCCGGGACGGCGATCGTCCGCGAGGGGGAGATGAGCGGCGTGGACTTCTTCGTCATTCTCGAGGGCAAAGCGGCGGTGACCGTCGACGGCCGCCAGGTCAGCACGCTCTCGGCCGGCACCCATTTCGGCGAGCTCGCACTGATCGGCGAGCGCACGAGGCTCTCGACGGTGACGGCAGCGACCCCGATGCGCTGTCTCGTGATGGCCTCGTGGCACTTTCGTCAGTTCGTCAATCACAATCCCGACGTGGCGTGGAAGCTCCTCCAGTACCTCGTCAACCTGCTCAGCGCCGAGCTCGACCGCCGTTGACATAGTTCGACCCCGGGCGCTGAGCCCTCGCTAGCCTGTTCGTCTTGACGCGCGGGGTCCTCATCGTCGCTGTGACCCTGGCCGCGCTCTTTCTCGTGCCGGTCGCGAACGGCGCCCGATCGACCGGGCTCGCCGAGGTCGTGGTCACCCTCGACGCACCCCCGCTGGCCCAGGCGATCAGCACGAGCCGCGTCCTGACGGGCCGCGCGAAGGCCGCGCGCCTCGACCTCCGGAGCCCGACGAGCGTCGGCTACCTCGCATCGCTGACCGCTGCCCAACGGACCGCGGCGGCCCGGATCACCTCCACGATCCCGGGCGCCCGGGTCACCCGGCGCTACCAGGTCGTGCTCGACGGCCTCGCCGTTCTCCTCCCCCGCTCGGAGCTCGGCCGGCTGGCCGCGACGGACGGAGTGGCGAAAGTCTGGCCGAACGTCGCCTACCGCCCCCTGCTCGATCGCAGCCCCGGACTGATCGGCGCCCCCCAGATGTGGAGCCCCGACTTCAGCACCGCCGGGAACGGAATCAAGGTCGGGATCATCGACGACGGCGTCGACCAGGCGCATCCGTTCTTCAACCCGGCCGGGTACACGATGCCGCCGGGATACCCGAAGGGGAACACCTCGTTCACGACCGCCAAGGTGATCGTCGCCCGAGCCTTCCCCGCACCCGAGACCATGTGGAAGTACGCAAAGCTGCCGTTCGACCCGTCGGAGTCCGAACATGCGACCCATGTCGCCGGGATCGCGGCGGGGAACTTCAGCCCCGGCGCGATTGCGGGCCGCGGACCGCTGTCGGGTGTCGCCCCGCGCGCCTATCTCGGCAACTACAAGGTGCTCACGTACCCGACCGAGAACTTCGGCCTCAACGGGAACGCGCCGGAGATCGCCGCCGGCGTCGAGGCGGCGGTCAAGGACGGCATGGACGTGATCAACCTCTCGCTCGGCGAGGCCGAGATCGAGCCTTCCCGTGACCTGGTTGTTGCTGCGATCAACGCAGCCGCCGATGCCGGCGTCGTGCCGGTGGTCGCCGCCGGAAACGACTTCGAGGACTTCGGCCGCGGCAGCGTCGACTCGCCGGGGAGCGCCGCGAAGGCGATCACGGCGGCGGCGGTGACGAAGCAGCTCGCCATCGCGGGCTTTTCCAGCAGCGGCCCGACTCCGATCTCGCTCGGCATGAAGCCGGACGTCGCCGCCCCCGGGGTCGACATCATGTCGTCTGTCCCGCCGAGCCGCGGAACCTGGGCATCGTTCAGCGGGACGAGCATGGCCACCCCCCATGTCGCCGGCGCCGCCGCTCTCCTGCTCCAGCGTCATCCGGACTGGACGGTTGCCCAGGTGAAATCGGCGCTCGTGCTCACCGCCAAATCGACTCCCTCCGCGGCGAACGAGCTGCCGACGACCCGCGAGGGCGGCGGGCTCGTCCAGGTTCCCGCTGCGAACGCGCCGCTGATCTCCGCCGCACCTGCGGACCTCTCGTTCGGTCTGCTCCATACCGGTACGAGTGCCACGCGATTCGTCACGCTCACCGACGCGGGCGGTGGTGCAGGCGCCTGGGCGGCAACGGTTTCTCTCCAGGGAGGGCCGTCCGGCGTCAGGGTCGGCGTCCCCACTGCGGTGACGGTGCCGGGAAGGATCGAGATCACCGCCACCGCCGAACCGTCGGCGCCGGAGGCGGACATCACCGGTTTCGTTGTCCTGACGCTCGGCAGTACGACGCGGCGGATCCCCTTCTGGTTCCGGGTCACCAGCCCGAAGCTCGGGACGGAGCCGCATGGCTCGCTGACCAAAACCGGCACGTACTCCGGGCAGCTCGGCGGCAAGCAGGCGCTGGTCAGCTCGTACCGCTACCCCGCCGACCCGCGCTCGGTTCCTGCGGCCCAGGGGCCGGAACAGGTCTTCCGGGTGAGGGTCACCCGTCCGGTTGCAAACTTCGGCGTCGTTGTGATGTCGAGCGCCGGCGGCAGCCGGTTCCGGCCGTCGCCGAGGGTGGTCTACGCCGGCGACGAGAACCGGCTGACCGGAAACGCCGGGCTCCCGCTCGCGATCAACCCGTACCTGGACTCGTTCGGGGCTTCTCGGCCCGTCGCCGGCGCGATCCGGCCGAGTGCGGGCTCGTACGACGTCGTGTTCGATTCCCCGGCCGTCGCGACCCCGTCC